>CABEEC010000860.1_pt1 | contig 16154 bp, 13 predicted proteins | sample 3423191 | NCBI WGS metagenome assembly CABEEC01 (sample SAMEA5534333, study PRJEB31848) | metagenome | biome: tundra; feature: field; material: soil | place: USA | collected 2013-05 | depth 0.15 m | reverse complement strand
TTGGCCCTGCACCTGCTGTAAGTATGGACCTCAAATTCGCCCTGCGATCCCTGCGCAAGAACCCGGGCTTCACCCTGCTCGCCGTGGTGGTCATGGCACTGGGCATCGGCGCCAACACAGCCGTGTTCAGCGTGGTCAACGCGGTGCTGCTCAAGCCGCTGGCGTATCGCGATCCCGACCGCATCGTCACGCTTTCGACTTTGTGGCGGAAAAGCGGCGGGCACGGGCAGGTATCCGCGCCGGACTTCCACGATTGGCACGATCAGAGCACGGCGTTCGAGGCCATGGCGTATTACCAAGACGATTCCACGGCCGTGATGTCCGGCGCGTCGGCCCAGTACGCGCACGTGGCCGAGGTGATGCCGGAGTTGTTTCAGGTCTTCGGCGTGGAACCGGTGGCTGGGCGGCTGTTCTCGCCCGAAGAGCAAAAGCCGGGCGGCGCGGGCGCGGTGGTCATCAGCTATTCGTACTGGCAGAGTCACTTTGGGGCGAATGCCAACGCGCTCGCGCAAGCAGTGCGGATGCTGGGCAAGAGTTTCAGCATCGCCGGAGTGCTGCCGCCGCAGTTCCATTTCCCGAACGGGACCGACATCTGGCTACCGGCGAATGTGGTGTTCCCCGAAACGGAGTCGCGCTCCGCGCACAACTACCGGGTGGTTGGGCGGCTGAAACCACAGGTAAGCGTGGAGCAGGCGCAGGCGCAGATGAGCGGCATCGGCGCGCGCCTGGAACAGCAGTATAAGGACAGCGATGCGGGCAAGTCGGTGGCCGTGACGCGCATGCGCGACGAGATGGTCCGCAACGTCAAGCTGACACTCTACCTGTTGCTGGGCGCGGTCGCGCTGGTGCTGCTGATTGGCTGCGCCAACGTGGCGAACCTGTTGCTGGCGAGGGCCACCGCGCGCACGCGGGAAATCGCTATTCGCGCGGCCGTGGGCGCCAGCCGCGGCCGCATCGTGCGGCAGTTGATTACGGAAAGCGCGGTCCTGGCGCTGATCGCCGGCGCGGCAGGATTGCTGCTGGCCAAATGGGGATCGGATGCGCTGGTCGCGCTGGCGCCTGGCAACGTGCCGCGCCTGGCGGAAAGCGGCATCGACGGATGGGTGCTGGCATTCACGCTGGGCATCTCGGTGGCGGCCAGCCTGCTATTTGGCCTGGCGCCCGCGCTGCAGATTTCGCGCGTGGATTTGAATGAAGCGCTGAAGCAGGGTGCCAGCCGGGCGATGGCCGGCGGCAAGGCGGGCCGGACGCGCGCTGCGCTGGTGGTGGTTGAGGTGGCGCTGTCCGTAGTGCTGTTGGCCGGCGCGGGCCTGCTCATCCGCAGCTTCGCCGCACTGCACAACGTGGCGCTGGGCTTCCGACCGGAGCACGTGCTGGTGATGGAATCCAGCGTGCCGTCGTCGAGCTTGGCGGATGCCCGCCGAGCCACGCGGTTTTACAAGGACCTGATGGCGGATCTCGCGACGCTGCCCGGTGTTACGGCCGTAGGAGGCACGGGCAATCCACCGGGCGATTCATTCTCGGATGGCAGCTACTTTATCGACCACCTTGACGGATCTACCGTGAGCGCGCCGCAAGCGGTTTTCTCCGTGATGACGCCGGGCGCCTTCGCCGCGCTGGGCATCCCGCTCAAGCGCGGGCGCGACTTCAACGAGGGCGACGGATACGAAGCGCCATTCACCGCCGTGATCAACGAAGCGTTGGCGCGTAAATCGTTTCCCGGCCAGGACCCGCTAGGCCGCACGATCTATTGCGGGCTGGACTCCATGAAGGGCATGAAGATCGTCGGGGTGGTGGGCGACGTCCGGCAATACGGGCCGGCGGTCGAGCCTTGGCCGGAAATCATCATGCCTTATGAGCAGCACCCCTACAGGGCCACCGCGCTCAATATCCTGGTTCGCGCGTCCGCCGCCGGCAGCGCGATGTGGGGCCCGATCCAGCGCAAGGTGCGCGTGCGATCGGCGGAGGTGCCCGTGAAGTTCACCACCATGGAAGATCTGCTCTCGGAGAATACGGCAGCCCCGCGTTTCCGCACCCTGCTGCTGGGACTCTTCGCGGGCATCGCGGTATGCCTGGCGATGGCCGGCGTCTACGGTGTGGTGGCTTACTCGGTGGGCCAGCGCGCGAGCGAGATCGGCCTGCGCATGGCGCTGGGGGCCCGCACCAGCGACGTCCTGCGGCTGATTCTGCGGCAGGCCATGGCGCTCACGGGCATCGGCCTGGCGGTCGGATTGATCGCCGCCGTGGCCGCCACGCGCCTGGTCGCCAGCATGCTGTTCGAGGTGAAAGCCAGCGATCCGGCGACCTATATCGGCGTCGCCGCTCTGCTCGGTGTGGTATCGTTGGCGGCCAGCTACATTCCGGCGCGGCGCGCCGCGCGAGTGGATCCGGTGTCGGCTTTGCGGCAGGACTAGCGTTGTGGGGATCCCGCGCACTCGCCGGAACCCAGCTAACCCCAGTTTGATAGGCTATTGTATCGACGAGCGGATGAAGCGCCGATCGCGTGCCGCAACGAACAACATGAAGGTGACCTACTGCCTCTTACTCGTCTTCTGTGCTGTGCCTTCGTTGTTCGCCCAGACTGCCACTCTAAGGGGCCAGGTCACCGATGAGAGTGGCGCCGTGATTCCCGGCGCCAAGGTCACCCTCAGCGGACCGGCCGGAGCTGTCAAAACCACCACTGCCGATAAGACCGGTTCTTACACTTTTGCGGCTGTGCCGCCGGGCAGCTACACGGTCCTGGCATCCGCCCCCAGACTGGCGCAAGCCGCACCCGCGGAAGTGTCTCTCAAGGCCGGGCTCCAGGTTCTCAACCTGATGCTGAAAGTGGCGTCGATCGCCGAGAAGGTGACGGTGGAAGACTCATCCGCACCCGCGATCGGCACGGATTCTTCCAGCAGTGCCGGCGCGGTCGTTCTCAGCGGCGAAGACCTGCAGGCCCTTTCGGACGATCCGGACGACCTGGCCGCCGACCTGCAAGCTCTGGCCGGTCCCTCGGCCGGTCCCAGTGGCGGCTCCATCTTCGTGGATGGCTTCAGCGGCGGACAACTTCCCGCCAAGGAATCCATCCGCGAGATTCGCATCAACCAGAATCCCTTCTCGCCCGAGTATGACAAGCTGGGCTACGGCAAGATCGAGATCTTTACCAAGCCGGGATTCGACAAATACCGCGGCACTGTCCATTGGAACTACGCGAATGATTTTTGGAATTCGCGCAATCCTTATTCGCCCGAGAAAGCGCCCTTCCAACTGGTCGAATTCGAAGGCGATGCCGGAGGGCCGCTTTCGAAAAGGTCGTCGTTCACGGTGGATGCGCAGCGCAATATGGTGGACAACGGCTCCATCGTCAACGCCGTCACGCTGAATCCGCTTAGCCTCGCAGTGCAGCCGTTCGCCCAAAACATCGTCACGCCCGGACGCTTTACCAACATCAGCCCGCGCGTGGATTACCAGCTCAATGACCGCAACACCCTGATGTTCCGCTACGGCATCACGCACTCGGACGTACGCGACAGCGGGATCGGCGGCTTCGATCTGGCTTCGCGCGCTTACCATTTTCAGTTCACCAATCAGACCGTGCAGGCGGCGGACACCGTGGTGCTGGGCGCGGCGATTAATGAAACGCGCTTCCAGTTCTATCGCAGCGCCACGCAGTCCATCGCCAACAGCCTGACGCCGGCCCTTTTGGTGCTGGGGTCGTTCAACGGCGGTGGTTCGTCCGCCGGCCGCACCTTCGATACGCAGAACAGTTACGAGTTGCAGAACTGCACGTCGATGGTACACGGCGCGCACGCATGGAGATTTGGAATTCGCTTGCGGGGCCAGACCGACGACAGCGTGTCCCCGCAGAACTTCAATGGCGCTTTCACCTTTGGCGGCGGGCTGGCGCCGGTACTGAACGCCCAAAACCAACCTGTCCTGGACGCCTCCGGCCAGCCGCTGCTCGCGCCCATCACTTCCATCGAACGGTATCGCCGCACTCTCCTGTTTCAGAACCTTGCGCCGACGCAGATCCGCGCTTTGGGAGGCGGGGCCACCCAGTTCAGCATCAATGCGGGGACCGCAGAATTGGCCGTGCGCCAGGTGGACGCTGGAATCTTCGCGGGCGATGAGTGGCGCGTGCGCCCGAACTTAACCCTGAACCTGGGATTCCGCTATGAAGCCCAGACCAACATTCACGACTGGCGCGATTTCGCGCCGCGGCTGGCGGTTGCCTGGGCGCCGCGCGGCGGCCAAAAAAGCTCGCGCCCCAAGACCGTTTTGCGCGGCGGCTTCGGGATCTTTTATGATCGCTTCGCTCTGTCGAATACCCTGATGGCACAGCGCCTGAACGGAGTTGTGCAGCAGCAATACGTCGTCGCCAACCCGGATTTCTTCCCCACCGTCCCCACGCTCGCCATGCTGGCGAGCTTCCAATCCACACAGGTGATTGAGGAGATCAGCTCCCGTTTGCGTGCGCCCTACGTCTTGCAGACCGCCTTCTCCTTGGAACGGCAGTTGGCCGCGAGCACCACCATGGCGGTCACCTATACCAATTCGCACGGCCTGCACCTCTTACGCTCGGAAGACATCAACGCGCCGTTGCCGGGCACATACGACCCCACCGTGCAGAATAGCGGCGTGTTTCCACTGGGCCACCCCGGCGCGCTGGACCTGATGGAGTCCGCCGGACTCTACAACCAGAACCAGGTGATCGCCAACTTCCGTACCAAACTGAATGCCGGATTCTCGCTGTTCGGTTTTTACGTTTTCAACCACGCCAGAAGCAACACCGATGGCATCAACACATTTCCGGCCAACCCCTACAACTTCTCGGGCGAATACGGTCCGGCCTCCACCGACGTGCATCACCGCGTGACTGTCGGCGGTTCCATCAACCTGAAATGGAACGTGCGTATCAGCCCTTTCGTGGTAGTGCAGTCCGGTGCGCCGTTCGATATCACAGCGGGCAACGATCTCTTCGGCACCACACTGTTCAACGGGCGGCCCGGAATCGCCGCCGATTCCAACAAGCCCGGCCTGATTGAGACCCGGTACGGCCTGCTCGATCCCAACCCGTCCGCCGGCGAACAAATGCTGCCGCGCAATTACGGGCGCGGCCCCGGACAAATCAACGTGAACCTGCGCGTGGCCAAGACCATCGGGTTCGGCCGTCAGCGCGAAGATTCAGGCAATTCCCCGCGCCCCGGTTCTGGCGGCAACCCGATGGCGGCAGCCACCGGCCGCGGCTTGGGCGGCCTCATCGGATCCCCCACCACGACGCGCCGCTATAACCTGAGTATTGGGATGTCCGTGCGCAACTTACTCAACCACACCAACCCCGGACCTATAACCGGAAACATCACATCGCCTTACTTCGGCCTTGCCAACCAGATAGCCGGCGGGCAGAACGGCGAAGGCTTTTACGAAACCGCCAACAACCGCCGGCTGGAATCGCAGATTCGTTTCACCTTTTAAAGTGCCTCTCGACATGACGGCCGCGTTACCGCTCGGTCGTCGGCGTCAATGTAGCCCCCATTTTGAAAGGCTGGAGAGGAACCGCTGGCGGCGCACACCCAAGAAACGGTATCCTCGGACTAGCGGACCGGCCCATGAACATCGATGAACGGCTCGAAAGACTGGTCGAGCGCCACGAGGCGCTCACCCTGAATGTGGAATTGCTGGAGAAGCAAGTGGAGACGACTGGCGGGCAGGTACGCGCGATAGCTACCGCGCAGCTTGAGACTGACGCTCACGTTCGGACCCTGGCTCGGCACATGGCTGAGGTAATGGACACGATCAACCGCCTTGGCCACGTGGCGGCGGATCATGATGAGCGGTTGGACCGCCTCGAAAACAACTGACCAGATTGTAGCCCGTCTCAGATCGCGCGCCGCCATCACTACCGGGCGCGCCGCTCTTCCCCCCCAAATCGCGCTGTCCGGACCCGACAGCGCGTGGAACATCTGGCAGTAGCGGGCGGCCTCCGCGCGATGACCCTCCCGATCCAGCACCGCGGCACGCAGGGTGCGTGCGCCACGCCACTACCGGGCCCGCTGCTCTTCCCCCCAAATCGCGCTGTCCGGCCCCGAAAGCGTGCGGAACATCTGGTAGTAGCGGGAGGCTTCAGCGCGATGACCCTCCCGATCCAGCACCGCGCCGCGCAAGAAAAACAAACGGGGAAAGTAGAGCGAGGAGAACATCGGCAGGCCCGAGGCTTGCGGCAGCGGGGTGAGCCGCAGCAATGGTTCGGCGCGCCGCCAATCGCCCGACTCTTCGTAAGCCCAGGCCAGCAGCACCGCTAAGCCGTCGTCCAACTCACCGGTAGGACGCTGGTAGAGATCCTGGAGCGCGTGTACGGCCGGCTGAAACTGTCTGCCAAACAGCAGCGCGTAGGCCCGCGCATAATCCTTCAGAGGAGATTGCGCGGGCGCCGGAAAGGCTTCCGGCTGCGCCAAAGACGCCACCAAAGCAACCAGCGGAGAAGTTGCGGGGACGGCCTCGGCCACCGCTTTGCGGGCGTGTTCCGCGGCTCCCGCACGGTCTCCCAAATTGAGCAGCCAGATGGCCGCCAGTGCATCGGCGCGGCAAGCGACTTCACGCCACGCTCCGGCCGCATCGGCCCGTGCAAGGCGGTCCAGACTGACGATGGCCTCGCGCCGCGCGCCGGTTTGCCACGACCACGCCGCCGCGCGATACGGGGCAAAGGGGTCGTGCGCCGCCTCCCGTCCGGCAATGTAACGGTTGAACAGCGCCGTGGCGCCAGGGACATCGCCCGTCATCAGACGCGCCTGCGCGGCCTTCAGTACTTCGCCGCCGTTCACAAACCCCGGAGCCTTGGCGTACGCCGCCAGATAGAATTGCTCCGCTTCGCCGAAGTGGCCCAGAACGAAGTGCGCGTCACCCAGAGAATCGAGGGGATTCGGCTCGTTCGGGCGCAACTGCTCATAACCGCGCAACACCCGTATGGCGGTGGGCAAGTCGCCGGAATAAGCCGCCGCGTAGCCCATCGCGTTCAGCGACTCCACGTCGTCGGGCCGTATGGAGAGGGCACGGCGGAATTCCACTATGGCACCATCGTAATCGCGCATGCTCATTAGCGCTTCGGCCAGCGCGCGATGGCGATTGGGATCCGCCGGATCCAGGCGGGCGAGTTCGCGGCGCGCCTCCAGTTGGGCATGAAAATCGCCGCGCAAAGCGGCTTGATCGAGAGCCAGTTCCGCCCGGTCGAGTCCGGAGAACCGCTCCTGGTGGGCGCGAGCTTGCTCGACGATGCGATCCGCCTCCGCGCGGTTCCGCTGGGCAATCGCCGCGTCCAACCAGGACACGTAGGCGCGCCCGAAATCGGGGTCGGCTGCAACCGCCCTGGCGAAATCCTGGGAGGCCGCTGCGGGATCGGGCGATTCCAGGGCGGCCACGAAGTCGCGCAACGCCTGCGGGTTTCGCGTGCCGAACGGATGCGTCTCGCCCAACTGCCGGGCCAGCGCCTCGGCCACCGGGAAGATACCGTCGCTGGCGGGCCCGCTGGCCGAAACCACCCGCACCATCTTGTGCGTGACCAGATCTTCCTCGGTCGCGGTGGCACGCAGGGCGCCATTAACCACAGAGAAGTCGCCGTACACGATCTGGTTGGCGCCCGCCACCAGCGCCCCGGTGCTCTCGGCGGAGATTCCTGGCGCGCCTGGCCGCCTGCCGAGCGAAGCATCGAAGGAGTGCAGGGAGCGCCATTGGATCGCGTAGCGTTGCGGGGAACCTTGCAATTCGCCCGATAGAATCACGGCAAAACCGCGGCCCATCCAGTCGAGAGATGCGTCGGAGGAAAGGTTTTCAAAGCGCAGGACGGCGACTTGGGGTACGGTCCGTTGGCTATCGCGGCGGGTGCAGCCAGTCAGGCATGCCAGCAGGATGACGATGGCGGCCCGGTATCGCACTAAGTCTACCGAGCCGCGCAGCTTGCGTAGCTGAAAGCTGAAAGCTGAAAGCTGAAAGCTGACCTTCAGAGGACCCGCGGCTCCAGCTTGAGTAGCTCCTTGAACTCGGGCAAATCGCGCAGGGCGGCGAATTCCGGATCCTGCAACAGCTTCTTGCGGTCGGTGAAGCCCTCTTCCAGGGCCTTCCGGATATACTGCAGCGCGCGATCCTGCTGGCCTTGCTTGGCGTAAATCTTGGCCAGGTAATAGTGGAACCTGGCGCGTTCCTCGACGGTCCGCTCCTGCAGCAGCACGCCGTAAGTGTTGCGATGCTCGAAGACCTCGGGGTCGAGTTGGAAAGCCGTGTTGTAAGCTTCCCAAGCTTCTTTATATTTTTTCTCGCCGAAATAGGCGGTGCCCAAGTTGCTGTAAATGGAAGCGGAGGCGGGCGCCAGCTTCAGCGCGCGCTTGTAGCAGCCGGTGGCTTTGCTATAGCGTTTTTCCGCGTAGTAGATGGTTCCCAGATTGTTAATGGCTTCTGGGTATTTCGCATCCAGACGGATAGCGCGCCGGTAGCGCTTCATGGCCGCATCCAACTGCATCATCTGGTGATAAGCGATGCCCAGCTTGTTCCAGACGATCGCGGAATCCTGCGGGGCCTGCTGGTAACTCTCGATGGCTTCGCGATACATCTTGCGGGCCATGAAGACGTCACCGCGGGCCTCGGGCGTGAGCGGGGGGGTGGCAGTGACGGCGGCGCCTGTTTTGGCAGCCGGCTGAGAGTCGAGAGCGGGTTTGGTATCCTGCGCAAAAGCTGTCCCGGAAGCTGTCACCCAAGCCAGGCACGCGCCGAAAAGAACGACGAGGTTGCGAGCGGAAAGCATGCGGCCTCCCTTTGGCTCTATTTAAACACACCCAGCAGGCGCCGGAAAAGGCTTTTCTTTTCCTTGGGCTTTTCGGCCTTCTGGGCGGTCTCGACCGGAGGCGGTTGGACGGGCGGCGGCCGGCGCGCTGCGCGGCCCTGTGGCGGTGTGTCCACGTGGGGAGCCGGCAGGGCGCCCTCTGGGCCCGTAGGCGGATTGCCGGGCATTTCCCAGCCGGCCACGTGGGTCACGCTCTGCCCTCTGCCGTGCAGCGGGCACGACGTTACCGGCTGCGTCCCCGAGATGTAAACTTCGGTGATCGTAGTGGGACAGTAAGGCGTGGCCTGCATTCCCGACTCGGGATCGATCTGCGCGGAGACGATGCCGTCGGGAGCCTCGAAGTGTCTGGCGTTGCGATACGCGCGATACTGCAGGGCGCGCTTCATGAACTCCGTCCAGATGGGCAGCGCCGAGTGGGCGCCTTCCAGGTCCAACTCGCGGTTATCGTCGAAGCCCACCCAGACGATGCACAACAGGTCGGAGGTGTAGCCGGCAAACCAGCCATCGTGGGAGGTCCCGGTTTTGCCTGCGGCCGGGACCCCGAAGCCGCGCGCCCGCACGCCGGCCGCGGTGCCGCTGCGCATCACCTCTTCCATCAGATTGGTCATCAGGTAGGCCACCCGCGGATCCAGCACCGTACGCTCTTCCCTCTTGTTGTTGTAAATGTCCTTGCCGTCCTGCGAGCGCACCATGGAGACGAAATTGGGCTTCACGTACACGCCCTGATTCGCGAAAATGGTGTAGGCTCCAGCCATCTCCATGGGGGTCACTTCGTAGGCTCCCAGCGCCACCGCTGGCGTGGGCTGAATGTTGTAATTCAAACCGGCCTTTTTGGCGAAGTCGACGACCGCATCGAAGCCCACCATTTCGGCCACCTTGACCGTGGCCACGTTCAGGGACTTGGCCAGCGCCTGGCGTAGAGTAACCGTGCCGTGAAACTCGTGTTTGAAATTGCTGGGTTCGTAGGGCTTGTTGTCGTACCAGAAAGTGGTCGGCTCATCCAGCACCGTGGTGCCGGCGGTGAGGATGCGGGGTCCACCCTCAATTGCCGTGTTCAAAGCGGCGGTGTAAACAAAGGGCTTGAAGATGGAGCCTGGCTGGCGCTTGGCCAGGATGTGGTTGAGCTGGCTGACACCGTAGTTGCGCCCGCCGGACAACGCTTTAATCTCGCCGGTATGCGGGTCGAGCGCGATCAGCGCGCACTGCGCTTCGGGAATCGGTTGGCCCTTGAAGCGCTTCTGCTTGCGGATTAGATCGTCCACGCTTTGCATGCCTTCCCGGATGGCCTCGGAGGCGGCCCGCTGCAAATCCAGGTCGAGCGTGGTGTAGACCCGGAACGAATTGGCCTGGAAATCGATATCCTGAAACTGGCTCTGCAAAAACTCGTTCACTTCATCGACGAAATAGGGGGCATCCAGCGACTGGATGGCGCCTTTGGCCAGGTTCAAGGGCGATTCCACGGCCAGCGCATAATCGCGGTCGCCGATGTCGTCGTTCTGGCGCATGAGGGAGAGCACCACGTTGCGCCGTTCGCGCACGCGATCCGGATTGCGGTACGGATTGTAATAGCCCGGACGCTGGATGATGCCGGCCAGCGTGGCGGCCTCCGGCAGCTTGAGTTGCCGGATGTCCTTGCCGAAATACGCTTCGGCCGCTTCGCCAAAGCCGTTAATGCTGAAGCTGCCCCGGCGGCCGAGATAAATCTGGTTGGCGTAGTCTTCAAAGATCTGCTGCTTGGAAAGGGTCTGCTCCAGGCGCAACGTAATGAGGAGTTCCGCCATCTTGCGCGTCCAGCGCTTCTCGGGCTCCAGCCAAAGGTTGCGCGCCAGCTGCTGGCTCAGCGTGGAAGCGCCTTGCTCCTTGCGGCCTTCCTTCAGGTCCACGTAAGCCGCTTTCGCGATGCGTAGCGGGTCGAAGCCCTGGTGCTGGAAAAAACGCTTGTCTTCGGCCGAGGTGACGGCGTCGATCAGCACTTTCGGGATATCGGCAAACTTTACCAGGCGGCGCTTCTCGCGGTTGCGATCGAAGAGATTGGTGATGAGCTGCGGCTCGATCTCGTATTGGCCGCGGGCGGTGTTGTCGCGCAGCGAGACGATCTGCGAGATGCGGCCGTTGGCGAACTTGATGAGGCCGGCCTCCTCGTCGAAGTACGAATCCCGGCCGGGAAAGATCTCGATGCCCCCATCCGGCCGGATTTGGAACGAGCCGATGGCGTTGCCGCGCGATTCGGTGTAGCCGCAGCGGCGCAATTCGGCGGCGATCTCCTCGGCCGTGATGGGGTCGCCGACCGCTATCAGGCGCGGCGCCGCAAAGATCTTGGAGGTATTGGCGAACGGGCCGGCGCTCAGCTTCTGGTCGATCAGGCGGGAGTATTTCGTATAGTAGTGCGTGAGGACGCCGGCCAGCAGAAGGAAAGCCAGGGTGAACGAAATCGCCAGGGCCTTGCCTGCGGGATGCAGAAAGAACCGGACCAGGTAGGCCTTCTTGGGCACCCGGACTCTGACTTTCCTCTTCGGGTCAGATTTCTTCTCTGGCACTAACAACAATTCTCTCATATGTACAACGCTCCCTGACGGTCGCGGCTCGGTAACAATCGCGTTGATCTCACAAGAGTTACTGAGCCGCGACCGTCAGGGAGCGGCCGCCTACCGGCTGCCGGCGCCTGGATAAAAGTGCAGATCGACCGTGTAAAGCGGCAGATCCACGCGCACCACGTACCGCACTTCAATGCGCACACTTTCCGCTGTGCGTTGGATCTGCACGTTATCGGCCACTACCGGGAGCTCCAGATCGGCGGCCTTTGCCAAGACCCAGGAGCGCAGAACATCGTCGGAACTCGTGGGCGCCGCGGCACGATGTGTCACGTCTTCCACGAACTGTTGCAGCTCTTGATTGTGAAAGTAAATAGGGATCAGCCGGACGCCTAGAAATACCAGAATCGCCAGCACGGCCACCCCGGCTGCCTGGCGCAAACGGGTTGCGATCACGGCCGCTCGTCCGCATCCCGCGCGGATGCGCACAACTCGTCCCAAATCTCGCCGTTTGGATTCCACTCGGGATTCTCCAGGCCGGAGATCTGCAGCTCGGCAAGCTTCAACGTGCCATGGCCGTAGGGGCAAATGTACTCGATGCGCGGCCTGCCGAGAAGCAACACGCCGCCCCACGATCCGGTTTCGACCGGCATGCGCAAACGCCGCAGGCAGACCCGGCAGCGATAACGCTGGTCCCGGATACAGAGGTACAGCAGACCGCTGCCCAACAGGAACCAGAGGCCCATCAGCAGCATATACAGCAAGATACGGGGCGGGACGAGGTGGCGGTGGTTGTCGCCCGGGAAGAAAGGGTTCAGTAAGCGCAACAATCCATACATGAAAGCCGCGCACAAACCGATTTTTCCCGCAAAATAACCCCAGTACCGCATATATGCTTTAGATGCCAGCGTGGAGTGCTAAGTTTCCGGCGCGCGACCGGTCAGCTCCGCAACAGGTTACGCACCAGGAAGAAGACATTGGCCGGCCGCTCCGCAAGCCGCCGCATGAAATAGGGATACCACGCCTGCCCGTATGGCACATACAGCCGCAGCCGGTATCCTTCGTTAACCAGCCGCTTCTGGATATCGCGGCGAATGCCGTAGAGCATCTGGAATTCGAAGGAATCGCGCGAGATCTTGCGCGACTCCACGAAACGCTTGGTCTGTTCGACGATCTTCTCGTCATGCGTGGCTATAGCCGGATATACGCCTGTTTCGAGCAGAAGGTTCATCAGTTCGACGAAATTGCGGTCCACCTCCGCCTTGCTCTTGAAAGCCACCGAGGGCGGCTCCAGATAAGCGCCTTTGCACAGACGCACGCGAATACCGCGCGCGCACAGCATTTCTACATCCTTGCGGCTGCGATACAGGTAAGCCTGGATCACCGTGCCGGTCGTTTTGTAACGGTCGTGCAAATTGGTGACGAGGTCGAGCGTGCGGTCGGTGTATTCGCTCGATTCCATGTCCACGCGCACGAAGTTGCCCAGCGCGGCGGCTTGGCGAACCAACGCCTCGACGTTGGCGGTGCACTCGGCCAGCGAAAGGTCCATGCCGAACTGCGTCAGCTTCAGCGAGACGTTGCCGTTGATTCTGAGCTTGGCGATTTCGGTGAGCGCCCGCAAGTAGGCGTCCCGGGAGGCAGCCGCTTCTTCCAGCGATGTAACGTTCTCGCCCAGGTGATCGAGGGTGACGGCAATGCCTTCGGCATTAATCCGCTGGCAGGTGGCCAGGGCGTCGGGCAGATTGTCTCCCGCCACGAAGCGGGCCGCCAAGCGTCTGGCCCAACGGGAGGTTTCCATCCATTTCCGCAAATGCTTCTGGCGCGAGAGGAACAGGAAGAACGTGCGCATGTGGTTCCTTTTCAGTTCACCATAACAAGTGCCCATCTCAGTGGGGCAGGCCCTCGGCCTGCGGCGCCTCTCAGGCCGCCCGGACGGGCTTTCAATAACTTACGGTGGGTTTTCGACCGTGCGCGGGTCCTCCAGGACCCGCCCCGCGCAAGGTCATCCCGCCGCCTGAACTTCCCTCAGCCGACGCTCCAGAAACCGGCGCTCGCTGTCATTGGTCACCAACTCGAGCGCGCGCCGGTAGCTCTTCGCCGCTTCCGCCGCGGACCCCAGGCGGCGCAACAGATCGGCGCGCGCGGCATGCAGCAGGTGATAGTTGTCGAGATCGCCTGCTGCGGCGAGCCTGTCGACGATCTCAAGCGCCGCCTCGGGACCGCTCGCCATGGCCACTGCCACCGCGCGGTTCAACGACACGATCGGAGACGGTTGCAGGCGTTCGAGAAGATCGTACAGGCGCACGATCTGAGGCCAGTCCGTATCTTCGGCGCGCCCTGCCCGGCAATGTACCGCCGAAATCGCCGCTTGCAGCGCGAACGGTCCGGGCCCGCCACCGAGAGCCTCATCCACCAACGGCAAAGCCTCGGCGATCTGCCGCCGATCCCAGCGGCCCCGGTCCTGTTGCTCCAGAACCACAAGATCCCCGGCCGCATCCAGACGCGCGTCCCGCCGCGCGTCGTGAAGCAGCATGAGAGCGACCAGCGCAGTGGCTTCCGCCGGAGGCTGCGGCGCCATCAACGTCCTCACCAAGGCGCCCCAACCGGATGGCTTCGGCGCACAGATCGGTCCGCACCAGCGGCCCTCCTCGCGTGGCCGCATAGCCTTCGTTGAAGACCAGATAGATCGCCGTCAGCACGGCGTCCAGCCGATCGGCCATGTCGTTCGTCTGCGGCACGGTATAAGGAATACCGGCATCCCGAATCTTCCGTTTCGCCCGGACCAGCCTCTGCGCCATGGTCGTGGCAGACACTAGAAACGCCCGCGCGATCTCGTCCGTCTCCAGGCCGCACAGCGTGCGCAGGGTCAACGCCACCTGCGCCTCCAGTGCCAGCGCCGGGTGGCAGCAGGTGAAGATCAGGCGAAGCCGATCGTCGGGGATTTCGCCGTTGTCGTAATCCGGCTCTTCGATGGCGGGCGCCCAGCCATCGCCGGCGTACGATTCCAGCTTCTCCTTCAACCGCGCCTGGCCCCGTATGCGGTCGATGGCCTTGTGCCGGGCCGTCTGTATGATCCACGCGCGCGGGAACTCAGGCACGCCGGACTCCCGCCATTGGTCCACGGCGGCGGTAAAGGCTTCCTGCGCGGACTCTTCGGCCAGGTCGAAGTCGCGCGTGATCCCAATTAGGGTAGCCACGATCCGGCCCCAATCGGAGCGATAGACCTCTTCGACGGCCCTCGCTGCGTCCGCGGGCATAATCGATTATATTTAATTTTTCGCCCGGGATGTCGATCCGGGCACTCGCCGGTCGACTTACCGATGGAGCGACGCAGAATGAAATACATGTTGCTGATTTACACTGACGAACAGGCCTGGACCGATGCCGAGCGGCAGCACTGTTTCGCGGAGTCGACCGAGCTCGCGCACCAGCTCAAGGCGAACGGACAGTATCTGGCCACGGCCCCGCTGCAGCCTGTGTCGACGGCCACCAGCGTCCAGGTGCGCGACGGCAAACGGTTGGTCACCGACGGTCCGTTCGCGGAGACCCGCGAACAACTCGGCGGCTACTTCCTGATCGATGCGAAGGATCTCGACGAGGCCATCGGCATAGCGGCAAGCATCCCAGGGGCGCGCAAGGGCACCGTCGAAATCCGGCCGGTGATTGAGATTCCGGGATTGCCTGCGGATTAGCGCCGGCGATCCCATCACAACGCAAGGAGAAACATCGTGTCAACCGCAACACTGAAAGGCCAGTCTTCGATTCCGATGGTGCCAGGCGCGCGGCTCTACTACGAAGTTCAGGGCTCGGGCCCGGTGCTGCTGATGATCCCCGGTGGCCCCACCGACGCCGGGATCTTCGCCGGTCTCGCCGGGTTCCTGGCGGACCGGTACACCGTGGTGCCCTATGACCCGCGTGGTAACTCTCGCAGCGTCCTCGACGGCCCGCCGGAGGACCAGCGGATGGACCTCCACGGCGACGACGCCGCCCAACTGCCGACGTCGCTCAGTGGCGAGCCGGCGTACGTGCTGGGCAGCAGCGGCGGCGCGTAGATCGGGCTCAACCTGGCCGCCCTCCCTGACGGTCGCGGCTCCGCAACTTTTTGCCGCGTTACTGAGCCGCGACCGTCAGGGAGCGGTTTAAGTGAACAATATTGCCTTAAGCCCAACTTAAGCGAAGGAGAATCCGCAATGACAAAGATCGCGATTGAACAACACGGCGGCCAGTCGCCACGGAAGAGACCGGTCGTGAACTACGTACTGTGGACGCCCTGCCAATCGAGGTACTGACAAAGCAGATGCCCCTGCCGGGCCTGTTCCTGCGGTTCATCGGCATGGCCGAGGTGCTCGGCGCGATCGGCCTGATCCTCCCTGGGCTCCTGCGCATTCGGCAGGGTCTGACACCGGGCCGCCGCCGGGCTGGTGATCGTCATGATCGGTGCGACGGTGCTCACTTTGGCGACCGGCGGCGTCAGCGCCGCGAAAAAACTTCATTCGTCGCGTCGATCTGGCGGATCTTCGTTCGACTTAATAGCAGAGGCAGCTTGATTTCAACACGTATTGGAGGAACCCATGCCTAACACGCTTAACATAATTGCTATCGGAGCCGGCATTTTGATTGCGGCGCTTCTCGGCCTTGCCGCAACCAAGCCAGACACGTTCCGTGTCCAGCGCACGAAGAGCATCCAAGCACCACCGGAAAAGCTCTTCGCGCTCGTCAATGACTTTCGGAGGTGGGGCTCCTGGTCGCCCTATGAGAAGCTCGACCCCGCGATGAAGAGGACCCACAGCGGCGCGGCAAACGGCAAGGGC
>CABEEC010000848.1_pt1 | contig 16271 bp, 15 predicted proteins | sample 3423191 | NCBI WGS metagenome assembly CABEEC01 (sample SAMEA5534333, study PRJEB31848) | metagenome | biome: tundra; feature: field; material: soil | place: USA | collected 2013-05 | depth 0.15 m | reverse complement strand
CTGGGGGTCGGCCCCGGCGCGCCCGGTCGTAGGTGGCGAATGTTTCGGAAAGGAATCGGCATGGTTGGGACGTGCCCACGCATGGGGTGAAAGTGGGGTGGATTGGCGGTCGAGCAGGTTGCGCGAAGTCTTTCCGCCGATCAAAGCCAACGATGTTAAGCCATTTATTTTCATGATCTCCACGTTTCGGAAGAAGCCATGGTTCCACCATGAGATCGAAAAAGCTACTTTGTGTCGCATCTTGAGGAACTGTGTTGCCCTGTCCAGCGGTAATGCGGCGGCCTGCTACCTGCCCGATGTCACAGTAGCATGTCGGCACCTGAAATTGAGGGGAGGAGGCACACCCAACTGCTTGTTTTCAAAGAGATACTGGCGGATGCCGACGCGTGATCGGCGATATGGCGATCACTCCTGGTGGGGACCGAACGCAGGCTGTGCGATTTCCGGCGCGCCGAGCCGCGGCAGTGTTTGGGGCGGCCGCGCCGGGAACCTTCCTGGCGAACTTGTAAGTATTCCTTACAAGTTGAGTCTTCGCTGAGTTCTCCCTCCTGGTAGATTGCTCCGATATGTAAAGTGATGTTCTGCGGCGTCGTTTCAAAGAGGTCTGCAATGGCAGCCTGGGTCAGCCAGACAGAATCATCCCCCACACGGCATGAAATCCGGGTTCGCCCGTCTTCGGTGCGGTAAAGCACCCGGTGCCCCGTTCCCTCCGGCGGCATGGGCGTGGGGGGCTGGTTCTGGTCGCTCACTTCGCGGCCCCTTGGACAAGTTCGTCCAGCAGTCCTTCGGCCTCGTTCCGCACGGCGAGGATGTCCGCGCGGATCTCGTCAAGCGTGCGCAGCGGCTTCGGCTGGTAGAAGTGGCGGGTAAACTGCTCGCTGTCGCGCAGTTCGGAATCCGGCTCGAATTCCAATACGGACCGCTTGCCGCCGGCCATCAGCTCGTAACGCCCGTGGAGCGGGTCGGCATCCACCTTGACGCCCACGATGCCGGCGCGTTCGTTGGGCATGACCAGCCAGTCCAGGTTCTCGAAGAGTGTTTTGGGGCCGAAGCGTTTGGCGGCCCCGGTGAGTTGGATCATTTGAGCGTAGGGAGAGTGTAAAGAACAATTGTAGCGGGCCGGGGGCTCCGATGGAGGCGTTGGTGTTATACTGAGCCACAGTCTGGGTCCGTTAACGGCCGGCCGACACAACGGTCAGCGCGCATTCCCGATTCCGGACAAGAGGGGAAATCATGATTCGAAAATTACGTACGTCTTTGCTCACAATCGTTGCGCTAGTGCCGGTCGTGAATGTCGTTTGCCAGGCGCAGTCGCTGTCCCCGGCGACGCGTCATGTGCGTGATGTGGTCCTCAATGGGCAGGCGCAGTCCGTCGGGCGCCTTCCCGCAACGCAGCCTATGCGCCTTGTCCTTGTTTTGCCGCACCGCAACCAGGCAGCGTTAGATAACTTCTTGAAGGAGATCTACGATCCTTCCAGCGCGTCTTACCGCCGATTCCTGACGGTGGAAGAGTTCACCAACATGTTTGGTCCCAGCCAGGAGGATTATGACGCCGTGGTGAGTTTCGCGGGGGCACACGGCCTTACGGTGGTTGGAACGTCCAGCAATCGCATGAACGTGGATGTCACGGGGCCGGTGGCGAACATTGAGGAAGCCTTCCATCTGACCATGGGCGTCTACCAGCACCCCACCGAAAACCGTACCTTCTACGCTGCGGACCGGGAGCCCACGCCGGACCTGGCGGTGGCGCTTTGGCACATCTCGGGCCTGGACAACTATTCGATCCCGCAACCCGCCCTCGTGCGGAGAAATCCGGGCGTGACGCCCGACGCCACTACTGGCTCCTGTCCTTCGAGCTCTTTTTGCGGCAGCGACATGCGGACGGCATACTACGGTGGAACGGCTCTCACCGGCAGCGGCCAGTCGCTCGGGCTGCTGGAGTATTACGGTACCGATTTGGCCGACCTGAAAACATACTTCAAGAACGCGGGCCAAACGAACAATGTCCCTATAACTCTCAAATCCACGGATGGGACCAGCACGAGCTGCCTCGCATCGGCTGGCTGTGACGACACCGAACAGACCATAGACATGACTCAGGCGCTGGGCATGGCTCCGGGCCTGTCCAGCCTGGTGATGTACGTGGGATCTACCGATTCCGCTATTTTTAACGCGATGGCTACGGCCAGTCCGCTTAACGCGCAATTGAGCTCTTCGTGGACGTGGAGCCCGGCGGACCCCAATACAGACAAGCCCTACTTCCAGGAGTTCGCGGCGCAGGGTCAGAATTTGTTTCAAGCGTCCGGTGACAGCGCTGCGTGGAAGTCGTCTTCCAGGATTTACCCGGCGGACGATGTATATCTCACGTCGGTGGGCGGGACGGACTTAGTCACAAGCAGCGCGGGCGGCCCCTGGAGTTCGGAAACCGCCTGGGCCAACGGCGGCGGCGGCATTTCGCCGGATAAATTTGCGATTCCCTCCTGGCAGACTGCGACGGCCAGCGGCTGCTCCAAATGTTCCAAAACCTATCGCAACGCCCCCGACGTTTCGGCAAACGCGAATTATACTTTTTACGTCTGTGCCGACCAAACTACCTGCACTGCCAATGATTATGGCGGAACCAGTTTTGCGGCGCCCATGTGGGCCGGTTACCTGGCTCTCGCCAATCAACAGTCACTCGCCAATGGCGGCACCGCGCTCGGCTTCATCAATCCGACGCTTTATACAATTGGCCTGGGATCGAGCTATACCAGCGATTTCCACGACATCACTGGTGGCAGCAATGGCTACGCGGCGACAACCGGTTACGATTTGGCGACCGGCTGGGGCAGCCCGAACGGGGCCGCCCTGATCAATGCACTTCTCGGAACCCCGGTGACTCCCGGCTTCAGCCTTTCAGCCTCGCCCACTTCGGTTTCGGTGGCGCAGGGCAGCTCGGGAACGTCCACGATTACCAGTACGGTGACTGGCGGCTTTGATTCGGCCGTTTCCTTGACTGCGACCGGCCAGCCAACGGGCGTGACCGTGGGCTTCAGCCCAACCTCGATTACCGGAGATGGAACTTCGACCCTGACGATGACCGTAGCCTCGTCCACAGTCGCCGGCACGTATAGCATTACGGTGACGGGAACCTCCGGCAGCACCACCGAAACCACCGCGGTCTCGCTGAAAGTAACCGGGCCGAATCCCAACTTCACCATCCGCGCATCGCCCTCATCGATTAGCGTTGCCAGGGGCAGTTCCGGAACCTCCAAGATCACCACAACTATTTCCGGCGGTTTCAACTCGGCGATTAGCTTGTCTACTGGGTTAGTGGGAGGCGGCCTAACCGTGACCTTCGCCCCTAGCTCCATAGGGGCGCCGGGCGCAGGGACGTCGACCGTGACAGTCAAGGTGAGTAGCGTCGCTGCGCTCGGAAACCACACGATCACTGTAACGGGCAAGGGCGGAGGCCTGACGCATACGACTACGGTCACTGTCGACGTTCTGCAGTAGTGACAGTGACGTTCGTGCTGGCTGCCTCGGCAGCCAACACTAAGAAAGCCGGACCCTTGGCGGTATGGACTTCCCCAAGCGCAAGCTGCCAGCGGCAGGCTGCGTTATCCGGCCTGATCGGAGAGATGCGCGGCGCGCGGAGGCACCCGCATCTCAGTCGGACGATCGATTCAACACCGCTGACGTGAAGCCGTTTCGTCTGGTGTTCAGCGGCGCCACGGCTTTGAGCCGGGCCCACCGTCTTACCCGGCGCATGTCGGAAGATATCGACTTGAAGATCGTATCGGATGAACGGCGCCTACGCGCGGAGTTTCGTGAATTGCGCGACAACCTCACCAGCGCCCTGTTGCATGCCGGGTTTCGGTTCGATCCGGAGAATGCCGCACACGGCGATTCCGGCAACGCGAGCCGCTATACGATCTATCGCTTGCCTTATACACCGCTGGTGACCGGTGAGGGGGCGTTGCGACCGGAAATTCAAATCGAGACAGCCGTTTGGCCGCTGCGTCTACCACCCGTCGAACAGAGCGTAACTTTTTTTTTGGGCGGAGGCCTTTGAGCAACCGCCAGAAGTGCCATCGATTCCTTGCGTGGCGTTCGTCGAGACGGTCGCGGAGAAGTTTGTAGCGCTGACCAGGCGCGCGGGCGCCGAACTTGCCGACTGTCGAGGCTTACGGTCATCAGTTTCCCGCATAGCGCGAAAATCCGGTTGCTGAAACTTTGCGGCCTGTCAGCGGGCTCGCCACCGATGATCGCTCTGCCAGCTACTATGCAGCGTTTCTGCGGGACATGGTCTACAGCGAAACCCCTGATTTTAAGACGGCGCTTGCTACGGTATCGGCTTTGGCCGGTCGGTTCAGAGAGTTAGCGCCAAGGCCATGAACGCGTGCGCGAAAGCCGAATCGGTTCAGGACCGCGATCCAGCCTTCGAGCATCGCCGCCGAGGTGGGCATGCCGAACGCCGATCCGGTTCCGCAGGCCTGTAAGGACTATCTTGGATTGCTGGACAGGACACTAATTTCGGAACCCGCCAGCAGCGCTGGCATCACACCATCGGGAGTATTTTATGAGCTTCTTCAAGTTATCCGGACTTTTGCAGGATTTCTTCGCGCGCCGGCAGGCTTGGTTAGTGGCCGGCCTTCTGTTGGCCGCCAGCGGCTTCACGGCGAATGGGCAAACCAGCGCCAGTAACCAGCGGGCTGTCCTCCTCAACGTGGTCGCCGCGGATTCCGCAGGCAACCCTGTTCCGGATTTGAAGACCTCCGAGTTCGCCGTTTTTGACAATGGCTCGCCAGGGCAGATCGCTTCCGTGCGCCTGAATCAAAGCGACAAACCTGGCCCGCTGGTCGTTCTGTTCGACCTGATGAACTCGGGCGAGTCGTCGCGCGGAGTCGTCTGGAACGCCGTAAAGACCTCCTTGGCTCATTTTCCATCCACCGGCCCTCTCTATCTCTACTTGCTGGTCGAGGATGGCAGTCTCTATCCGGTTCACGCTCTACCAGGTGCGCCGGTTGCCCAAGCGGCGGTCGACGCCTCCTGGGTAAAGGATATCGGGCCCTTGATGGATGCCGCTATGCAAAAGGTCAGCCAGGTGAGGCCCGTGGATTTCCGAGCCGTTTCCGGGTCTCTCTCCAGTCGTGCTTCACTCACCGCCACTTATCGCGCGCTGGACGATATGCGCGCGCTTATGGCAGCGTTGCATGGCCCCAAGGGACTGCTATGGGTCACTTACGGTATTCCAAGCACTATTCACCTTGCGGATCGGACTTGGTTTGACGGAGTCCCGTTCCTGCGGCAGATGGGCGCGCGGTTCGTTCGGTCTGAAACTACTGTCTATACGGCTGACCCAGGCATCAGTCTCCAAGCCGGAATTCTGAATCGGGATTCGCTCGATATTCTGACCGGGGCCACCGGCGGCCGCGTGTTTTCGACGATTGATCTAAACCGTGCGATCGCCCAGATCGAAGCTGACGCGCGCACCAATTACAGCCTTGATTACCAGCCGCCCGCTAAGAATTGGGACGGCAAGTACCACAAGCTGCGCGTCACGGTCGCCCGCAAGGGAGTGCGCCTCCAAACCGAACTCGGTTATTACGCGGTTTCGGGTTCGTAATCCCAGATTCTCTCGCGCCCGCCCCGCTCTCTACTGGAACCACGAACGTTGCCCGAAAAAAGGCCACGCCGGCGCGGTTGTTATAATTAGGCGTCCCGATGGACGGCCCCACCCTAACTTTGCTCCTGGTGCAGATCGGCCTGATTCTGGCGATACCGTTGTGCATGGCCAAGCTGCTCGAAAGGCTTGCGTTATCGCCGCTGGTGCTGGAACTGTTGTGCGGCGTCATGCTGGGCCCCAGCGTTTTCGGCATGGTCGCCCCGGATCTCTTCGCGCGGGTCTTCCCCGCTCTAGGCCGCGCCACTCAGGCCCGCGAAGCAGTGACCGAATTGGGATTGCTGCTTTTCGTATTCATGGCCGGTCTGGAGCTGCAGCCCAAGCGTCTGCGAACCCTGGGACCACCCATCATCTGGTCCAGTTTCCTGGGCATCCTGGCGCCGCTCGCGCTGGGCGTCGGATCGGTGCTGTTGTGGCCGGAGTTCTGGCGTAACAAGGCGCAGAGCAATGTGCCCCTGCTGGCGCTCTTTGTCGGGACCATTTTGTCCATCTCCGCGCTGCCGGTGATTGCCCGCATCCTGATGGATCTGCATCTGATGAAGACAGAGCTGGGTGCGATTGTGATGTCCGCGGCGATGCTTGACGACCTGGCCGGGTGGGGGCTTTTTGCAGTCATCCTGAGCAACTTCGGAGGCGAAGGGCACTCCGGCCGAAACTGGTGGGCCAGCCTGGTGACGGTCGTGTTGGTTTTTGGATTGATTTTGAATCTTTCCAACAAGAAAATACAGCGCGCCGTGGGCTGGCTGAATCTGCCGAAAGACACGCTGCAACTGAAACTGACGGTCCTGGTGTTGACGACCGCCGCCATCCTTTCAGAGGTCGTAGGCACGCACGCCACGCTGGGCGCGTTTCTGGCCGGCGTGGCATTGGGGCGCATCCCGGATGCGCGCAAGCTGGCGCACGAAAGCTTCTACCGGACCACGGCCGGCATTTTTGCGACATTGTATTTCGTCTCCATCGGGTTGAAGGCCAATTTCGTGGCCAACTTCGATCTGCGGCTCGTCGCCTTCGTTCTGGTGGTCGCCTGCGCCGGCAAGATCGGAGGCGTTTTCCTGGGCGCCAGGCTCGGCGGGAAGAAGCCACAGGAAGCCCTGATGGTGGCCTTGGCGATGAATGCCCGCGGCGCCATGGGAATCGTCTTGACTACTGTCGCCCTGGAATACGGGCTGATCGATCAGCGCATCTTTGTGGCGCTAGTCATCATGGCGCTAGCTACTTCGGTGTTAAGCGCGGTGGGGATCAAGCACTTGCTCGGCCCCGGCGCCGGGCAACCCGAGCCGGAAGAGGAAGAATCGGAATTGCTGCCGTACGCGTAAACTTACGACGTTGGTGGGGCAGGCATGCAGCCCAATGTCACTTAGTTTTTCGATTTTGAGCAAGCTGTGGGGCAGGACTCCAGTCCTGCGGCCGACGTCCACGTCGGCCTGCTCGGCTCGGATTCGGCTGATTTCATTGCGCGAAGAGCGGGTGCTGGAGGACCCGCGCAGACCTGGAGGTCTGCCCCACAACTGCTGCAATACATCGCCACGGGAATCCCGCGCGACTCCGTCATCCGCTCAAAGCGCATGCCGAGCTTTCGCATAATGCGGATCGAAGCCGTGTTGGCCGGCTGTGCGATGGCCACGATGCGCTGCAGTCCCGCGCGCTCGAAGCCGTCGCGCAGGGCCGCCCGCGCCGCTTCCGTGGCCAAGCCGCGGCCCCACCAGGCGCGCGCCAGCCACCAGCCGATTTCGATCTCCCCCGATTCCGGCAGGGGCTGCAGCCCGCAGAACCCGATCAAGCCGCCGCCTTCCTTGTGCAGCCGCGGCAACAGCTTCCACAGGCAGAATGCGCGCTCGCCAAACAGCGCGATCTGGCGCTCCACGAACTGCCGTGCGCGCTCCTCGGGCCAAGGCGTGCCATCGGCGATGTAGCGCATCACGTCCGGGTCGGCGGCGATGGCGCGGAATTCCAGCCAGTCGTCCGTTTCCCAGTTGCAGAGGTTCAGTCTTTCGGTTTCGAGCCGGATACGGCCTCCACCATGGGCAAATATACGCGGAAGACGCTGCCCTTGCCGGGTTCGCTCTCGACCGCGATCTTGCCGCCGTGCTGGTCCACGATCTTGGAACAGATGGCCAACCCCAGACCCACGCCATCGGTCTTGGTCGTGAAGAAGGGATTGAAGATGGTGTCGATGAGTTTGGGGTCGATGCCCTCTCCGCGGTCGATTACCGAAATCTCGGCGTTATCGCCAGCCGGGCGCGTCTTCACGGTCACCGCGCCGCCGGGAGCCGTGGCCTGCGCGGCGTTCGCCAGCAGGTTGTAGAAGACCCGCTCCATTAACTCCGCGTCCAGCGGGAAGGGCGGGATGTCCGGCGAGTAGTTCTTGTAAACGGTCACCTCGCGCGCGGCGGCTTCCCGTTCCACCATGGCGACGGAGCGGTCGAGCACCTGGGCCAGGTCTGCCGGCGCGGGCCGTAATTCGAGCGGACGCACGAAATCCAAAAAGCGCGTTACCAGCGAATTGGTGCGGTCCACTTCCGAGGAGATGAAGCCGGCCATTTCGCGCGCCACTTCGTTTTCCGAAGCGACGCTGTGGTTGAGCATCTCGGCGGAGGCGCGAATGGTTCCCAGCGGATTGCGCAACTCGTGCGCCAGGCCCGCCGCAAGCTGGCCGAGCGCGGCCAGCCGGTCGGACCGCCGCACAGCTTCTTCGGCCTGCTGCAGGTTGCGATTGGCTTCGGCAAGCTGGTCGGCCATGGCTTTGGTCTTCGCGAATTGCTGGCGCAGCGCTTCGGCCAGGGTGTTAGTCAGATTGCCGGCCACCGCCAGAAGGATCACGCGCAGCGCCAGCTCGCGTTTCTCCTGCAGCTCGATGAACCACTTTTCCCAATCGATGAATCCCAGGAAAGAAAGATACGCGCCAGACGACAGCACGATGAAGATCAGCGTGCCTGGCAACCCGAGCGACGTGCCGGCCGAGATCACCGGCAGCAGCAGAAGCCAGTAAAAGCTGCTGCCCAGCGTGCCCGTGAAGCCGATCAATGCATAGCAGAAGAGCAGCTTCAGGACGATCCAAACCACCTTGCCGCGCGTGGTGCCTACGAATTCGAGCTTGGGCTCCAAAATCTGCAAAGCGCACAGCGCCGCGAGCGGACCGATCTCATAGACGTCGCGGTGCGGGCTGAGCACCGCCATGCCCGCGAAAAGCAGGAGCCACACGACATCCTGCAAGTGAATCCATTGGGCGGTGCGCCGCCACCATGCAAGTTGAGCCACGATGCGATCCCAGACCGGATTATGCCACAATAATTACGTAGTCTCATGCCCAACAACACCACGCTGGAACAGGATGAAACCCCAAGCATGTCCGAACGCGGCGAAAACTTTGCGGACATCCTGTCCCAATACGAACAATCCCACACCCATAAACCCGAAGCCGGCGGCCAGGGTCTGACAGGCACGGTGATAGCCGTTTCGCCGGAGCAGGTCTTCATCGATATCGGCCAGAAGATCGAGGGCGTGATGCCCGTGGCCGATTTTAGAGATCCGGACGGCAAGGTGAGCGTGCGGGTGGGCGACCAGTTCCCGGTGTCCATCAAAGGGCGCAACGAAGAAGGCTACATCGAGCTCTCGAAAGTGCGCGTGGAGCGGCCCAAGGACTGGTCGTCGCTGGAAGCCGCATTCAACGAGAAGCGCTCCATCGCGGGCGTGGTTTCGGGCGTTGTGAAGGGTGGCCTGAGCGTAGACGTGGGCGTGCGCGCGTTCATGCCGGCTTCGCGCTCGGGCGCCAAGGACGTGCCCGAAATGGAAAAGCTGGTGGGCCAGGAGATCACCTGCCGCATCATCAAGCTGGACGTGGCCGACGAGGACGTGGTGGTGGACCGGCGCGTGGTGCTGGAAGAGGAAGAAGCGCGTGCCCGCCAGAAGCTGTTCACGGATCTGCAGGAAGGCGCGGTGATGCACGGCACCGTGCGCAGCCTGACCGATTACGGCGCCTTCGTCGATATCGGCGGCGTGGATGGGCTGCTGCACGTGGCCGACATCTCCTGGGGCCACGTCAATAAGCCGGCCGACGTCCTCTCGGTGGGCCAGGAACTGGATGTCAAGATCCTGAAGGTGGACCCGGCCAAGCGGCGCATTGCGCTGGGCCTGAAGCAGCTTCAGCCGCACCCCTGGGAACAGATTGGCGAGAAGTACAAGACCGGCGACCGGGTGCGCGGCACGGTTACGCGCGTGACGGACTTCGGCGCGTTCGTGGAGTTGGAGCCGGGCGTGGAAGGCTTGATCCACCTTTCGGAGATGTCCTGGTCGAAGAAGGCGCGCAAGCCCAGCGATGTGGTGAAGCCGGGCGATTCGGTGGAGGCCGCGGTGCTGCACGTCAACCCCGGCGAGCGGCGCATCTCGCTGGGATTGAAGCAGGCGCTGGGCGATCCTTGGGCCGATGCGCAGCAGAAGTATCCGGTGGGCGGCGCGATCGAAGGACCGGTCGTCAGTCTCACGAAATTCGGCGCTTTCGTCGAGATTGCCGAGGGCGTGGAAGGCATGATCCACGTGGGCGACATCACCGCGGAGAAACGCATCAACCATCCGCAGGATGTGCTCAGAGCGGGGCAGACGGTGCGCGCGCAGATCCTGGAAGTGGATACCGAGCGCCGCCGCATCAGGTTGGGCATGAAGCAGCTTCAGCCCACCAGCATCGACGAATACATCGCCGAGCACAAGGAAGGCGACGTGGTGACGGGCCGCATCGCGGACGTTTCGGGCGGGCGTGCCAAGGTGGAACTGGGGGAAGGCATCCAGGTGCCCTGCAAAGTCGCCGGCGCGGAGGCGGGCCCAGCGGAGGAGCAGGCGGCCCAATCGCAGGCCGACGTCACTTCACTGTCTTCGATGTTGTCCGCGAAATGGAAAGGCGGCACGGGGTCCGGCCCGCGCGCCGGCAAACGCGAGCCGGCGCGGGCGGGGCAGATCCGCAGCTTCCGCATCGTCAAGCTGGACCCCGGCGCCAAGAAGATCGAAATCGAGATCGCCGGGTAGCAAACGCTGTAAGAGGATTTGCCATGACGTTTCAAATAAAAGACGTTGACTTGGTCGCGTATGATCACCGTGGCCAGCCGCTGCTGTTGGCCATAGTGAAGGGGGGCAGCCAGGAGACGTCGGGGCTTTGGGCGGCTCAGTACCGTAGGAACATATTGGAGCACGATACGCTCCCGGCGGCTCCCTTTTTTCTGATTGCGACGCCCGAACGGATGTATTTCTGGCGCCAGCGGGATTCTGGCCCAGAGGAAGAGCTACCGCAGTTCACATTGGACGCGACGAATGAATTGGGGCCGTACTTCCAAAGGGTCGGGCTTACGCCGAAGGAAGCGAGGGGTGAGACCTTGGAGTGGATTGTCTACTTTTGGCTGAACGACGTAGCCGAAAAGGGGCAACTGACGGCCAAGGAAGATCCCTCGCTCGGATGGCTATCCGAGTCTGGCCTGCTCGAAGCGCTGGGAAAGGCTCACATCGAATTGAGCGCGGTGCAATGAATGTCTACGTTGAATCCAACTTCGTATTGGAGCAGGCGCTGGAACAGGAGCAATGCGAGAGTTGCGAGCAACTCATCGGCATGGCTTCGGCCGGTTTCGTTCAGTTGGTAATTCCCGCATTTTCGCTCGCCGAGCCGCACGGCGCACTCCTGCGCACGAAGAACGCGCGATCCAGATTGAGAAACGAGTTACTACCACACCTTCGCGAGTTGGCGAGATCCAGGGCCTACCGTGAGGTGTCTGCCAATTTCGATGAACTCGCCGATCTTCTGCTCAGGAGCGGGAACGCGAACGCGAAGGGTTGCAGCGCACGATTGAGCGGATGATCAAAGCCGCGCAGGTAATCCCTCTGGACTCCCGCGTGTTGGACATGGCCGGCAGTATAGAATCCGGTTTTGGCTTGTCGGCGCAGGATTCGATCGTGCTCGCCTCGATTGTGTCTCATCTCGCGGAGACAAAGCCGGCGGAGAGCTGCTTCCTGAACCGGAACACGAAGGACTTCGACGATCCAGACATTCGGGAAATGCTGGACGAACACGGCTGCAAGTTCTTTGGCCGCTTCGACGAGGGCCTCCGTTACATTGAGGCGCGCCTCGCAAAGAGCGGGAGCGACTGAAGGTTCACACAATCATCCCTGCCGACTCCTTTGTGCCTTGTGCGCCGAAGCCCGTGTACCGAACACATCGAGTTGGGGTAAACTGGCAGTATGCGATTTCGGCGCTCACTCACGGCTTTCGTTCTGCTTCTGACCGGTCTGGCGGCATACGCTCAACAGGTACCGCGTCCGGCGGGCGAGTTTGCTATCAAGATGCCTAACGGCCAAATCACTCTGTTGAGCCAGTATGCGGGCAAAGTCGTGGTGCTAGCCTTTATCTCCACCACCTGTTCGCACTGCCAGCACACCACGCAGGTTCTGAGCAGCCTGCAAAACGAGTATGGCCCGCGCGGCGTGCAGTTCCTGGCGGCGGCCTTCAATCCCGATGCGGCGCAACTGGTGCCCGGTTTTATCACGCAGTTCAGGCCCACCTTTCCGGTGGGATCGGCGGACCGCGACTCGGTGCTGGAGTACGAACAAGCGTCGCTGGCCAAGCCGAACTTCGTTCCCGAACTGATCTTTATCGACCGCGGCAGGGTGATCCGCGCGCAGCACAACGGCGGCGACGAGTTCTTCAAAGAGCAGGAGAAGAATACTCGCGAGATGCTGGATACGCTGCTGAAAGAGCCCGTGAAGAGCGCGCACGCCGCGCACAAGTCGCGATCCTGAGAGGTGGGGCAGGCATTCAGCCTGCCTGGACTTCAGCCTCGGGCTGTCAGCCCTGAACGGCGGGCGCCGATTCGCCCGTGAGGTCTTCGAAAGCCACGGGCGGATTGTAGTAGAGGATGCGGGAGCAGCTTTCGCAATACATCACCTGATCCCCTTTCTTTAGATCCTGGAAGAACTGCAGGCGCAGGGCTATTTGGCAGGCGGCACAGCGGCCGTCGATGGCCTCGGCAATGGCTACACCGCGGCGGCCTTTGCGAATGCGCTCATACTGGCGGTAGACATTAGGGTGCAGGCGGGCAACGATCTGGGCGCGTTCCTGGTGGATCTGATCGAGAGCCTTTTTGTCCTCCGCCGTGCGCGCCATAGCCTGCTGCTTTTCCGCCTCCACCTGGGCCTTCTCCTCTTTGAGCGCGAGTTCGGCGGCCTTCACGTTCTTGTCCAGCGGCTCGGATTCGCCCATCAAGTCGAGAATGTGATCCTCGGCGCGGCGAATCTCTTTCTCGCAGAACTCGATTTCGTTCTGAAACGCGCGGTACTGTTCATTGGTCTTGGCGTCCAGCATCTGGCCGCGCAACTTGGAGATCTTTTGTTCCTGAAGCTGGATATCGCCCTCGTTCTTCTTGCGATCCGTCTGGTTCGCATTGAGGGCGGCGCGATCGGCTTCCAGCTTGCGGGTGTGACTCTCTAATTTTTTTTCGATTTCGGCGATGTGTTTGGGCAGCGCGGAGATTTCGCGGGTCAACTCGGTCACCCGATTGTCAAGCTCCTGCAACCGAACCGCCAACTGCAGATCGGGAAGCATTTCTTATGGCAGTTTAGCACGCCTCGGCGGAGCGGCGGAGAGTCAGCGCCGAACCAAACCCAGCCTGCGCGCCAGCGGCGCGGCCAGCGCACCCCAGGCGGCTTCCAGTTCCGCCACCCGCATGGCGCGGCATAGCGCGTAGTACACCAGCGCGCCCAGGGGGATGGAGAGGGCGACATCCGCGATCTGCGCGATTTTGCGCGCCCCCAGCCAGTGATGCACGCCGCGGCTCGACACGTAGCACGCGAAGCCCATGGCGGCCGACGCGCAGAGAATCTTCCCCACACTCGCGGCCAGCGCGCGGCCGTGCATGCGGTGGATGCGTTTGCGCAGCAGGATGAAGAGCGCCACCGATCCGAACAGCGCCACCGCGGAAGTCGACAGCGCCAGGCCCAAGTGTCCGAGTCCCGCGAGCTTCACCATGCTCGAAGCGGCGGCCAGGTTCACTAGAATGGAGACCAGGCTCACCAGCATGGGCGTGCGCGCGTCGTTGAGGGCGTAGAACGCCGGCGCCAGGATCTTGATGGCCGAGTAGCCTGCCAGCCCCACGGCGTAACAGGCCAGCGCCTGGGCGGTCTGGTGCGTATCGGCGGCGCGAAACCGGCCCCACTGGTAGACCGCGCCGATCATGCTGGGGCCGAGCACGGCCAAGCCCACCGACGAAGGAATGGTCAGCAGCAAAACCATGCCCAGCGAGCGGGAGAGCGTCAGGCGGAATTCGTCCATCTGTTGGAGCGCGGCGCTGCGCGAGATCGCGGGCAGCGTGGCGGAGGCAATGGCCACGCCGAACAAGCCCAGCGGCAATTGCATGAAGCGGAATGCGTAGCTCAGCCAGCTCACTGGACCGTTGATGACATGGCCGGCGGCGTCCGTGATGCTGGAAGCGAAGTTGGTATTCACCAGCACGTTGATCTGCACGGCGGCGTTGCCCAGAATCGCCGGCCCCATGAGCCGCAGGATGTTGCGCAGGCCGGGATGCGCGAAGTCGATGCGCGGGCGGTAAGCGATGCCGGCGCGGTACAGGCTGGGCGCTTGAAACAGCCATTGCACGGCCCCGCCGACGACCACGCCCCAAGCCATCGACATAATCAGGCTCATGCCCATCCAGCGGCCCGCGGTGTATCCGAAGCCCAGACCGAAAGCCACCGAGCCGATATTGAAGAAAGTCGAGGAAAGCGCCGGGATGCCGAACTGATTCAGCGAATTCAGGATGCCCATGGCCTGCGCCGCCAGCGCCACCAGCAGCAGAAACGGAAACATGATGCGCGTCAGCGTGACGGCCAACGCGAATTTGCCGGGCACGCGCGCGAATCCCGACGCCAGCAGCCACACCAGTTGCGGGCTGAAGACGATGCCCAGCACGCAAATTCCGCCCACCACCAGCAGCAGCGCAGTGGCCACCAGGTTCGAAAGTTCGGCGGCTTCGCGCTTGCCCTTGGTGGTCAGGTACCGTGTGAAGACCGGGACGAAGGCGGAGGAGAGCGCGCCCTCGGCGAAGAGATCGCGCGCCAGATTGGGGATGCGAAACCCGAGCAGGAACGCGTCGTAAGCCTCGCCCGCACCGAACAGGCGGGCCATGATCATTTCGCGCACCAGTCCGCTGATGCGGCTCAGGAAAACCGCGGCGGAAACCACGCCCGCGGAGCGCATGACGTTTTCGCTCTTGGAGGAGGCGCCGGCGCCGGCCGCGCGGGATCGAGTGTAGGCCACCGTGTTCCTATTCGATGCGGCGCACTTCTACCTGCCGGTAGACTTCTTTAGCCTGGTCCAGAGAGGCCAGGCGCAGGCCGGGCAGTGTGGCGGAGGCGGTGCCGGTGGCTACACCCCAGCGCAGCGCATCCGTGAAATCGCCGTTACGTTCCATGGACCACGCGAAAGCCGCGGCCAAGGCGTCGCCCGCGCCGATGGGACAGAGCACTTCCACGCGCGGCGGGAGGGCTTCGATGATGGTCCCTTCAATGGCTCCCATGGCGCCGCGGCTGCCGAGCGAGAGCGCGACCATCTCGGGTCCCATGGCGCGTATACGGGCCACTGCGTCCAGGAAGTGATTGCGGGTGACCAGTGCCCGGTTCAGCAGGCGCTCGGCTTCGTGCTGATTGGGCGAGACCACTGTGGGCGCGGCTTCGATGCCTTCGCGCAGAGCGTCGCCGTCGGTGTCCAGCAGCGTCTTCACTTTCTTGCGGCGCGCCATGCCGATCAGGCGGGCGTAAAAATTGGAGGGCACGCCGGGGGGCAGGCTGCCGCACAGCATCAGCCACGAGGCGCCGTCGAGATTCTTCTGCACCGCCTTTTCGAGCCGATCGACTTCGGCCTTCCCGAGATGCGGGCCGCGTTCGTTCACGCTGACGGTAAGGCCCTGCCGGTCGGTGATGGTGAGATTGGTGCGGATCTCGTGGCCGGCGGGAACGGCAACGGTGGCATACCCGTAGACGCACAGGAGTCCCTCGAAGCATTTCCCGTTTTTTCCGCCGCTGGGAAAGATGGCTAGTGGCTTTCCGCCGAACGAATGGATCACGCAAGCCGCGTTGATGCCCCGTCCGCCGGGCGATTTGTGCCGGGACTCGATGTAGGCCCGATCCTCGAACGCCAGCCGGTCCACGGAGAGGGTGCGGTCGAGTGCGGGATTGACTGTGAGAGTGACGATCAAGGAACCATTGTAGCGGCGCGGGGAGTGCGGCTGGGGACCAGGGCCATACACACGCCCCAGATAGACTTGGCAGACGCTCAAGAGCCTGATAGCATTCGCTGAACCACTTCCTTGCCTGCCGGCGGTACCAAATGGTACCGTGAAGATGTGAAACTTGCCCTCCAAAGCCAGACGCTCCGGACCTCCTTCGAAGTTGGCGCATTCGTCGGCCGAGGCGCTCGTAGTAGCGCGGAGCTATGGCTTTCTGCATGGTGCGTATCTGAACCAGCATGTCTGCGCGCTCGTGGTGCGCGGCATCTCTGACCTTGTTGATGGCAAGGCCAATGCGGATCGCACTGGTTCCCAGGAACGCGCGTCGCGACATGCCAGCGCCTTCTGTTTTG
>CABEEC010000844.1_pt1 | contig 16301 bp, 17 predicted proteins | sample 3423191 | NCBI WGS metagenome assembly CABEEC01 (sample SAMEA5534333, study PRJEB31848) | metagenome | biome: tundra; feature: field; material: soil | place: USA | collected 2013-05 | depth 0.15 m | reverse complement strand
TAGCCAAGCTCGACGAGAACGTTCGGGTTTGGTGTCGGACGATGCTCTCCTCTGCCCTGAGTTATCGACACATCCGCTACAAAGACGTCCGCAGCAGCGACCTTCGCAAGTATTGTTTTTGCGATATGCGGTGCTCCTGGGACGCCCTTCGTGTCGCGGTCGATGACCGGTACGTCGTCGTTCGAGTTGTCGTTGGCGATCCCCTACGCGGCCTTCTCCAGCGCCGCCTGAATGAAGCCCCGATTAGTGGGATTCGGCAGGTCGGACTGCCACGAGTAGAAAACGACGCGATTCATTTAGAGCACGGTCAGACGATGTAGCGCTCGGCGTCCAGCAGCCGGCGCGCGATCTTACGGCGTAGCGCGATGGCGTCCACCGGTTCGTACTTGCCGAAGCGGCGCAGCACCACCAGGTTGGTGCGCAGCGAGTCGCCTTCCGAGCAGGCCGCCAGCACGATGCGCGCGGTCACGTCGATGTGGGCCATCGCGTCGCGCACCAGGACGGCGGTCATGTCGGCGGCGTTGGCGCCCTTGCCCGATTCTGCGAGCTTCTGGGTGCGCAGCAGCGCCGATTCCATGGCGAAGATATCCATGATGACGTCGGTAATGTTCGCCAGGATCTCCTGCTGCTTTTCCATCTCGAGCATGTACTTCTGGTAAGCCACGCCCATCAGCATGAGCGCGATCTTCTTGGCGTTGAGCAGGATTTTGGTTTCGTCGGCGAACGGACCGGTGGGCTCGTCCTCGCCGCCGCGCGGTCCGCCCAGAATTTCCTGGAGGACGCCGGTGGCCGCTTGCACGAGGCCCAGTTGGCCGCGCGCGGCGCGCTTCAACAGCATGCCGGTGGTGAGCAGACGATTGATCTCGTTGGTGCCTTCGAAGATGCGGTTGATGCGCGAATCGCGATAGGCGCGCTCCACCGGATAGTCCTGATGGTAGCCGTAGCCGCCGTGGATCTGCACGCCTTCATCGACCACGTAATCCAGCACCTCGGAAGCGTAAATCTTGATCATGGAGCATTCGGCGGCATACTCCTCCACGGCTTTCAGCATGGTTTGCGCGGCGTTGGCTTGCGACCAGGAGAAGTTTTCCAATTGCGATTCGATCAGGCCCACCACGCGATAGGTCATGGACTCGGCCGCGTAGGTGCGGATGGCCATCTCGGCGAGCTTGTGCTGGATCATGCCGAATTCGGCGATAGACTGGCCAAAAGCCTTGCGCTCTTTCGCGTACTTGAGGCAGACCGCCAGCACGTTCTTGGAACCGCCCACCGTGCCGGGACCGAGCTTCAGCCGGCCGACATTGAGGATGTTGAAGGCGATGATATGGCCGCGGCCGATTTCGCCGAGCACGTTTTCGACGGGCACGGGCACGTTGTCAAGGTAGACGGCCACAGTGGAGCTGCCCTTGATGCCCATCTTCTTTTCTTCAGCGCCGGTGGAGACGCCGGGGAATTTGCGCTCGACCAGGAAGGCGGTAAATTTCTCACCGCCGACTTTGGCGAAGACCGTGAATAGATCGGCCGCGCCGCCGTTGGTGATCCACATTTTCTGACCGTTCAGGATGTAGTGCTTGCCGTCCGGGCTCAGGTCTGCGCGCGTGCGGGCGGCCAGCGCGTCGGAACCGGCGTGCGGCTCGGTAAGGCAGTACGCGCCGAGCATTTCCATCTTGGCCAGCTTGGGCAGGTAATGCTTCTTCTGTTCCTCGGTGCCGAAATACAGAATGGGCAGCGAGCCGATGCCCACGTGCGCGCCGTACCAGCCGGCGAAGGAACCGTCGCCGGCCATGTGTTCCACCGCGACCATGGCGGAAACCATGTCCAGTTCCATGCCGCCGTATTGCTCGGGAATGGTAATGCCGGTGAGTCCCAGTTCGGCTGCCTTGCGCAGGCATGCCAGGGCGACGCCGGGCTCGTGACGTTGGATGGCTTCCACGTTGGGGCCGACTTCCTTGGCCCAGAATTCGTCCACCGTGCGGGCGATCGCCAGGTGTTCCGGAGTGAGATCCTCCGGCGTGAAGATTTCGTTTGGCAGGCGCTCTTCGATCAGGAATGCGCCGCCCTGGGTTTTCGGTAATGAGATCGTTGCTGTTGCCGTTGCCATATTAAGTAAGCTCCTCTGACAGGCCAGGAGGCCTGTCCCACTGCCTGTCCTACCTGATGAGTTCGAAAATACCAGCGGCGCCCTGGCCGCCGCCCACACACATCGTAACCATGCCGTACTTCACATTGCGTCGCGCCATCTCCCGCAGAATCGTCGCGGTAAGCTTGGCGCCCGTGCATCCCAGGGGATGTCCCAATGCGATAGCGCCGCCGTTTACGTTGATTTTCTCCGGATCGAGGCCGACTTCCTTCATCACTGCCAGCGCCTGCACGCCGAAGGCTTCATTCAATTCGATCACGCCGATGTCGTCCAGCGTCAGGCCCGCGATTTTCAGCGCCTTGGGAATGGCCACCACCGGTCCGATGCCCATGATCTCCGGAGGCACGCCGCCGGCGGAGAAGCTCACGAAGCGCGCCATGGGCTTCAGGCCCAGCTCGCGCGCCTTGCGGTCGGACATCACCAGGGCGGCCGCCGCGCCATCGCTGGTCTGGGAAGAGTTGCCCGCGGTCACCGTGCCGTTGGCGTGGAAGACCGGCTTGAGCTTGGCGAGGGCTTCGGCGGTGGTGTCCGCACGCGGCCCTTCGTCCTTGGCGAAAACCGTTTTGGTGACTTTGGGTTTCTTGCCGTTGGGAGTGACCCACTCGATTTCGAAGGGCACGATTTCGTCGTCGAACCTGCCTTCGGCTTGCGCGCGCAGGGCGTTCCGATGGCTGCGGTAGGAGAACGCATCGGCCTCTTCGCGCGATATGTTGTATTTGCGCTGCACGCACTCCGCGGTGAGCCCCATGTTCATGTAGATTTCCGGGCGATGGTCGACGAACCACGGGCTGGGGGCGACCTTGTGGCCGCCGCGCGGCATCAGGCTCATGCTCTCCGCGCCGCCTGCGATGATGATATCTGCTCCGCCTGAACGGATGCGGTCGGCTGCCATGGCGATGGCTTGCAGGCCGGAGCTGCAGAAGCGGTTGATGGTCACACCGGTAACCGTGTCGGGAAGGCCGGCGCGGAGGGCCACGCAACGGGCCATGTTATTGCCCGATTCGGCTTCCGGCATGGCGCAACCGAGGACGATGTCCTCGATCTCGCCCTTCGGCACTTGCGGATGCTTTTCCAAAAGGCGGCTGATGACCGCGCCGGCGAGATCGTCCGGACGCGAAGTGCGCAACGCGCCGCGCGGCGCTTTGCCGACGGCGGTGCGGAGACAATCGATGATGACGGCTTCTTGCATGGGCTCCTCTACTGGGGCTAGGGACTAGGGACTAGGGGCTGGGGTTTTGTCTTTTCCCTAGTCCCTAACCCCTAGTCCCTAGTCCCGTTAGTTTCGCAACGGTTTTCCGGTCTTCAGCATATGCTGCATGCGTTCTTGCGTTTTGCGCTGGCCGCACAGGCTCAGGAAAGCCTCCCTCTCCAGATCCAGCAGGTATTGTTCGGAGACCGTCTGACGTCCGGTCAGGCGTCCGCCGCTCAATACGTATGCCAGCTTCTCTCCTACTACGGTATCGTAATCCGTGATGTAATTGGCTTGCCTCGCCAGGTAGATGCCGGTCTTGAGCAGCGCGAGATCTTCGGCGCCGCCCACTTCCACATCGGTGCGCGGCACGCCGGGGACGTAGCCGGGCGCAATGGAAAGCGCCAGCGCCTTGGCATCGTCGATGAGGCGCTCCGGGTTCATGGAGATCCGGTCCTGCGGACGTAGCAGTCCGAAGGTGCGGGCCTCGGCGGCGCTGGTCGCGACCTTGGCGTAGGCGATCAATTCGAAGGCCTTTTGCGCGCTGCCGAAGCGCACCAGCATTTCCTTGGTGCCGCCCGCGCCGGGGATCACGCCCACGCCTACTTCGACGAGGCCGATGTAGGTTTCCGCGGATGCTTGCACGCGCGCCGAATGGATGGCGATTTCGCAGCCGCCGCCCAACGTCATGCCGAACGGCGCGGACACCACCGGCTTGGGCGCGTACTTGATCGTCATGGTGGCTTGCTGGAAGCGATGGATGGCGGCTTCCAACTCTTCCCACTCTTCTTCCTGGGCGGCCAGCAGCACCAGCATCAGGTTGGCGCCGACACTGAAGTTCTCGCCCTGATTGGCGATGATCATGGCCTCGAAGTTCTTGCTGGTTTCTTCGATGCCGGCGCGGATCAGAGAGACCTGGTCGTCGCCCAGCGAGTTCATCTTGCTGTGGAACTCGAGGCAGAGCACGCCGTCGCCGATATCGATCAACGATGCCCCGCCGTTCTTCTTCACCACGCCGTGCGCATGCTTGACGTCCTTGAGCACGGTAAGACCCGGGCGGTCTACCAGCCACTTATAAGAATTGGCGAGCAGGTCGAAGTATTCGTGGTGCGGGCGGCGGTCGTAGTCGGGGGCCTCATAGAAGGCTTTCGCGCCGGTCGAGAGCATCTTCTCGACGTTCTCCGGGATATGGCGCTGCTCATGGCGCATGCGCGCGACAGTTTCTTCCACGCCCAGCGCGTCCCACAGTTCGAAGGGGCCGAGCGAGTTGGCATAGCCCCAGCGCATGGCGCGGTCGATCTCGACGATGCGATCGGAAATCTCCGGCACCATACTGGCCGAATAGAGCACCAGGTCGCTGAAGAGCCTCCAGAGGAACGTGCCGGGGCGATCGGTCAAGGCCATCAGTGCGCGCAGGCGCTGTGGCAGATCTTCGATGTTGCGGACAACTTCCACGGAGGCGAAGCGCGCCTTCTTGGATGGCTGGTATTCGAGCGTTTTCAAATCGAGGGCCAGGATTTCCTTCTTGTCGCCCTTGCCGGTGCGTTTGTAGAAGCCCTGGCCGGTCTTATCGCCCAGCCATCCGCGCTCGATCATCTGGGCGAAGAAGGGCGGCAACACGAAGCGCTCGCGCCAGGGATCGCCGGGCACCAGGTCGTAGAGATTCTTGGTCACATGCGCCCAGATATCCAGGCCGACGAGGTCCAAAAGGCGATAGCTGGCGCTCTTGGGCAATCCGATGAGCGGGCCGGTGAGGGCATCCACTTCCTCGATGGTGAAGCCCATCTCGGCGGTCAGGTTCTGAACGGTGCCGCCGAGGAAGCTGCCGATGCGGTTGGCGATGAAGTTGGGCGTATCCTTGCACGGCACCACGCCTTTGCCCAGGTGGCGGTCGGAGAACTCGGCGATGTGATCGCGCACCGCGGGGAGCGTTTCGGGGCCGGGGATCGTTTCGAGCAGGTGCAGATAGCGCGGCGGGTTGAAGAAGTGAGTTCCGAGAAAATGCTGTCGGAACTCGGTGGGGAATCCTTCGGCGATGCTCGCCAGCGGAATGCCGCTGGTATTGGTGGAGAAGATGGAGCCTGGCTTGCGATGCTTCAACACCTTCTCGATCAGAGCGCGCTTGATCTCCAGCTTTTCAGTGACGGCTTCCACGATCCAATCGCAGTCCCGTATCTTGGCGAGGTCGTCTTCGAAGTTGCCCGGAGTGACCAGTGACTTGGTTTCAGGTGTAAAGAAAGCGGCGGGCTTTTGTTTCAGTGCTGTTTCCAATCCGCCCAGGGCAGCGGCGTTGCGATTGGGCTGATTGGGAAGAACGATATCGAGCAATAAAGCTGGGATGCCCGCATTGGCGAAATGGGCCGCTATGCGCGATCCCATAGTGCCAGCTCCCAGCACGGCTACACGGCGAAGTGGTGTCATCAGTTCGGAGTTTAGCGCGAATCACGCGCGCATGGTTATGGAATAGTTCTATGTGTTACGGTGCTGAAATTTTCGTCAGTCAGTGGAAACATCGGGGAGCTGGTCGGCAGGAACCTTGATGATTTTTCCGTTCTCCCAGAACACCATGGGGACGCCGTTTTGCTTGTGCTGACAGACAGCTTTGCGGTAATCCCGATCCAGTGCCTCGTCGATGGCCGTGCCATCGCGAAAGATTTGATCCAGATCCTTCTTTTCCGACTTTGCCGTATTCATCTCCAGTCCCTGTTCACATTGTTCCACAAATCCGGGTCCAAGACCACAGCAGCTTGATGCAAAGCACCGCTGGCGATTAGGCGCCGGCCTCCGGGATTGGAGTTGTCGTAGAAGCGCCAGCTTGCGGCCAACGGACGGTAGATTTGGAAGAAGTTCCTTAAGCCGGCCTCGTAGCGTCGGCGGATGACCTCTTCCGGCACGGCATGGCCGCCCTCCCTGACGCGCTCCTGTACGCGCTCGACGGCCATATCGGCGGACGGCAGCCAGAAGAAGAGCAGGCGAAATTCATAGCCGGTTGCCGCCAGCGTTTTAATCCATGGAGCGAATGTGCGGCTGGCGAGCGTCGTCTCGAACGCCACATCGGCCCGCTCCGCGGTGAGATGGCGCAGGCGCTGCAAGCATTGATTCTGCCGGCATCGAAGGCGACGCTCTCGGGCCGAAAAGAGGAGAGACCCTTGGCGATGATGTCGGCATTTACGAACTCCTGCACGGCCAAGGCGCCGGCGAGGACGTCCGCAGCGGCCGTGGTTTTGCCAGCGCCGTTGGGGCCGGCGACGACTACGAGGTTGGGACCTGGGGTGGACATTTCGTGGGACGCTTGTCCATCGTAACGCGCGGATATTTTGAAAGCGTTACCGAGCCACGACCGTCAGGGAGTGGTCAGCATCGCCGCACCGCCCACAATGCTAAAATGTCCCATATATGTATCGCAGGCTTATCCTCCTTCTCGCGGCCTCCATATCCGTGGCCGCGGCGGCCGACGTTCGCACCGTCGAAGAGATCGTCGCCAAAGCGAATAACGACATCATCACGCGCGGCGAATTGGCGCATGCCCGCCTGGAGATCGAGGCGGAGCTTCGCCAGATGGGGTTGTCCGGCCCCAAGTTGCAACAAGCCCTCCAGGAGAAAGCCGCCGACGCCTTGCGCGACCAGATCGACCAACTCCTGCTGGTCCAGAAAGCCAAGGACCTCAACATCAACGTGGATTCCGAAATCACCAAGCGCCTGGCCGCCATGCAGGTCCAAAGCAAAATCTCCGATCCGGACAAATTCCACGACTTCATCCGCGAGCAGATGGGCATTCCCTTCGAGGATTACAAGCAGCAGGCCAAGAATGCGCTCCTGACCCAGCGCGTCATCGGCGAGGAGGTCAGCCAACGGATCGCCGTTCCAGAGGCGGAAAAGCGGAAATACTACGAAGGGCACAAGAACGATTTCGTGCGCGACGAGCAGGTCTTCCTGCAACAGATCGTCATTTCGACCGAAGGAAAAACACCCGATCAAGTGGCCGCGGCCGAAAAGAAGGCCAAGGACCTGGTGACCCGCGCGCGCAAGGGCGAGAAGTTCGCGGACCTGGCGGCCACCAATTCCGACGATCTGGAAACCGCCCGCAACGGCGGTGAATTGCCGGCGTACAAGCGCGACCAGTTGACAAAAGAACTCGCGGACATCGTTTTCAAGCAGAAAAAAGGTTACGTCACCGATCCCATCCGCGGACCGAGCGGGCTCGTGATTTTCCGAATCATGGAGCGCTACGACAAAGGACTGGCCACTTACGAAGAGGTCGAAAACGAGATCGGTGAGCGCATGGTCATGCCGCAGATGAATGCCAAGGTGCGCATCTATCTGACCAAGCTTCGCCAGGAGGCGTTTCTGGAGATTAAGCCCGGCTATGTGGATAGCGGCGCCGCACCCGGCAAAGACACGTCCTGGAAGGATGTCGCGCAGTTAAAGCCGCAGACCGTCACCAAGGAAGAGGTGGCGGCCCACAGGCGGCGAAAGCGGCTGCTCTTCGCGATCCCGATTCCCGGGACCGGCGACAAGAAGAAGCCGTCCAGCAAGCCTTCGGAGCCCGCCGCGCCCACGCAGGCCACGGCCGCTCCGCCCTCCGCCTCCGCCCCACCAGCCGCGGCGCCCATCAAGCCGTGAGCGCACGGCGGCTGCCATGAAATCGCCCTATGTGAACGAACTCAAGCCGGATCGGATCGTCACCGGCAGCTTCCTGGTTTGCTCCAAAGAGATCCGGCAGAAGAAGAAGGGCGATCCTTATTTGTCTCTCCAGCTCGGCGACCGCACCGGCGAGTTGGACGCCAAAATGTGGGATAACGTCGCCGAAGTCATGGAGACCTTCGAGCGCGACGACTTCGTCAAGGTCAAGGGACTGATCCAGATCTTCCACAACCGGCCGCAGTTGACTCTGCACACCATCCACAAGCTGGACGACCGCGAGGTGGATTTCACCGATTACTTCCCGGCCTCCACGCGCGATCCCGAGGAGATGTGGCGGGAATTGCGCGGGTTCGCCGCGGCGATCGCGAATCCGCACCTGCATAAGCTGCTGGCCGCCCTGCTGGACGACCAGGACATCGCGCGGCGCTATCGTGTGGCGCCGGCCGCCAAGCAGATCCATCATGCGTATCTGGGCGGGTTGATCGAACACGTGCTGTCGCTATGCCACCTTTCGCGCATGGCGGCTAGTCACTACCCCTCGATCGATGGCGACCTGCTGGTGACGGGCGCCATAGTGCACGACATCGGTAAGATATTCGAGTTGAGCTATGAGCGCGGCTTCAGTTACAGCGACGAGGGCCAGTTACTCGGACATATGCTGATCGCCGTGCGCATGATCGGCGAAAAGCTGCGCGACATTCCCGATTTTCCACCGCGGCTGCGGTCGCTGGTCGAGCACATGATCCTCAGCCACCACGGGCAATTGGAATTCGGATCGCCCAAGACGCCGGTATTCCCGGAAGCCATGCTGCTCCACTATCTGGACGACCTGGACTCCAAGATGGAGTGCATGCGCCACCTGATCGAGACGGACCGCCAGTTGGCCGGGAACTTCACCGGCTTTAGCCCAACGCTCGAGCGCGTGCTGCTTAAGAAGGACCGGTATCTGGCGGGGCCGGTGCCGGAGCCGCCCAGCGCTCCCGCCAGTCCGCCCGCCAAACCCATGCCCGCGTCGACGCCCGCACTGGCGCCCGCTCCGGCGCTCAAGAACAGTTCCCCGTTCGGCGACAAACTGCTGCAGGCCTTGCGGCCGGCCGACGGGAAGCGAGAGGGCTGATGCGCAAAGCCGCCACGCGCGCTGTCCCGCCGCCGCTGGAGTTGCTGTGTCTCAACGCGCTCTGGTCGCTGGGGCAAGGCAGCGTGAAGGATGTGCGGCAGTTGCTGGCCTCCAGCCGTCCGCTGGCCTACACGACGGTGATGACGGTACTCGACCGGCTGGCGCGCCGCGGGATCGTCACCCGCCGCAAAGCCGGGCGCGCGTTTGTCTACGCTCCCGCCGTCTCGCGCGATGCCATGCGGCGGCTGGCGTTGCAGGAGTTCCTGGATTCGTACTTCGAGAGTTCCCAGCACCAGTTACTCCAGTTCCTGCAGTTCCTGCAGGGCGAGTCGCGTACCCAACCGGCCGCGCCGGCCGTGCTATCGGCTAACGGCCTGGACCCCGCGCTGCTATAGCATTTCGCGGTGGATACCACGGCCCATGCTAGGATGCTTTAAGGGAGGAACAGATGCCCTTCGTCGACACGAGCAGCCTCCGTGTAATTGAACGCCTGCCCGGCTGGTTTGGACGCTATTTCCACTCTCCGAGCATGACATTCGCGCACTATGACTTCAAGCGTGGCTCGTCCATTCACGAGCACTTCCATCCCCAGGAAGAAGTCTGGAATGTGATCGAAGGCGAGCTTGAGGTGACCATCGACGGCGTTGCCAATATCGCCCGAGCGGGCTTGGTCGCGATCGTGCCGGGCAATGTCCGCCATTCGGTGAAGGCCCTCACCGACGGCCGCGCCATCATCGTCGACTACCCGCTGCGGCGCGATTTCGATTAGTCTATCTTGAACCAGCGGCGCAAATAATATACTTATTGAGTTTCGTCTAATACGGTGACAGTTTCGGTTACAAAAATGTGGGGCGGGTCGCCTGGCTCGGCTGTCGGACCGGGGGTCCGACGCGAGCGAGGTCGCCCGCCCCACGCTCTGATTGTCACTGTATTGTGCGAGCCGCAACGTCAACTTATAGCTGCGGGCGGGCGCGTCCTTTTTCTGATGGCGCGCCTGGCTGGTGGAGCGGCATTATGTCGAGGCGGCATCGCTGACGGTCAAGGGCTTCGGGAAAACCCGGCCGATCGCTCCCAACACCAACCCGGATGGTTCGGATAATCCGGACGGTCGTCGGAAGAACCGGCGCGTCGAGTTGGTCATCGACACCTGCCAATAATTCCGGCTCCGTTGGTTCCCCGGCTGTCGCCCGCGCCTCGATTCTTGGCTCTCTTGACTTGACGCCTGAGGTGGGTTTTAATCGAGTACGCGGCGAACGGTTGCGCAAGGATCGTGCATGAAAAGGTCGGGGGCATCGCAGACGAAGGCCGGCAGAGCAGAAGAACGCCTCTTCTTCGGAAGCTGCATAGCCGATAGCATGGTCCGTTCGGCTTTTGGCGACCACCAAGCTAGTCTGTCTCGCTTGAAGCTGGCGCTCGCGCTGAAGCCGGATTATGCGCCCGCGATTCTCAGCATGGGGTCGGTCGAGTATCGGCGCGGGAGAAACGCCCAAGGGTTAAAACTGTTTCGATCGCTGCTGTCGCTGCCCTTAAACACGCCGGACCTCTGGCAGATCGTCGACGAGGCCGGGACTTTTCTCATCCAGTTTGGCGCGTACAAAGATGGCCTGGAGCTCTACCGGACGGCTATCGAGCGATTCCCCGCCGCCGCTGCCTTACATCAGGGCCTCTCATGCTGCGCCGGTCACGAGGGTGCCCACGACGAAGCGGTGGCAGCGGCCGAGCGGGCACTGCGGCTTGAGCCGGACAATCGGAAGTTGGTCAACGACCTCGGTTGGTGTCTCTTTGAGGCAGGCCGCCTCGAAGAGGCCGTCAAAATGCTCGAACAGGCGGTCTCCAAGGACCCCTCCGATGAGTTGGCGCGAGAGAACCTGCGCTTCTGTAAGGCGACAGCCGCGAAGCCGCGCAAGAAAACCCGCCGCTCGCGAGCGTGGCGGTCAACATACAAACTGAAACCAGTGGAGCGTAACAGGTGGCCAAGCTAGGAACGAAGAAACACCCGGCGGTAGTTCGAGTCCACACGATGTCACAGGCGGAAGAGATCGTCTCTCTTTGTACGGGTCATGGCTGGCAGGTGATCGTGGGTGTGGAACCGGACAAGCCCGAAGACGTCTCCGATTTCGAAAAGCTTCTTGCCCGCGGCCAAGACGCGCCGGCGCCGGCCCCACGTCAGCCGCCGAAAATCAGCCCCAACGATTACTGCCCGTGCCGGAGCGGCAAGAAGTACAAGAAGTGCTGCGGCGCTGTTTGAAGCCAACTTCGCTCACCAGCCGTAGCGCTCTTCGCGCCAGGGATCGCCGTGCATGTGGTAGCCGTTCTTCTCCCAAAAACCGGCACGGTCGCGATCCATGACTTCGATGCCCGCCAGCCACTTGGCGCTTTTCCATGCATAAAGGCGCGGCACGATCAAACGCGCCGGACCGCCATGTTCGGTCGTGATCGGCTCGCCATCGTGATGGAAGGCGACCAGCGCGTCCTCGGCCAGAAAGTCGGCGAAAGGCAGGTTGGTCGTCCAGCCGCGGTCGTAGCCATACGCCATCGCATACGCGGCTTCAGGCAGCGCGCCGCCGGCCTGCCGCAGTAACTCGCGCGTGGAGACGCCTTCCCAAACATTGCCCAGCCGCGACCAGCGCGTGACGCAGTGAAAGTCGGCGAAGACCTTCACCCTGGGCAGCTTGAGAAAACCTTCCCAGTTCCACTCGGTTGCCCGGCCTACCAGCCCGCTGACGCGCAGCCGCCAGCGCTCCAAATCGATCGCAGGCGGCCCGCTCGCGTCCAGCACCGGCCACTTCTTGGTGCGGCTCTGGCCCGGCGGGATGCGTCCCGCGCGCCGCGTGTCCGGGCTGATGATGACGTCCGGCGGTAATCCTTCCGGCGCGGGGATTTCGTCCGCCTGCACTTTGCTTTTGTCCATCCAAAACATGCGCGGTTCCTACGATTCTTGAGCTTCGAGCAGACTTTCGAGTTCGGGCAGGACTATGAGATCCCTATCCCTGCCCGCGGCTCGCTTGGCCTTGATCAGGCTTTTGAGATCCAACGTCCGGACCTTTCGGCCAAACGCCTCCGCCACATAGGAGCCTAACTTCACTTCGTCGAAAGATCCTAAGCCGCTCACCTCGCCTAGCAGGTCGATTTTGCCCAAGTCGGTCACTAGAGTGAAAACGGTTCCGTTCCGCAGCGTGGACTCGTCCCAGATGAATGGCAGCCCTTCCGGTAAGTCGCGCAGGCGGGGATGATAAGGCGCCAACGCCCGCGCCAGACGAAGAAGGTTTTCGGGTTTCCGCGAGTAGCAGATGTCGAGATCGTCAGTCATAAGGCTGCTGCCGTGAATGATTGCCGACCAGCCGCCGATCAGCACGAACTCCACGTCGGCATCGACCAGCGCCCGCACCGCCGTGTCGATATTCATGGCCGTCGCCGCCGTGCGGCTCCGCGGACGCTTTGCGCGATACGGCAGACCTCCAGCATCCGCTCCACGCGCTCGGCCGGCGTCAGACGCAATTGGCCGATCAGCAGCGTTAAGTCGATACCGAACTTCTTGGCCGCCTCAATGCGGCTGCCCGGCGCCGGATTCCGCAGTCTGGCTTCGGCCCGCGCGAGTTCCTCGGGCGTTAGTGCGCGCAACTCCCTCACACCTAGAGTCTACCGCGTGAAACACAACCGAGCGTACGCGCCATAATGATTATTGTTCAACATTCAGCCAGGGAGGCGAACATGGAACAAGTGACCGGCATCGGAGGGCTTTTCTTCCGGGCGCGCGACCCTAAGGCGCTCGGTCAGTGGTACCAGGATCATCTGGGCGTGGCGCTGGTGCCATCGAACTACGAGGAGCCGCCCTGGCAGCAGGAAGCCGGGCCAACCGTCTTCACGCCGTTCCCCGAAACGGCCGATTACTTTGGCCCCGACGCCAGCAAAACCTGGATAGTCAATTTCCGGGTCCGCAGCCTGGACGCCATGGTGGCGCAACTGCGCGCCGCGGGCGTGTCAGTCGAGGTTGACCCGCAGCCTTATCCGAATGGCCGGTTTGCCCGCCTCTACGATCCCGAAGGCAATCCCATCGAGCTATGGGAGCCTGCCTGAAGTGCGTGGCAATGCCGATTTGGCAGGCCCGCGGCGGACGAGCTACGATCTGAAAGCGAGGGCGAACCTACGGTTTGATCTCGAAGACAACCCCACATCCAGCGGGGCAGATGCCGATCTGGCCGCCATTGAGCGTGGTACCGAAGACGTTCCCGGTGGAGTCGACAGCAACGCGATTGTCCAAGGGAAACCCTCCGTCGCTTCCACCGGTGAAGCGATGGCGAATGCTCTCCGTCCATGTGCCGTCTGTGTTCGGCGTCAGTTTGAAGACGACGCCATGACCCTGGGGGACGCCACCGCCGCCGCCGCCGAGATCGGTCGTACCGTAGAGGTTGCCCGAGGCGTCGATCGTGAGACCGTTCTCGGGGTTCGCTCCGTCGGTACAGACGGCGCCGCACACGGCGAACGGGTGGATGATGGTCTCCGTTACGCCCCCGCGTGGCAAAAACCTGGACTGTGGCTTGAGCCCGGTCGTTCGTGACACACTTTGCCCTCATAAGCCTGCAAGCACCAATACTGTTCACTTAGGTGGGACAGGCCTCCTGGCCTGTCCTTCTGCGGGTTACAATCGTACGATCACATTTCATACCCCACTGGGGTCTTGTTTAACTCGGTGCCCGTTGAGGAGTTCAGGACCGGGTGGGTGGTAGAGGAATTTATTCTTGCCATAGGTTTCGCCGTGCAGGACGCCGTGGCAGCGCCAGTACCATATCATCGACGGTGAAGTATGTAGCATGGCAGCCATCTCGGCGGAAGTCAATAGACCGGTCTCTCGCAACCGTTGTTGACGACTCTTGAGACCATAGCGGCACGAGACGTGCTGGATGCCCGCGGTGTCAAAGGGGTGGCCGCGGCCTGTGCGCAGACTTCGTTCGTTGAGGATGACCGCGATTTCATCGGTGGTGTGGCGGTCCAGCAGGCGGTCGATTTCCTGGACGACCTCGGAGCTTGACGCGGGGCGGCCGCGGAATGGTGAGAACTGTGGTGGCGCCGCCCTTGAAGCGGACGCCGAGGGTAATGTCCTTCTTCTTGGTCAGAGTGACGTCTTCCAATAGTAGGCGGGCCATGCGCTTGCGCTCGCGAATCGGGTGTGTTGGGATCCTGCCAGAGCCGCGGGAAGTCACGGGCCAGCCAGGATACGTTCGCGCTGTTGCGGATCGATGCCGGCGGAGTCGGTCTGGCGCTGTCGTGCATACTCTTGTTGGGCGTCGGCCAGTGCGCGCAACTTCGTGTTCCAATCGGTCTCCAACGCGCCCGCCACCAGGCGGTTGCCGGGATCGACTTGCAGGTAGCGGCGCTGCGCCAGTTGGGCCTCGTAGCGGGCGCGCTCGACTTGAGTACGCCGCAAGCGATCAGCTTCCTCGACCCGGGTTTGGATTTCCTGTTGGACCGAGAGGGCGACCTCCAGGGCCAGCGGAGAAACGGCTTCGACCAGCAGCTTGCCGATGGCAGTATCGATGCCAGCGCCGTAAATCACCTGGCATGGCGGTTCGCCGCGCTGTTGTGTGCGGCGGTAGCATTCGTAGTCGGGGATGAGTTGTCCGCTCTGAGCGTGGTAGGCCACGCGCATGGGGTCGCCGCAAAGGCCACACAGCGCCAATCCCTGCAGCAGGGCCGGCCCTGCGCGAGCTGGACTGCGATGGTCGGCGTTCCGCACTTGCTCGTTCTGCCGCAACTGCCGCTGGTTGTCCTGGTACTGTTCCCAGGAGATGTAGCCGGGGTGGGCGTCGCGCAGCAGGGTGTACCACTGCTCTTGCGGCAAGCTGGTTACCACTGAGCCGCCCTCCGGTTTGCGGCGGTAGCGTTGCGCCCGTAAACGTAGGCGCCAGCGTAGCGCGGATTGTGCAGGATGGTGAGCGCGTAGCTGTAGGAGAGTTCGCCCCAGAGCAGTCGCGGCGTGAGCCCCCCACAACGGCGGCGCGGAAACTGCAGGCCCTGGCGGCGCAACGCTTTGACGACCGCGATGGCCGAGCCCAGCCGCCGGAAGGTTTCAAACAGCAACCGGATGCTCTGCTGCACCTGCTGGTCTGGATCGAGAATCACCTGCGAGTCGTCATCGTAGAGAAAGCCAATGGGCAACGCCAGCGCCAACTGCCCGCGCCGGACCTTGTTCAACAATCCGCCTTGCATGCGCGCCTGAAGCATGTGCAACTCGGCTTCCCTCATCGTGCCCTTCAATCCCAGCAGCAAGCGATCGTTGAACTGCGCCGGATTGTAGATGCCGTCCTCGACGAGGATGCGCGTATCGGCGTAGGCGCACAACTCCAGCAGGCGGTGCCAATCGGTGGAGTTGCGAGCGAGCCGTGATACCTCCAGTCCCAGCACAAGGCCGGCATGCCCCAGACTGACCTCTGCCACGAGTTTCTGAAAGCCAGCGCGATCGACGGCGGAAGATCCCGATTGCCCCAGATCGCTGTCGATTACCACAATCTGTTCTTCTGGCCAGCCCAGCGCCATTGCCCGCTATCGCAGCGCATACTGGCGCGCGGTGCTCTCGCTATTTTCCTACACCTGCCGAGGTGTGGATTGCCTCACGTATGGATGGGCATTCCGTTTCAGATGCGCGGCGCTAACTTTCTGCGCAGCTTCGTTCATGCTTGCCTCCCTCCCTGCCAATTGCGAAAAACCATCCCTGTCAGCACGGCCGTGAGTGGGGAGCGCCACTCGGCGGGTACGGTTTGGAGCGGACCGGTTTCGACCGCGATCTGTGCCTACGGCGAAATACCCGGCGCATCGAGCGATCCGACCACATCGAGCCAGGCTTTCATGCCGCGGCCCAGCAGAACCGCCAGTCCCGGGCCGCGGCGGTCGCCGGCCAACACCTGCTGGCGCAATTCCTCATAGCCGACCACCCAGGAACTGGCGCCGGAGGAAAGCGGCGTGACCGGGGGTCAACTAGTTTTTTTTGGCCCACGCCCCAGACGGCGTTCGATGCTGCGCGGATTCACCACGATGCCGAACCGTTCCCGCACCCGTTCGGCCATCTCTTGGTAACGGATCGCCGATTGCTCTACGCGAAGCCGGCCGAGGAACTCCGACACCTCGGCACTCAATTTGTGCGCGCGTCGTGGTCCGCGCTTTTGTGGCACCAGGCCGGCCAGTCCGCTCTGCTCGAAGGCAGACCGGGCCTGGTA
>CABEEC010000832.1_pt1 | contig 16484 bp, 15 predicted proteins | sample 3423191 | NCBI WGS metagenome assembly CABEEC01 (sample SAMEA5534333, study PRJEB31848) | metagenome | biome: tundra; feature: field; material: soil | place: USA | collected 2013-05 | depth 0.15 m | reverse complement strand
GCTTTCGTGCTGACGGGAACCCCTCTTGAAAACAAGCTGGAAGAGTTGTTTTCCGTGGTGGAGTTCATCGACGGCCGCCGGCTGGGTCCCGCGTTCCGCTTCCTCGACGAGCACCGCATGGAAGACGAAAACGGCCGCCTGATCGGTTACCGCGGCCTCGACCGGATTCACGATCAACTGGCGCCGATCCTGCTGCGGCGCACGCGGCAGGAGGTTCTCCCGGATCTGCCCGAGCGCACCGACCAGATTCTCCACGTTTCTCTGACCCGGCAGCAGGCCGAGCCATACTGGGAACAGAACGACATCCTGGCCGCTCTGATGCGCAAATGGGAACGGCAGGGCTGGCTCTCGGAAATCGACCTGCGGCGTATTCTGTGCTGCCTGCAGAACATGCGTATGCTCTGCGACTCCACGTTTCTTTTCGACAAACAGACGAATCATTCGCCGAAGCTTGCGGAGTTTCGCGAGATCATTCGCGAGTTGGCGATCGAAGAGAACCGCAAGGTGGTGGTCTTCAGCGAGTATGAGCGGATGACGCATCTGGCTGGCAAGGAACTCGAAAAGCTGGGGGTAGGATTCGTCTCGCTGCACGGCGGCGTGCCTTCACGGAATCGCGGCGCGCTCATGGAGAAATTCCGGCGCGATCCGGAGTGCCGCGTGTTCCTTTCGACGGACGCGGGAGGCGTGGGTCTGAATCTCCAGTCGGCCTCGGCGGTGATCAATTTCGAGCCCCCCTGGAACCCCGCGCGCCTCGAGCAGCGGATTGGGCGAGTCCACCGTCTGGGCCAGGCCCATCCAGTTCACGTGGTGCACCTGCTGACCAAGGACAGCATTGAAGAGCGCGTGTGGGAAACACTAAAGCTGAAGAAATCCCTGTTCGCGGGGGTCTTCGATTCACCAACCGACGAGGTCAGCTTCGCGGCGCTCGGACGAAAAAGCGTCCTCCAAGCAGTGAAAGAAATTTTCGCGGATCAACCGGGGCAGCCCACGCCTCCAATTGACCAGACCCCAGCCAGGGTCCCAGACAGGGCTGTTCCCATACAGTCCGCGCCAGCGGATGTCCCCCCGGCGACGCCGTCGCCCGCTGCGGCGGCGCAGCCGCTTGAGGGCGCGACGGCAGGATCACAACCGGCCGCATTCGAGCAGGCCGCGGCTGGGCTGATCGAAAACGGCGTGCGATTCCTTGAATCGCTGGCTGCAGTGGCACAAAGCGCACCCGCTGGCGAGGGCCTTTCGAGCCTGCTATCGCGCGACCTACGCACGAACAGACCGGTTCTCTCGATTCCGCTGCCCCAATCGGTGGATGAGAGCCGGCTTGTGCGGGCGCTCTCGGCCTTTGTGAGCGCGTTTGGCCGGCCTGCCTAGGGCGCTCGATTCAGGGACGGTAGAATTATAGTTGAGGGTGCAGACCGTCGTGTAAACGCCGGCATATCTTAGTGTGCACGCAAGGTGCGGTTCGCCGGAGAGGGCAAGGAAAAAGAGCAGCGGCTACCGGAGTCGAGATGAATAAGAGGAAACCAACCGCGGGCGAACGTTTGATCGAGAGCGCGAGGCAAGCGCTCGCTTTCGCCAAGGGCAAGGAAGACCACGGCTGTGAGGTACACGTCCCAGATGACATCGATGTCAAGGCGATCAGGGAGAACATCTCCCTTTCTCAAAGCGAGTTTGCTAAGTTATTCGGTTTGAGCAAACGAACCTTGGAACATTGGGAGCATGGGCGGCGAATCCCCAGCGGCCCCGCGCGGGCCTTCCTGACAGTGATCGCACGCGAACCGGACGCGGTTCGGCGTGCGTTGTTGGTCTAAAGTCCGGCTTTTGTACTCGATGGCAGACCCGCTTCCACCCGCACCAGACACGCTTGTTTCCCCACCACCCCCGCACAGCCGCGGAGCGCGGCTCGCCGAGCTTACCCGCTTGTTCCTGCGCCTCGGCCTGACCGCATTTGGCGGCCCCGCCGCGTACATCGCCATGATGGAAGACGAAGTCGTCAGGCGGCGGCGCTGGATCACCCGCGAGGACTTCCTCGACCGGCTGGGGGCCGCGAGCCTGATTCCGGGACCCACGTCGACCGAGGTGGTCATCTACCTCGGCTACCTGCGGGCTGGCTGGCCGGGCTTGGTCGTGGCCGGATTATGTTTCATCGTCCCGGCGGCGGTTATGGTGGCGTGTTTCGCGTGGGCTTACGTGCGGTTCGGTAGCTTGCCGCAGGTGGGGCGGTTCCTCTACGGGCTGAAACCGGTCGTGATCGCGATCATTGCGCAGGCGCTGTGGAAGCTGGGCCGGACGGCGGTCAAGACGCGCTTCCTGGGCGTGGCCGGGATCGCGTCCATCGGCGCGGTCGTGGCCGGCACCGGCGCGCTGGTCGTGTTGGCCGGCGCCGGAGTGGTCGCGGCTCTTCGCGAATGGTGGAAGTCCAGCCAGCGGGGGCTGAAGCCGCTGGCGGTGCTGCTGCTCATCGCAGGCGCGGTCCTGGCCGCGCAGTTCGCGCCACTCGCAACGGCGGCCGCAGAGCCAAGGGCCGTCGGGCTGGGCGCTTTGTTCCTATACTTCGTGAAGATCGGTTCGGTTCTCTACGGCAGCGGCTACGTGCTGCTGGCGTTCCTGCAGCAGGACCTGGTGGGTAATTGGCGCTGGTTAACGTCCAAACAATTGCTGGACGCGGTGGCGGTCGGTCAGATTACCCCGGGACCATTGTTCACCACGGCTACTTTTATCGGCTACGTTTTGAAGGGCGTGCCGGGAGCTGTGGTTGCGACCATCGGCATCTTCCTTCCGGCTTTCGTTTTCTGCGCGGTCAGTGGACCGGTGGTGCCTTGGCTGCGCAGATCGCGGCTGGCCGGCGCTTTTCTGGATGGCGTGAATGTGGCGTCGGTGGCGCTGATGGCGGTGGTGACGTGGGAATTGGCGCGCACGGCGCTGATCGACGTGTTCACGATCGGCACGGCTCTGGCGTGTTCTGTTCTGCTGTTTCGTTACCGCGTGAATGCGGGTTGGCTCGCGCTGGGCGGCGCCCTATGGGGATTGGTGCTGGCCTGGAGAGGGTGAAGGCGCCGGCGTGGGCGGTGCATCCTGCAGGATAAACACCTTTTCGTCGGGCTTCACGAGTTTCAGACGCTGCCGGATCTCCAACTCCTGGCCGGACGGGCTGTCGCTGAAGCGGCCGATGCGCGCGCGCTGCTCTTCGATCTTCCGCGCAAGATCCGCGTTCTTCTTTTCGTATTCGCGAATCTGGCGGCGTTTGTCCATTAATCCGGGAACACCCTGCGGTCCCTGCAACGCAATAAATGCATAACCGGCAAGTAACAACAGCGCCGCAACGCCGACGAATTTAGTGAAGGACGACTTCATCTCATGCCAAGAAGATAATGTTAACATCGGATTCGAAATCTTGTTCCAATATTTTTGCTTATGACCGATAAAATTGTTGTCTTGAGTACCTGCGCGACGGAAGAGGAGGCTGAGAAGCTGGCGCGGGTGCTGGTGGAGGCCCGCGTGGCGGCGTGCGTGACGATGGTGCCCGGCGTGCGCAGCGTCTACCGCTGGCAAGGAGCGATCGAGTCGGCCGCGGAGTGCCTGCTCATCATCAAGTCGTCCCGGCAGCTTTTCGAATCGCTGCGGATGGCCCTGGAAGAAGCGCATGTATACGATGTGCCGGAGCTGCTGGCGGTGCCGGTAGTGGAAGGCTCTGCCAACTACCTGAACTGGCTGGAGGGTCAGCTTGGCGCCTGATGCGTGGCTGCGGCCCGGCATGGCCCTGGTGCTGGACATGGATGGCGTGATCGTGGATTCGAATCCGCTGCACGCCGAGGCGTGGATGCTGTACAACCGGCGCTTCGGGATCGACGCCGGAGAAGCGCTCGCCGAGCGCATGTATGGCCGGCGCAACGACGAGATCGTGCGCGACTTCTTCGGCCCGCGGTTGAGCGCGGAAGAGGTGGCCGCCCACGGGGCCGCCAAGGAGGAGCTGTACCGGAAAATGTTGGAACCCAGGCTGGCGGAAACGTTGGTGCCCGGCGTGCGGGAGTTCCTGCAGCGGCATGCCGGACAACCGGTTGGCTTGGCGACCAACGCCGAACCGGCGAACGTGGATTTTATACTGGATCGGGGCGGCCTGCGCGCGTATTTCCGAGTGGTCGTGGATGGCCACCAGGTGCAACATCCCAAGCCGCATCCGGAAATCTATCTGCGCGCCGCCGGGCTGCTTTCGGTCGCGCCCCGAAACTGCATCGTGTTTGAAGATTCCTTTTCCGGCGTCGAAGCGGCGCGGGCGGCCGGCGCGCGCATCGTGGGTGTGAGAACCACGCATCGTGAGTTGCCGGGCGCGGATCTGGCAATCGACGATTTCCGCGCTCTGCAACTTGAAGCATGGCTGCGGGCGCAGGTCCCGGACGCGCCGTAAAGGGGGACTATGGGGTCACTTTTGCGCATGGTGATGCCAGTGGCGCTACCTTTAGGAGTTTTCGCTATCGCCGCGGTTATTTTCGCGATCTGGCGCCGCGATGGACGGCTCCGCGGGCAGCGCGAAATGTTGCGCCGGGCCTATGAACTAGGCGAAGAGATCCTGGGCGCCTCTTCGGCGGACCAGATCCTCGACAAGGTCAGGGTGGTGGTGCCCAGAATCTTCGGAGTCAACACTGCGGCACTTTACCTGTACAATCGCCACGCGAAAACGCTCGATGCGGTCGGCCGCAGCGGCGCCGATCACACTTCCATTCCACTTTCGGCGCCCCCGGCGGGACCGCAAGCCGGCGCGGTAGCCTGCTTCCACTACCGGACCCTGCTGGCGATTCCCGACACCTCCCGCAGCCCATTTCCGGTGACGGGACAGCCGGGCCCAGGGGGCACCCCGGATGCGCCGCGGTCGCTGCTGTTCGTTCCCATGCTGGCGCAAGGCGAGGTATTGGGCATTCTGCAGATGGACCAGCGCGACCGCGCCCGGATTTTCAGCCGCGATGAGCAAACGCTGACACAACATCTGGCCAACCAGATAGGCGTGGCGGTCAAGCTGCTCGACCAGCGCTCCGTGCGAGAGCAGCTCTCCCGCACAGAAAAGCTGGCGGCAGTGGGCCAACTCATCTCGGGAATCGTCAACGATCTGCGGACGCCATTGGCGGCCATTGCCAGCTTGGCCCAAGTGGCCCAGGCCGCCGGCGACGGACCGCGGGGACCTTCCGCGGCGGACCTGGCAAGTATTGCGGCCGAGGCGCGCCGCGCCGCGGAGATCGTCGACCGGCTGGTGGGATTTGCCGGCATAGGCCCGGCGCAAACCCAGCCGGTAGAGCTGAACGGCCTGCTGCGGAACCTGATCGAGTTCCGGGAACGCGAGTGGAAAGTACGTGGGATTCGGGCGCGCAGCCTGCTGGCGGACGAGCCGGCGACCGTGCTGGGATCGCACGGCCAGCTTGAGCAGATCTTCCTGAACCTGCTCGTGCACGCCGAACAATCGCTGTCGGATGCGAGCGAGAAGTCGATCACCATCCGGAGCAGCGTGGTCGCCAGGCGCATCCTGGTGGAGATCGGCTACAGCGGTCTGAAGGGGGCCGCGGACCCGTTTGTGCCGGGAGCGGACGATGCGTCCGGTGGCGCGGGCTTGGGCGTTTGCCGTAGTTTGATCACCGGCCATGGCGGCGAGATACGGCTGGTACAGCAGGCAGCGGGCGATCCGGCGTTTCAAGTGGAGCTCCCCTGCGCGGCGCGGGAGAAGCCCAGCGGGCCTGCGCCGGAGAACGGCCGCGACGGCGCCCACACGTTGACGGCGCTGGTGATCGAACCGGCCGAAGCCATTCAGACGCAGTTGCGCGATCTGCTGGCGGTCCGCGGATATCGCGTGGTGCCGGTGAACAGCTCCGACGAGGGTCTGGACCTGGCGCAACGCCTGCGCTTCGATGCCATCTTCTGCTCGGTTCACGCACCGGGGCTCAATTGGGTGGAAACCGCCGAGCAGGTGAAGACTCGCGTGGGCGGATTCGTGCTGCTTTCCGACTCTTATAACGCGGATCTATCGGCCGATTTCGCGGGCGAGCGCCGCTTCGTGCTGGCCAAGCCGGTGGATGAGAAGCAATTGGACCGCGTGCTCGAAGCCATCCAGGTTGGCTCCCGGTAGCACGATGCCCGCGTGGCGCCCGCGCGGTAAAGTAATCTTATGCGGAAATGGCTGCCGATCGTTCTGTTGTGCGCCTGGCCCTTACTGGCGCAAAAGTATACCGGGCCGCGCCCCGCTAAGCCGGACCTTCCCTACCTGATGCACGCCGACAACCTGATACCGGCGGAGAGCGCGGAAGCCAAGCAGGAAGACCGGAAGGGTGAAGTCACCTACCTGATTCCCGGCGCCAACTCCACGGTGCGCACGCCGCTGGCGTCGCCGGCGTTTCTGATTCTTACGGACCAACTCCAGGCGGACCGGCTGCAGCTCTTCAAACTGCAGTCCAAGGGCGGCCAGCGCGAAGTGCTATTCCGTCGCAAAAACAAGCTGGTGGCGCGCCCCATCCGGCTCAACGTCACGCGCCTCGACGAGAACTTGTACAAGATCGAAGTGGATGAGATTTTGGAAAATGGCGAATACTCGCTGTCACCGGCGGACTCGAACGAGGTTTTCTGTTTCCAGGTCTATTAGGCGCCTGCGGCGCCAACATCGACAAAAGCTTGTCGATGTTGAGAAGTCAGAAGTCAGTAGCCGGAATAATGCCGGCTTTGGTCTTCTGTATTCTGTCTCCTGTCTTCTGTCTCCTGTCTTCGGTCTTCCATTCCGAAACGAACGTGTGGTCGAGCGCCAGCCGGTCGCTTTCGAACATGAACATCCCAACGCCCTCGCGCTTCTCGATAGGACCGCACAAAATCCGCTCTCCCTTGGATCGAGGTACCGCTACCAGCGTCAGCGGAACCTCACTGCCATGCACCTCGATGGAATGGAATTTCAGACCCACGGCGAAGTAACTCGAGGGCTGGTATTGTTGCTCGAAGCGAACGATCCGCCCGTGCGCGATGGCGCCTTCAGGAGCCAGGACGCTCCCATGTGCCCGGATCGCATTCAGCAACTGTCCTTCGATGGCGTCGCCGGCAAACGAGAGCTCCGAGTCGATTGTTGAGCGCAATGCGATCTTAATCGTTATTCCGGACGGTATGGCTACCGGCTTTTGCGGCACTGCCGACTCGCCTGCAGACGGCTCCAGATCGGTCCGGAAAACCGATTCGGTCTGAAACTCACGGCAGGCAGCGTACTCGATCCGGTTATCATAGCGGTGGGCTTCCGCGTCCCACATTTTGAGAACCGTCAACTGCGGAAGCAGGAAATCGGAGCCGCCAATCCGGGCCCGTCGATAGTCAATAGTAGTCTCGACGCGGCACGTTTGCGACTCCCGCGGAGGATTGGGAACCTCAATCGTCATCCGGCTGAGTTCGGCGTTCTCCGGATCGATCCAAAATCTGCCCTCATAAGCCATGGTCGCCAGATCTTCCGTCCGCGGGCCAACTTTCACCTGGTAATGACTGACCGCCAGCGGCACGCGATAGCGGTATACGGCAAAGGCTCGCCCCTGGTCTTGCTCGGGGCCGAGATACTGGTACTCCGACCCGTTGGCTGAAAAGACGCTCATCAGGAATGGACCAAAATCGCCCGATCCCGTCATGCCACCGCCGACAATCTTTTCCACATCCTCGGATTGGAAGCGTCGAGCGCCCACCCAGGAAAAGATCTCCGCGCCTTCGGAGACAGTCACATCCAATTTGAACCGGTCTGTCCAGAACAGCGTCATCTGCGGCTCGATCTTCGGATCCTGCACATCGGCGCAACTGCTCACGCGGACAGCGGGAATCGCCTCGAACCTGGACCGGCGCACCGTCTGGACGCACGTGTACTTCGGCAATCTCTCGATATTCTCGACGATTTTCGCGCGGGCCTGATTCAGCAGCGCGAGGGAATCGATTTCTCCGCACAGGGCGAGCGGGCACATCGCTCCGAGAATCACAGCGGCGTGGACGGCGAGCCGCGTCACATATGCGCCCCTCCCTTGAGCGCTCCGACATTCTCACTCTACCGCAGTCCGATCTCTCTCAAGTACGCCAGCAGCGCCTCCGGGTTATCGGTGATGATGGCATCCACCTGCGCCGCGATCAGGCGCCGCCAGTCGCGGGGACGATTGGCCGTCCAGGCGACCACTTCCAAGCCTGCGGCATGCGCCGCGTGGACCTGCCTGGCAGAGGCCAGCGCGTGATAGGGCGCCACGATCCCCGCTTCAGCCCGGTGCGCGATCGCGACGAAGCGCCTCGGAGGGCCGACATACAGCGCTCCGAGACGGATCTCGGGCGCCAGCCGCCCGATGGCGTGCAGTATGCGGAAATCGAAGGACTGCACGATCACCCGCTTTTCCAGTTTGTGCCGCCGGATCGCCTGGCACACCAGATCGGCGAAACGTTCCGGTGGAGGCGCCAGTCGAGGGCGATCCGGGAAACTCTTGATTTCGATGTTGAAGAGGAAATGGCCGCGGTCCGACAGGTCGAGCACCTGGTCGAGCGTGGGGACGCGCGCGCCTGGGATGAGCGTCTGTTTTGGGAAGCGCGGGTTCCGCACGGCGCCGCAGTCCCAGCGTTCGAGTTCGGCAAGAGTCAGGTCCCGGATGACGCGCGGCGGGTCGGGCGACTTGCAGATCGACCGGTTCAACTTGGGATCGTGCGAAACCACGACCACGTCGTCGCGAGTGACCGCCACGTCCATCTCCAGCGCATCGGCGCCCACGGAGATGGCGTATTCAAATCCCGGCAAAGTGTTTTCCGGCCGCATGGCGCGCGCGCCACGGTGGCCGTGTACTAAGATGGGCCGTCCCACTGGATTTAGAATAGCCCGTTAGAGGAGGGAGATGAGGTGCTCTATGAGACTGGGCGGCGTTTCACCCGGTTCAGTAATCAGTTTGCCGACCCGGTAGCGCAGCACGAGATAGCTAAATAGCGTCCAGCCTGTTTGCTTCCAACGGACGCGACCTTCACGATCCAGCAGCACGAAGGTTGGTCTGCCATTCACGTTAAAGCGATCGGCGACTTCACCACCGCCGTCGCGCACCTCGAGCCGCCGGACCGCGCGCACGCCGATATATCTGCGCCATGCTTGCTCGTCCTCGTCAGCGCTGATGCCGACGACCGCTACATCGTTTGAACCGAACCGGCCAGCCAAATCCGCGAGAGCTGGGCCGCTCGCACGGCAGGGAGCGCACCAGGTAGCCCAAAAGTCCAGGAGCACAACACCTGGCCGCGGGCCAGGATTGCACTGGATAGCAGCAGCGAAAAGACAAGCCATAACTTTCGCATAGCAGCCTCGCACTCCTTATATTCTAGCTCTTGGGCTGTCGATTTAACCCCGCCCGCTGTTGGTAGTTGCGCCGCAACGGTACTGGTGAGATGATTGCCCTTCGGGAAAACTCTATGACGAAATGGATATTGCTCGCATCTGTGTTGACGACTTTCGGCGTTTGCGGCTCGGCGCAGGCGCAAACGGCGGCCAGGAAGAAGCTGCTCTTCATCGGCGAAGTGAAGGGCTTCGAGCACGATTCGGTGTCGCATGCCATGGCGACCATCGAAAAGCTGGGCCAGCAGAGCGGCCTTTGGGATACGTACCTGCGCACCGATTCGGAGCTGCTGACCAAGCAGAAGCTGGGGAACAATGCCAAGAACCTGAATTACTTCGACGCCGTAATGTTCTACACTACCGGCGAGCTGGATTTGAACGACGAGCAGAAAGCCGCGCTCGTTTCCTTCGTCAAGGAGGACGGCAAAGGCTTCCTGGGCACGCACAGCGCCACCGACACGTTCTACAAGTGGCTGGAGTATGGCGACCTGATCGGCGGATATTTCAACGAGCACCCATGGATGCAGGTGCATGCCGAGATCAACGTGGAGGACCGCGCCTTCCCGGCCACCAAACATTTCCCGGCGCACTTCCCGATCTACGACGAGATCTATCAGTTCAAGGATCCCTATTCGCGCGACAAGCTGCGGGTATTGATGAGCATCGATCCTAAGTCAGTGGACCTCAAGAACCCGCGGGTGCACCGCACCGACCAGGACTTCGCCGTAACCTGGGTGCACCAATACGGAAAGGGCCGCGTGTTCTATTCCTCGCTGGGCCACCGGGAGGAAGTGTGGGACCGCCCGGACATCCAGCAGATGTGGACCGAAGCGGTGAAGTGGGCGATGGGCATGACCCAGGGCGACGCTACGCCGCGGCCGAAGCCGGCGGAGTAAATAGGCGCTTACAGCGCCAACATCGACAAAAGCTTGTCGATGTTGAGAAGGCAGAAGTCAGAAGTCGGAAGTCGAACGTCAGAATCGCTCACGCCCCCTCGACTCACGTTGGTCCGGCCCGACGCGGCGTCGCAACGCGAAGCTGGCGGCTTTCGCTTTCCGGAACAGGTCGTCCCAATCATCAGGAGGATCGCCGTCGCGCAACCGTCTGTTGAAGGTCACGTAGGGGTCTGTCCGCGAGCCGGCTTTGCGGAGGGTTGTTTCGTCGTTCACCCAGGCGTAGATGATCGCCTTGGGGATCGCTGTTATTGGGTGGGTGCCTGGAAAGTTCGACGTGCGCGGCCGTCCACGAACGGCAGCGGCAGTGCTAGGCATGACGCTGCTAGCGGTCGCTTCTTGGATACTCTCGCCTCCTTGGTTCAGGATCGTTTCGGCTTTCGTCGACACCGAATGGGACCTGTTTGACTATCCCTGCCCGGTCACTGTGCCCTTACAGGGAGGCATCACGGCGCAGGGTACAGGCACGGTCATTTATCGATTCGAGTTCAGCGATGGATCCCCGCGTGGGCTGCTCCTGGCACGAACTGGATCACGGCCGTCGGGCGGCAAAGCGGCCTCGCCGCCCAGACCAACTTCATCATACAGACGGACTGGTCGCAGTTTCGCCGCGGAACCCAGCATCATGCCTACAACCCCACTGAGAACATCCTCAACGTCTCCAATGCACGATGGCGATCATCGCGAATCCTGCTACGTTCGACTCCCTTTTCACGCTGTATTACCTGCTCACATTCGAGACCGCAGCCGGTCAAACGTGCCGCCCGCCGATTAAGGGTAATTGCCAGTTCGGGCAAAACGGTGCCCAGTGGAACACGGCAGCCGCGCTGTTCGCGTTTCTGGTGAAAGGCCCGGATAACTGCACGCCCGCGACTCCGCCCACAACCGGCCACTGCCTCGGCACGAAAGATCAGAACGCCAACAAGCACACATCGCGGCCTCAGGGCACGGTCGATTTCTACGTGGTAGGCACGGCGCTCCACGTGACTGGCGGCGGTCAACATGCAGTCGTCGCCGCTTGCCAAACGGGTCGCTCCTGTTCGCAAGGGCAGTAGGGGGTCCGGCCCAGGTCGAATCCTCGGTGCCGCGGCCGCAGTCCCGGTCCGCAGAATTTTACTCAAGAATCGGTTACAATTCGATGATAATTGGTGTATACTACCCCCACCAGCACTCAAAACGGGGTTCTGCGCTAGCAGCAGGAGTCCGGGGGGGGACGTCGTAATCCGACCTCCCAACTCCCAAACACTGCACCGGAGAGGACATTTAGATGAAAAAACGGTTGTTCACACACACAGGCGTCTGTTGGCTGATCGCCGCCGGCGCCGCGAACGTTTTGGGGATCGCCAGCGCCCAGGACACGGGCGACGCCACAACCAAGGTCGCCGCGTTTGCGGCGGGCAGCGATTACTTGCAAACGGGACCTGGCACGGAGGCCACGCTGCCTATCGGAGGGAAGATGGTCAAGGTCACTTTGACTGGTGTACCGATACAAGGCAGCACCGGCGGCACGTTGGGCAATACCGACACCATCGTCCAACGCACCGAGGACGCAGTTTTCCCCACCGGCGCTGCGGTAACCGTCACGTCGGTCCCGATCCCCATTACTTTGACGGCGTTGAGCTTGACGGGCACCGTGCCAGGCCCGAGTGGAGGCAATTGTACGGTCACCATCACGCTGGCGTCGAGCCCCGCCAGCACCGGGACGTTGACACTTTACAGCAACGGGACGTACTCATCGCAGGTGACGGTGTACTTCAGTGCAACGTTTACTCCCATCGCGCCCAATACGACCTGTTATCCGCCAATTACAACCGCCCCCCCGTGTAAGTTTATCCAAAAAGGAGGCCGCTGGAGCACCAGACCACTGCCGGGCGCGTACGAGGTGGTAGGCCCCTACGGCGACCTGCAGGCTAACGTTCACACCAACCTGCCGCCAGGCTACGCGGACTTCTACATTTCGCAATCGCAAACGGACTCCGCGAGAACAGCCGCACATGCCACCTGCGAGGCGCTCGCGAAAGTGGGCACGCCCTGTCCGCCAAAGGTGTCGCCAACGAGCTTGAACTTCGGCACGGTGACAGTCGGCACAACTAGTGCGGCGCAGACCGTGACGATGACGAACCTGGCCAGCTCGGCGATAAACTTCAGCAGTATCGCGATCGTGGGGACGAACCACGGGGATTTCAGTATTGCGAGCAACACTTGTGGGGCCTCCTTGGCCGGGGGCGGAAGCTGCGCCATTGGAGTAACATTCACACCCAGCGCCACTGGAGCGCGGGTAGCCGAACTGCGCTTTACCGATAACGGCGGCGGTAGCCCGCAGACCGTTCCGCTTAAGGGCACTGGGCAGTAAGCCAGGGCCACGACGTAGCTATTTGCTCAACATGTGGCGTTCCGGCGGACACTACTGCCGGCCGGGACGCCCCATGGGAATCCCGGTTCGGCACCGAGGGGACCAAACCGGAGAATGCTTCAGTCCGGACCCTCCAAAAACACTGCACCGAAGAGGAGATCAGATGAGAAAGCGATTTAACACAAGTAAAGCCGTGATCCGCGTTATCGCCATTGCAGCGGCAGGGAGCCTATGTGGCATCGCCAGCGCCCAGATTACCGGCGTCGCCGAAGGCTCCGATTACTTGCAGACAACCAAGGGCACCCAGGTCACGATTACTCTGCCCACGGGACCCGTAACGATCCCATTGACCGGCAAGCCGATCCCGGGAAGGGGAAATACCGACACGATCGTGCGGCGCAAGAAGCAGACCAGCTTCACAACCGCGGAGGCAGGGGCCGTCCCTGCCGTCACGATACCGATCCAAATTGAGGCCCTGAACCTGCAGGGCACATTAGGCTCCTGTACGGTCACCATCACGCTGGCCCCAACCCCTGCCAGCACCGGTACGATGATGATCAATGTGACCAGCGCCACTGGCGGCACATTCTATTCCAAACTGACTGTGAACTACATCGCGATGTTCACGCCCGCTGCAACCTGTCCCCCAAAAATGACAGGCAATTACACGATGTCGCAACAGGGCGGGACTTGGTCGACAACTCCTTTACCGAACGAGTACTTGGTGGTGAAGCCTTACCCCAATGTGCTGGCGAACGAGCATACCGGGCTTCCCGCGGGAATCGTGGATTTCTACATCGGCGGAACGGGGACTGAAGCGGGTGAGACAATCCGACATGTGGTCTGTGAGGCGGCCAAGGCGGCGGGGCAACCCTGTCCCTAGAGTAACCCATGAGGTCGCTGACCGATCGACTACTGACCATCCCGGTTTGAGGAGACCCGCGTCTCGCGCCGGGGATTCCACTTGCGGGTCCGGCGGTCGAGGCGCGTCTCGAATCGATCGGCCGGACCTTCTTCGCGAGGGATCCCTCAAACATTTTATGAAACCGTAGGGATCTGCGACTCACTTAGCTTCTGAACATCACTCGTTGGAACCCCGATTCGCGAGGAGGTAAAACATGGCTCAAGTCCCGGCAGATTATCGGCGTCTTCCCGGCAGCGAAAGACGTCCGGCGGAAGGCACCAAGCTTCTCGGGCCGGCCGACCCGGCAGAGGAATTCTCCGTCACCGTCCGCGTCCGGCGGCGGCCGGGCGCGCCTCCTCTGCCGGATCACGAGCACTGGATGGCCACGCCGCCAGGGCGAAGGACGTTCATCACGCACGACGAGTTCTCCACAAAATACGGCGCCGCGCAGGAAGACCTGGACGCCGTGGCTAACTTCGCGCGCCGGCATGGAATAACTGTGAAGGAAACCGGCGTGGCGAGCCGCACGGTGGTCCTGTCCGGCACCGTCGCGCAGATGACGCAGGCATTCGCCGTGGACTTGGGGCGCTACGAATCGCCCAGCGGAACCTACCGTGGACGCGACGGCTTCATCTACGTACCGAATGAACTGGCCGACGTCGTGGTGGCCGTCTTCGGCCTTGACAACCGGCGGGTCGGCTTCCGCAATACCCTCGACCCGCCCGGCACGACTGGGTTAAGCCCCACGCTCGTCGCCCAATTCTACAACTTCCCGCAGGGTCCGCCGGACGCCAGCTCGCAGAGAATCGGCGTCGTCGAATTCAAGCCCGGCGGCTGGACCCCGATCGACATCCAGGCGACCCTCACGCCTTGGATTGCCCCCATCACCAATCCCACGGTCGTGGATGTCCCTCCCTCTGGAAATTCCGGGAATTCAGACTCCGAGACCATACTCGACGTCTGCACTGCGAGCGCGGTGGCCCCCGGCGCTCAGATCCAGGTCTACTGGGGCGGCGATCCGACGACGGCCCAGGACTGGTTCACGGTCATCGACAGGATCTTTCACAAGCCTCAGGCTGGGGATCCGCCCCATCCGGATGTCTTGTCGATCAGTTGGACGTTAATCGGCGGCGACGACTTCATCACGGCCACTGGCGTAGTTTCAACCGCGACGATCAACGAGATCAGTTCCGACTTCCGGGACATGGCCCTGGCAGGCATCACCGTACTGGTGGCCTCGGGCGACGGCGGCTCATTGGGCTGGAACAACCCTGCGGTAGTGCCGCCGACTGCGCACGGAAATGCCCATGTCGCGTATCCGGCAGGCGACCCCTGGGTTACGTCCTGCGGCGGCACGGCAACCGGGGTCACCGCTGCGTTCACGCTGGGGCAGGAGTACCTCTGGAACGATTCCACTGGCGCCACGGGCGGGGGCGTCAGCGCCTTCTTCAACACTTTGCCGCCCTGGCAGGCCGGGATTGTCTCTCAACGTTCGATCAACGCTGGCAGCGTAATCGGCCGCGGCGTCCCCGATGTGGCGGGCAACGCCAGCTTGATCAGCGGGTACACGATATCGCTCAACAGCCCTTCATTGCTCCATCCGACGTTCAGCGGACCGTACTGCGGTACCTCCGCCGTCGCGCCGCTTTATGCGGGCCTGGTGGCGATGATCAATGCCAGCTTGGGACAGAATGTCGGATTCCTGAATCCCACGCTCTACGCCTTCGACGAAATTGTTTGCCTCGACATCAACGACCAGCTCTTCCCCGGCTCGCCGCCCGATAACAACTTCGCCGGATCGCCAGGCTATCCCTCCGGTCCGGGTTGGGACGGATGCACCGGACTGGGCAGGATCGACGGTGGCGCGCTGCTGTCTGCGCTCCAAAGCGTGTTTCAGAAGGACTGCCAGTTCATCGTGGACCGCACCGAGATCGGCGAAGACGAAGTCAGCGAAACCTCGACGAGTAGCCAGCCGGGTATCATTGCGAATGCCTTCTACGTAGTGGTGGACGGTTTCAACGCGACAACTCTCGGCATCGTGGCATCCGACCTGACCGGCCCGCCCGTGCACAACCCCACTTTTTCGGTATCGGGCGTGCCGGTAGGGAGCATGAGCGTTGTCGCGACGGCCCTGCTGGCGGAAGACGTGTCGCTGCCGGTGACACCCCAGCGCTTCACCTGGGTATGTGCGGCTCAGTTCGACGCAAGTCTCGATGCGTTCCAGCCGCCGCCGCCGCCGTCCATAACTGTCACGCTCCAGGCCTCGATGGCGATTGTGGGCTTAACGTCGCCGCCCGCCACGATCCAATTGATAGCGAACGCCGATCCATATGAACTCGACGGCCCAACCTGGTGGCTCAGCGAAGACTTGCGCGTTTTCCAGGTCACCTCAGGCGGGTCGCTGCAAGGCCTGCCCCCTGCGGTCACTCTGCAAAACACTGGGAACCCTCAGGCGGATGCGCCGAAGTTCATCCAGGACGTCATCGGCAACTTCAACAGCTACGCTGGGCCGCTACCACATCCGTTCGATCTGATCTCGACCGACGAGCAGGCATCCCAGGTCACGCTCAACCAGTTCAATCCCTCGACTTCCACCACGCCAGTCTATAACTTTGGGGTGGCCCGCGTACGGTATGAATCCACCGTCCCGTCGGGCAAGGTGCGCGTGTTTTTCAGGATCTTCCAGGCCGCCACGACGTCGACGGCGTACGGATCGGGAACGTATGGCAGCGTGTCCAACTCCGGAGTGAGTCCCACCAGCGGGAAGATACCCGTCTTCGGCGTCGATGGCGGCGGGAATGTCGTAGCGATTCCCTGCTTTGCCGAGGCCCGCGTTCTTGACCCGACAACGCTGGACCAGCAAACAGACGACAAGAACGTCGTGCAGAGCATCGTTTCGAGTGGCGGCGTGCAATACATGTATTTCGGATGCTGGCTGGA
>CABEEC010000829.1_pt1 | contig 16573 bp, 12 predicted proteins | sample 3423191 | NCBI WGS metagenome assembly CABEEC01 (sample SAMEA5534333, study PRJEB31848) | metagenome | biome: tundra; feature: field; material: soil | place: USA | collected 2013-05 | depth 0.15 m | reverse complement strand
AGCGGTAGGAACTCTTCATAACCCTTGCCGCGCAGGGTGGCGGAGGCGACGCTTCCCAATTTGGACCGGACCTGAATGGCGTACCAAGAGAGATTGTCTGGTGGCGATAACGCCGCATGCCGGGTCATATCCGATCCGAAGTTCGCGCCACGCTCAGCCGACGACACCATTGACTTCTCCCAGTTTAAAGGCATTTGGACAAGCTGCCGCCATTAGGGTCCCAATTGCGGGATCCACGCTTGCAGGATCAAATGCAACCCGACTTCGACCGTATGGCAGATGCGATACGCGGGTTGTAAAACGCGATACGCTGTAAAACGCAATATTACGAGTTACAGACCTGTATAGCAATAATAAAATATGGGCTAAGAGTCCTTAGGGAAGTACCGGATTGCATGGATGTGCTTGCATGACATCGTGATACACCGGAGGTATTACATTTCGAAGCGTAGCGAGAAAACATGGGATGTAGGCGTCTCCTGACATGGAAATGGTACGCCTAGAACCATCTTGCGCCTCTGGCTTTTGGGGTGAAATTCTGTGTGTTCGGTGCAGGAGGATTTCTGACGGAGGCGGCCTGCATCGCAGTGATGCTGGCGGCCAGCGCCGCGATTTCACTGCACGGGGAGCATGGTGACACCCCAGAGTGGCGGAAAGTTGGAAGAGCTAGGGAAGCGCTCCGGCAGAGGCGGCGTCGCCGCATCGCTTGCGACGTTGGGGAAGCGCTCCTGGAGGACGGGCAGAGGGAAAGGTACGGCACTGCACCAAACAGGCTCTGAAACTCGCGCCGAGTCTCCCTCCCTCTGGATGCGGGCCGCGTTCTTTGTTTTCGGACGGAAGAGACCGAAGCGGCCATCCAATGTCCCGCAAGCGTGCTGAAGATCGTACTGAACTACGGCCGGGCGATCTTCGATTACTACGACCACATGGCGCCCGTTTGCGCCACCTCGGCCGACAAACTGGCGCGCGGGACAAGCGTACTTTGGTCACCTTTGGGATCGGCGGCCAGGGGAGCGGTTGATGATAAGTTGATGATAAAGGGTTGGCCGCCGGGTATCTCGACCGGCTTCTCAGACAGCGCCTGACCGGGCACGCAGCCAAAGTGTGGGCTTCCGATCTGGGGAGGGCGCGGGAGCGATTACCCGGATTCCAATTCTCCGTTCCATGGCGATTTCGAGAACCCGTCGACCCGGCGCGGCTCTGGACTGGAGGATGACGGCGGTGCGCGGCGCGGAGACGGCGAGGGATGTACGGTGCGCCAGAAGCGGCCAATCGTCATGGCATGCTTCGTTCCAGGGGACGGAAGCCTCAATTACAGGCGCACAGCTCAGACGGTGGGCGCACGCACGGCGGAGTGTGTCTTCCAGGCCTATCTGCGTGACCGAGGAGAAGAGGTTCCGGATTCGGGCGGGCACACGTCTGATTCTTGTTTAGGCTTACCGCATGCCGTCATGGAAGTTCGACAACAAGATCGGCATGGAGGCGTCGACCAACGATGTGTCACCGAGCGTCGCGCATTAGGTTGGCCAAGACGATCAAGAGAGCTTGTGGTCGATCACATAGCGAACCAGGTCGGCTGTCGATTGGAGGCCCAGCTTATTGAGTACGCGACCCTTATAAGTGCTGATGGTCTTGCCGCTCAGGTTCAATTCGGCGGCGATCTCGCCGGTACGCCTGCCTGCCGCAAGCGCCAGCAGGACCTTGAGTTCCTGGGCCGAGAGATTCGCTTGGGGAGCGGCGGATTTTTCGTTGTTAACTTCCTGGCCAATCAATCCATCGAAGTGCTTGTTGCCGTCGAGGACATTTCTGACAGCCTTCAGCAGATCGGTACGGCCGGCGCTCTTTGAAATATAGCCCGCGGCGCCGAGTTGCAGGGAACGGGCGGCGTACTGTGTATCCGCGTGCATGCTCAGCATGAGCACCAGGGTCTGAGGACAACGGGCGCAGATCTCCCGCAGGACAGAGAAGCCGTCATCACCAGGAAGACTGACATCGAGAATCACGAGACGCCAGGGCCGTACCTTGATTTGAGCCAGGGCTTCTTCGGCGGTTCCCGCGTCACCAAAGACGATGTCCCGATACTCGAATTGAAGGACCTGTTTCAGACCCTGACGAACGAGCAGATGATCATCGACTATCAGTATCGTTAGCTTGTGTGCCTGGCGCATTACCTATCAAAATGCGGATCGCATCCTCCTGGAAAGCCAGAGAGCCACGCGCCGCCAGGATTCGCGGACGAGACGGCGATCAAAGAACTCCGCGCTCGTCGCCAAGCCGCCATCGCCGCTATAGCCGGCGGTCCGGTTCCGGCGTAGTTGCTGATGGTGCTGGTCGAAACAACCAGCTTATGGACAAGATTGTTTGCTGCGTCAACGATATAGAGGTTGCCCGAACTGTCCACTGCCAGGCCGGCCGGGACGTTCAAGTCAATGCTGGTTGCGGGACTGCCAGTCCCGTTGTAGCCGCAAAGGCCTGCTTGGCCAGCAATGGTGGTGATGGTGTTGGTGGTATCCACCTTGCGGACGACGCAGTTGTTTTCGTCCGCAATGTAAACGTTGCCGCTGCCATCCACGGCGACACCCCAGGGCCAGTTCAACAGCGCATTGGACGCGCCGCCGGGAACACCATCGCCGGCGTAGCCCGGATGGCCGTTGCCGGCCACCACCGTGAGCGTGCCGCTGGTCGAGACCTTGAACGCGCGGTTTTGGTTGTAGGCGGCGAAATAATAGTTCCCCGTGGTATCCACGGCAACTTGAGTGGGGTCGTTGATATCCGCGTCAGTGGCGGGCATGTCGTTGGGGCCGCCGCCGATGGCCGTGGTGATGATGTTCTGCTGGGCCAGCGCGGGCAGGCCGAGTAGCGAGGCGGCTAGCAGCAGGGCGAGAATCGTGGTAGTGTTGCGCATCGTTTTCTCCTGAAATTCTCTTGTCCGCTTCGTTGCGTCCCTGTCACTGCTCAGCGGAGGCCGGGCGGGCCTCTGGAGGCTCTGGAATCATAGGGCGGCGGCTCAATTGTGCCCATCGCCGGTACGTGTGCCCGTCTTCGTCGCAGTAGCCGATAAATACGGCGGGCTGTGTGCGAGTGGACCAATGCAGGTATTCCTCGCGCGGAATGGTTAGTTGTCGGCGGACGACGACGTCGCTTCCACCGCGCCAGAGCTTGATGGGCGCGAAGGTGGCCAGTATGCCCGGTGCGGGCGGCGACGAGCGCACCGTTACGACGGCCTGCGTGAGGTCCGCGCCGCTGGAATTGAAGAGCTGCAGCGCGAGCGTCAGTTCCACTTGGCCGCCGTTTTCGATTGTATTTGTCAGGCTGTAATGTCCGGCGAAATCCCGGCCGTCTTTAGCGGCGGCGGTTACCGAAACAAGCACCATGGCCGTGAATAGGGCGGCAAATGCCGCCCGCGAAAGAAACGTTAGTTCCGTGATCGGCTCCCGTTACGTTCGATTTGGCTCCACTGAGCCTGATAGATACTAGCAGAGAAGTGTTGCGAATAGGATAATTGTGTCCGAACAGTGGCAGCGGTGACGCGATGGCCAGGGCCATGCCTGCGCATGATTGCTCCGCAGTGGGAGCAGAACGAGGTTCCGGCCGCTGTTCCTGAGTTTTTGCACTGCAAGGCACCACAGCCGAGGTGACGAGAAGAACCAGCAGGGCCCGTCTCCGCTGCGGATTGACGAACGTGTCCATGACTCACTCCTTGCCCGAAGGCAGTTACGCTCAGAATATGGCCGGCGCGATGTCTCGCTACCAACCATTCGTCAGGAGTTTTGCGAAGCTCGCCAGGTCGCGTCCCCTAAAATATCAGGGCCGACCCTATATTATAGTGCTGTAGAAGGGCAGAATGTTACAGTCTGAACCATACAAACAGGGCTAATTGAAGCGAATTCTATCAGCAAACACCGGCCGTACCACAACCTCCGAGAGTTCCGGGGAATTCGAGTTATAGCTGTTGGGAATCTCCACACCGGGCGAAAAATTCAGAGATCTGACGGAGGCGTGAGTACTCGGTTACGACCTAATGCGCCACTTACTCCTCGGGGCAGGCGTACCATTACTGTGGTTCCCCCATTTCGGCGGCCCGACCATTCAACGGTCCCTCCGTGCATACTGGCGCGTTCCCGCACACCGAGGAGACCAAGAGAGTGCGAGGGCGACAGAAGTTTTGGATCGAAACCCTTGCCGTTATCACAGACGCGCAAGGTGAACCAGTCGCGGTCGGTGTCGACCGCTACTTCCAGGATTGTGGCATTCGCGTGACGAACGACGTTGGTAAGGATTTCCTGAAAAATGCGGAACACGGCGAGGGCCGGCTCGGCGGCAAGACCAGCGTCCTGGCGGAGTCCCCGGCGGCGGCAACGAATTCCGGTGCGCGATTCAAATTCCTGGAGCTGCCAGTTGAGGGCCGCCGCCAGCCCCAGATCTTCGAAAATAGCCGGGCGCATCTCGGCGGCGATCCTGCGGACCGTGTTCATGGACAGGTCGATGCCACGGACCATCGCGGCCACGCGCTTGTCAAATTCGCCGCGGGCTTTGGCACTGCGGGGGCGATGTTGAGACGCCAGGGTTTCCAAATCGAGTTTCAGCACAGAGAGCATCTGGCCGAGTTCGTCGTGGACTTCCCGTGAGATGCGCGCACGCTCCTCTTCGCGGGCAGATTCGACGCGCGCGGCAAGCTGGCGCAGTTGCTCTTGGTACTGAACCCGCTTGCTGATGTCCTGGGCGTTAACGACGATGCCGCGTAGTCCCTCGACGCGCAGGCAGTTTGTCGCGGTACTCTCGACGCAGCGCCAGCCTCCATCGCGGTGGCGCAAACGAACGTGAAAAGTCACAGCGGCACCTGGCGGCGAATCCAAAATGCTGGTGAGGGACTTTTGAAAGGCTGGCCGGTCGTCCGGATGCACGTATTCCAGGACATTGGTTCCGATGGGCAGATCCGGCGGGTAGCCGAAGACCCGTTCCACCGAGGGGCTTACGTAGGTGACGGTGGCGGCGGCGTCAATGACGCCAATGACCTCCATACCGTGCTCGATCAGAAGGCGGCAGCGTTCTTCACTGGCCCGCAGGCGCGCCGCGGCCTCGACTTGCGCGGTGATATCGCGGCAAATCACGTAAACTTGGTACGGTTTGGTCTCCCCCGCCCTAACCCAGGGGATAACGTCGGTCGAAACCCAATGCGGCTCCTGTGTGCGAGCGTTCCATATCCTCAGCACGACATCGTGGAATTCGGACCCGGTGCGCAGCGTAACCATGCAGGGGAACTCGTTTAGCGAGATTGGAGTGCCGTCTTCCCTCGTTGCCTTCCACCAGAGGTCGGAGCGGTGCCGCCCGCGCATTTCGTCGATGGTGTGGCCAAACAGATTTTCGGCAGCTGGGTTGGCGGCAAGAAACACGCCCTCGCCGTCCAGACAGATCACGGCCTGACTGGCGGCCTGGGAGAGACTGGCATATCGCTCTTCGGATTCGCGGCGGGCCTGCTCGGCCTCCCGGAGGTGCGTCACATCGAGATTGATACCGATCACGCGGGCGGCCACGCCGGCGGTGTTGGGGTACATCTTGGCTCTGCTGACGATCCAGCGGACACCACCGTCCGGCCAGATGATGCGGAATTCGGCGTCGCCCCGCCCAGTTCCCTGCAGAAGGCTCTCATGGTATGCCTGCACGCGATCCCGATCTCCTGGATGCACGGTCGAGAGCCACTGAGCATAGGACATGGTCGTCTCACTCGCGGGCAGTCCATAAGTTCGAAAGCACTGTTCGGAGGTGGCACCGCTGCTGGGCACTGACCAGTCCCAGATACCGACCCCGGCTGCCTCCTGGGCCAGTCTGAGGCGGTCTTCGGCTTCCCGTCGCGTCGCTTCGGTAAGTCTCAGGGGGGTGATATCGTGAGCAATACCCGCGATTCCGACGGGCTTGCCATCCGCGTCTTTGATGGCGGAGATGCTCAGCGATACGAACCGCCTGGTTCCGTCCTTGTGAATCAGGACCGTCTCGCGCCGTACGTTGGGTTGCCCTTGTGCGGCCTTGGTGATCATCTCGCGCGCTTCTTCGAGACGCTCCGGGGGGATAGTCAAAAAGATCGGACGCCCCAGCATCTCCGCGGCGGAGTATCCGCACAATCGCTCGGCGCCAGGATTCCAGCTCAAGATGACGCCGCTCAGGTCCGTGCTGACGATGGCATCTTCCGCGCTCTGGACAATAGCGGAGAGGATTGACCAGGCCCCGCCGCCATGCCCGACGACCGGGAGGACGGCGTTGTGCAAGGCAGCGCTGGCAGACGATGTGCCCTTCAATTCCCGGCTAATGAGCGCGCCGAAATCTTGCAAGGCACAGATCTCCGATTCCGAGGGCTGGCGGCGGGGGCGCGCATCCATGACGGCAAGCGCCCCGACCGCGAATCCGTCAGCAGTGACCACGGGTACCCCAGCGTAGAAGCGAACTCGGGGGGGACCGGCGACGAGCGCGAGGTCCGCGAATCTCTGGTCCGAGGTGGCATCGGGTATCACGAGGGCTTCGGCGCAGCCGATCGTATGTGAGCAGAAGGATGCCGGGCGAGCAATTTGGGACTGATGGAGGCCGTAGGTGGACTTAAACCAGCTTCGATCGCGCGTGACGAAGCTGATGGCGGCCATGGATGTGCCGAACAGTTGCGCTGCCAGGCGTGCGATGCGGTCGAACTGCGGATCGGGAGGCGTATCGAGGATGCCGCAGCGGTCCAGGGCGGCCAGTCGGAGGCTTTCGGACAAAGCAGTGGGCATAGTTGAAGGTGTGGCCGCGAAGACAGGCGGGGATCCGGAACCGGCCAAAGGAGCCGGTGGTCAATCCAACGGGATCATAACACAGACCAACCGAGACACAGAGACTGTTGCAAAGCCGGCCGACGGTTTTGGTCGGGTGAAGAGTGAAGCAAGAACCGGCCAGCCCTGTTCCGGCTAAGGCTTCGCCGAGGAGGTCATTGTCCTATGCATCTGCGTCCAGTCGACACCCGCGTAGCCCACACCGGCGAATCGCGACCAGCTTTCAGCCTGTTTTCGCCCGAGCTTTCCGCACTTGGGCTGGTGGTGCCACCCGCCACGCTCCGCCGCGTCGAGAACCCGCAAGGCGTGCGAAGAAGCGGTCGGAAATCGCAGGCGCATACCGACAGCTCCGGCGTATTCGCGTGCCGTGCGGCCGTCGCCTCCGGCGTGCATCCGCCCGAACGGCGCCCATCGGTGAGCGGCGCCACCTCGGACCGGCGTAGCGCACCGCCGGGCAGCACGGCGATGATGGCGCGGTCGTGCAGCCGCTAAAAGCAGCTTTCAGCGATCAGCGATCAGCTTTCAGCCTGTTTTCGCCGGCGCCAGCCGCCCGTTGTCCGTCGCCGCGACCGCCAGCGGGCGGATGGGGGGATGCGCGCACCCGGCGGAAGGCACCCGCGTCCATGGCTTACAAGACCGGCGAGTAACGGCTGGCGGCTCCACCGTATTTTGCGAGCGACCGCCACCTCCGGCGTGAATCCGCCCGCACAGCGCCCATCGGTGAGCGCCGCGACTGCGCACCGGCGCAGGCGCAGCCGAGCAGCACGGCGATGATGGCGCGGGCGGGCAGCCCCTTAAAAGCAGCTTTCAGCGCTCAGCGATCAGCTTTCAGCCTGTTTTCGCCCGAGCTTTCCGCACTCGGGCGATTGCCGGCACCACCCACACGCCCGCCGCGAGCAAGGCAGCGCCAAGAAGCACGGTCGGAAGATCTCAGGCACTGCACCGACGGCTCCGGCGTATTCGCGTGCCGTGCGGCGATGTCGCCGCCGGCGTGAATCCGCCCGACCAGCGCCCATCGGTGAGCGCCGGCACCGCGGACCGGCGTAGCGCGCAGCCGAGCAGCACGGCGATGATGGCGATCGGGCGCGCAGCCCCTTGGTCGTCGTGATGTCCGGCGCGTTCAGGAGCGCCTGGGCTTGCTTGAGCGATAGCCAGTTCCCTCCGCGCACCCCGATGGACTTCGCGCTCTTCACGCGCGCAATTCCCGCGGCCAACTCGGGCGCCAGCAGGCCGTTGTCCGTCGCCTCCACCGCCAGCTTGCGAATTGCCGACATGCGGACGATGATGGACGACGACCCCAGCCCGCGTTCGTCGAGCGTTACGCGCCAGGCGTTCACGGCGGCTTTGCTGAACCCGGGCCGCGGCTCCAGCCGGTACCAGTCGAAGAATTCATCCAGGGCCATGGAATAGACCCGCTTAGTGATCGGCGAACTGACGCTGTCCAGGACCAGCGACTTCATCCGCCGCCACTCCGTTGCTTTGTCAACTACGGTTAACTCGTTCATTTTGTGCCTCTTATTGGGCAATATCGGTAGCCATGACGACCTTACCTCTGGACGGCAAGGACAGCAAGCGAAGGAATCCAACTGGGCGAGAGATATCGGTACGGAGACCCGGCCCTGGGATTTCGTCCAGGGCTTCCCATAAACTCGCGTAGTCCGTGAAATGAATGCCCGCGCATGACGGGAGAAGTGTAGATAGGGGCCGGAAGGGAACAGGTCGCGGAGGGTGTTTAGTCCATCACTGAAGAATATGGTTTATATTCATAAGGAGGCTCTTCTGATGACATCTCCGACCCTTGAGGTTAGGGCATCCTTCATTGATGTTGCCCATACGCAGAACGAGTTTGACATCGGCTTCTATAGCCGACTTCCTGGTGTTCGTTTTGAAACCGTCGATCCGGCTACAGGCCGTCCCGTCGTTGCCGCTCCTAGCGTTGGTAACACGGTGCGTACAATCGTAGTGGCAATCTTGTCGTCTACCGCTCTCTCAACGACCATTCAGCTTTGGCTTGAGAAGGAGCCAACAGTGATTGAGATAACTATCGAGCACGGCAACGACAAGAATAAGCTCCGGTTCGAGGGGCCAAACATCAAAGAATCGCAGGGTGAGATACAGGACCTAATCAACGATCTGACCAAGGAAAGCAAGTCTCCAGTTCACGTTGTGGCAAAGCGAAAGAGCCATCCGCCTGCGACGCCCTCCGCGTGCGAATCAAGATAACTGAAGAGACTGTTGTGTGGTGGTTATTCTCTCCAGATGCGCCTTGCGCCACGCCGCGCACTCGTAGGCTTGTGGCATCGCCGCAACAAATCCAAGCGCTGCTGAAATCGAGCGCGAGACTGAACCGAGGACCGGTGACTTCCTCATAGACCAGGATGACGGTAATGTCGGCGACGCTTAGATTGGCATTGTCCGGCGCACCAGCCGCCGCGACGGCGTTATCCGGGCTTATCGGTAGGGATGCGCGCGCGAGGAAGGCACCCACATCCATGACTTGCAAGGCATCCGTCGGAGATATCGCCGCGCCCCAATTCATCTGGTGCAAACGACGCTCGGGCATCCATAAATGCACAGTACGCGCCGGCCAGCAGGGCTGCCACCGTACCCAGCCAACAGAATCCGGAAGAAAGCCATCACGCCTACTCCAGTTCCGCAAAGCCAGTCACCGCGGCGGGCTGCAGTTGGTGCAAGTCAAGCACCAAGATCTGGTTCTGGCCTCGGCGCAGCCAGCTCGCCGGGCAATAGAGACGCCGCTGGGGACCGAGGTTCCAGTAGCGTCCCAGGTTGTGCCCGTTCACCCAGACCAGCCCTTTCTGGTATTCCGAAAGATCCAGGAAAGTGTCGGCGGGTTCGGACAGGTCGAACGTTCCGCGGAAGAAGATCCCCGGCCGTTCATCCACCTTGCCTTGGGGCAACCGCTGGACGTACTCGTCTTTAAGTGGCAGCGAGTACACCTGCCAGTTCATCAGTGTCATGCCGTTCAGCGTCACGCGGTCCGTGATTCCCTTCCGGTCGATCATGGCTTGCCCGAAGTTGATCCGTCCCATCCCCTCCACCAGAATCGTGAGCACCGGCTTGGGGTTGTCCGTCTTGGGCAGGGCGATGGTATCCACGCCTTCCCGCCGGTCCAGTTTGCCGATGTAGCGCCCGTCCACAAAGACTGTGGCGTAGTCGTGCACATCGGTAACGACAAGATTGCCGCTCTTGTGCCCGAACAACGTGGTCTGGTAGGCAATCATTCCGAAGTCCTGGCCGTAGTCTTCCATGGGACGGGGCTGCACGGACGCGACCGGGCGCGGCAGGTTCTGCCAGAGCGAGGCGAATGGTCGCAAGGTGATCGGCGGAATCGCAGCGGCTGGTATATCCGCCGGGATTTCGGGCAGTGCGCCGCTGCTTCCTCGGTAGCGCCCCAGCACCTCGCGGAGTGCCCGGTATTTGACGGTTGCGCGCCCCTGCTCATTGATCGGCGCGTCGTAATCGTAACTGGTGACGTCCGGCAGGTAGTCCCCCTGGCCGCCGGAGTTGGCGCCGGCCCAGAATCCGAAGTTTGTGCCCCCGTGAACCACGTAGAGATTGAAGGAGCGCCCCTTGTCGAGCAGCCCTTGCACATCCTTGATGATCTCATCCACTCCGCTCCGCGCCCACGATTCTCCCCAATGAGTCAGCCAGCCAGGGTATGTTTCACTCGAGAACACCGGAACGCCGGGGTTCATCCGCCGCGCCAAGGCGAACTCCTCGTCGGTTGAGCCCGGGTCGAGGCCCACGGCCGCTCCGGGCAGTGTCCCAGCTTCCAGCATGTAGGTCGTGGCGCCGTCGGCGGTGTAGAACGGCACGCGGATGCCGGTATCCCGCCAGACTTGGCGGAGCCTCAGCAGGTAATTCCGGTCGTTTCCGAAACTGCCGTATTCGTTCTCGATCTGGAGCATCAGGATGGGTCCGCCCTCGGTCACCTGTGAGGGCTTTATCACCTGGGACAGAGCGCGGATGTATCGCTCCGCCGCCCCCGCGTACCTTGCGTCCAGGCATCGGACCTTCAAGTCAGGCACGCGCAGCAGGTATGCAGGCAGGCCGCCGAAATCCCACTCCGCGCAGACATAGGGCCCAGGCCGCAGCAGGACCCACAGACCCTCCTCTCGGACAATCTTCAGGAAGGCGGCGATGTCGTGGTTCGGGGTGGTGAAATCGAAGCGTCCCTCCGCGGTTTCGTGGAAGTTCCAGAAGATATACACCGCAATGGTGTTGACGCCCATTGCTTTGGCCATGCGGATGCGGTGACGCCAGTACTCGGGGGGAATGCGGGCCGGGTGCATTTCCCCGCTGATAATCTGGAGCGGTTTGCCGTCGAGCAGGAAGTCGTCTTTCCCCAGCACGAAAGTATGCCGATCCGCGGCGCCGGCCAACGCGACTGCAAGCAGCAACAGGGCTGAAACGCTTGTACCACGCATCGTTTTCCAAGTTAACCACATTCTGCCGACCGGAAGGACCGCGGCGGGATTCTGCCGGCAACAGGCCGGAGCGGAAAATCTGATTGATGGAAGCCAACAACGATGCGGGCTTGGCGGCCCATCCCTTAGCACGCTGCGCTATGAGCTGCGTGTACTTCCAGACTGGCGATGTTGGCCTATACGGCGAGGATGATCCACCCCGATTAGACGAAACTCCCCTGTGCAGTTGCTGCCCTACCGCCTCCGGTCGAATCGTCGCCCCACTCGGAAAAGAGGCTCCAAATCGCCTTCAGAAAGCTCGCCTATTTCCGGCAGCACGACGGCGTTGTGTCGCATTATCGACCGCTGTTCCGCTTGGTACGAAATGCACGTGCCTTTCCGGCCTGGCAGGGTTCCACGTCCTCCCAGGCCTATTTCGCCAGTTCGCAGGGTGCGAGGAGCCTGCCTGGGAACAGCCCGGCGCCACAAGGCGCTGCCTTAGTCAGGCATGTACCTGAGGCTTTTCGTCCTCTTGTAACCGGCGGGCACTGCGAAGACCAACGGGTCGACGGCGCCGTCCACGAACCCCGAAAATGCCGTTTCACTGACTCTGATGTACGTCAGGTCGGCGGGAACCATCGCCTTCGGAAGTTTCTCCTCGAGTCTTTCGGAACCCGGTAGCGGTCTGGATTCGACGATATAGAGAACGGGGTAGCCGGGCAGCGTCGATGCCGCCCGGGCCATCACTCCGAAAGCCGATGTGTCGCCGCGTAAAGAGGTGATAGGCATTCCGGGAAACGCCAGGCCACATTCGCGGGACCACCTGGCCTGGAACGCCGCGAGTTCGTCCGACGGGGACTTTGGCACTATCCAGTAAATCGAACTACCTCCGACTCGGCGCCGGCTCACGCTGATCGCGATTAGGCGGTATTCTTCGGCGGTTTGACCTTCGATCTGTCTTGTTTGGCCTGTTTTTTGAATTGCGGCCGTATATTGGGGAGCCGGCCAGGAATTCCAGCGGCGGAACAGCGCCGAGACGCGCTTCTGAGCTTCGTCCATGGTTTCGATGCTATACAAGTGTCTCTTGGGCCGCACGATCGTAATGGTGCGCGCCTGTAGATCAAAAATAGTCGAGTCGTCTTTCCCGATCCGGACCAGCCGGTCTCCCTGCAGAACAATCTTGAAGGTTTCGGGCCGGGCACTCTCGAGAGGCGGCGCGTACATGGTCACAGGAATATCGAATACCGGGGGGTCGAGCGAGGGCACCCGCGACTGCAGAGGCAACGCGCCATCGAAACTTCCTCTCCTCACGGTTTGGTCGTATGTCACGCCGGCGAACAGCGGTAGCGTGATGGTGAAAGCCAGGGTGAGTATAGCACCCCGCCGCAGGGCAGGCATCCGAGCTAGATCTAGAGCAGGGCAGGGACGGCCTCGGTGTGGCCCATGCCCCTCTGCCATTTCGAGCGCCTCCGGGGTCAAATACGAAGCGGTTTCCATTTCCAACCTCTCTTCTGCCATCCATATTGTACCTAAACCAGATTGCGGATCTGGTTATCTCGAATCATCGTTTCAGTCCGGTCTGTCTGGTTTAGATTATAGAAATGACGCGTCAGATGGCAGTACCCGCTGGCGCTTCTACATACGCCGACCGGATCTGGTGACAGAGACCCGGCCCAGACGGCACGAGCAAGCAAGGCTGCTTTAATTCGTAGGAACGGTCAAAGAAATGAACCGGATCGTGCTCATGGCTTACGCACATCGGTGCGCACCAGGCCGGCGGGCCGTGTCGGTGAGGTGCTCGACCTAGCCGCAACGACAACGGCACCGGCCTGATGTGCGGCGATATCGTTATCTATTTCGGCGTGGTGTCGGGGCGTCTAGCGCCGTAAATATCGAAATGACGAGCCAGTAGAACCAACGATGCGCTGAAAGTTGAACTCGTGCGGTTGCGCCGCTACGAGTACTTGCCCAGATCCAGATTGCTCATTTGCCTGCCTCCAAAAGAGAGAGCATCGGGCAAGGAACACCAGGAATCCGTTTTCGCCAGTCATCGTCGGGTTCACTTCGCGGCGTTCGTGTTATCCAGTATTTCCTTCACTCGCGCTATCAATACAGCGGGCGCAAATGGAGGTGGAAAAATCAGGAAGCCCTCGTTGGTGATACGCGCATCGATGCGTTGATCATCGGGCACGCCGGCCACCATAAGCACGCGCAGGGCGGGGCACTTCTGGCGCAGATACAGAGCTGCATCGTGGCCGTTGATGTTCGCGACATAAACGTCGATGAGGAGCAGGTCAGGCCGGGTTTCCCGTACCATGTCGACGGCGATGCCGAGGTCCCCCGTAGCCCGCACCACGTATCCTGCCGCCTCCAGGATTTCGCGGATAACCTGACGCACGAGGGGCGCGGAGTGAAACAGCAGGATGGTGGCACTCATGATCATCGAGACTTCATTATGTCAATACGGAGGGTCCGAGGCAAACTGAAGGCGGCCTGCTGCAGTCTCCCCCTCTTCGTTTTGATCTGCTTCCTGTTTAATTGCGGCTGGCAAATCGTTAATCTTCAGGTGTCCGAGCGTGACCGGTGCTGCTCAACACGACAAGATGAGCGATTCTTTGGCCGGCGCCCACAGTGTTCACGTTAACAGGCAATATCGTTAGCGGTTTTGGGCCTACACTTGCAGGCCCGGCGCGCAATCTGTGTGGGCCACGACTCGCATGGGAGGATAAGACGGCCGCGGAGTCGTCTTCGAGACCCAAGGCTCAGGGATTCGCAAACTGAACCTGGTCCCAGCTATTCCACCCGCAACGCCACCATCGGATCAATCCGCGAAGCTCTGCGCGCCGGCAAGTAACCCGCCAGCCCTGCCACTGCCAGCATCACCACCCCCGCTGCCAGGAAAGTGTACGGGTCCCCATAAGTCACGCCGAACAGCAACCCGCTGATCGCGTGCGCCGCCACCGCCGCCGCCACCGTTCCAATCGCCAGCCCGATCATTGCCCGCCCCAGCGTCTCCATCACGATCTGCCGCTGCACTCGCGCCCCCTGTGCGCCCAGCGCCATGCGAATGCCGATCTCCTGCGTTCGCCGCGTCACCGAGTACGAAACTACGCCGTAGATTCCCAGCGACACCAGCACCAGGGCGAACGTGGCGAAACCGGTCAGCAGCAGCACAATGAATCGCCGCGGAGAGATGGCGTGATCGACCAAGCGTGTCAGCGGCCGCATGCTGCCTTTGGGCAAGCTTGGGATCAGCGGGCGCAGCGCCGCTTCCACCCGTTCGGAAAGCACCGGCAGCGGCAGAGTGGATCGTACCACCAAATCGACCGAACCCCAGTCCTGGCATTGCCGGATCGGCATGTACATTTCGGAGCCCGAATTCTCCTCCAGCGCCACGTGACGCACATCTCGCACCACGCCCACCACCTGCCGGTCTCCATTCACGCAATCCCCGACAATCGACTTGCCGATTGGGTCTTGGCCAGGCCACAGCCGCCGTGCCAGCGTCTCGTTGATCATGATGACAGGTGTCGCGCCGGTCACGGTATCTCGTTCCGTAAAATCGCGGCCCTTCTTCAGAGTCATGCCCATGGCCTTCACATAGCCGTCGCTGACCACGCGCACGAACGCGGAAGGATACTCATCGTCCTTGTAAGTCTGGCCCTTCGCTCCCGCACCCCACGCTCGGTTGTGACCGAGAGGCAAAACGTCCGTCAAACCGGCAGCCTGCACGCCGGAGATGGTTCTCACGCTCTGCAGCAATTCGTCGAAGTAGGCATTCTGTTGGGCTTGCGTTTTGTACTGAGATCCTGGATCGACGCGCCACGCCGCCGCGTTCTCGGGCCGGAATCCGGGGTCCACCTCCAGCACGCGCAGGAAGCTCCGGATCAACAGTCCGGCGCCCACCAGCAGCACACACGCGAAGGCGATCTCGGAAACCACCAGCGCCGCCCGCGCCCACATCTGTCCCTTGCCTCCGCTGGCTCCGCGCTGGCCCAATGACACACTCAGCGAAACTGAGGTGGTCTGCAATGCCGGCGCTATGCCCAGCACCAGGCCGGTCGCGAGAGCCGCCACCACAGTGAAGCCCAGCACCACTCCGTTTACCTGCACGCTGCTCAACAGCGGAATGTTGAACGCGTCGAGGTGCGCCACGGCGCGTGTCGCTGCAATGGCCAGGGCCAGTCCCAAAGTTGCCCCCGACCCCGTTAGCACCAGGCTCTCGGTTAGCAGTTGACGAACCAGCCGCTTCCTGCCCGCCCCGAGCGCCATGCGAATTGCGACTTCCTTATGCCGCGTGGCGGCGCGCGCCAGCAACAGATTGGAGAGGTTCGCGCACACAATCAACATCACCACCCCCACCGCGCAAGCCAGCACTGCCAGCGCCGGACGCGTTCGTCCGCTCACATGCTCCGGCAGGAAAGTCAGTTTTGGGTCCAGTCCGTTGCGGTGCGGGTTCTCCCTTGTGATCTGAGCTCCCAGAACATTCGCTTCCGCCTGAGCCGGCCCAATCCGTGCCCCAGGTTTCAGCCGCCCCACCACCGCCAGTGTATTTCCCCACTGGTCCGTTTCCTTGGTCAGCGGAAAAGGAGCGAACAGATCGATATGCGTGCCGGGCGCAAAAATTGCCGCAAAGTCAAACGAGGCGGGCAGGACTCCGACCACGGTTGCGTCGGCATCGTCCAGCCGGATCGCTTTGCCCGCAATGTCCGGATCGGATCCAAAGCGCCGCTCCCACAGTCCGTGACTGAGCATCACCACATGCGGACCATTCCATTTGCATTCATCCGCACTAAATTGTCTTCCCACGTGCGGCTGCACGCCCAGCAGCGGGAAGAAGTTCTGCGATACCGGCACCGTGCTCAGCCGCTCCGGCTCGCCGTTCCCGGTCAGCTTGCTGTCGCCCACTCCGTAGAAAGCGAAGTACCCCGCGACATCCGCGAACGACGTGTTTCGTTGCCGAAAATCGAGAAACCGCCCCACCTGCAACGTAGCGCCCGACAAATCGCCGTCGATCTTCGTCCGATTCGCGATCCACACCAGCCTGCCGGGATCCTTGAACGGCAGCGCCTTCACCAATAGCGCGTCCAGCACGCTGAATACGGTCGAGCTCGCGCCAATCCCCAGCGCGATAATCAGAATCGCAAATGCGGCGAATCCGCTATCCTTCCGTAGCGTGCGCAAGGTGTAGTGCAAATCATGCATCATGCTCTCCATCACTGGCAACACACGAGTAGGACGAACCCGACCCGTCCGTGGTTAGGCTTCTTTTTGCCGATTCATCACCGCCAAGCCGCACAACACATCCGGGTACGCCAGTCGTCAGCGAACAAACGGCCTTAATTGCCA
>CABEEC010000818.1_pt1 | contig 16852 bp, 13 predicted proteins | sample 3423191 | NCBI WGS metagenome assembly CABEEC01 (sample SAMEA5534333, study PRJEB31848) | metagenome | biome: tundra; feature: field; material: soil | place: USA | collected 2013-05 | depth 0.15 m | reverse complement strand
TTCTATGAAAAGGAATTGCAGTTCCGCCGCATGATGCACTACCCGCCGTTCAGCGCCATGGCCAATATCCTGGTGCGCAGCGAGCGGCAGGAGCAGGCCATGCGTCTGAGCACCGAGTTGGGCCATTTTCTGACGCCGGCGCCGGAAAAGATCAAGATCCTCGGGCCGGCCGAAGCGCCGGTGACGCGCCTGAAGAACGAATACCGGTACCAGTTCCTTATCAAGGCCGCCAGCCGCATCGCGCTCAACGAGCTGTTGCGCCGCGCGCAGTCGTTCGCGCGGGAGCAGAAGTGGAGCGCCACGGCGCTGGTGATCGATGTGGACCCGTTGACATTGCTCTAGGGGGGTGGCCAAGTTCCACATTTCCCGACTGCCAGCCCTGATATTGCTAGAATAATGCTGTGGGCAATATCGAGTTTGCCTGGGATCGAAACAAGGCCCGATCCAACCTTGTAAAGCATGGCGTCTCCTTCGAGGAGGCACAAACCGTTTTCCTGGACGAGAGCGCCCGCTTGATCGACGACCCGGATCACTCTGAGGACGAAGATCGGTTCCTGCTGCTGGGCTACAGCTTTCAGGCACGTTGCCTGATCGTCAGTCATTGTTACCGGCAATCCGATTCCGTCATCCGATTGATCTCCGCCAGGCGGGCGACCGCGCAGGAAGAAGAAGTGTACTGGAGGCTCAGATGAGAAAAGAATACGATTTTTCCAAATCCCGCAAGAATCCCTACGCCAAGCAACTCAAGCGTCAGATCACCATTCGGCTTGACGCCGCGGCGGTCGACTACTTCAAGAAAATGGCTGCCGAGTTGGGGATGCCTTATCAGAACCTCATCAACTTGTTCTTGCGAGACTGCGCCATGCAGAAACGGCGCCCCACCATTCAATGGCCGGAGGATACGGCGAAGCGGCCGGTTGCGAAGTAGCCCGGCCATTCCGGTCACGCGCCGTATGGAAACTGGCGCGGCAAGGAGACCATGGCGTGAACTATTGCGTGGTCGATTTGCATGGGTCGGTTATTCTGACCCACTACAGCTTTACCGAAGCGACCGGCTCTCCGTGCAGCCAGCCCGCCGCCTCTAATAGGGCGGCGCGAGGCGGCTGAACTCAAACCGTAGCGGGTCGAGGCCGCGGGCGGCCAGTTGCCGCGCGCATTCCTGCACGCTGTCGCCGATAGCTTCGATGCGCCGCAGCGGAAGATCCTCCGGCGTGTAGATCTCCAGCGCGATGTATTTGCCCGTGAGGGCGCGGCGCTCGTCGAGCGAAAGGCGGTCCGGCGAACGCCCGATGGCAAGTTGCGGGTCTTTGGCGGCGGTTGCGGTCACAGTGCTGTGGCTCTAGAACGACAAGTGTAGCGCGACTTGAAGAATGCGCGGTGCTGCTGTAGTCGAGATCTGACCGAAGGTCAGGTCCGATATGCTCGTATCGGGGTTCAAGAACTGCGTGTGGTTGAAAACGTTGAACGCGTCACCGCGCAATTCGAGTGTGGCCCGCTCCCGGAACTTGAATTTCTTGGCCAGCGCTATATCCACATTCGTCGCGCCCGGTCCCCGGAAGGAGTTGCGCGGCAAGCTACCGTAGGTGTAGCCCGGTAGCTGCGAAGCGTCCTGCTGCGCGATGGAATCCAAGCTCAGCAGGCGTGCGTTGGAGAAATTGCCGGGGTTGAAGTAGTAGTTGCCGGAGCTGCCATTGATGGTCTGAAACGACTGCGGGTTCAGGATACCCACTGAGTTGCCCACAAGGTCGGCCCTGGCATAGCCCGCATCGCCCGCACCGGAGGGTCCCGGGTCGTTGTGCGTCGTGTTCAGACCAGCGTAAACATCCAAGGGAAACCCGGTGTGCCAGGTAACGATGGGATACAGACTCCATCCCGAGGTGAGCGCCTTGGGGCCGCTTTCCCAGAGACGATCGAAGGGCAGATCCCAGCCCCCCGACAGGACCAGCGCATTGCGGACGTCGGTATCGCCGGAAGCATAAAACTCATTCGGGTTGTAATACGGCACGTTGCTGTTGCGCTGGCGGAACCCGGAAACATTGTCCAGTTCGTGAGACCAGGTGTAGCCCAAGGTAAAGAAACTGGAGCCCCAGCCGTGCATGTTGCTGACGGTCTTCCGCAGGTTGACCGTCATCCCGTTATAGTTGGCGTGGGTGATGTTCCGGAACTCATCCAGGTAGCTGTAATCGCTGTAGAGCCGCGAATTGGTGCCCAGCGGAAAGGGGTTCACGTCCACCAGGCCGGTGAGCCCGTGTGCCTGGTAGCCCAGGTAGGAAGCCTCCAGCACCATGTTTCCGGCCAACTGTTGCTGCAGCGAAAGATTGTACTGGTAGACGTAGGGCGTACGCAGGTGCGGATCCACGAAGTACACGCCGCCGCCACCGAACGGGAGGAACCCGGCGGCGCCGAAATCGATGTTGCTGGCGGGCGGTTTGGATGGAAAGGAATTGACGGCGCCCGCTGCCCCGTAGGGGTCCGACAGTCCCGCCGACGCGCCGCCGCTACTCCCCGCCGGGAAAATATCGGCAAACCCGGAGAAGGGCGCCTGCCCGTTGAACTGCAGGTTGTCTTCGCCTTTAAGAATGTCGTAGAACACGCCAAAGCCGCCGCGCAGGCTGGTTTTGGCGTTGCCGAAAACGTCCCAGGCAAAACCGGCCCGTGGCGCCCAATCCTTGCGGTCGGGGAAATTGGAGCCTCTGGGCGCGCCCGGATCGAAGGGAAATACCAGCCCCTGCGGCGCGTTCGGGAAGCGCGTCGACTGCGCGCCGGGAATGAATGAGAAAGACCGGCCCTGGATATCGTACTTTGGCTGAGCGTACTCGTAGCGGAGGCCCAGCGTCAGTGTAAGGCGAGGGGTGACCTTCCAGGTATCCTGCCCGTATCCCGCATACTGGTCGGAGCGAATGTTGGAGGGCGCTTTGCCGAACTCGAGAAACTCATCCGGCAAACCCATCAGGAAATCCGCCAGATCGAACCCGGAGCCGACGCCCGTGCTGGGTCCGTAGAAGAAAAACTCCCCATCCACATAAAAGTCGTACACGGTGTTGTTTTGATAGGGCGAAAAATAGAAGCCGAATTTCAAGTTATGCCGGCCCTTGGTCCACGAAACGTTGTCGTACACAGCATAGGTGTTATCGACTTCCCGCGTGGGGCCCTGCGGACTGAAGCCTGCCTGCATCCCGGTTCCCAGGAAGCCCAAAATGGGCGGTCCGGTATTCTGATCGGGCGTTATGTTGATGCCAAGCTGACTAGCGTCGGGCTGCTTGCCCGCGGGGATAGCCTGTGTGTGATCCAGCCGTTGGGCGGTCAGCCGCAGTTCGTTCAATAACGCGGGCGTGAAGGTATGGGTGTAGTTCAGCGTCCCGGAAAAGACGTCGTTCCCGCTAGTGACCGGGTAGCCGGGCACGTTGCTGGCCGAGAACGGAGTGTATTGCGGATAGAGCTGGTGGGTGAAAGTGAAGCCGAAAATGTCCCGGGTAGTGATGTTGTAGTCCAGCTTGCCGAGATATTCATTGTAGTTGGCAACGGCCGGCGCCTGCGGAAACAGGAATCCGGAGGACGTGATGGGGATCAGGTTGTTGGCAAAATAGGCCTTGGCCACCGGATCGATGCGGCTTGGGTCGATGATGCCCTGCGCGGCCCGGTTAGGATCGGACTGGAAGTACGGGTTGTTCGCCAGGAAATTCGCCACCTGAGTCTGCCCCGCGCTCCCCAAAAAATTGCCCTGCGCTTCCAGGGGCGTATAAACCGTGGTCTCGGACAAGGCCTCGAGGGAAGTTTGCCTCTGGCCCTCGTACGAGAAGAAGAAGAAAACCTTGTTGCGGCCATTCACGATCTTGGGGATCACGATCGGGCCGCCGATGGTGCCCCCGAACTGGTTGCGCTTCAGCACCCCCAGCGGCAGGCCCTGTTCGTTATTGAAGAAGCTATTGGCGTCAAAGGCCGTATTGCGCACGTAGTCGTATGCCGTGCCATGCAGGGTATTGGTGCCGCTCTTCGTGACGATGCTCACGATACCGCCCGCATTGCGCCCGTATTCCGCCCCATAGTTGTTTTCCAGCACTTTGAACTCCGCCACGGCGTCCGGGTTCGGATTGGCCACCACCGCGTTTCCCAGCAGGCTGTTGTTGTTGCCGCCATCGAGCAGATAGGTGACCGAGTCCGTACGCTGTCCGCCAATACTGTACTCCCCAGCCGCACCTGAGTCGGGGTTGGTGGGAGTTACGCCGGGTTGCGTCTTGAGCAGGTCCAAGGTGTTGCGTCCGTTTAGCGGCAGCTCGAAGATTGCCTCACCCGTCACGATCGCGCCCACGGTGGCGTTTTCCGTCTCCACCTGGCTGCCCGTGCTTTCCACTACCACCGTGTCGGTCAGCTTGCCGACGGGAAGCTGGATATCCACACGCATGGTCTGGTTGATCTCCAGGGCATTCTGGGGCACCATCGTCACCTTCTCAAATCCGGCGGCGCTGGCGGTGATTTTATATTTGCCGATAGGCAGCAGAAGGGCTTGGTACACGCCCGAGGAGTCCGTCTTGGCCGCCTTGCTGAAATTGGTTTCGAGGTTGGTCACGGTGACGTTGGCGCTTGTCACGACAGCGCCGGAGGGGTCCGTTACCACCCCGGTGATCTTGCCGGTGGCGTCTTGCGCCAGCAGGCAGGCCGGGAGCAGAATGGCCCCCAAAATGGATGCACATATAGCGCGAGCGGCGTTAATCATAAGCTACCCCTTTGAAAACTCCGTTTTCTGAAAATTGGACGTAGCTTAGCACGGGCCGGGGCCAACTAGCAAGCGCGTTGGGGCGGCTGGGCGGCTGGGGCGGCTGCGCTGTCCCGGTTCCCGCAGTCCCCCCGATACCGGCTGAAACCGGTGCCGTGCGGACGGCCGGCAGCACTCCGTTGCTCTTTGACAACTCGACCGCTTTCCGTGGAGTGATACCCCGCCGAGGCCCGCCGCCGCTCAAACGGCCAGCAGGAACGCTGCCTCCCCCACGACTCAAATCCGCTCCACTGCACCGACCCCTGCTTTGCGGAACTTCCGAAACAGCTGCCAGCCGCCCGTCGGCTGGGGCGGCTGAGTGGCCTGGCAGCCCGAACATTTCGCGATTTTAGCACTATAAAGCCCGGTGCGCGCGCCGCCGATAGGCATGGTAATGGCGGATTCTGCGAAATTGTGCGCGCGCTTCTCCGGGCTGTCACGCGCGGCGACACCCCTGGTGATACTCCTGGCCGGCGCTTGCTGGGCGAGCGACACCCCGCCGCAATCGCCGGGCGACCTTGCCGACGCCAGCCTGGAAACCCTAATGAACGTGGAAGTGAGCTCGCCGGGCCGCAAGGAGCAGAAGCTCAGCCAGACCGCGGGCGCAGTCTACGTCATCACCCAGGAAGACATCCGGGGCTCCGGACTCAGCAGCATCCCGGAGGTGCTGCGCATGGTTCCGGGCCTGCAGGTGGCGCGCATCGACGCGAGCAGTTGGTCGGTAACCGCGCGCGGTTTCGGTGGGCGCTTCGCGGACAAGATGTTGGTGTTGATCGATGGGCGCAGCATCTATAACCACCTGTATTCGGGCGTGTATTGGGAACAAAACGGCGTGCCGCTCGACGATATCGAACGTATCGAGGTGATTCGCGGTCCGGGCGCCACCATGTGGGGCGCCAACGCGGTGAACGGCGTCATCAACATCATCACCAAGCCGGCGCGGGAGACCCAAGGTCTCACGATCTCGACCGGCGGCGGCAACGAAGAACGCGGATTTGGATCCGTCCGCTACGGCGGCAGCGCCGGCGATCGTATCTCGTATCGCGCATACACGGAGTACTCCCAGGATGGGCCGCTGTCTACCGCCACGGGACAGGCAGCCCACGATCATTGGGACTCGGCGCAAGGAGGCGGACGGCTGGACTGGCAGATATCGGAGCGGGATACGCTCACCGTCGAGGGGGATGTGTACAGCGGCGGCGCGCAACAGACCGTCTATCCGAACTATCCGGCGATCAGCCTCAGTCCGGCGGTTCCGGATTCAGTGGCGCTCTCCGGAGAGTACGCGCTGGGGCACTGGACACACCAGTTTTCGGATCGATCCGATCTCGCGATGCGGCTCTCGCTGAGCGAGGAGGACCGCCTGGAGGGCTTTGGGCGGCTGAACGCCCGGACTACGGAATTTGATTTTCAGCACCATTTCGCGCTTTCGCCAAGGCATGACTTGATGTGGGGTCTTGGTTTTCAGATCTACCAGGACGACACAAAGACCCGGCAGATCTTCCCGGCGCCCAGTTCCTACGTGCAGTTCGTCCCCGCGGCCACCCTTGAAACGATGGCCAGTTTCTTCGTACAGGACCAGATCGCGGTGTTGCCCGATCGCGTGACACTCACGCTGGGCGCCAAAATCGAGCGCAACGGATACACCGGCTTCGATACCCAGCCTAGCGCGCGGCTACTGTGGAACGCGGCGCCGCGGCAAGGCCTGTGGGCCTCCGTGTCGCGCGCCGTGCGCACCCCGGCGCTGGCGGATCGCGACGCGATCATCCAGTTTCAGCTCACCGAGAGTCCCGGTGTGGTGGGCGTTTTGAGCGGGAACCCGAATTTCCAGCCGGAAACCGCCCTGGCATACGAAGCTGGCTACCGCAACCAGCCGGCGCGCTGGGTCACTCTGGATCTGGCCACCTTCTTCTGCGATTACCACGACTTGGGGACCATCGACATGGGCGCGCCCTTCCTCGAGACCGGGCCGCCGCCGGTGCTGGTGGTGCCCATGCAATTCGGGAACAGCGCGGCCGGCCACACCTACGGAATCGAGATGGCCACCAACTGGAGCCTGACCCAGAAATGGCGCTTGACTGGGAACTACAGTTGGTTCCGCTACGGGCAGGACCGCGCGCATCTCGGACCACAAAGCGTCCCGTCGGACGCGGAAGGCATCTCTCCCGCTCACCAGGTGCAGTTCCGATCGCAATTGGATATTGGCCGGAAGCTCACCCTGGACACTGGAATTTACTTCGTGTCCGCTCTCACCGGAATCGACGTTCCGGGTTACGTGCGCACGGACGCGCGGCTGGGTTGGCGGCTGACCCGCGCAACCGAGATCAGCCTGGCGGGCCAGAATCTGCTCAACGGCCGGCATCTGGAATTCGCGACCACGGATTACGTCCTGTGCAGCCAGGTGGGGCGCGCCGTTCAACTGAAGGTTACATGGGCGTTCTAACACGGCGCTGCGGCGCGGGATGCCTGACGCCGTTGCTCATGGCCGGGATATCGCTGGGGGCCGAGCCAACGCCCGAGTCGCCGCTCGCCGCTGCGCACTCCGAGTACGAAATCCAGAGCGCCATGTTGTACAACTTCACCAAATTCGTCGAGTGGCCGGGCAGCGCCTTAGGCGAGAGCGGCGAGTCCTTGGTGGTGGGCGTCTTGGGAGACGATCCCATGGCCCCCGTGCTCGCAGCCGCGCTGCGGGACAAAACGATTTATGGACATCCGATCGTGGTGCGGCGGCTCAATTCCGGCGCGGACGTAAGAAGCTGCGCGGTGCTCCTGGTGGGCGCCTCGGATCGGAAAGAGATTGCACGGATCGTGCAGTCCGTGGGGCGGTGGCCTGTTCTGACCATCGGCGAGCGCGTTCAGTTTTCCCGGCTGGGAGGCGTCATCGCCTTCATTCGCGACGGCAGCCGGATCCGGTTCGAAATCAACCTGGACGCCGCGGAGCGCGCCGGTCTGCATGTGAGCTCGAAACTGCTGCGGCTGGCGGCCGTATGGCGCGAGGCTCCCCCGCAGGCGCGGAATTAATATGCAGACTTTTCGGGACATCTCCATTAAGCGGAAGCTGATCGGCATCATCATGGTGACGAGCACCGTGGCGCTGATGCTGGCCTGCTCCACGTTCCTGGCCTATGAGCTGGTCACGTATCGAAAGACGGTCACGCAACAACTGACGACGCTGGCGCAGATTGTCGCCCAGAGCAGCACGGCGGCGCTGGCTTTTGACGACCGCCGGTCGGCCAGCGAGACCTTGGCCGCGCTGCGCGCCGAGCCGAATTTGGTGGCCGCCTGTATCTACACGAAAGACGGGCGGCCCTTCGCCGCATTCGTGCGGGGCGAATCGCGGCGGGATTTGCCGCGCCGCCCGGGCAAGCAGGGCGCCGAGTTTCAGGATCGTCATCTGGCGCTGTTTCAGCGCGTGGTCTTCGATGGAGACCGGATCGGCACCGTCTACCTGAAAAGAGATCTCCAGGACATGTATACGCGCCTGGAGCGCTATGCCGGTATCGTGTTGGGAGTGTTGCTGCTCTCCTCTCTGGCGGCGCTGCTGGTGTCGTCCAAGCTGCAACGGGTGATCTCGGAACCCACGCTGCGCCTGGCTGAAATGGCCAGCCGCGTTTCCGCCGAGCGGGATTACTCCCTGCGCGCGGCCAAGCGCGGCAATGACGAGATCGGCGTCCTGGTAGACAGCTTCAACGAGATGATGGGGCAAATCCAGGCCCGCACTCTGGATCTGCACGAGGCCCAGAGCGCGCTCGAGCGGCATGTCGGCGAGCTGTGCGAGGAGATCGAGCGGCGGCAGCGCGCGCAGGAGGAGACGCTGGCCGCCAAGCAGGCCGCCGAAGAGTCCAGCCGCGCCAAGAGCGCGTTCCTGGCCAACGTGAGTCACGAGCTGCGTACGCCGCTGAACGCCATCATCGGCTATAGCGAGATGTTGCGCGAGGATGCCGAGGACAACCATGAAGGACGGTCGATCGCGGACCTGGTGCGCATCACCGCGGCGGGCAAGCACCTCCTCACCCTGATCAACGAAGTGTTGGATTTGTCCAAAGTAGAGGCGGGCAAAACGGAGCTGGTGTGGGAGAACGCCTCGCCCACCCAGATCCTGGAGGACGCGGCCGGCGCCATGGCGCCCCTGGCCAACAAGAACGGCAACAAGCTGATGGTGCACTGCGCCCCCAACCTTCCCGCCATGCAGGTGGACGTGGTGAAGTTCCGGCAGAGCCTTTACAACCTGCTGAGCAACGCCTGCAAGTTCACCAAAAACGGCACGATCGAGGTGGATGTGGTCCCGGTAACGGTGGATGGCGCGGAGTCGATTGAATGGCGCGTCAGCGATACCGGTATCGGCATCGCGCCGGATCAGATGCATAAACTGTTCCAGCCCTTCTCGCAGGTAGACGTCTCGACGACCCGTAAGTACGGGGGGACGGGCTTGGGGCTGGCCATCAGCCAGGGGTTTTGCGAGCTCATGGGCGGCAAGATCACTGTCGCCAGCAAGCCCGGCAAAGGCTCCACCTTCACCATCCGATTGCCGCAACACAAGGATCGCGGCCCGGTGGTGGATCCGCCGCCTGCGCCCGCCGCGGGTGTCACGGGCGCGCCCGCCGCCAAAGAGCCGCAGACGAAGACCATCCTGGCGATCGACGACGATCCCACGGTGCATGACCTGATGGTGCGCTCCCTGACCGGGAAGGCTTCCAGGTAGTGGCAGCCTCCAGCGGCGCCGAAGGGCTGCGCAAAGCCCGAGAGGTTCGGCCGGCGGCCATCACGCTGGATGTGTTCATGCCGGGCATGGATGGCTGGACGGTATTGAGCGCGTTGAAAGCCGATCCGGAGTTGGCGGAGATCCCCGTTATCCTGCTCACGATTTCCGACGACCGCGGGCGGGCCTGCCTGCTGGGCGCCGCGGAGCTCCTGCAGAAACCGGTGGAACCGGCGCGCCTGGTAGCCGTGCTCGAAAGGTGCCAGACAGACAGGCTGACGGGACCGGTGCTGGTAGTCGATGACGATCCGGCTTCGCGCGACATGGGCGCCCGCGTTTTAAAGAAACACTTCGGCAACGTGATCGAAGCGGAGGGTGGCCGCGCCGCCCTGGAGTGCATGGCCCGGCAGAAACCTGGACTGATTGTGTTGGATTTGACGATGCCCGGAATGGACGGATTCGATTTCATCGCCGCGCTACGCCAGGTCGCGGACTGGCGCAAGATCCCCATCGCGGTGCTGACCGCGAAGGAAGTGAACGCGGAGGAACGGAAGCGGCTGAGCACGGTAGTGCAGCGCATCCTGCGGAAAGGGGATTTTCCCGGTGTGGGGTTGGCGCGCGAAATTGCCGATCTATTAAGGGGATACCAGACGGAACGGCCCAAGTTGCTGGAGGAGAACCACTGAAAATGGCGCTGCTGATTGTGGACGATGAAGAAAGTAATCGGGACATGCTGTCCCGGCGCTTGCAGCGTCAGGGATTCGAGGTGCTGCTGGCCGAAGACGGGCCCCAGGCGCTGGACTCGATCCGGCAGCAGGCGCCGGACATGGTGCTGCTGGATATCCGCATGCCGGGTATGAGCGGCATGGAGGTGCTGCAGGCGATTCGCGAGCAATACTCCCCCACCCAGCTTCCGGTGATCATGGTGACCGCCGAAGGCCACAGCGCCAGCATCGTGGAAGCTCTGCAAATGGGCGCCAACGACTATATCACCAAGCCGGTGGACATGCCGGTGGCGCTGGCTCGCATTCGCACGCTGCTGTCCCAAAAGACGCTGTCCACGGCCTTGCGCGAGAGCGAGGACCGTTACGCCCGAGCGGCGCGGGGCGCCAACGACGGCTTATGGGACTGGGATCTGGAGAAGGGCGAGATCTATTACTCGCCCCGCTGGAAAGAGATGCTAGGCTACCGGGACGGCGAAATCGGCCAGCGGCCCGAGGAATGGCTGTGCCGCGTGCATCCGGACGACTTCCCGCGCTTGCAAGCGGCAGTGGCGACGCACTGCCGGCGGGAGATTCCCCAACTCGAATGCGAACAGCGCATGCACTGTAAGGACGGCACCTATCGCTGGATGCTGAGCCGCGGGTTGGCGGTATGGAATGAAACGGGCGATGCCATCCGTATCGCCGGCTCGCTGACCGACATTACCGCGGCGAAGGTTGCCGACCAACTCACCGGTCTACCCAACCGTCTGCTGTTCATGGACCGGCTGGAGCGCCGGGTCGAACTCTCCAAGCGGCACCCCGCGCGCGAGTTTGCGATCCTGCTGTTGGGTGTGGACCGCTTTAAGAATGTCAACGACAGCCTGGGACACCTGGCTGGGGACCTGTTGCTGAAGGCTCTTGCGGGACGGCTGCGGGACGGGCTGCGCGCCGCGGACACCGTCGCGCGGCTGCAAGAAGATTGCGGCGTCGCGCGCCTGGCCGGCGATGAGTTCGCGGTGCTGCTGGAGGAGATCCGGCAAGACGGCGATGCCGTGTCGGTCGCCGAGCGCATCGGCGCGGCGATGCGCGCGCCTTTCGTGCTGAATGGGCACGAAGTATTTGTCACTGCCAGCATCGGGATCGCCGGGAGCGCCAACGGCTATGATCGCGCGGAGGACTTGATGCGCGACGCCGATACGGCCCTGCACTGCGCCAAAGGGGCGGGCAGAGCCCGCTTCGAGATCTTCGACGCCGGCATGCGCCGGCGCGCCGTCACTCGCCTGCAGGTGGAAACGGACCTGCGGCGGGCTTTGGAGCGCAACGAACTACGGCTGCATTACCAGCCGATTGTCGACCTTCGCACCGGCGCCATTGCGGGATTTGAGGCCCTGGTGCGGTGGCAACATCCATTGCGTGGCCTCATCCCCCCGATGGAGTTCATCCCCGTAGCCGAGGAGACCGGGCTGATTGTTCCGGCCGGGCATTGGATCCTCGAGCAAGCCTGCCGGGACGCGCAGTGCTGGCTGGGGACGGCGCCCGGGGCCGCGCTATTGCCCGGCGGTGGCGCCCTGACTCTGCACCTGAATTTCTCGCCCGTGCAATTGGCGGAATTGGGCGCAATCGACGAAATCGAGCGCATCCTGCGGCGGAGTTGGCCGGGCAGCCGCGGGTTCGGACTGAGCTTCGAGATTACCGAAAGCACCATGATGCAGAACTCGGACACCGTCTTGAAGCTGTTGGCGCGCCTGCGAGACCTGCACATCGGCCTGGATATCGACGATTTTGGCACCGGCTACTCCTCGCTGAGCCAGTTGCAACACCTGCCGGTTCAGACACTTAAGATTGACCGCGCCTTTGTCAGCCGGATTGGCCTGGACCCAGATAGTCTGGAGATTGTCCGCACCATTGTGGCGCTGGCCCACAATCTGGGCATGGATGTCATCGCGGAGGGCGTGGAAACGGCGCAACAGCTCGCGCAACTGAAGGCCCTCGATTGCGAGTATGCGCAAGGCTACTACTTTGGCAAACCCACGGACCGGAAAACCGCCTGGTCCCTGATCCCGGCGACCGGCGATCTGCGGGCCCCTCCGGCTGGCCTTGTGCCGCCGCCTGCCGGGACAGTTGTTGTGGGCGACTCGCCTAACCTGTAATTCCCGTATCCCCTTGGGGTAGCCGAGCGTCCATTAAGACGCCGGCCACGTACGGTCGTCGCGCCGCTGATTGTTGCGGGGATCATTCAATCGTGGTGACCTTGGTGAGCAGTCTGAACTTGCCGGGCTCGAGGCCGGCCAAGGCCGCCAGCGCCAACGACACGAGCTGCACCGGGAGGATCTCGACAACGGGGCGGATGGCGGGTGGCGTGAGTGGAATGCGAAAGGCATCCACGTCCGATTGCGGCCCAATGAGCGCAGCCCTCCCGCCGGCGTTGCGCACGTCCAGGACCAGTTTCTCATTCAGGGCCGCCGTCTTTGGGTCGCCTGCGAAGACCAGCACAAAAGCGTCGGCGCCGCTCATTTCGAAAGGCCCGTGCCGGAAGGCGGAGCAGGTCATCCCTTCGGCGTGGAAATGCGCCGATTCCTTGAGAATCAGGCCACCCGCGCCGGCCGCCGCCATGGAGGCTCCCCGGCCGGTCACGAACAGCGAGCGGACACCGTCCAGCAGGTTCGCCAGACTGCTCGCCTTGGCTTTCCATACGGAAAAGTAGCCCTGCGCCGCCGGCGCCGCCCCCTGCAATGCGCTTTCGATCTGTCTCCGATCTGCGCTCCGGAGCGCGGCCCCCAACCATTCGAGCGCCACCAGCGTAGCCACGAATGTTTTGCACGACACAGACGACTCCGCGCCCGCGTGCGTCAGGATCGTAAAATCCGAGCGCGTGGCCAGCGGAGATCCCGGCGTGTTGGTTACGCCGATGGTGCGCAGGCGGCCGGCGGCCGCATCCAGTAGCCGCACGATCTCGACACTGCGGCCCGACTGCGATACTGCGACCAACAAGGTCCGGGGCGCCAGGGCAGCGGCGAAGTAGTGAATCAGCTCGGAGGTCTCGTAGGCAACCGCGTGGAATCCGTGCTCCACAAGTTGGATATGGAGTGGGTGCAGGGCATGATAGGACGCGCCCATCCCGGTCAGTACGATGCGGTCGAACCCGGCCAGGTCCGCCAGCCACGGTGCATCGCACAGTCCCGCGACCGTATCTTCCAGCGCGCGCGGCTGCGCGAGGATGTCGCGCAAGTACGGCCCTTCCACCATCGAGGGATCAAAGCGCATGCGCTTTCCTTTCGGACCCGAAGCGGTGATGCCAGACCTGCGCCGCGCCCGCCAGGGCGGTATCTGCGCCCAACGAGGCGAGGGCCAGTTCGGCCCTGTCGAACGGAACCAGAGTGCAGCATTGCCGGATGACTTGGCGGGCGCGATCCAGAAACAGGTGGCTGCTCCCGATCACGCCGCCGCCCAGCGCGATCGTGTCCGGGCAGAATGTAGTGACCAGATTGGCCAAGCCCAATCCCAGATAGTAACCCTGGCGGTCCATCACCGCGAGCGCCGCGGGGTCGCCGGCGTCCGCTAACTCGCATAACCGTTTCATGGTCAGTTCGCCATTCCCCGGATGGTCCGGAGCGATGTGGGTCTGCGCCCAAGCCAATATGGCAGGCCCGCTTGCCAGGATCTCCCAGCATCCACGAGCGCCGCAGTAGCAGGGCGGCCCGGAGGCGTCGATCACCTGGTGGCCGATCTCCGGGTGGGAGCCATCCACGCCGCGGTAGAGCGTTCCGTCCAGGATGATGGCGACACCGATGCCGGTGCCCACGGTAACGTACAGGAAGCGCCGCTTGCCGCGGCCGGCGCCCCGCACGGCTTCCGCCAGACCGGCGGCGTCGGCATCGTTCTCCATGGCCACCGGAACGTGGAAGGCTTCCGAAAGCCCCGCCACGATTGCGCCGCCCTGCCATCCGGGCAGCAGATCGACAGTGCCAAGCACGCCGGTGAAGGGATCGACCGGGCCGGTGCAACCGATACCGATGCCACACAGTTCCGCTCCCGCGCGTGCGGCGGTCTCGCGCAGCATGGCGATCATGCGTTGCAGGCCGTCCCGGAAGCCGCGCTCCGGCGCGGTGGGGCATTCGGCGCGACCGGCGATGCGGCCTTCATTGTCCACCACGCCAACCGCGATCTTGGTGCCGCCGATATCGATTGCGCCGATCAAGTTCTTTCCTTCTTGTCCGTTCCGGTTGTGCCTGGAAATTCAAGCATAACGCGCTAGCCACCCCGACTTCCTCAACCTCCCGCTCTCCTTCTTGGTGCCGCTTCTTGGTGCCGGAGGAGCCTTGGTGCCGCGGGAGCCATTGTTCGGCGGATCCACTTTTTCGAGGGGCAGCGCCGCTATGTGCCGCTGCATCTCCCGAAAGATCGCATCCGGCGAAGCCGCCGCCGGCCAGGCGCGCCTGGAAGCGGGCTACCATCGAGTAATGGAGATCTATATCCTGCGCCACGGAATCGCCGAGGAGGCCAAGGCGGGCGTGCCGGACGCGGAGCGCGCGCTAACCGACACCGGCCGCGAGAAGCTGCGCGCCGTGCTGGAGCAGGCCCGCCACGGGGGTCTCAAGCCTTCGCTGATTCTGACCAGCCCGTATCGGCGGGCGCTGCAGACCGCGCACATAGCCGGGCAGGTACTCGGGTGCCATAAGATCGTGGAGAGCGAGATCCTGGTGCCCGGCTCCGCGCCGAAGGCTGTCTGGGATGCGATTTGCGCGCGCCGCCGCGAGCCTGCCTTGCTGATCGCCGGACACGAACCACTGTTGGGAATGACCGTGGGATATCTGCTCGGGGCGCCCGCGCTGCAGGTCGATCTCAAGAAAGCCGCGCTGGTGCGCATCGATCAGGAGAGCTTCGGCGGCGCCCCGCGCGGCGTCTTGAAATGGATGCTGACGCCACGATTGGTATAAGCTGGGTGCTGGGCTCGGCCTCGCATGAAAATCCAAAAAGCTACCGCCCGCTACGAAGAGTGGCTGGCCAAACAACTCACTATCGTCCCCGCCGATCTGCAGCACAAGCACGAGCAGATGTCGGCGGCCCTGTTCCCATTCATGCGCGCAACCTACTATCGCTGGGCGCAGATTTGGCCGGAAGTCTGCGGCGGCCTGGTGTCCGCGCCGGTAGTGCTGGGCGTGGGCGATCTGCACGTCGAGAATTTCGGGACGTGGCGCGATTCCGAAGGCCGCTTGATCTGGGGCATCAACGACTTCGACGAGACCTGGCGGCTGCCGTACACCCACGACCTGGTCCGCCTGGCAGCCAGCGCGCACATTGCCATCTCGGAGAATCACCTGGCTCTCGACCTGAAGAATGCGGCGGCCGCCATCCTGGAGGGCTATTCGGAGTCGCTGGCGGCCGGCGGGCGTCCCTTCGTGCTGGCCGAGCATCACCCGCTGCTCCGCGAAATGGCGGTGCACCGGCTGAAAGAGGTCTGCAGTTTCTGGGAGAAGCTCGAAAGATGCCAGCCCATCAAAGGCCGGATTCCGGACGGGGCGGCGAAGGGCATATTGCGTATGCTGCCCGACCCCGAGCTTACGCGGCGGCATATGCACCGCGTGGCCGGGCTGGGGAGCCTGGGACGCCAGCGTTTCGTGGCCCTGGCTGAGTGGCACGCCAGCCACATCGCGCGCGAAGCCAAGGCCATGGCCCCTTCGGCATGCTGGTGGGCCGCGGGCTGCAAAGGTTCCTCGCGCCTCCTCTATCAGGAGATCCTGGATACCGCGGTGCGTTGTTGCGATCCATACGTGAAGCAGAAGGGCAGGTGGATCGTGCGCCGCCTGGCGCCGGATTGCTCGCGCATCGAGCTGTCCGAGCTGCCCAAGGAACGCTCCGAGAAGGTGCTGCTGCACGCCATGGGGTTCGAAACGGCGAACGTGCATCTCGGCAGCAAGAAGGCCCGCGCCATCCAGGCCGATCTCGCCAAGCGCGGCGCGGGCTGGCTGCCGAAGGCCGCCGAAGAGATGCTGAAAGCCGTGAGCCAGGATTGGGACGAGTGGCGCAAATCGCATCCGGCGAAGAAGCCCGCCAAGTAACGTGGGGCAGACCTCCAGGTCTGCGCGGGTCCTCCAGGACCCGCCACTTACTTCCTCGCCGCCTTCGTCTCCCGCCCGCCCTGATGAATCGCCAGATGGGCAACGGCCCCGCTCGCGTCCTTGAAGAACTCCACCTGCGCCTCAACTACCTTCAGGAAGAACTTGGTCTCCGACTCGGCAAATAACTCGAACTTCGGCTGCCCCGTGATCTGCGTCATGAGCCGGCCGCCCTCTACCGTCATCGTCACATCAACGCCCGGCCCTAGCTCGTACGTCCCCGCATACTTCGCCAGGACTTGCGGCGAAACCTGAATCTCCTTCCGCGGAGCGGGCCCCTCCGCCTTATCGCCGATCCGCGGCGCCTTCTGATCGCGTCCGCCCTGATGCAACACCAGGTGTGTTACCGCGCCGCTCGAATCTTTTGCGAACTCGATCTGCGCATCCACCACCTTCAGGAAGAACATGGTCTCCGATTCCGGAAAAATCGGAAACGTTTCCTGCTCGCCCAGCTTCTCCGAGAGCTGGTTGCCTTCCAGCGTGATCAGCATTTTAGCGCCCGGCGCCAATTCATACGTCCCGACGTACCGCGCCAGCACCTTCGGATCCACTGTGATCTCCTTGTGCTCCGTTTGCAGCT
>CABEEC010000808.1_pt1 | contig 17004 bp, 18 predicted proteins | sample 3423191 | NCBI WGS metagenome assembly CABEEC01 (sample SAMEA5534333, study PRJEB31848) | metagenome | biome: tundra; feature: field; material: soil | place: USA | collected 2013-05 | depth 0.15 m | reverse complement strand
TAACACGAAGTCCTCGTACGACCCTGCGCAGTCAAAGACCCCGCGCACGTCCGGAAACATCATGCACGAGAACCGGGATACCTGGTCGGCATCTGCGGCGCAGTCCGGCGGCAGACCGGTAGGAGAAGGCTTAGGCCGTACGACCCACCGGCAGGCGGGCCAGGAGTCGGACTCGGGCGTAGTACCGATGAAGGGTTCGAACAAGGGAGGGCAACCAACCGCGGAGAGCTTGGAGGGAAGGCCTGAGACCAAGGAGAACGCCCGACAGTCCCACATGCGACCGACACAGTGCGGCCAACGTATGTCCCAGGGGCAGGAGGGGGTGCGTCGAGCCGTCTGCTTCGGTGCCATTCATGCAAGGTAGGAGCCGTATGCGGGAACCGCTCGTACGGATCTGTGCGGGAGGTAGCGGCGACCGCTATCCCTACCGCGACCGTTCAAATTCGATTTGGGTCGGCAAATCTGCCCCCGCGAACCGCCCGCGTACCAACCGCCCCTCGCCCTGCTATCCTGTACGGTGGCATGCGAACCACCCGCGAAAGGAGAACCTCTAAGTGAGAGTCGGCGTATTCACCGCCTTATTGGCGCAACTATCCCTCGACGATGTTCTGAAGAAGCTCAAGAGCATCAATGTCGATACGGTGGAGCTCGGAACAGGCAACTATCCGGGCGATCCACACTGCAAGCTGTCCATGCTGGACAATAAGACCGAGCGCAATGACTTCAAGCAAAAGCTGGCGGACAACGGCGTCTCCATCAGCGCCCTGAGCTGCCACGGCAATCCCCTGCACCCCGATCAGGAGCGCGCCAAGCACGATCAGGAAGTCAGCCGCAAAACCATCCGCCTGGCCGAGAAGCTGGGCGTGCCCGTGGTCATCGATTTTTCCGGCTGCCCCGGCGACTGCGAAAAATCCAAATGGCCCAACTGGGTCACCTGTCCCTGGCCGCCCGACTACCTGGAGATTCTGAAGTGGCAGTGGGAAGCCAAGGTCGCGCCCTACTGGACCAAGCAGGCCAAATTCGCCGCCGATCACGGCGTGCAGGTCGCCATCGAAATGCATCCCGGCTTCGTGGCTTACAGCCCGGAAACCATGCTCAAGCTGCGCGCCATCGCCGGCCCGTCGATTGGCTGCAATTACGATCCCAGCCACATGTTCTGGCAGGCGATCGATCCCATCGCCGCCATCCGCGTGTTGGGCGACGCCATCTTCCACGTGCACGCCAAGGACACGCAGATCTACGAGCGCAACCTGCCGCTGACCGGCGTGCTCGACACTAAGTCGTACACCGACGAACGCAACCGCGCCTGGATCTTCCGCACCTGCGGCTACGGCCATGGCGCCGAATGGTGGAAGGAGTTCGCCTCCACGCTGCGCATGTTCGGCTACGATTACGTGCTCTCGATCGAGCATGAGGACAGCCTCCTGTCGCCCGAGGAAGGTCTGCGGAAGGCCGCCGATTTCCTGAATGGCATCGTGATGAAAGAGCAGCCCGCCGCTGCCTGGTGGGTGTAGCCAGTGCGTTTCCTCCTCCTTCTGGCCTGCGCGGGCTCCCTGCTCGGGGAGTTCCGCGCGGGCGCTTTTAAGACCGTCATCACCCCGCCCTTCGAAGACCATCCGCCCGTCTACATGGCGGGGTTCGGGCACAATCGGGTGGCCGTCACGGTCCACGACGATCTCTACGCTCGCTGCGTGGCCTTCAGCGCCGGCCAGAAGCCGCTGGTGGTGTGCGAGGTCGATCTGATCGGCTTCTTCCTTGACGATGTGCAGCGGGTGCGCGCGAAAGTCCCTGACGCCGACGTGGTGGTGGCGTCCACGCACGTGCACGAAGGCCCCGACACCATGGGGCTATGGGGTCCGGCCGTGGGGCAGTCCGGAATCGACGATGCTTACAACAGCTTCGTCGTGGATCGCGTGGCCGAAGCCGCCAAGGGCGCGCTCGCCGCGCTCGTTCCTGCCACACCGGCTCTGGCGGTGGTCCACAGCGCGGAGCTCGACTCGTTCATTGACGACGATCGCCCGCCGGTGGTGCACGACCCCGACCTGATCGTCCTTTCGCTCACCGGCAAGGACGGCAAGCGCATTGCTACGGCCGTCAATTGGGCCAATCATCCCGAGACGCTGGGCTCGCGCAATACGCAGATCAGCGCGGACTATCCGGGATTCTTCTACAAGCGCCTGGAAGCCAAACTAGGCGGCATGGCGGTGCTATGGAACGGCGCAGTCGGTGGGATGCAGTCGCCGCTGGGCGCCAAGATCAAAGACCCCGTCACGGGAAGTGCCGCGGCGGAGAACAGCTTCCGCAAAACGCAGATCCTCGGCGAGCGCATCGCGGATCTCGCGGCGGATGCCGCCCGCCCAGCCAAGCCCGTGCGCATCGACAAAGTCGAGTTCGCCGAACGCATCATCACCATCCCGGTGACCAATCGCGGCTTCGAAATGGCGGCCCAGGCGGACCTGTACAAAGGACGCAAGAAGTCCACCGCGGATGGCGCCACGACCGCGCCAGTGGGGCTCATCCGGATGTCGGGCAGCCAGCCCGTGCTGGCCATCGCGCTGGTGCCGGGCGAGATGTATCCGGAGCTGAGCGTAGGCGGCGTGGAGCGCTACGCTGGCGCCGATTTTCCGGATGCGCCCATCGAAACACCCATCAAGCGAATGCTGCACGCGCAGTTCAAAATGCTGATCGGCCTGGCCGACGACGAGATCGGCTACATCATCCCGAAGGCGGAATGGGACGAGAAGCCGCCCTACCTGCAGAACGCCAAGAAGGCCTGGTACGGCGAGGAGAATTCGGTGGGGCCGGACGCCGCGGCCCGCATCGCGGCGGCTATCCAGGAACTGGCTCGCTAGTGTCCCAAAGTGGGGCGGACGCCCTCAGTAAGCCTTGCGAAACCAGCGCGGCTGTTACCGAGCCGGCACAGTGCGCGTGGCACGTAGCGCTGGTGGCCGGCATTAGACTGGATGGCCACCCGAACTTGAGGCCACTATCGGTGCGGCTTGCGGCATCGAAACCGGCAGGCGGGTCCTACTGCACGCGGGGACGGTTTTGCTCGTTCAGGACCAAACCGTCGAAAATGGCCAGAACCTGTTTGCGATAGGTGTAAACGCGCTGCAGGTTCTCCCGGAACGTGGACTCGAAATCGTGCGCTCTCATCCATTTGTCCAGCAGTGTCCGGGGTACGTCGATATCCTGCCGCAGGGCTTCGACGGAATGGCCGCGCAGGAAAAGCCCATAAAAGAAGGCGGCCTCCCGTTGTGGGGCCATTGGATCGAATTCGTCTCTCACCGTCATAAATACGGTCTGGAAAATGCCAGTATAGCCGCGCCACCCCGATCCGGGCAAGTCCCCCTTCGGAGAAGTTCGGGCAAGTCCTTTTCCCGCCTTCTCTAAGGATAGCCGAGGCCAACCTCTCGCGCGCCAAACCGTCTAAACTGGGTACGGCGATTCGACAATATTGTGGAGGAGCGGAAAGATGGAGTTGTTGCGAACTTGCTTGCAGGACTTGCGTTATGCAGTCCGCAATCTGCTGCGGTCGCGCGGCTTTGCTGCGGTCGCCGCGATTACGCTGACCATCGGCATCGGCGCCAACACGGCCATATTCAGCATTATCGATACCATCCTGTTGCGGCCGCTGCCATTTCGCGATCCCGGCCAACTGGTCCGGCCAACTGGTCCGGCTATATGAGACCGAAGCGGCGCCCGGCCACTATCCCTTCGCCCCCCGGATTTATCAACCAGGCTATGCGGCGCTCCTTTTGGCCGGATCGGAGCCCCCTGGGTCAGATGTTTTCCAACGGCGAACACGGCCCCTGGAAACAGGTGATCGGCGTGGTCGGCGACGTTCGCCAATGGGGTCTTACTCACAAACCTGTTCCTGAAGCTTACGAGCCTTTCAGCGGCGATGACGGCTTGTTCCTTGTCCTGCACACAGCTCGCCAGCCGCTGAGCCTGACGCCGGAGGTGCGGCGCGCGCTGGCGCAGGTCGACGCGAGCCTGCCACTGTTCTCCGTGCGCACGATGGATCAGGTGATCGGCGACAACGCCCAGGGCCAGCAATTCCTCAGCCTGCTGGTGGGATCGTTTGCGGGTCTGGCCGTGCTCCTGGCCGCCGTGGGGATCTACGGCGTGCTCTCGTACATGGTGACCGAGCGCACCCGCGAGATCGGCATCCGGATGTCGCTGGGCGCCAGCCGCGGCCGCGTGCTGGGGCAAGTCATCCTGGAGGGCATGCGCCTCGTGGTGGTGGGCTTCGCCGTTGGCATCGCGGGCGCTTTGGCCGCGGGGCGGGTGCTGGCGAGCCTGCTGCACGAGGTCAAGCCCGGCGACCCGGCAATCTTCGCCGTAACCGCCGGCTTCCTGGCGTTGGTGGCGCTGCTGGCATGTTATCTGCCGGCGCGCCGCGCGGCGCGGCTGGATCCGATGACGGCGCTAAGATACGAGTAGATGCGGCCACAGCATCTCAAATTCATGAATGAAACACACTTTCGTTTTCCTGCTGATGGCGACCGCCCTTTCGGCGCAGGCGCTCAAACCGGGCATGGCTGCGCCGCCCATCGTGGCGCAACCACTCGACGCCGCCAAACCGTTTCCGGGATGGGAAGCGTCTCGTAGCAACTTCGTTGTAGTGGACTTCTGGGCGACCTGGTGTGGACCCTGTCTACCAGGTCTGGACAAAACGCCGGTCTCGAAAAGGAGTTCGCCGGCCAGCCTGTGCGCTTTCTGACGGTGGCCAGCGATGAGATGGACCGCGTGAAGAAGTATTTCGCGGACAAGGGGCTCACGCTACAGAGATATGTCGAGGGGGAGAGTGCCGGCACGTTCGATTCGTTCGGCATTCACGGGGTTCCCGCGGCCGCTATTATCGGCCGTGAAGGCCGGATAATCGGCGTCACTCCGGGAGAAACGTAACCGCTGTTGTGCGCAAGCTGCTGAACGGGGAGCAGGTCGAACTGCCGCCGTTTCAACGCCTCAACAATATCACCTGGGATCAGAAGGAGATTACCTGGCAGGACGGTGTGCAGCCGGAGTTTGCGGTTCTCATCAAACCGATCGAAGTTACGGGTGGAGGATATCTTTATAAGCCCGGGTCCAATCGGATCAGCGGCGACGGAGCCATGGTGCAGGCCATGATGCAGGCGGCCTGGCAGACCGACTCGAAACACGTCGATCTCCGCGACAAGCTGCCGGAGGGAACATACCGATTTGCGGCCATGGTGCCCAAGGGACGCGAGGCGGAGTTGTTGCCGGCGTTGCAGGATGCGCTGCAAGCGGAATTTCGGCTTCCGGGCGCGCTGGGAGGAACAGGAGAGCGGCGTGCTGGCTGGCATTGAGCCGCGACGGGACCTCCACTCTGAAGGAGTCGGATGCCGAACCCCTTTTCCAGTTCATGCGGGGCAAGATCACCATGAGGAAGCAGTCCACGGCAAAGCTGGCGGCGGATTTACCCAACCGGCTGGGGAAAGTGGTGGTGGATGAGACTGGGCTGAACGGCCTTTACGATTTCGATCTGGAGTATCGTGACGATGGCCCGAAGATGTTGACGGATGGATTAAAGCAGAAGTACGGGCTGGTTCTGACTCCTGCCCGGCGCAAGGTGAAGATGTTAGTGGTGGAAACAAGAGACTAACGGTGGTCCTCGCATCCCGCGTTGGAAGCGCTTGTTCCCATAGAGACGCGGCGTCGTGCAGGCTTGCAAAAGAGCTAAAACTTAAGGTAAATCAACCTTGCAATGGCAACACATTCCGCCGCGTTGGCACGCGTGGAGGTGACCACGCTCCCAGGGTAGCGTCGAGAGCGAATGTTCTTGCTGCCCGGCGGGTGGCCGCTCCGCTTGTTTCGGGGCACAGGATATCGGCGGGCGATGCCAGGCGAATGCCCGGCGCAAGCAACTTAAGCGGGACTGACCTCTCGACCACTGTTCCTTGCCTACTCCTGAAATGGAGCGCGTACTCTAGATATGGAGTTACGCGCGGGACGCCATCAGGAAACCGATCTCGCTCCGGTTTCCCCCAGCGACCGTCGCGATCCCCAAGTCCGGCGCCGCATGTCCGGCCCAGCCATGCGCGCCTTCTTTAGTGTCGGCGCCGCCTGGCAACTGCACGCCGAGGAACAGCGCGCTCTGCTCGGATGGCCTGCCGCATCCACCTTCTTCAAATATAAAGCCGGCCGCGTCTCTATACTTCCGTACGATATGCTGATGCGTATCTCCCTCATCTTGGGCATTTACAAGGATCTCCACATCCTTTACCCGGAACCGGATTTGGCCGACAAATGGGTCCGGTTGCCCAATAGCAATCCTCTGTTCGGCGGCGAGCCCGCCCTGACCCTCATGATCGAAGGGGGGATCGACGGTCTCTACCACGTCCGGCGGCTACTCGACGGAAGGCGCGGCGGGTGGAACTGACGCCGCCCAGCCGCAAGCTGCGTCTAACCGGCGCCTGCCGCCTGGTCCCTGCCTGTACCCCTCCCGAGGCATTCTGGAAGCGGTTTCGAGTCCCGCGGACCTGCCCCTGATCCTCGAGTTGGAAACCTGGAGTAACGACCGCATTTCCTCGGAACTGGGCGCCCTCCATCGCATTCCGATAGAGGAGTGGGTCGCAGGCCGCCCCATGGCGAGCGTGATTATGGCGGCATTTTGCCATCCGCGCCCCACCGGCGGCCGCTTTAACAGCTCGGAACGTGGGGCCTGGTACGCCGCCAGTTCGCTGGCGGCCGCACATGCCGAGGCCGTCTATCATCGCACCATAGAGTTGGCGGAAATCGGCGTGTTCGAAACGCGCGTGCAGATGCGCCTCTACCAGGCCGATTTCCACGCCGTGTTCCACGACGTGCGGGCCAACACGCCGGAGAATGTCTCCTACCACGACCCCACGAGTTACGTGGCCGCCCAGGCTCTCGCACGCACACTTCTGGCGCACGGGTCGAACGGCCTGATCTATCGCAGCGTGCGCCACCCGGGAGGCCAATGCCTCGCTTGCTTTCGCTCCGTCCTGGTGGCGAACGTGCGCGTCGCCGCCCACTTCGAATATCACTGGCCAGGCACGCGCACGCCGCAAATCCGTCTCTTGAGCAAGGCTACTTCATTACATGCGTGTTGCAGTTGCAGCCGGATAATTCTTGAAATCTGCTCTCGGTTTCCCGCCGCACTTTGCGGACCCACTTGGCCGAGCCTGCCTTGAGTTCGGGGTGGTCTTTATCCTTCCAGGCGCCGGCTGCGGCCTTGAGGGCGGCAATTTGCCGGCGGCGCATGATCTCCTTCTCCGCAGCCTCGGTGTTCATGGAATCTTCACCCGCTCCAACGCCTGTTCGAAGTCCGCCAGCACGTCGCGCCAATCCTCGATGCCCACCGAAACGCGCACCAGCCCGTCGCCGATGCCCGCCTCGTCGAGTTCCTGCGCGGACATGCCGGAGTGCGTGGTGGATTTCGGATGGCACACCAGCGTCTCGACCCCGCCCAGCGAAACGGCATTGCGCCCGATCCTCAAGCTGCGCAGAAAATCGAACGCCGCGGGACGGCCGCCCTCGAAATCGATCGAGAAGATGCCGCCCGGATACGCGCACTGCTCCTCGTAGATGCGCCGCTGTTCCGCATCTTGAAACAACGTCGGATACAGCACCCGCCGGATCTTCGGATGCCCGTGCAGAGCTTCGGCCAGCCGCTGTGCATTCTTGCTCTGCCGGTTCATGCGTAACGCCACGGTGGACAGGCGGCCCTCCAGCATCCAGCATTCGTCGGGCTGCAGGATATTGCCGAACATGCTTCGCCTGGCGAGAATCTTCCGCATGAGTTGCGGGTCGGCCGAGAGCGCCACTCCCGCCACCATGTCGCTCATGCCCGAGAGATACTTGGTTCCGGAATAGAGCACCAGGTCGGCGCCCAGCATCAACGGGTGCTGGAACGTGGGTCCCAGAAACGTGTTGTCCACCATCACCACCGGCCGGTCCGGATGATTCCTGGCGGCATCCGACGCGCGCCGGATGTCCGTCATCACCATGGTCGGATTGGCGGGCGTCTCCAGGCACACGATGCTCACGTTCCGGGCCGATTGGATGGCGCGGTCGATGGCTTCGGTGTCGCCGCCCGGCACCGGTATGCCTTGTACGCCGAAAGGTTCCAGGAAGCTGTGGATCAGACCGGTCGTGCCGCCATAGAGCGGCGTCGAGTACACGATCGTGGTGCCCGGCCGCGCCACCGCCAGGAAGGCCGTCATGATCGCCGCCATCCCCGAATTGAACACGCCCGCGGCCTGCGCGCCCGGCTCCAGGGGAACGATCCGGTCTTCCAGGATCTCGGCGTTCGGATGCGAGAAGCGCGAATAGATCAGGTCCGCGCGCTCGCCTTCCTCCGCTTGCACGCGGCCGGCCAGGACGGAAAATGCATGTTCGGCCTGCTCCGGGCTGGCGAAGACGTATGTGGAACTGCGAAACACGGCAGGCCTCGCGGATCCGAATGAGAGGTGCGGATCGAAACCAGCCGTCAGCACCGCGGTGCGCGGACGCACCCCCGCGTGCGTACCGTCAGGGTTTGGCATAATCGCTCCTCTCCAGAGTGTACCGCCGCACACCCGCGCCAGAAGGTTAACAAGCGCCCAGCGAATTCGCCGGTTTTGCATTAAAATGGGAGCGGACCCTATTATGGATACGGAAGTCGGCATGCCCGTGCCGAATTTGTTCCGGCCTCACCCCAACCTGGGCGACGCCGTGAACCACAACTTCATCGCGTCTGAAGTCGAAGGCGGCGTCTTCCTCGATCGGCTGCCGGAGGGCGCGGTGCTGCGCGTCGAAACGCAGAACCGTGCGTACACGCTGGTGAATCGCGGCAACGGGCAGGCGCTCATTTCCGGGCATCCGACGTTTTGTCCCGAGCCGGTGCTGGTGCATATCGAAGGGTCCAACTGGGGCGGGTCCATGCTGAAAGCGTCTTTCATCGGACGCGGCATGCACCTGGAGTTTCGCCATCCGGAGCATCGCACGATTATGACGTCGTGCATCGTGGATGTGCGGGCGGCTTAGGCCGCTCAGCACGGTTCACTATTCGTGAAGGGCTTGTGCTCCCGAACGGGACTCTTTGAGCGTCTACCGGTGAGAAGGGGATTTCGCGCCAATAATCGACGGCAGCGCGACCCTCCGATACGTCGTAGGCGAGAATCCCAAGGGTAGTTGTGAGCCCGTGCAGGGATTGCGCTTTGATGATGAAGCAAGCATTGGTTTCGCGCTGGATCATGGCGAGCACGCGAACTTCGTAGCCACGTGGATGTCTGCCACGACGAACTCGACCTCAATTCCGATCCCCCGGCTGATGTGACGTGTGTTCGTTATGGTGGCCACCTAACGCAGGCCTACGATAGAGTCGTGAACGAGAGGGCCTTCGATGTGGCTGACGCAATTAGGCTCAGACTCACTTTATGGCTACCGGCAAGTACTGCGATGCGACAAGGTTATCAACATCCGGCTGGCGCTTGATCAGGCCGGCCTCCCAATAAAGGGATGCGGCCTTTCGTAGCAGACTAACCTCCGGAGATGGCGAGCCCTTCAGGAATTGTTCATCGTGGCTCGGAGTGAGAAAGCGAACTCCGGAAAGCATATCGCCAGCCTCCCTCTGACCCAATGAGAAACTCTGCCCAATAATGGCAAGGCCCTCCTCAGGGTGAGGCTGCAGGTAGCCAACAGCACGGAACCAAGCTTGGATTAGCCCCTTTACCGCTCCTGGATGCGCTTTAGCAAAGCCATCGCGTACAGTTACAACATCGACAATGATGCCGGGCACATCAGCGCTGGTCAGCAGCACCTTACCGCCTGGTCGAGTCCTCGCCTTCGACAGCCAAGGTTCCCACGTGACCGCGGCGTCGATACGGCCTGCCAGAAATGCGGCGCCTGCCACGTCCGGCTCCATTGCTTGAATTAGCTTGAATTCGAATGTCTTTCGGGCTGATCCCGTGCTGGTCCAGCACATAGAGCAAGAAGAAGTGGCTTACGAAACCGGGTTGGACCGCCACCGAACGGCCGCGCAGTTCAGAGACATCCTCGATGTCGGATGACACGACAACGCCATCCGCACCGTTTGAGCGGTCGACCGCCAGCACTACCTTCGCGGGGACGCCTTGCTCAGCGCCCACAGCGACGTCGTCGATGGTTGTTCCCAAGGCATCGAGACGGCCTGCGATAAGAGCCTGTCTTCGTTCGGCCGTGCCCTCAATTCTCTGAAACTCAACTTGAAGATCCTCCGCCGCAAGAAAACCTTCCTTGTCGGCAACGTAGAACGGACTATAGCCCACCCATGTCTTAAACCCCAGCGTGAGGTGAAGACGCCGCGCACCAGAGGACGAAATAGCTGCAGAGAACCAACCCCAATGCAAGAACCGTCCCGAGCACCGCAAGAATGATCTTAAAGCTCTTCGACATATCGTCACCCTGGTGCGGATTTCCTCATAACCTGCTCAACAGGTGTTGATGCGGTTGGTGGCGAAGCTGCCCGCGGTTGCGACGCGAGAATCGAGACCAATACAAATACAAGCGCGAATGCGAGGAGTGCGATGAGGTAAGACTCAAAGAACTCAAAATTGGGGATCCCCTGATAGACGCCCCAGAACAGGCTTACCAGGAGTGCGAAAACATACAGGCCAACCCTGCTGACTTTTTCGGATCGGACAAAGTCGAGAGCGACCGCTACGACGCTCATGAAGTACAGGAAGAGCGCAAAGTTGATCATCGTCATCGAATGTCGAAATCCACCGCTGTATTGGATCAGAATGCCGATGAACGACACATCCAAGACATTGAACGCTGGCTCCAGATCGCGGTGCTCCAGACTCGAAAAGCTGTAAAGCAGCCACTCGGCAACGAGATAGAGAACCGCCGAAAACAACCACGCCCAAATATAACTGGAGTTGCGGTGGAGGGGTAGCGAGTTGCGAAGGTCGACCCGGATCAAGTCTGCGAGTCCTTGGGCCCAGTGCTGAATTGGGCCCGGACTCCCCTTCGCCAACGACCTGACGTAATCGCTGCAGAATGACTGGTACTGCGGGAGGCGCTCTGAAGAGACCGTCGTTTGTTCAATCGCGACTTGAGAGCAGCTATAATCCGCCATCCGTACTGAGCTAGGGGGTGGAAAGAGTCTCCGGAGGGAAGCCGGCTTCGGCGCTTGCCTTCGTATTGAATTCTCGGAAACGCACCTGGGCTGCACGAATATGCTCATCAAGATGCTGCTCTTCGACTCGGTAGACAAGAAAAAGAAGCGCTCCAACTGCAAGGATAAAGATGCCAAATAGGAGGAGATACGTCCACTGTTTTAGCTCGGCATCGAGACCGGGTGTATCTCCGTTGCCCTTGAATGGGAGCACACGTGCCAGATGGTTGCTTAACGGACCTCGGGAGGCCTGCCCTGGCGTCTTCTGCCGTCGTTGCCGGCTCAGATCAACAATATAGCGGAAATGGCGCGTCCAGGCTATTACAAAACGGCGTGAAGGAGCCGCGTCTCCGACGGCCGCGGGACCGGGCTTGCAGGCCGACGAAAATGCCTTTGCCCTGCGCCACGGCGGACTCAAGGTGAGCGGCTGCGATCAACGCGGGGAACACGGCGGGACAGCTTCGTGCGCCATAACCGTAAACCCTACGAGATTGCATCCCGTGCGGAGCAAACGGACCCAGGTCACGAGGTGGTAGACACCTAGCGCAGGCGTGCGATAGAGTGGTGCAGGCGGAGCGTCACCGGGCATGATACCGTTTGCCGAATACTGTGGCCGGATACAGGAGCACCTGGAGCATTTCTATGGCATCCGCGTGGTGACGCGCGACATTCCCGACCCGCTGACCGGGGACCTGGACGGGGCGGAGATTCACATCGATTGCGCGGTACGTCCGGAACAGCGCCTGTTCCTGCTGGCGCACATGTTTGGCCACACGGTCCAGTGGAACGTAGACCCGCGCTTGTTCGAGATCGGCAGGCCGCAAACGCCTCCGGTTAGCGCGGATCTGCTGCCCGCGATTATAGATTATGAGCGGGAGGCGGCATGCTATGCACTGAGCATGCTCCATCAGATCGGGATAATGGATATCGATCGGTGGTTCTGCGACTACACGGCGTGCGATATGGCGTACCTGCTGCATTACTATCGAACCGGGGAGAAGCGCGCCTTCGTGAGCTTCTGGCGGAATGGCACCCCAGCCATGGAGCCGATGGCGGTCCCGCAGTTTGTCCCGGTCAAACGAGTCTTTCGGCTGGATGGCATCGTGATCTGAGTGCCCCGTGGCGCACGCTTCAGCGTGCCGCTGTCGGCTTCAGCCGACAGTACGGCGAACTGAAGTTCGCCGCTGCACGCTGAAGCGCGCGCCACACTATTCCCGGCCCAGCAGCGCCAGTTCCTTCGCCCGGCGGATCGCTTCCGCGCGGTCCATGTCTTTGTACTTGGCGGGCAGCAGGCTGCGGCTGGTGCATTCCAGCACGGCCGCCAGGTTTTGCATTTCGATTTCGGTGGGGTAGGACGGCGGAATGAAATCCTCGAGTGCGGATTTGAGGTCGTCCAGATCGACGGCTGCGCCATTCCCCAGCACCGATCTCATGCGCGCACGGGTGAGCACGGCTTCCACGTCCGCGCCCGAGAGCTGGCCGGAGCGATCGAGGAAGAACTTCTCGGCCTCCGCCGAGGGCAACTTGGTGCCGGTCTTCTTCTGCATGGCGCGCAACATAGCCAGGCGCTCCTCGTCGGTTTCGGGATAGAACAGGGCGATGTGCTCTTCGGCCCGTCCCTGCCGCTTCAGGTCGACGGGCAACAGATCCGGACGGCTCGTGAGCAGAAACCAGATCACTTTGCCGCGCAGCTCCGTATTGCCCATGAACTGGGCGATCTGTGCGAATACCCGATTGCTCACGCCGCTGTCTCCGGACATGGAGCGATTGCCCAACTGCGCATCGGCCTCGTCCACCATCACGGCGATGGGGCACATGGCCTGCAGCAGATTCAGCACGCGCTCCAGGTTCCCTTCCGTGACGCCTTGCCACATGCTGCGGAAGTTTTTGAGCATGACGACCGGGATACCCACTTCACCGGCAAAGCAAGTGGTGAGGAAGGTCTTGCCCGTGCCCACGGGGCCGCAGATCACGTACCCCATTGGCACCACCTCGGTGTGGCCGGCGCGAATGAGCGCAGCCGCATCCCGCAGCTTCCTCTTGGCCGGCTCATGGCCGGCCACCATGGATAAATCGAAACGGCTTTGGATGAATTCGAGCAGGCCGCCGGACTCGGCTTCGATCAGTTCCTTCTTGCGCTCGGTGAGGAACCTGGCAGTCAGCGCCAGCTTGTTCTGCACGGCGTGCGAAATCACGGACTGCAGTTGCACGCGCTTGAGGCCCGCGCCGAGTTTGGCGAGCGTGGCATCGGACACGTCGGATCCGGGCGGCAGAGGCGAGCAAGTCAGTTGCGCACGGATGAATTCAAGCCTCTCGTTCTCATCCGGCAGCGGAATCCGGATCGAAGCCACGCCTGGGTTCTGTACGATGCCCTGGTTCAACTCTATCTGGTTCTCGGCAATCAGGCAGATCGTGACATCCGCGCGCAGGAATGCCGGATTCTGTGCCCAGCGTTTCAGGATGACCAGCGCGTTGCGGTCATCGGCGGGCATGCTGGAGACGTCGCCGGCGGGGGCAATGGTCTCGGCGAAATCCAGGATCAGGGCGATCTTCTTGCCATCCGCGATGCGCAGTCGCAGGTAATTGTCCAGGATGTTCAACACGCCGTCGGGATTGCGCGGCAGTGCCTGTGCGTAATTGGTCTGATGAAAACTGTCATAGCCGGAGAGCGCGTTGCGAAAGTCCGCCTGCATCTCGGGACGCGCGAAGCTCAAACCACCGCCGCGGTCGTAGGTCATCACCAGGTCGCGGCGGCCGAACAGACCCTGATTCAGGAAAGAGAGCAGCGGAACGTATTCGATGGCGCCGCCGCGGTCGAGCGGGACCACATCGTGCACGTTTCCGTAGAGCACGAAGACGGAGAGCGTGCGCGAGTAATATTTTTCGGAGAGCGATTGCGCCCATTCGGGCATAGTGGCCATAAGTTGTGGCGCACGCTTCAGCGTGCCGCTGCCGGCTTTAGCCGGCAGGTTTAATTCCGGATCCGGTTGCGCGGGAAGGTCATACCGCCGGAGCTGCCGGTGTCCGCCGGCAGCGGCGCGATGCCGTTCATCTCCGGGACGTTATCGAAGATATTCTCGACTTCGCGAACCGTTTCTTCGGTCTGCTCCACGTCCTTCACCAGTCCTTCCAGATGTTCGCTCAGTTGTTGCGGATCGCGCATGGTCACCGATTGATCCTTGATGAGTCCCAGCACGTCCTCGACGGCCGCGCATTGCGCATCGATCACCGCGCAGTTTTCCTGGATCTTGTGAAACTTCTCAATACGCTTGTTCAGGATCTCGACGCGCTTGCGGTTGATCTCCTGGACTTTGGGCGTGTCGGAATCCCGGCTCTTTTCGAGATTCGCCAGCTCGCGCTGGACGGCGTTCGGATCGGTGGTGCGGAGGTATTCGCCATGCTGCCACGCGGCATGCAGCAGCCGCACATATCCCTGCAGGAGGCCTTGCAGTCGCTCTTCCATCTGTTCGGCGAAGATCTGCGAAGTGGAGGAGAGGCGGCTATAGTTCTGGCGGATGGCGTTGCAGACGGTATCCACTTTGGCATACCGCACGCGCATCTCCTGCGGGATTTCCTGATACATGGCGTTAAGGCGCTGATCGTTGCGGCGCTTCTCCTCGGCGTACTTCCAGGAGCGCACCAGGCGCTGAAAGCGGGGGTTGTGCGGAACCACGCTCAGATACATCAGCTCGAGCCCCGCGCCGAGCAGCAGCGGGAGAGCGCTCGCGGACAACAGGGCGAAACCCGCGATCCCGGCCATCGTGATCCAGTTGTACTGGAGCCGGGCAGCCTCTTTGACGTAGTTGATTTCCGACCCTGTCGAATCGTCTCGCGGCATTAAATGCTCACTCGCACCTGACCGGTCCCGGGCGCGCTGCGCAAGCAAGCCAGCACGTGGTGTTGCATCTCGTGAAACTGTTCGGCTTGCCGGATATCCGGCGCACGCGGCCGCCCGAACGGAACTGGTATATCTTCCACAATAGTACCTGGACGGGCGCTCAGGATGAAAATGCGATCCGCGAGAAAGATGGCCTCATCGACATCGTGGGTGACAAACAGGATGGTGCTGGCGGTTTCCTCCCAAACGCGCAGAAGCAGTTGCTGCATATCGCCGCGGGTTTGGGCGTCGAGAGCGCCGAAGGGTTCATCCATCAAGATCACCTGCGGGTGGTTGGCCAAAGTGCGGGCGATGGCCACCCGCTGCTGCATGCCGCCGGAGAGCGTGTCGGGATAGGACTTCTCAAACCCGTCGAGGCCCACCGCTTCGATCAGGTGCGCGACCAGCGGGCCGCTCTCGGCGGCGGACACGCCATTGATGCGCGGGCCGTAGGCGATGTTATCGGCGACCGTCAGCCAGGGGAAGGACGTGTACTTTTGGAAGACCATGCCGCGATCGCGCCCCGGGCCACCGACCGGCTTACCGTCGACCAGGATCTCGCCGGTGTCGGGGTGGTCGAGGCCGGCGATCATGCGCAGCAGCGTGGACTTCCCGCAACCGGACGGCCCCAGCAGGACGCTGAATTCGCCGAGGTTCCGGCCGTCCGGCGAGAAGGCGTCCGCCACTTCGAAGCTCACGTTGTGCAGCGCCTCGATGCAGCTCCCGTTGGGCCCGGCGAAGCTGCGGGAAAGGTTGCGCACGGAGATCTTGGTTTTATTCACGCTCCTGCCCCCTCCCCTGCTGTACCTTGTTTCTAGTGCCTAGTGGCGCACGCTTCAGCGTGCCGCGGCGAACTTCAGTTCGCCACGCAGCACCTGAGAAAATCTCGCCGGCCATTGCACACTTGTTCCATGAGTACGTCGATGAGGCGCCTGCCCCACATCTATCCGGAAGGCGCCTGGCTCTTCGTGACTTGGCATCTGCACGGAAGCCTACCCAAAGCGCGATATCCGCCGACGGACAAGTTGTCCGCAGGCAAAGCCTTCGTATGGATGGACCGCTATTTGGATACGACCCGCCTGGGGCCAATGTTTTTGAAGCGCCCGGAAGTGGCGAACCTAGTAGTAGAGGCGCTCGCTCGCGGTGTCCAAAAGGAACTCTAGGATTTGCGCGCTTTCGTAGTAATGAGCAATCACGTGCATGTGTTGATTCGGCCACTGCAACAGCCCACGCGTTTGCTCCAATCGCTGAAAGGGACGACGGCGAGGGAAGCCAACCTGATCCTCGCTCGCACGGGCCAGCCGTTCTGGCAACATGAATCGTACGATCACTGGGTGCGGGACCAACTGGAGCTGGAACGCATCGTGGCGTACATAGAGAACAATCCGGTGAAGGCGGGGCTGGTTGCGGAACCTTCCTTGTATCGGTGGTCCAGTGCGTGGCGGGGAGACGGCGAACTGAAGTTCGCCGCGGCACGCTGAAGCGTACGCCACGGCCACACATCATATTACTTCGCATGGGCGGCCTTTGCCGGGGCGCCGGTAGCGACCGCGGCCGCGGGCTCCGAAAGGGGGCGCGACATGCGGCGCCAGGGAAATAGGCGGGCCTCCAAAAACGTTAATAGAAATCGGAACAAGAACGCCGCCACGCCGATGGCGATAATCCCCGCATAGACGCGTTCGAAATCCATCACCTTGCGCGCGGCCTCCACCATGTAGCCCACCCCTTTGCGCGCGTTAACCATCTCCGCCAGGATCACGTAAGTCCAGCCGATATCGTACAGGATACGAAACGAGCCGAAGATCGAGGGCACCGAAGCGCGGAACAGCAGCCACAGGATATGGCGGCGTTGCGCGCCCAACGTCCAGGCCGTCTCGAGCAGGCTGTCATCCACCTTGTTCACTTCTTCCACCACCACGGCCAGCAAGTAGAAAAACATGCCGAACCAGAGGAACGCGATCTTCATGGACTCGTCCATGCCGAACAGCGCCAAGAACGC
>CABEEC010000797.1_pt1 | contig 17223 bp, 10 predicted proteins | sample 3423191 | NCBI WGS metagenome assembly CABEEC01 (sample SAMEA5534333, study PRJEB31848) | metagenome | biome: tundra; feature: field; material: soil | place: USA | collected 2013-05 | depth 0.15 m | reverse complement strand
CGGAGTTGCCGGTTCTTCATGGGTTGGTCGCCGGTTTCGTGAATGACGATCAAGCGGTTGGTGCCCGGGCCTGGATCGGTATGGCAACTGTTGCAGGTGAGAGTGCTCTTGACTGGCGTGTTGAGAAAAAGGGTCAGCCCGGCGTTGGGATCACCGGTTCCACCTTCCGGCAACGGAATCGAGGACGGCAAGGTGCGATCGAGGTTCTGATTGGGATTCGGCTGGAACACGATAGTCTTGATGTACGCGGTGAAGGCCGCCATGTCCGTATTGGAGAGTACGGGTCCGCCCATCAGACTGTCAAATGCAGAGTTGAAGGCGGCGAAATTAGGCTCGTCTCCTCTCCAGTGGTAAGGAAACAGATTGTTCAGGCCCCGCATAGTCAGCGTAGTCATGGGTCCCTTCATGGGATGCATCTGAAAAGTGTTCTTTCCTTGAACGACGGTCACCATGTTGCCGCCCGGGTCGCCGCGATTCCATGCAAGCATATCCGATTCGGCGTCTATGTGGCAGGAAGCGCATGCGCCCGTGCCGTTACCGGATAGCTTGGCATCGTAGAGGAAGCCGCGACCATTGCGGATCACGATGGGAGTGGGATCGAACGTTCCGGTCGGGATCTCTCCAATGAGGGCGTTCTTGGAGGTGTCTAAGATGGAAATGGAATTGTATAGGCGGTTCAGGACATAGAGGCGCTGGGCGGCCGCGTTGAGAGCCAAGCCCCTGGGTCCTCTTTTCGTCGTAGGATTGACCTGTGATCCGGTCGCCGGGCCGATTTCGATGAAAGTCACCACATTGCCGTTGTTCAGTACCGCCACCCGATCGGTACCGAATGCCGCGACGTACAGATTGGTCCCCGTAGGATCGAACGTCAAGGCAGTGGGTTGGGCGAGAGCAATCGCCTGGGCGGCAGGATTGGGAAGGATGAGGTAGTTGATTGAGGGATTCAGATCGTAATAGCCAGTTACGGCTCCGGTCGAGGCGTTAATGCTGGTGACGCGGTTAGCGAGCCAGTGACCGCGCAGGTTGGGATCGAACATCAGCAGATTGATGGCGTCGGTGTTGGACACCCAGAGATCGCCCGTGCCCGGCTGCACAGCCAGCCCCAGATTGGTGGTCCCGACGTAGCTATAATAGGTGGCCGCGGTCAGACTGGTGGTATCGATCGCCACTACGCCGTTGTCAGGCATGCTGTAACGGATCACGCTACTCCAGTGCGGGTCGGAGGCATCCACGATCGCTCCGACTTGCGGCGGTGGAGGAAGTTGTGGATTGGTGGGCGGAGGCGGTGGTGGTGCGTACTGCGCCGGAACAATAGTGGTGTGATTTCCGGATAGGGCGAAGGCGGCATAAACTTTGCTCCCGTCCGCACTCACCGCCAGCGCGCGCGGATTCTCGCCGATTACCGGAATGGATTTCACCAAGGCATGCGAGGTCACGTCGTACACATTAATCAGATTGCTGCGCGCGACGCTGACAAACGCCAGGTTGTTCCCTGCGAACACGACGTCTGAAGGTTCGTCTTTCACATAGATGGTATCCGTCACGATGCCTTGCGAGACGGAGACGATGCTCACGCTATCGGATTCCTGGTTGACTACCCAGGCCTCATCGTCCGTTCGGGGATTCACGGAAACCGGCTCGATGCCGACCGGAATCTCCACAATCAGTGCGGGACTGGACGGATTCGAGATGTCGAAGACCGATACTCGAGTATCGGGAGCGTTCAAGGCAAACAGGCGTGTCCCATCCGAAGATAAGCGGATGGGATTCGTCTGGGCTCCTTCAAAATTGACAAACTCGTTCGGCGGAACCTGCGCGGCAGCCGGCCCTATAGCCGCTGCGACGGAGAGGACCGCCAACCCCAGCAACTCACCTGTTCTCCTCATTTAACCCTCCCACAAATGTGGTTGATCCATCTTTCCAACTTCTAAAACGATTCGATCGCTCAACGCTCCGAGCGATTCTCGTTTCGCCGACAAAAGGGAACGAATGTCCGCGAAAAACTGTTGAAATTGCGCCGGCGAGTCGGCGGCGGCGGCGGCGTCAAGGCACTCAACCGCGCGGGAAAGTCTTCGGCGAACGATTTCACCTTCGGGATGACAATGCTGAATCTCCCAGTAAACGGCGGGGTTTGCCGAGATAATCCGGCTCAACAACGCCAGCAGCAGTCGATGCGGAGGAGTGGCGATGGCCAAGCCTCTTTCCACGCTATACTCCAGGTCCAGCAGCAACGCACCAAACGAAAGTATAGCGGCATGCGTGGCAACCTGGATGATCGCAGTCAACGAATCGTGAGCCTCAGCGGTCAACACTTCGACGGCAGCACCCCAAGACCTAAGCAGATTAATAAGCGTCTGGCTCTTCGGACCGCTGGATAGCGCAATCACCGCGACAGGATGACCCTGCCATCCCAGTGCGGGTGCGAACATCGGATTGATCGAAACCATTTCGATACTTCGCCGGCAATCTCCCAGAAGGCGGCAGATCCGGTTTTTGACGGACAAGGTATCCACCCAGAGAGCGCCGTCCGCCATCGCGCCGAGAATGGGGCCGGCTGCGGATAAAGCCGCTTCTTCAGGCAGGCATACAAGAACGCATTCGGCTGTCGCGATGCTTTTGATTAGGACGGCGTTGGGCCGAGTGACATCGCCTTGGAGATAACTGCCCAGCGGAACATACTCGGGCCGGTCGTGCTGGTCGGCGTATGTGACCTCTGCCCCAGCGTTGGTGAAGCTTCGGGCCAGGAGACGTCCGGTCTGTCCCAGTCCGCCGAGTACGAGAACCGACTTAAATGCCATAAGAGTCAGGGCGCCGTATTGATCAAGACGGACAGATTCGCCGAACGCGCATTGGCGATTGCCATGTCCGGCTTGCCATCACCGTTGAAATCCGCCACGGCAATCGAAATCGGTCCGATCCCGGCGCCGAAACCCACTCCAGTTACGAAAGTGCCGTCGCCAATGCCCTTCAGCGTCGCCACGCTGTTGAGGTGGCTGTTCGCCACCGCCAGATCGATCTTGCCATCCCCAGTGAAGTCGCCCAGTGCAAGCGAAACGGGGCTAGTGCCTTCTGAGTAATTCACGGCAATCCGGAAGGTGCCATCGCCATTGCCCAGCAAAATCGAGATGTCTTTGGAGTTGCTGTTCACCACCGCCAGATCCGGATTGCCGTCCCCGTTCAAGTCTCCAACCGCGATGAATACCGGGTCGTTGTCCGCTGGATAGGTGACCGGTGGCTGCAAGGTGCCGTCGCCGTTGCCCAGCAGGATCGAGACCGGTCCATTCAGGTCGGCTGTAGCGACGTCCAACTTGCCATCGTTATTGAAATCGCCCACTGCGATGTACTGGGGGTGCTGCCCATCAAGTCCCATGGCGGACGGCGCCTGAAATGTGCCGTCGCCATTCCCGAGGGCCACCAGCACCGCCATGTCATGAAAATCGCACGCAGCGATATCCGGTATCCCATCGCCGTTGAAGTCTCCGATTGCCAAGCCGAAACCGGTCAGGGCAACATCCTGGATCGGCGGTTGAAACGTGCCATCGCCGTTGCCTAGCAGCACGGACACGCCGGTTGCGTCGGCGATGACCAGATCCATCTTCCCATCCAGGTTGACGTCAGCCGGCACAACCTGGATCGGATATATCAGCGAATAGTTGACAGCCGGCTGAAAAGTTCCGTCTCCGTTTCCCAGAACGATCGCATAACTGCTGCCTGCGGCGTTGAGTGCGACGATATCCTGCTTTCCGACACCCCTCAGGTCGGCCGCGGCGACGAAAGTAATAGCCGTTCTGGCGGGACGCGGCAACGGAACCGGCGCCGCGACTTGGAATCCGCCTTTGCCGTTTCCGAACAGTATCGATATATCACCGGAACTACTATTCGCAACGGCCACATCGGGCCGGCCATCGCGATTGAAATCTCCGGCGGCCACCAACACTGGAACGATGTCTACCAGAAAGGCCGTGGGCGGCTGAAACGTCCCATCGCCGTTACCGAGCAGCACGTAAATGGAATTCGTCGAGCTGTTGACCGCTACCAGATCCTGCTTGCCGTCGCCATTGAAATCGGCCGGCGAAATCGATACGAGATTGGTTGTCGCGGCTACGTCAGAGGCAAGCCCGAACGTTCCGTCGCCATTGCCCAGCAGCAGCGAAATGCTGGCCGTGTTCCGATTGGGGACGGCCAAGTCCAGTTTGCCGTCCCCGTTGAAATCGGCGATGGCGACCGAGGAAGGCTGGTCGCCGACCGTGTAGGGAACCGCACTCTGGAATGTTCCGTTGCCGTTGCCGAGGAGCACGGACACAGTGCCCGGCGTAGTGGACGTGGCGCCCACGTTCACCGTGACCAGATCCGTTTTGCCGTCATGATTGAAGTCGGCCGCCGCGACGAAGACGGGAGTGGGGCTCACCGGATAGCTCACTCCCGGATTGAACGTTCCGTCTCCCTTTCCGAGAAAGACGATTACCGCGTCACCGGCGACGACCGCCAAATCGAGTTTTCCATCGCGATTGAAATCGCCCACGGCCAACCCCTGAGGACTGGCTTCCGCAACCGGTGTGGTCAAGCCAGCCTGGAAGGTCCCGTTGCCGTTTCCCAAGAGGACGGTGATCGTGCCCGCAGCCGTCTGGACCGCGGCAATGTCGGTTTTTCCGTCATGATTGAAGTCACCGACGGCGATCGCGGTATTCCCAGGCACTGAGGAGATCTGCGCCATCTGAAAAAAGCCCCCCTTGGCATCCAACATGACCGCAATGCCGCCGGAAGCCGCGACCGCCAGATCGGGCCTGCCATCGCCATTGAAATCCCCTAGGGCGATGGCACTGGGATTTCCTGCAGGAACCGTGTAGTCCCGTTCGGCCCGGAAGGAAAGGGGCTGCGCGCAGAGAGCCTGGAACGCAAATAGCGCGAGAAGGAACAACCGGCGGGGCGCGTGTGTCATCATTGCTTGGTTCCTCCGATTTGAGCATATGCGGCTGCCTGATGAGCCGGGAGGGTCCCCCGGCCCGGTGGCGCGGCGCCGGGCTGAGTCTCTGAGATGCAGGCCCGCAGACAAGCCGCGGCGTCCCGCACATACTCAGTCACCGAGGTCGAATGATTTCCCGGGATGTGGTGGACCACCGTTTCCGCCGCCACTTTGCTCCATCCCATGGCCGGATCATCCGGCTCTTCGATAGGTCTGGGCTCTTCAACCGGCCACAGAACCGTGACGCGAGCCGGAAAGAACTTCGGGCGGTAACTTATCATGGCCTTTTGGTACACCGCGGAGATATCGGCGCGACCCGCGTGGTAGGTCCGCTCGACGAGCCTGTCGTTCCGCGGCGCGGCCGCAATGGCTGCCACCAGATCTACGCGCTCGCCTAGTTCCATGAGTTGCCGCGCCATCTCCACCGCGATCAGACCGCCATTGCACAGGCCTCCCAATAGGTAGGGACCATGTGGTTGGAAGGCGCGCAGGGTAACTATATGATCGGCCGCCATAGCCTCGATGCCAGGCGGTACGGCGTCGCCATTGGCGCCGTGCTGGGGGAACGCGAAGAATGGCTGGTCTCGACCGAGGCACCGCGCCAGCTCCAGGCAATAGAACCCACCCAGGAAAAAATCGCCGTGCACAAAGAAGAATGGGGGGCGCACACCGGCGGGCTGGACTTGCCAGATGCCGGGTTTCGCGGCGGCCGTCTCCCGATCCCGCAGAGCCTTCTCCAAACCCTCCAAGGTCGGGTTGGCAAATAGTGTGGCCAGCGGAATTTTCTTTCCGTACACCTGTTCGATCTGGTCGAGGACCCGCGCGACTAGCAGCGAGTGCCCGCCCAGATCGAAGAAGTTATCTTGAGGGCGCGCTTCCACACCCAGCACGTGTGACCAGAGCTGCGCCAGCCCTTCCATCCGCGAGGGCACCGGCGAGGGCGCCGGCGGTGGGGGCGCCCCGTCCCACGCTCCATGCTCCAGCGCCACCCGGTCCACCTTGCCGTTTCGCGTGCGTGGCAGGTCCTCCATAAACACAAACGACGAAGGGACCATGTAATCCGGCAGACGTTGCATCAAGTAGCCGCGCAGTTCGTGGCTGGATGGAACCGGCCGGGTCCGTGCGACTACGCAAGCTACTAACTTCTTTTCGCCGGGTTGATCTTCGCGGACAAGAACCACGGACTCTCTGAGTCCCGGATGATCGCGCAAGGCCGCTTCGATTTCCTCCAACTCGATGCGGAAGCCACGAAGCTTCACCTGGCGATCCACGCGCCCGAGGAACTCGATGGCGCCGTCCGGCCGGTAGCGCGCAAGGTCGCCTGTCTTGTACAAGGTGGCGCACGCACTCGTGCGTGCAGCGTCGGCACTCATGCCGACGCCCACTCCCGACAGACTGTCCGTGTCCCAGCAGGGTGTTGAGGCGAGTCTCGACACGGCACGCATGAGTGCGTGCGCCACCTCATCGGGGATGAAGCGCTCGGCGGTCAATTCGGGCCGGTTCAGGTAGCCTCGGGCCACGCCGGCTCCGCCGATATATAGCTCTCCCGGCGCACCCACGGGCACCGGCTGCAGGTGGGAATCGAGGATATAGGTCTGAGTGTTGGCGATAGGGCGTCCGATCGGCACGGGCGAGCCGCAGTTGACCGTGCAGCGCATCATCGTGGCGCACACGGTGGCCTCCGTGGGGCCGTATGCATTGAAGAAGCAGCGGCCACCAGACCAGCGCGCCACAACCTCGTCGGGACAGCTCTCCGCACTAGCGCAGAGCATCCGTAATGCGGGCAGACTTGCGGCCGGCAGCCCTGACAACACGGACGGCGGCAGACTTGCCGTCGTGATGGCCTGCGAGTCCAGCAGTTCGAGCAGGTTCTGCCCGGCTAGCAGCGTGTCCGGTCCGGGCAAATACAAACGGCCGCCGGAGAGCAACGCTATGAAGAAATCCCACACTGATGCATCGAAGCTCGGGGAAGCAAACTGCAGCACGCGACTGGTCGCATCGAGTTCAAAAAGCCGCACTATATGTGCCGCCAGATTGCACACGCTGCGGTGTTCCACTAGAACACCTTTGGCTGTACCAGTGGATCCGGATGTGTAAATGACGTATGCCAGGTTGCGCGGCCCAACCGAGGTGGCCGGGTTTGCAGTGCTCTCGCCGGCGATGAGATTCCCTTCGGATTGGAGCTTGGGCCGGGTCAGGACGACCGCAGCGCCGGCGTCGGCGATCATGAACTCCAGCCGTTCCTTCGGCAATGCGGGGTCCAGGGGCAGATAAGCGCCCCCGGCTTTCAGCGTGCCCAATATGGCGGCCATCATCTCCAGCGAACGCTCCAGGCAGATGCCCACCAAGCTCTCCGGCCCGACGCCCGCCTTGATCAGATAATGCGCCAATTGATTCGCTTGGGCGTTCAACTCGTGGTATGTGAGCGACGAATCTCCGCAAACCACCGCCAGCGCATCCGGAGTGCGTTCCGCCTGCTCCTCGAACAGACTATGAATGCAGGTGTTGTCAGGGTATGGCGCCGCGGTGGCATTCCAGTCGAGAATCTGCCGCGCTTCCCCGGCGGTAAGCAGCGGCAAGGCCCACACAGGCTGTTCGGGGTTGGCTATCGCAGATTCGAGCAGCGTGAGGAAATGTCCGCGCATGCGCTCGATGGTTGCGCCGTCGAAGAGGCCGGTGTTGTACTCGAACCAGCCTTGCAGGCCATCGGGCGTCTCCCACAACGAGAGCGTGAGATCGAACCGCGCTGTTCCGATATCCAAATCGGTCACTTCGAGTGAAAGGCCAGCGGCTTCGTGCTTGGGTTGCGGGGCATTCTGCAACACGAACATCACTTGAAAGAGGGGCGAAAAGAGGCTGTCGCGAGCGGGGTTCAGTTCCCGGACCAGCCTGTCGAAAGGAACATGCTGGTGCGCATAGGCGCCAAGTGCTGTGGTGCGCGCGCGGCGCAGCAATTCACGGAAACTTGGATTGCCCGAGAAGTCCGTGCGCAATGGCAGCGTGTTCATCAGCAGTCCGATGAGGGACTCCAGTTGGACTTGGCTGCGGCCCGCGATGGGCGTGCCAACCGTGATGTCTGCTTGTCCCGTGTAACGGTGCAGGATCGCCTGGAAGGCCGCCAGCAACACCATGAACGGAGTCGCGTTTTCATCGCGGGCGAATTCCCGCAACGCGTTTACGAGCCTTTTGGGTATGGTCAACGGAATGCGCGCGCCATCGGGTGAAGGCGTTGCGGGACGCCGCCTATCGGCCGGCAACGGCAGAAAGCGGGTTGCGCCGGCAAGTTGCCGCCGCCAGTACTCGAGCCCTTCTTCGATCGCCGCGCTTTCCACCCATTCCCGCTGCCACAGCGCGAAGTCGCTGTACTGGACCGGCAGGTCCGGCAACTGGGAATGCCGGCCTTGAGAAAGGGCTTCATACAACGTCATCCATTCACGAATCAGGACCTCCATCGACCAGCCGTCAAACACGATGTGGTGCACCGTCACGAGCAGGATGTGCTGCGCATCGGACAGGCACAGAAGGTGGGCACGCAACAGGGGTCCGCGCGCCAGGTCAAACGGCTGCCGCGCATAATCTCGCGCCAGGCGCAGGGCTTCTTCCTCGCGTTCGGCGGAAGGGACCTCGGTGAGATCCAGCACAGGCGCCAGAATCGGCGCTGCGGAGAGCACCCGTTGGACCGGCTGTCCCGCCACGACCGGAAACGTGGTCCGTAACGCTTCATGGCGTCGTACCACTTCGCTGAGAGCGCGCAGCAAGGGCTTGACTTGGAGCGGACCGTTGAGGCGAATGATCGACGCGCGATTGTACAGTGCGCCCGCGGGTTCCAGTTGCCACAGATACCATAGCCCCTGCTGGCCAAACGACAAGGGCGCGTCGCCAGGGCGCTCGCGCCGCTGCAGTTTGGGCGCCTGCGCGCCGCACTGCCCGGTTCCAAGCTCCTCGACCATTCCTGCCATTTGGGCCACTGTCCCGCCATCGTCAAAAACACAGCGCAAGGGCAACTCGACGCCCAGACGATCTCGGATGCGGGAGATCAACTGGGCGGCCAGCATGGAGTCTCCGCCCAAGTGGATGAAGTTGTCGTTGCGGCCTGCCTGAGCGCAATCCAATACCTCGCTCCAGATGGCGGCGATCGTTTGCTCGATAGGCGTGCGGGGCGCCTCGTATGCCGCCGCTTCCGACCGCTCTTCAGCGAGTCCCAGTCTCGCGGCGAGGCCGATGCGTTGCACTTTGCCAGTGGGGCCCGTGGGAATTTCGTCGACAATCAAGATCCGGCCAGGCACCTTGAAATCCGCCAGCCGGGTGGCGGCGAAGGCCTGTAGTTGCTTTTCGTCAGCGCGGCCTCCCGATCGCAGCACAACGGCAGCCGCTACATCCTCTCCAAGTTGACGGTGAGGCCTGGCAAACGTGACGGCTTGCGCCACGGCGGGATGGTCGAGCAGAACCTCGTCGATCTCGCGCGGCGAGATCTTCTCTCCACCGCGATTGACGATCTCCTTGATCCGTCCGGTGAGGAACAGGTACCCTTCCTCGTCCAGCCGCCCCTGGTCGCCGGTGCGGAGCCAGCCATCCGCGAAGACGCTCTGGTTGGCCTCGGGGTTGTTCAGGTAACCGGGCGTGACGTTGGGGCCGCGAATGACCACCTCACCGCCAATCACGGCGACTTCCGCGCCGACGGCCACTCCCACTGAACCGGGCTTGCGCGAGCGTGGCGGCAAAGGATTGCTGGCTATCTGGTGAGCGGCCTCCGTCATGCCGTAGGCTTCGATCACCGGCGCCTGAAACACTCTTTCCAGATCGGCCATCACTTGCGGTGGAAGGGGGGCGGACGAAGAACGGATGAACCGGAGTGGGCAGCGCGCAATGGTTTCGCTGTGCGCGGCCGCGCGCGCCAGCACCGCTTGGTGGATGGTGGGCACGGCGGTGTACCAGGTGGGCCGGAATTCCTCCATCCAGGAGAAGAACTGGGGAGCATAGAATCCCGGCGAGCAAAAAACGCTTCCGCCTGCGGCCAGCGACGCGAGCAGCGCGCCGACGAGCCCGTGAATGTGAAACAACGGCATCACATTCAGGCAACGATCCTCCGGGGTTAACTCCAACGCGCAGTGGACGTGCCGAGCCGAGGCACAGATGTTCTGGTGCGCCAGGGGTACGATCTTGGGACGAGCCGTGGTGCCGGAAGTGTGCAACAGCAGGGCGATATCCTCCGCTTGCGCCCAATCGGGGCTGATCGCGGGTGCAGGATCGGGGTCCGCAAGCGTGAAGAGGCCGGCGGGCGAATCTCCGGCCGGCAAGAGTTCGACGATAGGAATTCGAAGCCTGTGGGCGACGCTCCGCGCCGGCGAGTCCTTGCCGGCTTCGACGATGAGCGCCCGTGCCTGTAAGTCCGAGAGATAGAATTCGAGTTCGGCGGCCCGGAAGCCGGGATTCAAAGGCGCGGCGGTGGCGCAGGCGGCCACGCTCAGGAACGCCGCTGCCATCTCCGGGCCATTCGGAAGCACGATGGCCACCCGGTCGTGGCGTCCTACTCCGCCGCGATTCAGCCTGGCAGCTACTTCCTCAGCTTGCGCCAGCAGGCGGGCATATGTGAGGGGCGCACGGCCCGGGCCGGTCAGCGCCGGGCGGTCAGGCAAAAATCGGGCTTGGCTGGCCAATAAATGATAGACGTCGCCCATCTGAGCCCACCAGCCGGTGAAAGACCTATTCTGAAATCATACACCAAGAGCGCGGCAAACGCTAGCGCCGTTCACGCGCCCCGATGATTTCGTCTTCAATCCGACATGCTTCCGTAATGACTATTTCATATAAGGAAAGCACAAAGTTTTCGTTAAGTCCTCTAGTTTTTCCCTCTGCCACTGCCCGCACCTTAACTTGAGTTACGCGGTCAGCTTGCATCATAGCAATACCTGCTTCGGCCTTGTACAGCGCAACCTCTCGACAGATACCAAGTCTGCGAGATAGCAGTTCTAGTATCTGATCGTCCATCTCGTCCAATTCGCGGCGGAACTGCCGCAGCTTCTCCGTCATGCCTTCAATCCTGCCACTCTGTCGTGATTTCCGCAATAGATTGGAAAGCAGACAATAACGCCTGTGCTTTCAACAGAATTTCCCGCCACTCCTCATCCGGGTCGGACAGCGCGACAACCGCCCCCCCGACGCCGATCGAGACGCTTTGATCCGAAAAGACCGCCGTTCTTATGACAATATTCAGGTCCGCCGCGCCGTTCAAAGCGAAATAGCCGATCGACCCGGAATATACGCCCCGCGCCTCACGCTCTAACTCGTCGATGATCGACATGGTGCGAAGCTTCGGCGCTCCCGTCATCGACCCGCCAGGGAAGGCCGCTCGAAAACAATCCACAGCGGTCCGGCCGGTACGCAACTGTCCGGTGATGGTGCTGACAAGCTGATGCAGTGTCGCATAGGTTTCCACCTTCATCAACTCCGGCACGCTCACGGAACCGAGTTCACAGACCTTGCCGAGGTCGTTGCGCAACAGGTCCACAATCATCAGGTTTTCGGCTTGGCTCTTGATATCGTAATTAAGAGTCCGGCATAAATGATCGTCCTCGGCCGCGTCTGCACCCCGCCGCATTGTTCCCTTGATCGGTTTAGACTCCACGGCTCCGCCTGGCCGCACCTTCAAGAACCGCTCGGGTGAAGAGCAAGCGACCGCCACGCCGGGAAACTTCAGATACGCCGAGTATGGCGCCGGGTTAATCTGGCGCAGAACTTTATAGAACTCAAATGGATCGCCTGCAACAGTTGCCCGGAGTTTATTAGTCAGGCAGACTTCATAGCTTTCACCGTCGCGAATGTGCTTCAGGCACCTGGCGATATCGTCGAGATAAATTTCGCGATTCCGGCTCATGACGAAATGCACTCTCTGCTTGGGCCAGACAGAGCTCGTTGGCTGGCAATGCCCGTCGAGGAACGAAACGATCCAACCGAACCATTGTGAAGCCGGGCCGGCGTCGGTTAGCTGTCCTGAATACAGAAGATACAGCTCATCCTTCTGGTGGTCGATCGCTATGCATTTGCCGGCGAATAGAAGGATACAATCCGGCTCGGTTGAGCGGTGCGGCGCAGGTGCGCTGCAAAGCGCCTTCAATTCATATCCGAAATAGCCAACGAAACCGCAATTGAAATCGAACGGCAGATCCTTGTTGGGCGTCAGCCGCTCGCCAAGCTTCCTGTTGAGATAGGTGAGGACATCGTCGCCGGATGTTTTTGTAACAGGGCCGTGTTGCGTGACCAGCGTCTGTTCCGCCGCATAATACCGCACAATCTCGGCATCGGATTCGGGAGCACCGCCCATGAATGAGAACCTGGCGCGTTCTCCGGAATAGAGACTGCTATCCAGCCAGAAGGCGTTATCCAGATGGGCGAAGAGCGAAGCAAACAACTGCGCAGCGTCGACCTTTGCCTGGACACGCCGCACGAAAAGACGGCCTTCCGCTCTGCAAGGTAGATGGATCCGGGGGGACGCGGGAGAGTCTGGCGGCAGATCTGCGGAATACGCCTGCCCCGCGGCCCGGAACTTTCGCGTGAGCTCGACGAAGTTGGTGACGATTGTTTTGCCATACTCGGTAGAGATAGACTCCGGGTGGAACTGAACGCCCCAAATGGGCCGGGTCCGGTGCGCCAGGCCCATCACGATGCCATCCACGGTCCAGGCTGTGGCTGACAGCGCCGGAGGCAACGGCTGAGCGCAAGCCAGTGAATGGTATCGCACCGCCGAAAACGGGTTCGGCACATTCGCAAACAGAGCCGAGTTGTCATGGTACACACTGCTGAGGCGGCCGTGCATGGGTTCTGGCGCGTGTATCACCGAGCCTCCAAACGCATGGCAAATACCCTGGTGGCCAAGGCAGACGCCAAGCAACGGCGCGCTTAACTCCAGAATGGCTCTCTTGGAGAGGCCAAAATCCTGTTCCCTGTCGGGCCGGCCCGGGCCCGGAGATATGATTACGCAGTCGAAGTCCAGACGGACAAGGTTTTCCCACCCTATGCTGTCATTCTGAATCACTATTGGCGCAGTGCCCGTGATGCTGCCAACCAGTTGGTAGAGATTGAACGTGAAGGAATCATAGTTGTCTATGATCAGGGTCTTCATAATTCGAGGGCGATGCCTTTATGCCAATCCGCCGCACGCCGCCTTGGCTGTGCTTTCGCGCGCCGCGGTCTTGAGCACGTTGAATGCGATGGCCATCCGCAGCACCTCGGAAGGCCCATCGTAAATGCGGGCGCCGCGCGCATCCCGGTAATAACGCTCAAGTGGCAGATCCGCGGAGTAGCCCAGGGATCCATGGATCTGGATCGCCCGGTCCACAATGCGGTTCAGCGCCTCGGATACAAAGACTTTGGTCATGGCTATCTCCTGATGGTGAGGCTTGGCCTGCTCGATCAGCCACGCGCTGTGGAGAACCATCAGCCTTGAAGCGTACAGGTCGATCGCGGCATCCGCCAGCATCAATTGGACGGCCTGGTGCTGGGCCAGGGGCGCGCCAAAGGTTTCGCGGTGGAGAGCGCGTCCGGCTGCCATGTCGAGCGCCCGCTGGCAGACGCCAATCCAGCGCATGCAGTGCGCCAGACGGGCGTGCCCCAGGCGTTGCTGAACCAGCGGGAGGGCGCCGCCCTCGGGACCCAAGACCGCTTCGCGCGGCACGCGGCAACCGTTGAGGCGCACTTCGCAAGGGCCTCCCGGCACACGTGTGCCCAGCGACGGAATCTCGCGGACCACCTCCCACCCAGGCGTGTCCGTGTCTACCAGGAACAGCGTCATCCCTTGCTGCGCGGGCACATTCGCATTGGTGATGGCCACCACCACGGCAAAGCTGGCAGTGCGCGCGCCGCCGATAAACCATTTCTCGCCGTTGAGCACCCAGTGGTTACCTTCGGGCAACGCCCGCGTCTTGATGCCCCCCAGGTCCGAGCCGGCAGCCTTTTCCGACATGGCGAAGCAGGAGCGCACTTGTCCCGCAGCCAGCGGGCGAAGATAGCGTTCCTTCTGCTCGGGGCTTGCCGCGTGCTGGAGCAGCAGCATGTTGGCCTCGTTGGGAGGAGCACAGTTGAGCACCAGTGGAGCAATGGCGCTGGCGCCCAATTCCTGATTCACAAGCGCCATGCACAAGGGACCGGCGCCCAGCCCGCCCCACTCCGGCGGCAGTTGCGGCGTCCAAAGATGCAATGTGCGCGCTCTGGCTTGCAGGTCCGCCAATCGGTCCTCATCCACGCGGCCCTCGGACATTTGTTCTTCCACGGGCATAACCTCGCCGGCCACGAATGCCGCAACCCGATCCCTTAATGCCTCGTGCTCCGGCGGAAACGTAAAGTCAATCATGGTTCGTTCCGGCGATTGTATCGCGCCCGTGGACAATGCAGAGACTAGTGTGAGGCGTCAGTGTTCAATCCAAAGCGAGCTTCCGTGATCTTGCCGTCTCGAATGATAAATATGGCTCGCCCCGAGAGTGGGGCGACGCCCCACGTTTTGAGCCGGTCCGAGTTCACCACGCCGTCGACCGTGACCACGTTACCATTCACAAGTACGCTGTCGATCCTCAACAAATCTAGGTTCGAGGCGAAGCGTTCGCGGTGCCATCTTTCCAGGCATGGCTTGTCTCGACAGTAAGTCCCCCCAAACTCCAGAATGGCGCCTTCGGCGTACAACTCCGTACAGCGGCACAGATCGCGCATGCGGAATGCTTCGAGATAGTCCTCCAGTACGGGTACGTTCAGCGCAATCGATCGATCGGTCATGTATTCCGCTGTAAGCGCCGCAGCGGCGCAAAGACGCATGTGCCCGGCCTGTCGTGAACCTGCGATTCATCATATTCTGTCACGTTTCAGGTGCGTTGTCACGCCATAGTCTTATCTCATGCACGATGAGCCTGAAGCGGGGGATCGGTCATGCTGGGGATTGACGATCAAAGTGAACAACAAACCGGGGATGAGCGTGGACGAGATCCGGGTTTTTTTGAAAGGCAGCGGGGCAGTGCATTTCGAAGGCGAGAAAAAGGAGGAGGTTTACGCTTGGGTGAGCGGGTGCTTGGGGGAGCAGAACTGGGCCGAGTTGGGGCGTACGGCGCGTGGTTTGGTGCGGCGGTATATGGAGAAGATGACAGGGCTGAGCCGCGCGCAGATCACCCGTCTGATCACCTGCCCCTGCACGTGTGCTCAGGAAATATCCAGGAGAATGCCCTGGTTAGGTATTTTCGTGCGGCAGAAACGCTCCCGAAATCGCGGCTGCGAGCCCGGTGTCTCATGATGCTGCGCGATGAGTTCCGGCAGTTTTTCCGTCGAGCGCCTTCCGCGCTCCTTGTGGTGCTCGATCAGGAGGCTGAAATCGTGGTAAAACCCGGCATCGCCCTGGACTCGGAGTGGCGTGATCGGGCCGGGCTGAACGGGTGCGGGCCTGCCGAGGGCAGCTACATGAAGCACTGTACCGAGGGACACACCAACACCAGCGTGTTCGTGGGTACCGCGTACTCGCAAACTTTGTCCGCCTCGGGAACCGCGCCTTATACCTGGACCATCGCAAAGGGCGCGCTACCCGGCGGTCTGTCGCTGGATGCATCCAGCGGGTCGATTAGCGTCACGCCCACGGCCGCGGGCACTTCCAGTGTGACGATTCAGGTCACCGACAGTACCAAAGCGACCGCCTCGGCGGCTTTCACGCTGACGGTGATATCGGCCAGCTTCAGCGGACTATCGAGCACGGCTACCGCGGCGCAGCAATTGAACGGCACGCTGGCGCCAGGCGCGGCGTATCCGCAGGAGATCACCGGCCAAGTCACGCTGGCCTTCCAGCCGTATGCATCGTTGGCTTCGCCGGCGCACGATCCATCCATCCAGTTCTCGACTGGCGGACGCACCGCGAGCGTCACGATACCCGCCAACAGCACGGCGCCGGTGCCTTTCTCGCTGCAAACTGGGACCGTGGCCGGGAATCGTATTGCCAGACCAAAAAGGGTCATATGAGCTCATCTGGCCTTCCAAGATTTTTCCCCCAGCCTACCATCTGCTACCATCTGCTACCATCTGTGAGCTCCGCCTGGCCTGAGAGACGCCCTCCAGAGACGGTTTCCGAGTGTGGCCGTTCCTGACGAAGGCAAGTAATCGTTACGGAAAGCTGTTAACCCGGTTAACAGGCCCTACGAAAACCGCGAAAATGGGCAGAATACGAGCTTTTTGTGCCTGGCGAGACCCAGCCAGCGACGGCCGAGGACGTTGCGATGGGGGCAGAAACGTGGAGCCGCCCGGGTAGGTTTCTCCGTTTGTCTCTTCCGCACAGGCATTTGGTTAACAGGCTCAATTTCGAAAGGCGGACCCCCGCGCTCCGCCAATTTGCCGCCGCGGATGCAGTTTGACGAAAAGGTGAGTTTTCAACTTGCAACCGGCGGCAGCAGCCTCTGGCTGACCGCCTCGGGTATCGCCTTTGACGTCTTGCGGCCCAAGGAGATCGTAGCGACGGTCAAGGCCGAAAGCCCTCGGTTTGATCGTAGTTCGTCGCGGCCAAAGGCATCTGATGTTGAACGTCTCGTGGTGTCGGAAGACTTTGTCGGCGCGAGCCGCATACCTGGATTCGAGCCTCACGGTCCCCAACGCGGCATTTATAACTACCTTATCGGCAATGATCCTGCCAAATGGCGAACGAACGTAACGGCGTACAACGAAGTAGTATACCGGAACGTTTGGGATGGCGTAGATCTCCGGCTTTACCCGAATGAGTCGGGTCTCGAACAGGAGTTTGTATTGGCGCCCGGCGGAGACGCTAGCAAAATCCAAGTAGCGTACAAAGGAATCAACACCCTCAAGTTGGCGGACGATGGCTCCCTGCTCATTCTGACCGCCTTCGGGCAGTGGCGCGAAAGGCCGCCCAAGGTCTATCAGGATGCCGGCAAACGCGTCGCAATAAACGCGCAAATGTGGATACGCACGGGGCTGGCCGTCTGGCCATCCGCCGTCAGCACCACGTCCACGTCGCCCATCCCAGCCAAGCTGCGCGGAAGTTCCCCAGTGCGGCTCCGCCGCAACGTCTGTGATCCACAGTCGAGCGTTCTCCTCCTGTAGTACGTTGTCAGTGAGATTCCTATTTCACAAACAAGACCACAACAGGAGAACGCCATGCAAGACTTTATCGCGAAATACAAAGACGAGATTCAAGGATCGCTGAGCGGGTTCGACCGGCTGGTATTCGTGGGCGCACTGCACGAGTTGGATTTCTGCCAGTGGGAGCCGGAAATGCAGGCCCTGCG
>CABEEC010000771.1_pt1 | contig 17457 bp, 17 predicted proteins | sample 3423191 | NCBI WGS metagenome assembly CABEEC01 (sample SAMEA5534333, study PRJEB31848) | metagenome | biome: tundra; feature: field; material: soil | place: USA | collected 2013-05 | depth 0.15 m | reverse complement strand
TCGATCTTCTCCACACAGAACCGGCAAACTTTCTTGCGGCGGAAATAGGCTTTCTTCTGCGTGGCTACGGCTTTGTCGCCTCCGGTGGGGCGCTGTCCGGCGCTGCCGGGTCTTCCTTTGAATTCTGGCATGGGATCTCCTTACGCCTCCTTGGGCGCCTCCTTTGGCAGGCCGGGCATGGCCGGCGCCGCGGCGCCTTCGCCCATCATCTGTTGGGCCACGGAAGGTGGCGGCGCGGCCGGCGAGGCAATAGACTTGCGATGCGCGCGCTTGTCGCGGTCCTTCTTGCGCTTTTCCAGGCGCTTCAGCGTCTCGTCGATGCGCACAGTCAGAAACTTGATGACCAGGTCCGAGACGCGCAGCCGGCGCTCGAATTCCTTGACGGTTTCGGGTCCCGCGGTGAACTGGAACAGGACGTAAGCGCCCTCGCGGTACCGATCGACTTTGTAGGCCAGCTTGCGCTTGCCCCATTTTTCCACTTTGTCCACCGTGCCGCCGGCGTTCGAGACGGTCGTCTTCATCTGTTCGATGAAGGCGTCCACCTCCTCGTCCGGCGCGTCCGGCTTCGCTATAAACAGCTCTTCGTAAATTCTCATGCTTCCTCGTTTGAGCCTGGGGCGCGACGATTGAATTTCGTCATGGCCTTTTCGACGCCTTCGGCAATTATGGAGACAACCGCGTCGGCCCCATCGGCCACCAGTTGCTCCAATTCCTTACGCAGCGAGCGCTTGAACGGCGACAGCAAATACTCGATCCCGCTGCTTAGCGGGTGGCCGGGATGAATCCCCAAACGCACCCGTACAAAATCGGTAGTGCCCAGGCTGCGGATCGCGGAGTCGACTCCGTTATGGCCGGCGGAAGAGCCGCACGGCTTGATGCGCAAACTGGTCCACGGCAGGGCCAATTCGTCGTAAACCAGAATCAGGTCCGCTGCCGTGAGCGAATGCTTCTCCATCAGCGGCCCGAGCGACGTGCCGCTGAGATTCATAAATGTCTGGGGCTTGGCCAGCATCGCATCGCGGCCGGCGATCTGCCCCAATCCTACGAGCGCCTTCGAATCGCGCCTGGTGACGCGGATGCCGGTCATTTCCGCGAGCCGGTCCACCACCATAAAACCCAGATTGTGCGGGGTGCCGGCGTACTCCTCGCCCGGGTTTCCCAGGCCAGCCACCAGGAACATGGGGCGCTACTTCTTCTTGGGCTTGGCCTCTTCGGCCGGTTCTTCCTTCTTGCCCTTCTTGATGACTTCCGGTTCGGCGGCGGCCGGCGTGGCGGCGGCTTCGGCGGCGGGCGCGGCTTCGGCAGCCGGCTTCACCTCTTCGGCGCGCATGGCCACAATGTGCGCGATCACGGTTTCGGGCGCGCCGAGCAGCTTCATCGAGCCGCTCATGGGCAGGTCGCTGAAGCGCTTGCTCTGGCCCATCAGCAACTCGGTCACATCCACCACGAAGTGCTCGGGGATCTCATCTGGCAGACACTCGATTTCGGCGGCGCGCGTGATGACTTCGAGCAGGCCGCCCTGCGTCTTTACGCCTTTGGGCTCACCGGACGTGCCGATCGGAATCGAGACACGCAGCCGCTTGCTCAAATCGATGCGCTTCAGGTCCGCATGCAGCAGCGTGCCGCGAACCGGGTCGTTCTGGTAATCCACAACCATGACCGGCGTGTTTTCGCGACCCTCGATATCCAGGTTGAAGATGGTGTTGTAGCCGCCGCCCGAGTGCACGATCTGCAGGATGGCCTTGGGACTGACGGCGATCGGGACGGGATCTTTGAATGCGCCATAAACCACCGCGGGAATCAATCCCCGGCTGCGCGTACGGCGCGCTTCGTTCTTGCCGCGCGATTCGCGAGGCTGCGCGGCAACGGTTATCTCTTTTCTCACTCGATTTCTCCTTCAAGGGACGCAAGTCCGTTAGCTTTCGCTTTCGTGGGTTGCGTTGCCCTAATAGCTATCAGCTTTCAGCTAGCTGACCGCTGACTGCTGACCGCTTCTTTTCCTACACAAACAAACTGCTCACCGAAGTCTCTTCGTGGATGGACTGAATGGCCCTGGCCAGCAGCGGAGCCACCGAGAGAAACTTAATCTTGCTCGAGTGCCTGGCTTCTTTCGACAACGGTATCGAATTCGTGAACACTACTTCCTTCAATGGCGAGGCTTCAATGCGTTCCACCGCCGGCCCGGAAAGAACGGCGTGCGTGGCGCAAGCGCTCACGCTGCGGGCGCCCTGCTGCAACAGGGCCTCGGCGCCTTTCACCAGCGTACCGGCCGTATCGATCAGATCGTCCACCATCAAACAATTCCGTCCCTCAACCCAGCCGACCACGTTCATCACTTCCGCCACGTTCGGCTTTTCGCGGCGCTTGTCGATGATCGCCAGTGGCGCGTTCATCCGCTTGCCGAACGCCCGGGCACGCTCCACGCCGCCCGGGTCGGGCGAGACTACAGTGAGATCCGGCACCTCCAGCGGCTTGAAATACTCGATCATTACCGGCGCCGAAAACAAGTGGTCCACCGGAACATCGAAGAAGCCCTGAATCTGCGCGGCGTGCAGATCCAGCGCCATGATGCGGTCCGCGCCGGCGCGTTCCAGCAACGAGGCGATCAATTTCGCCGAGATGGGAACGCGCGGTTTGTCCTTGCGATCCTGCCGGGCGTATCCATAATAGGGTAACACTGCCGTGATGCGGTCCGCTGAGGCGCGCTTGGCGGCGTCGATCATGAGCAACAGCTCCATCAGGTTATGATCGACCGGACGGCAGGTGGGCTGGATCAGGAACAGGTCGGCGCCGCGGACGTTTTCCTGGTACTGCAGGTACACTTCGCCGTCGGAGAATGTCTCCAGCATCAGGTCGCCGAGTTGCAGGCCCAACGATGCGCAGATCTCCTGGGCCAGGCACGGATTGGCGGTTCCGGAGAAGATTTTCAAACGATCGGGCGTCATCGCCCGGATCGGCTTAACGGCGGCCATAGTTTTTCTTCAATGTGCGGCCGGAGTGTACGCCACCAGAGACTGCGGTAGCGCGTCCGGTTGACCAGCGAAATCGGGAAAACACTTTCGTCGGCAAATGATTTTGCAGCGCGATTTACCTGTTCCCGGGTACGAAACAAACCGAAGAGCGCCGAGCCGCTTCCGGTCAGCATTGCCGGATTCGCACCCAGCTTAACGAGCCGCTGCTTCAAACGAGCGAGTTGCGGGAACTGCTCGAAAACTACTGTTTCAAAATCGTTAACGCAGGCCCCTGCGCCAAGTTCACCCCAAGCCTGCGACTGGAAACTAACTATCTTATTTTGTTGCGATTCGGTTGTCAATCGGGGGGTGAGGGCGCGATAGGCGGCGGCGGTGGAAACATGCACGGCAGGCGCGATGAGAAGCCCGGCAACTGGCGGCGAATCGGGCAGTGGATACAGTTCGGTTCCGCGGCCCAGGGCGACGGCCGCTCCGCCCAGCAGGAAAAACGGCACATCGCTGCCCAGTTCGGCGGCCAGTTCCATGAGGCGCGGCAATGCCAGGCGGTGTCCAGCCAGGGCGGGCAGCGCCAGCAGGACGGCGGCTGCATCCGACGATCCGCCGCCCAGACCGGCGCCCATGGGGATTCGTTTGCGCAGCCGGAACCGGACCCGGGCGGTGACGCGTATGGCGTCCAGGGCCAGGATGGCCGCTTGCGCGATCAGGTTATCCGGGATGTCGATGTCGCCGTCGATTTGGATGGTGGTGCCGCGCGCCCGCGTGAACTCGACATCGATGATATCGGCGAGCGAGATGGTTTGAAAAATCGTGCGGATTTCGTGATAGCCGTCCGGGCGCGCATGTAGAACGCGCAGATCCAGGTTGATCTTGGCGAGGGCGCGCAGACTGGCCTGGCGGGTCTGGCTCATTTGTCGTACTTGAGGAGCGAGAAGACGTCGTAGCCCGGCAGTTTGGCGCGGCCGTGCAGGAACGTCAACTCGATGGCGAAGGCCAGCCCGGCGACTTTGCCGCCAGCCTGCTCGACCAGCCGCGCAACGGCGGCCGCGGTGCCTCCGGTGGCCAGCAGATCGTCGACGATTAATACGCGGCAGCCGGGCGCGACGGCGTCCTTGTGCATCTCCAGGCTGTCGGTGCCGTATTCCAGGTCGTAGCTGACGCGCAGGGTTTTCGCGGGCAGCTTCTTCGGCTTGCGCACGGGCACGAAGCCGGCGCCCAGCGCATAGGCCAGGGCGGGCGCGAAAATGAAGCCGCGCGCTTCGATGCCCAGCACCATATCCACCTGCGCGTCGCGGTAGTGTTCGCACAAGGCGTCGATCACGCCGCGCAGCCCGGCCTTGTCTTTCAGCAGCGTGGTGATGTCGTAAAAGAGAATGCCCGGCTTGGGAAAGTCCGGCACTTCGCGGATCAGCGACTTCAGGTTATCCATCAGACCTCGATCAGACTTCGATTTGAAAATCGGAATAGCGTTGCAGGGCGGCCTCCTGCTCGTCGACGCCGCGCACGTCGGAAAAGCGCGGGCCTTTGCGCAGGGCCGCAGCCAAGTCGGAAAGTTTATCGGGCGGCCCGGCGGCGTATACCTCCACGCGCCCATCGTCCAGATTGCGCACGTAGCCGGTCACACCCAGCGCGTCCGCCACGCGCTGTGCGTAGTCGCGATAACCGACGCCTTGCACGCGCCCACGCACGAGGTAGAGCCGTGCGGTTTGGGGGCGGCGGGACATGGAAAAACGAGAATAGCATGATGAAAATGTTGCAGAATGGAGAGCGGACTTTATCTATTTTCGGCTGTGGCGGCTCTTCACACCGGCGCCCGGAGACGCAATCCAGCGGCGCGTGGAAGTGCGCAACCAGCTTCGCTTTTGGCGATGGGGATATCGATGCGAATCGGCATCTTCCGCGTCTGCGGCTTTGTATGGCGCGGATCTCGATGCGCCGTGCTGCCGCGGCTGGGACGGTTTACCTCAGCAATTCTTCCAGGCTCTTGGCATCCAGCACCCGCTCACTTAAATCTTTCAGTTCGGATGCCGGCAGTGCCGCCAGTTTTTCGGTGGCCCAAGCCGGCAAAGCAACGAAGCGCTTCTCAATTTGCCGGCGCAGGATGGTCAGTTCGCCTTCCTGACGCCCTTCGTCCAGGCCCCTCTGGAACACCGGCCCAAGACTTCGTTTTCCAGAATATTGATCTGAATCGGCATTTTCCGCGCCTCCTGCTCTACCGTTTTCGCCAAGCGCCGCAATCCAGCCAGAATCAACAACTGCGCCAGCGCAGTCTCCCGCTCCGCCGCCGCCAGACCCGCGATCCGCTCCATAATCTTGCGTATCGCCCCTCTATGGTCCCGCAATCGCGCCAGGATCTGCACTTTCCAGCAGGCGGTCTCCATCCAGCGTGCGAATATCGATCGGGCGGTACCCGAACAACACGTCGGGACCACGCAGCTCGCTCTCCATCCGGAGTTGCGGTTCTCTCACGTACAGCTCGACCTGGCGCGGGAATCGTCCGAACAGACGGAAGACGCACAGGCAGTATTCCGCCATTCGTAACGGCATTGCCGCGTCGTTGCTGCTTTGCAGTTCCACGTGGACCAGACCGCCGTCGACAGTCTCGCCGAGAAGGTCCAACCGGAGGTTTTGCACCTTTGGCAGATCCACATCCAGCCACTTCGCGACCGCCGTGCCGGTCAGCTCGCGCATGGTGAGCGTGGCTGAACCTTGTAACAGCAGCTTTAAGGCGATGTCGTAATCCTGCATGAGAATGCGCCAGCCGTCCGGGTACGCCTCGGCCGGCGCCTAACCCCTTGGCCGAAGCCGCCCATCATTTGTGTGACGGAAAAGGGTGGAATATTTGCGGCATTTCTCTCATCCGCGAATGAATCGGAATACAGGCGCCTGAGGAAACTGCGTGGGCAGGTATCTTCGCCTGCCCACTTTTTGGGAAGGACAGTTACTTCTGTGTTCCTGGTGGCGCCAGTCTTGCTTGCGCCGGTCCTCTTCGGCGCAGCCGTGCTCTTCTAGTCCGACGCGGGCTGGTTCTGGGTGGCCGGTGCGGTGGCCTGAGCAACGGTCGGCGGCAGGGCTGCCGCGAACGGCTTTAGCCCCAACACTGTTCACTTATACCAGTTGCGGGCTTGGGTTCTGATGGTCAATCACGTTCACATCTTGATCTATCCCGAAGCCCGCCTCTCGAGGATCACTAAAGCCATCAAGAATCATTCGGCACGCCAGGCCAATGCCATCTTTGCGCATCATGGGGCGCACAGGCTCGCCGTTTTGGCAAGACGAATCGTACGATCATTGGGTGCGGGGGCCGGAAGAGTTGGCCAAGATCGTTCGCTATATTGAGGAGAATCCGGTGGCGGCGGGGCTGGTGAGCCGCGGAGAAGATTGGCGGTGGTCGAGCGCGTTTGGCATGGCAGGAGGACAGGCCAGGAGGCCTGTCCCACTTAAGTGAACAGAATTGGCTTTAGCCCCGCTCTGCGGCGCGCTTTGCGCACCCTCAAACCCGCTCAGAAAGTGAAGCCCACCAGAAATTCCGCCTGGTTTAGATTCGAGTGCAACAGGCCGGCCGCGTCGCTGATTTGCGCCGAGTTCCATCGCGTGAAGCGTATTTCAGGCGAAATGTGCAGAAAGATGGCGTGGATATCCACGCCCCCACCCACCACAAATCCCATGGTGGTGTTCTTCTTCAGCTCTGAAGGGCTGGAGGTGGAACTGAGATCCAATCGGCTGACCCCGGTAATGGTCTGCTTCAGGCCGGCCAGGGTGTCCCACGCCACACCCGCGTCCAGATATGGCCGCACCACCGGAAAATGGAACCGGTATTTCAACAGCAGCGGAAACTCCCAGTTATTCGCGGTCGTGGCGCTGGCGGTAAAGACGTCCACCAGGTTGCCGGAGCCGCTGTAGCCGAGCCGCCGGTAGAGCGCATCGAACTCCACGCCGAGGCCCAGCGGGAGCCGGACTTCCGCCACTCCGCCGATGATGTATCGCTGGGTGGGCGCGGTATAGTTGAACACGCCGTTGCCGGCGGCGTTCAGGAAATCCGTGAGAGGCACGCCGCCCTTGATCCCCGCCGAAAAGGGCTGCGCGAAAACGGATATCGATCCCAACAGGAACAGCAGCACTGGTCGCATGTTCCTTCCTACGGACGGCTGCCGCCATGGGTTACATGCGCGCCGCGCTTTGGTATCATTTCTAATCATTTCTCTTGCAGCGGCATTGAGGAGCAATCATGAGCCATTATTACGAAGACTTCGCGATCGGCGGCGTGCATGAATCGCGCGGGCGCACGGTGACGGAGGCCGATATCGTGAATTTCGCCGGCCTTTCCGGCGATTTTGTGGAATTACACACCAACGAGGAATTCGCGCGCAAGTCCCCGTTTGGACGGCGCATCGCGCACGGCGCGCTGGTGTTCAGCATCTCCACCGGGCTGATGACGCAGATGAACCTGATCAACGACACCGTGCTGGCGTTCTATGGCATCGACAAGCTGCGATTCACAGGCCCGGTATTTATCGGAGACACCGTGCGCGTCACCAAGCGCGTGATCGAGTTGAAGGAGAAGGACGCGGAGCGCGGCATCGTCACCTTCGAAACGCAGGTGCTGAATCAGAACAATGAGCCGGTGATCGTTTACACCGACAAGCTGCTGGTGAAGAGAAGGAAATGAGACCGCTCGATGGCCTCGTGGTGCTGGATTTGACGCGATTGCTGCCGGGCGCGGCGGCCACCATGCAGCTTGCCAACTTCGGCGCGGAGGTTGTCAAGATCGAAGAGCCGGAGCGGGGCGATTACGGCAGGTGGATTCCGCCCTATTTGAATGGCGAAGGCGCCGTGTTCCACATGGTGAATCGCGGGAAGAAGAGCGTCGCGCTGGATTTGAAAAGCGACAGCGGGCGCGAAGCCTTTCTGAAGCTGGCCCAAACCGCGGATGTGGTGGTGGAGAGCTTCCGGCCCGGTACGATGCAGCGCCTGGGCCTGAGTTACGAAACGCTGCACGCGTCGAACGAGCGGCTTATCTACGTGTCGATCACGGGCTATGGGCAAGACGGGCCGTGGGCGGCGATGGCGGGGCACGACATTAATTACCTGGCGCTGGGCGGAGCGCTCGAGGGGAACGGCGCGTGCGGCGGGCCGCCTGCGATTCCCGGGATTCAGATTGCGGATCTGGCGGGCGGCGCCATGCAGGCGGTGACCGGCGTGCTGCTGGCTCTGGCGGCGCGCGCTAAGACCGGCCGGGGCCAGGCGGTGGACGTTTCGATGGTGGATGGCGTGGCGTGCCTGCTGCCCGTAGCGCTGGGCTTCCATGCGGCGACTGGTGAGTTGCCCGCGCGCGGCGATGGCGTGCTGACGGGCCGCTACGCCTGTTACCGCGTTTATGAGGCGGCGGACGGGCGCTGGATCGCCGTCGGCGCGCTGGAGCCGAAGTTCTGGCAGGCGCTTTGCCGCGCCCTAGGGTGCGAGCAGTTCATGGCGGACCAGTTCGCCGAAGGTCCGCGGCGAGAGGAGATTATTGCGGAGTTGGCGCGTATCCTCCGCGCGCGCACGGCGGAAGAATGGTTCAAGCGCCTGCGGCCGGCGGATGTTTGCGTGACGCCGGTGCGCAACGTGACGGAAGTAGTGGAGCATTTCGGCCTGAGCCGCGGCGATTCGGTGGTCGCACCCAGGCTCAGCGACACGCCCGGGCGGCTGGGCGGGGCGCCGCCGCGCTTGGGCGAGCACACGCACGAAGTGTTGAGATGTGGCGAGGAGGGCTAAACACAATGGTCCTGGTCGGATGACACGCGATGACACGCGAAAAGACCCACCGGAGAGACTGGCTGGCGCATTTGCTGCGGCATGGAACGATCTGTCCCAGATGTGTCTGTATCAGTGCAGACACGGCACGCTGGGAGCGTGCGCCACAACCTGATTTCGTCACAACATGTCTGATATTATAGAACCAAATGCGCTGGTGGTCCCGCCCGTCACGACCGGTGCTGGCCGTGCTGGCTGTGGCGTTCTCTGCTTCCCTGCTCGCCTACACAGGTCTCTGGTTTGTGGTTGCCAGCCCCGAGCCCAAGGTGGAACTCAGCTTCGACAATACTTATCTCCCCTCCGAACACGCACAATTGATCGATGCGGTGCACAAGAACAGCCCCGCAGAGAAGGCCGGTCTCCGACCCGCCGACCGCATCGTGGCGATTGACGGACAGCCGATCGCCGACGAGTCATTCATGCGCAACATCTGGCTGCGGCATCAGCCTGGCGACCAGATCCGGCTCACCATCGTGAGGCCCAGCGCAAGCAGCCCGGTCTTCCTGACGGCGACATTCCGCCAAAGTCCCTCCGAATCTCCGGGCGGCCTCCTCGGCCGGCAATTGTCCAACTGGTTTCCCGCGCCTTTTGTACTGGTGGGCCTTGCGGTTCTTTTCCTGCGCCTGGAGGATCCCAACGCGTGGCTGTTGGTTCTCGTCTTCGGCGGCCTGATCGTGACCCGGGACCTGCCGCCTACCAGCCCCCATCCGGCGTGGTGGCCTTTTGCCATGGCTTACCAGGCGCTCTTACTCGGGATGCTCGGCCCCCTCTTCTATTGGTTTTTTGCGGTGTTTCCGGCGCGCTCGCCCATCGATCGCCGCCTGCCTTGGCTGAAGTGGAGTTCCCTGGCGATCGCCTTCGCCCTGACGTTGGGCGGCATCCGCGTCGGTGCGCTACGCCTTCCGCCTCCCTTGCAACAATCGGTGGGAGACAGGGTCTCCGGCAGGATCGCTTTCCTGATCGTCTTTGCCTACTTGATGCTCGGCTTGGTCTCGTTCGCCACGAATTTCTTCACCACGCACGACCCTGAAACGCGCCGCAAGATCCGCGTGATGTTCTGGGGCACGGTGGTGAGCTTAGGTCCCAACCTGGTGGACCTCCTGGTCCGGAACTTCACCGGCCGGCAAGACCCGCTGTGGCTGGACACGATTCGCAGGGCGCTCATGTTTGTTTTCCCGCTGTCTTTTGCGTACGCCGTGGCCGTGCACCGCGTGCTCGAAATCCCTGTACTGTTGCGGCGCAGCGCCCGCTACCTGCTGGTGCAGCGTGGATTCACGTTTCTGCTCTCGCTGGTCAGCATCGGCCTGACGCTGCTGTTCGCGATGTCGTTCGCGCGCTATCTGCAGCCTATCGTCGAGATCGCCCAGCCATCCGGCATCGCGCTGGGCGCAGTGTTTGGGACCGCTCTGTTGTGGAGCGGCACGCAGGTGCACAAGCGCGTCAGCGGCCGAATCGATCGTGCCTTCTTCCGCAACGCCTACGATGCTCGCATGATCCTGGAAGATCTGGCCGAAACGACGCGCACAGCAACTGACCGCGCCGAACTCACGCGTCTGTTGGAGCGGCATCTCGCGCAGGCCCTGCACCCCAGTTTTGTGACGGTACACTTGCAGCCCGGCGAGGCGCTGCCGGAGAAGCAGCCCGAGTGCATGGTCGTTATTCTGGGCCGCGACGGAGCAAAGGTGGGCGCGTTGATGTTGGGTCCGCGCCTCTCGGAGGAGCCTTATTCGGGCGAAGACCAGCGCCTGCTGGCGTCCATAGCCAGCCAGGCGGCCATCGCGCTGGAGAACATGCGTCTCGGCGAAGAGATCGCCGCCCGCATCGAGACCGAACGCCGCGCGGCGCGCGAAATGGAGATTGCGCGCGACGTACAAAGCCGCCTCTTGCCGCAGTCGCCGCCGGTCCTCAAGACTCTGGATCTCGCCGCGTGCTGCATTCAGGCGCGCGCCGTGGGCGGCGACTATTATGACTTCCTCGATCTCGGTCCGGACCGCATCGGCCTGGTGCTGGCCGATGTCTCCGGCAAAGGCGTGCATGCCGCCCTGCTGGTGGCTAATCTGGAGGCGTATCTGCGCAGCCAGTGCTCGATGGCCCCGCTCGAACCCGTCCGCATGCTGCAACAGGTCAATCAGTTGCTGTACGCGTCCACGGCGCCGGAGCATTACGCCACATTATTCTTCGGAGCCTACGACGACGCCACGCGCGAGCTTCTCTACGTGAACTGCGGCCACAATCCGCCCATCTGGCTGCGTCCGGATGGCAGCGTGACGCGGCTGGAGGCGACCGCCACGGTGATCGGAGCATTTGCGCGATGGCAAGGTTCGGCCGGCCGCGCGCAGCTCAATCCGGGCGATCTGCTGGTGGTGTTCAGCGACGGCGTCACTGAAGCCAACCGCGGCGAGGAAGAATTCGGCGAGGTCCGGCTGATTGACGAACTACGAGAGAACAGCCGCCGCCCCGTTGCGGAAATCGTTCCCGCCATCCTGGCCAGTGTGCAGCAGTTCAGCACGGGCGACCAGTACGACGACTTCACGCTGCTGGCCGCCCGCGCCCGCTAGCCACCAACCACCAGCCACCAGCCACGGCGAGCGAAGCTCGCCTTCGCGGGTCCTCCAGGACCCGCTCTTCCCGGCCCATTCCGCCATGCTAAACTCACAGGCAGAAAACCCGTCCCCCCAAATGACGCTCGTCGAAGAACTGCGCGCCGTTCCCGTATTCGCCGATCTGCCGGCCGGCGACCTCCACTGGCTGGCCTCGCAAATGACCCGCATCGACGTCGCTCCCGGCGAGATCTTCATCCGCGAAGGCAGCCCCGCCGACCGCATGCTGATCCTCCTCGATGGCGAGATGCGTCTGCGCGTGGAATCCGGCAATTCCGAGGCAACCACGCGCATCTTCCGCGCCCCGCTCGTTACCGGCATGCTGCCCTATTCGCGCATGACCCAGTTCCCGGGAACCATCCGTGCCGTGACGCAGGCGCGCGTCGCCACCTTGCCGGCCGATCGCTTCCCGCTGATGCTCGCGCGCATGCCGGTGCTGGGCCCGCGCCTGGTGGCCTTACTCTCGGACCGCATCCGCGATTTCACCAAGCTGCAGGATCAGCAGGAAAAAATGGCCGCGCTGGGCAAGATCTCGGCCGGGCTGGCGCACGAATTGAACAACCCGGCGGCGGCCGCGCGCCGCGCCGTCTCGAGCCTCCGCGAAGCGTTTCAAACCTTTCGCGAAGCCTCTGCCCGGCTGGACGCGCATCCACTCTCGACCGTTCAGCGGGCGGCCGTACCGGCGTTGGAGCGCGAGCTCGCGCAACGCCCTGCCGCACCCGCGCCCATGGATTCCCTCGATCGTAGCGATTGCGAGGAGGCCATCGCGGCGTGCTTGCAGCGACACGGGGTCGCGCGCGCCTGGGACCTGGCGCCCGCCTTGGTGGATGCGGGCTGCGAAGCTGCCTGGTTCGACCGCGTGTCCGCGCAATTCCCCGCGGAGGCGTGGCCCGATTTCCTCGCACGCATCGCCGCTTCCCTCACCATCGGAACTCTGCTCGATCAAATCGAAAACTCCACCGGCCGCATCTCCGATCTGGTCCGCGCGATTAAAGAGTATACTTATATGGATCAGGGTCCTGAGCAGGAAGTGGACATCCACCAGGGGATCGAAAGCACGCTGCTGATGCTGCGGCACCGCCTCAAACAAGGTATCGATGTGAAGCTCGATTTCGACCGCAGCTTGCCGAAGATCTGCGCGCGCGGCAGCGAGTTGAACCAGGTCTGGACCAACCTGATCGACAACGCCATCGACGCCATGGAGGGCAAGGGCGAACTGCGCATCCGCACCGCCCGCGAGCTGGATCGCCTGCTGGTCGAAATCGGCGACAACGGACCGGGCATCCCGCCGGAAGTCCAAGCCCATATTTTCGAGCCGTTCTTCACCACCAAGGGCGTCGGGCAGGGCACCGGGCTGGGTCTCGAAACAGCCCGCCGCATCGTACAAGAGCATTCCGGCGAGCTTACGGTCCAATCCGTTCCCGGTGACACCCGCTTTCAGATTCGCCTGCCGCTGCCATCGGGAGGAACGCCATGACATGCACTCACACCGGCCAGATACGCAAAGTCTCGCCCCACACACACGGCTGCGAGGAATGCCTCAAGATGGGCGATAGTTGGGTCCACCTGCGGCTATGCCTCAGTTGCGGCCACGTGGGCTGTTGCGATTCGTCGAAGAATAAGCACGCCACCAAGCATTTCCACAAGACCAACCACCCCATCGTGCGCTCGCTCGAGCCGGGCGAAGACTGGGGCTGGTGTTACATCGACGAGGTGGAACTGGATTCTGATACGATCAGGTCGTGATCAGAACTCTATTCATCGCCTTGTCGCTTGGAGCGCTGCTCCACACTCCCGCCATCGCCCAAGACGCCCAAGCCAATCGCCTGACTGCCCGCCAGGCGATCGAGCGTATTCAGAAGAATGTCGGCGTCACATGGCGCAGTCAAACCGTCGATACCTTCAAGGCCGGCGATCCGGATACGCCTGTCACCGGCATCGCGACCACCATGATGGCGACTTACGATGTGCTCCAGCGCGCCGCCGCCGCCGGCGACAACTTGGTCATCACGCATGAGCCGACCTTCTACGGTCACACGGACGAGACCGCCGCTCTCGCCGCCGAGAACGACGCGGTGCTGGCCACCAAGCAGGCGTTCATCGAAAAGCATCATCTCGTGATCTGGCGCTTTCACGACCACTGGCATGCGCGCACCCCCGATGGCATTCAGACCGGCATGATCCGCGCGCTCGGCTGGGAGAAGTTCCGGAATCCGGGTAACAACCACCTCTTCGTCATCCCCGAAACCACACTCGACAACCTGGCCAGCAGCATCAAGCAGCGTTTGGGAATCCGCACACTGCGCGTGGTGGGCGACCCGGCCATGCGCGTGACCAAGCTTGCGCTCAACCCGGGCTATCCGGGATTTCCGGGCGAACGTCACATGCTGCAGCGCGACGACGTCGAGGTTCTGGTGATGGGCGAAGGCCTGGAATGGGAGACCATCGAATACGGCGCGGATGCCGCCGCCGAAGGCAAGCACAAGGCGCTGGTTATTCTCGGCCACATTCCCTCCGAGCAAGCCGGTATGGAGGATTGCGCCCGTTGGCTGAAGGGCTTCCTCACCGAAGTGCCGGTGGAATTCATCGCCACGGCCGAGCCGTTTTGGCCCGCGAAGTGACTCATTCGTGCCGCAGTGCGATCAGCGGATCGGCTTTGATGGCCCGCCAGGCCGGCACGCAAGTAGCTACGATGCCGGTAAAGACCAGGGCGAGGATCACACATAGGTAAGTCGGAACGTCGGTCGCCGTAACTTGATAGAGCAGTGCGGTGACCAACCGCGAAGCCGCTATCGCCACGCATGTCCCCAAAGCCAAGCCGGCCATCACCGGCTTCAGGCTCGCGATCGTGACCAGCCGCAAAATGTCCAACTGCGTGCCGCCCAGCGCCACCCGAATACCGATTTCGCGCGTCCGTTCGCGGACGCCGTAGGAGATCACGCCGTAAATGCCAACCGCCGCCAGCGCCAACGCGATCGCCGCAAAGACTGCGAGTAACATCGCGGACACACGCGAACGCCACAACTTATCCGCGATCACGCGCTGCATGCTCTCCACCTGCGACAGCGGAATGCTCCGGTCGATGGCGCGCACCGCCGTTTCACAGGATTTGGCGAGCGCCTCCGGGTCCACCATGGTGCGCACCACAAATGTAAGTGTCGTAAGTCCGAACGCATTCGGGCGCTGTAAGTAAGGAAGATACACCTCGTGATCCGGCTCGCCCGTCCAGTCCGACTGGCGAACGTTCTTCACCACTCCCACGATAGTCATCCGGACCGGTTCCCGATCGGGCCCGTGGAACAGGATCTGCCTGCCAACGGAATTCTCTCCCGGCCACTGTCGGCGCGCCATGGCTTCGTTGACGATGACCACGGCAGGTGAGTGATCGTCGTCACGCGCCGTAAAGTCTCGTCCGCGGAGCAGCGGGATTTGCATGGTCTCGAAGTATCCGGTACGGATGACGCGATAGACCGCGCCAAACTCGTGGCCCGGCGGCGGAGCGGGCCGGCCAATCACATCGTAACCGAGGGTCCATACGTCTCCGCCGATCGGCAGATGGTTGATGGCGCTCGCCGATTGCACACCCGGAAGAGCGGCCAGCTTGTCCTGCACTTGTTGGAAGAGCGCCACGCGCTTCTGCGCCGTATCGTATGCCGCCGCCGGCGCGTGCATCTCGAACGTCAGCAGCTTGCGCGGATTGAAACCGGCATCCACCAGGTTTAAGTTGCGCAAGCTTCTGATCATCAGCCCCGCGCACACCAGCAGCACCAAAGCCAGCGACACCTGCGCGATGACCAGCGCGGTGCGGGTCCGCCGGCCACTGCCACCCCCAGTCGCATGGCGGCCGCCGTCTTTGAGGCTTTCGTTCAAGTCCAGCCGCGATGCCTGCAGCGCCGGCACGAGTCCGGAGATCAACCCCACAACCAGAGACGCGAGCAACGTAAACCCGAAGACCGTCGCGTCGATACTGACCTCCTGTTGCCGCGGCAGACTTGCTGCCGGCAGCATCCGACTGAGCAGCCCGAGGCTCAGCCGCGCCAGCAGCAGACCGCCCGCGCCGCCCAGCAACGCCAGTCCCACGCTCTCGCCAGCCAGTTGCCGGACGATCCGCATGCGGCTGGCCCCAATCGCCAGGCGCACCGCGATCTCTTTCTGCCGTGTCACAGCTCGTGTCAGAAACAGATTGGTGATGTCCGCGCACGCGATCGCCAGCACGAACACGACTGTCGCGAGCAGCAGCAACAGCGTGGGCCGAACCGCTCCGGCCACCTTTTCATGCAGAGGAACCACGTCGATGCCGAGGTTCGTGTTCGTTTTCGGATAGGCTGCCGCGAGCCGGCGCGCGACCGTATCCATCTGCGCCTGCGCTTGCGCCACGGAAACACTTGGGAGCAGCCGCGCAAACAGGCGCAATGAACTGCCGCCACGGTCCGTCACCCGATCTCCGAGCACCAGTGGAGTCCACATCTCGGCTTGCGTTTGCCAGAAGGGAGCAAACTGGAACTGCGGCGGCATCACCCCGACGATCGTGTAATCCCGATCGGTCAGCCGAATCGTTTGCCCCACCACGGCCGGGCTGCCGCCGAACTGGCGCTGCCACAGTCCGTAGCCGATCACCAGCACACGCGGCGCGCCCGGCTGATCCTCTCCACTGACGAAGGTGCGTCCCAGGAGCGGCGCCACCCCGAGCGTCGTAAACAGGTTCGCCGTCACCTGCAGACCGGGGATTTCTTCGGCCTTGTCCGCACCGGCCAACGACCCGCTCCAGGCTTGCGCCGCGGCCAACTGCTCGAAGGCGTGCACCTGCGCCTGGTAGTCGAGGAAATCCGCGGGCGAGACCGGGTATCGGCCCTCATGCAGGGCCACCACCAGGCGGCTAGGGTCGCGATACGGCAGCGGCTTCAGCAGGACCGAGTAGACCACGCTGAATATGGCCGTATTCGCGCCGATACCCAGCGCCAGCACCAGAATAGTCGCAAGCGCAAACCCCGGACTCTTGACTAAGACACGCATCATACTACTTAGACGCGGAATCGGCGCAGCGGTTGGCCGGCCAGCGCCAGACCTACCCGCCGCAAGCCTTCGCCGAACATCCCGGTGTCGACACCCATCCCAATGCGGAAGTGATCGGGCATCTCGAAGAAGCGGCCCGGCACCGCGCTGGTCTCATAATCCGTCCGCAAACGGACAAGAAGCGTCTCCACGTCCGCGCCGTGCAATCGCAGGAACGCAGTTGTGCCCCACTCGGTGCGCGGCGCGGATACCGCCCTGTGCTGCGCGAGAAATTCGCCGAGCAGCGCCCGATCCGCTTCCACCACCCCGCGAGCGCGGCTTCGGACGACATCCAACTGTTCGAGCGCCGCCACGCTGAGCAACTCCGCCGGATGCGCGGGAATCGATCCAAACAGATCGTTCAGCCGCCACATAGCCCGCGCCAGATCGGGCTGCGCCAGAATCCATCCGCAGCGCAGCCCGCTCAAGCCGTATACTTTCGTCAGGCTGTTGGTCACGATGAACTCCGGACCAAGATGATACGATGTGCGCGGCGTGTTCTCGTAAACCGCGTCCAGATAAACCTCATCGACCAGCACGTGCGCGCCCACGCTGCGCGCCAGGTCGCCGATCTCGCGCAACACCGCATCCGGCGTAAGCACGCTCGAAGGATTATGCAGATTCGTCACCACGATCAGCTTCGTCTTACTCGTCAGCACGCCGCGAATCGCCCCCGGGTCGAGCGCGTAGCCGTTCCCCTCGGCGCGCGCGAACCGCTTCACCTCAGCCCCCAGAAACAGCGCCGCCGAAATGAGCAACTCGTAAGCCGGATGCTCGATCAACACCTCGTCGCCCGGATCGATGAGCGCCGCCATCGCCAGATGATTCGCCATCGACGTGCCCGCCGCGGCGACCACGCAGTCCGGATCGACGCCGCATTTGCGGGCGATGGCTTGCTGCAAAGGAGCGTAGCCATAATTGCTGTCGCCATTGATCTCCAGCGCGGGCTGGCGCGGCAACTCCGCCAGCGGAAACGATCCCACGCCGCTGGTGGCCAGGTTGAAGCGCGCCCGGCTTTGCGTCTTGGCCCAATGCATGTA
>CABEEC010000767.1_pt1 | contig 17535 bp, 13 predicted proteins | sample 3423191 | NCBI WGS metagenome assembly CABEEC01 (sample SAMEA5534333, study PRJEB31848) | metagenome | biome: tundra; feature: field; material: soil | place: USA | collected 2013-05 | depth 0.15 m | reverse complement strand
CTTCAAAGAACTCGGCGGGAGCGACGAGGCTTGGGCGGTGTGGTCGAAGGCTCAGCCATGGCCCGCCGGCAGGCCCGACGTGCCTCGCGGCTGGCCGATGATGGCATGGAACGCTCTGAACCGGACCCTGCCGGAGATGCACGTACCCGATGCCGCGGGCCGGACCTGGACACTGGCCGATTTCAAGGGCAAGACTACCTTCGTGTTCCTTTGGGCCACTTGGTGCGGCCCATGCTGGCGGGAACTGCCGGGGGTGCAGAAGCTCTTTGAAGCCGTGAAGGGCCGTCCCGACGTGCAGGCCATCAGCCTCAGTATGGATGAGAATCCGGCCATCGTGGAGCGGTTCATGAAAGAACGCAAGTTCAACTTCCCGGTCCTGGTGAGCAAGTCCTACGTTGAACGGGTGCTGCCGGAAGTAAGCATGGGCCAGACGTGGCTGGTCGATCAGTCTGCCGCCATACGGCTGCAACGGCGAAACGTGCCCTATCTGGAGAAGGTGTGGGTGGATGAGGCGCTCGACAAGTTGAACCATCCGCCGAAGTGACGGCTTGATACGAAGCGATGTTGGAGCAATTGCGCCGGACCGTATGCAGGATTCCGAAAGGCCGGGTGGCGACGTACGGCGATGTGGCACGGGCCGCGGGCTACCCCGGCGCGGCCCGGCAAGTCGCCTGGGCCTTGCACAAGGCCAAGGGCGGCATCCCCTGGCATCGGGTGCTGGGCGCCGGAGGACACATCCGGTTGCCGGGGCATGCGGGTCTGGAGCAGCGCATGCGGCTCCAGGCGGAAGGCGTGGCCTTCTGCGGCAACCGCGTGGACATGGCTCGCCATGCGTTCGATTTTGCCGCAAAACGAAAGCGGACATGACTGCCCGATAACGCTATCATCAAAGGTATGCGAACCACTGCCCTCGTTTGGCTGCTCTTCGCGCCGTTTTGCGCGAGCCATGGGCAAAGCACTTCAGCGGGCGCACCCGCCCAATCCGCCCGGTCCGCTATCTTCCTCTTCGGACCGGCGGGCGCGGAAGCCGCGCGCCAAGCCGCCCGCACCGCAGTGGCCGTCTCCCGTCATTGGCTGAGCCAGCCCGGCTCCGCAGCCGAACTCCGCCGCAGCGGAAGCGTGGATGCTTTACCGCTTGATGCCAAAATCCCTGCCAAGTCGATCGAGCCGGCCTTCCTCAACGCCGCGCGCGAAGCCCGCGACACCGATCCGGACACATTCCTGAATTCTCTCGATCGCGCCGCGCAGTCCCTCGCCGGCCGCCCCGGTCTGCGTATTCTGGTGACGATCGTCGAGACACCGCCGCTCTCGGTCGATGCCGAGACACAGCTCAAGCAAACCATCGACTTTTGCAAGTCCAATTCCATCCGCGTGGTCGTGCTCGATCCCGCCACAGTCCCCTCGAAGTACGCGAGCCGTTCTTTTCTGGCGCTCGGGGAGAGTACTGGCGGCGCGCTGATCCGCGACCCCAAGGCGCTGGACGCCACCATTCTCATCGCCTCCGCCGGATCGAAGACCGCGGAATCGGCCTACGCCGCGCCGGTCGCGGAAGCACCTGTCATCGCCGCGAACCTGCCCGATTTGCCAACCGATTTGCCCGTACACACGCGCTTCATGCGCATCTCGCCGCGCGGCTCGCAGTCTTTTGGCATACAACAGAGCGTCGGCGCCGGCCGGGGCGGCATCACCACAGTCGACGGCGGCCCGAATATTGAAAACACCACCGGACCTGTGCGCGGCTTGTTCCTGGTCGAATCGCCGGTGAACGCTTTGCATTTCGATATCGACGACAATTCCGGCACATATACCGCCCGCGCCCGCGTCACGCAGATCGCGCGCAACGCTTCGGGCAAAATCGTGTGGCGGGCGAGCAAGCCGGTAACCCTGCATGGCCCCCTGTACAAGCTCGAAGCGCGCCGCGCGGGCAACATTTATTACATGCGCGAGGTGGTTTTGCCAGGCGGCCGGTACACCCTGGAAGCCAGCGTCGAAGACCTGATCGCCGGCAAGACGGGCGGCGTGCGAGAGCCATTGGGCACCGGTATGGGCACGCCCGGCTTTACCGTCAGCGATGCGCTGGTGGTGCGGCCGTTCAACGGAGCGGCCGACAAGTTCGAAGCCGATCAGGTGCTCAACTACGACGGCAATGCCATCTCCCCTCTGCTCGATCCCGTCTTTCACGCCAACCAGCCGTTCACGCTGCAGATTTACCTGATTGTCTACCCGGACATTTATGGGGCGCAGCCGCAGATGAGTTTGGAGATCCTGCGCCATGGGCGCGTCGTCGGCCGCAGCGCTCTGCCTTTCACCGACAAGATCCGCAACGAGTCCGTCGAAGGCGGCAGCATGGGCATGGTGGGCGAGCAGAAACACGAATTCCCTTACCTGGCAACCTTGCGCGGCGTCGAACTCAGCCCCGGCGACTATGAGGCGCGCGTCACCGTACGCCAGGGCACTGTCGCTTTGACCCGCCCGGTGAGCTTTCGCGTTCTGGGCAACGAGCGGACCGCCGTTCTCGCCTCCGCCGGACCTAGCGCCGCTGCCGCTGCCCCGCCAGCAGAAGATGAAGACGCCGAGGTGACGCTGCCCGAGGTCGATCCCGTACACTTGGCTACGGACGCCGGCGCCCTCGGCGCTCCCGAGCAGCAGAAGCTCTGGGACGAAGCGGCCGGCAGCGCTTTGTCGTACTCCTCGCGCCTGCCCAACTTCCGCTGCAACCGCGAGACGCACCGCCTGACGGCTCCCGTGAAGAGTGCCGAACGTTTTAGCCAAACCGACACCTTCATCGAAGAACTGACCTACGAGAGCCCCAAGGAAACCTATCGCACTCTGGAGGTGAACGGCCAGAAATCCAGCATGCAGCGCGACGCGTTCAGGGGTGTGCACTCGCGCGGCGAATTCGGTTCCATGCTGAAGTCGATCTTTCGCCCCGAAGCGGCGGCTCAGTACAAGTGGGCCGGGCGGGCCATGACTGGCGGCGTTCTGTGCGATGTCTTCGATGTGGACGTGCCCGTGGCGCGCTCAAACTTCATTTTGACCTTCAACCTGCGCCAGGAGGTCGCCGGCTTCCATGGCCGCGTGTTCGTCGACGAAGATAGCGGACTCGTGCGCCGCATCGTATTGCAAGGCGGCGGTCTGCCGAAGGACTTCGGGCTGCAGTCGCCCACTTTTTCGCTCGAATACGGAATGGTGCGCATCGCCGGCGAAGACCACCTGCTCCCCTTGCGCTCGGTTCTCCAGGTCCGCCAGGGCAAGCAGGTGGTGCGCAACGAAACGCAGTTCCGCGATTACCGCAAGTTTCAAGCCTCTTCGGAAGTCAAGTTTCAGTGAGCCGCGAATTTGCCCCCGAATTGAGAGCTGAATTGAGTGATGTGAGCCATGCGAAACCAATTGTGGCTTCCCGTTCCGGCGCTCCTGCTCGCCCTGTTTTCGGCGGGCCCGGCGCGCTCCGACGATCGTTCGCTGGTCGTCCTATTCGGCCCCACCGGCGAGGATACCGGCCGGCAGGCCGCGCACTCCATAGCAGATAGCACGCACGACTGGTTGAAAATCCAGGGGGCTACCGCGGAACTGCGGCGGCCCGGCATCTCCGAAGGCCAGGAACTCACCAAGTACATGCAGCCCAAGGACCTCGATCAGGCTTTTCTGGATGCCGCCGGCAGCGGCCGCCAAACCGATCTGCAGGGCTTCCTGAATGCACTCGACAAGGCCGCTTACGCACTGGCGCGGCGTCCGGGAAAGCGGCTGCTGGTCGTTATCCTGGAGAGCCCGTCGCCCGAAATCGTGAAAGCCATGAGGGGCGGGTCCGAGGAACTCGATAGCCGCCTCAGTCAGACCGTCGATTTTTGCCGCTCCAAAGCCGAACGGGTCGTTGTGCTCGACCCTTCCGAGCCGGCATCGAAAGAACCCCTGGCGGCTTTCAAGTCGCTGGCGGCCGCTACCGGGGGGACGTTGGTCCGCGAAACGAAATCGCTGGCCACGAGTCTCCTGACGATTGTTCCGGTGGAAAAGGCCGAAAGCGCCGCTTCACCGCCTACCGCCGCCGCGCCGGTGGGCCTGCCCGTTCATGCGCGTTTCATCCGCATGCGGCCCATTCGAGCGAAGAACGCGGTCACGGACCTCGGACCCATGACCGGATTGCTGCTGGTCGAGTGCCCGTTCAGCGCGCTGCAATTCCGGACAGACGGCGGCAAGTTCGTGGTCGAGGCCCGCGTGACGGAGACCGTCCGCAACGCCGAGGGCAAGAGCGTCTGGGAGGCGAAGAAGGATATCGCGATCAAGGAACCGCTCAAAAAGCAGCAGGCGCGCAAGGACGGCAACCTCTATTACATGCGCGAACTGCAACTGCCTGGGGGACAGTATACGATCGAGGCGGCGGTGGAGGATCTGGCCGCGGGCAAATCCGGAAAAGCCAGCGAGACGTTGCGCTCGAGCGACAATCTCCCCGGATTCACGGTGAGCGACGCCATGTTCGTGCGGCCCTTGAACGAATCCGCCGACCGGTTCGAGGCCGACCAGGCGCTCAGCTATGATGGCAAGGCGCTCGCGCCGCTGCTCGATCCCGTCTTCGCCGCCAACGAGCCGTTCATCCTCCGGCTTTACTTCATCATTTATCCCGATTTGGGCGGCGCGAAGCCGGAAATCAGCCTCGAAATCCTTCGCAACGGGCAGGCCGTCGGGCGGTCGCAACTGGCTTTCAACGACGAGATCAAGAACACGGCGGCCGAGAGCGGCACCCTGAGCGGGAAAGGCGAACAGAAGCACGAGTTTCCATACCTGACCCAGATCCGCGACGCGAGCTTCGATGCCGGGCAGTACGAAGCGCGCGTCACTATCCGGCAGGGCCGCAACACCGTTACGCGCGTCGCGCCGTTTCGCGTAATCCGAGCCGCCGGCGGCCGATAAGAATAGCGTGCGTGGGGCAGGACTCCGGTCCTGCGGCCGGCGTCCACGCCGTGTGCGAAGAGCGGGTCCTGGAGGTCTGCCCCACAAAGATGGGGACGCAGGCTTCGCAGCCCTCGCTTTTAATTAATGCGTTCTTTCCGCAGCCGGCTTCCGCGCCAGGAAACCCACGTGCGCCGGCGGGAATCGAAATCGTCCGTACCCGCCGAGCAAGCGCGCCTCGAAACCTGCCCGGCTTAGTTCCGCGAGTAACTCGGAACCGGAGTACAAATGCAAACGATGTATCTCTTCGCTGCGCCTGTAAAGCTTCCCCATCCGCCGGAAGCTCGCGATCTGCCGCGTCAGCGTCTTCCGTCTCCGGTCCTCTCGCACTTCTAGAAGAATCGCCCAGTCGGGTCCTTCCAGGAATCTTCGCTGCTTCGTCCCCTCCGCGACTACCCCCGGCTCCACGATGTCGAAGACGAACACGCCGCCGGGGCGCAAGGCGCCGTGCACGCGATGAAAGAACTCCGCCAGTCCTTCCTTGCCGCTCCTCCGGTCGAACGCATAGTTGACGCATTCGCCGATCGAAGTGACGGCGTCGCACGGCGGCAGTTCGACGCTCAGAAACGACCCGACTTGGAACTTTGCGGCCGGCGCCTGCCTGCGCGCCAGCCGGATCATGTGAGCCGATATGTCGATGCCGAGCACGTCATAACCGCGTTCGCTCAGTTCCCGCGCCCAAACGCCGCTGCCGCAGCCCGCGTCCACCACGCGCCCGCCAAGGATACGGTTCTGCCGCAGCAGGCGCAGCAATCCCGGCGCGGCCTTCCTGGCAAAACCGGTGAAGCCCGTATCGTGAATGTAGGCCAGGTCGCGATCGTACGCCGTCATGAATTACTTACGGAAGAATTCCCGATCGATCTTGGCAGCCAGGATGAAATCGTTCTCCGTCAGGCCGTCGATTTTGTGCGTGTACGTCTTCACGTCCACCCGCCCCCAGGTGAGCAACAGGTCCGGATGGTGCCCCTCGGCCTCCGCTACCGCGCCCGCGCGATTCACGAATGCCAGGGCGGTCTTGAAGTCCGGAAACACGAACGTCTTGGTGAGGTGATGTTCGGCTATCACTTTCCAATCCGGCAACTGGGCGGATAACTTCTGCAATTCCTCGCCTCGCAGCGGAGGCACGCCCCCCTCGCAAGGAACGCAATGCTTTTGTGTCAAACCGACTCCCGATTCACCCATGTCCATCCTCCTTTTAAGCTTACGATTGTGCTACGGTGCGGCGCGGAACGGATCGACGACACGTACACCGAGGCGGTCGAAATCGCGCGTATTTCGAGTGGCCACCGTCAGGTCGTGGAGGTGGGCCGTGGCGGCGATCATACCGTCTTCAGACAAATCGTCGGGCTTCCCATGCATGAGGCGCGCCCATTCCCGAAAGCACGCGCCGTCCATCGGCAGGACCTGAAGAGATCCAGCCAAATGGTCAACCCATGCCTCGATCTCATGAGCTTTGGCCGGGTCCTGTTTGCGCGTCCGTTCAATACCAGCCTGCAGTTCACCCAGAGTCGCTGCTGCGAGAAAGATCTGGCTTGCATCCAGCCCCCCGACCCATGCCACCACGGCGCCGTGAGGTCTTGGCTTCCGCAGTTCGGAGATCACGTTCGTATCGAGAAGATACTTGCTCACTAGAACTCCACCGGAGCCCGCCTGCGAAACTTCCGGCGCTGCGGAATCAGGTTCTCGAATCGAGGGTAAGGCGCGAGCAGCAGCGTCTTAAGACTGGGCTGCGCTGCGCTTTGCAGCCGCCGCCATTCCTCGATTGGAACCAGCACAGCCGTTTCGACGCCCCGCCGCGTAACGATCTGAGGACCCTTCTCGACCGAAGCATCCAACAGCGCGCTGAAACGCGCTTTGGCGTCTTGCACGGGCCACGAAGACATAGGCGCCTCCTTCACCTTCATGGTACAGCCTAGTCACCTGACTAGTCAACAAGCGGCCATCTCGTCATCTCGCCGAGGCGGTGCGGATCGTGGCGATTCCAGTTGCGACCGTTAAGGCCGTGGATCAGGCGGCCGCGGCAATCATGCCGCCATCCAGCAAATCGTCAGACTGCCCGTTCATGAGGCGCGCCCATTCCCGAAAGCAGGCGCCGTACAGGCTAGGGACAGGACGCCTGATAATCAATCACGATGGTGCACTTACCTGATTTTGGACAAGCCGGCAAACCGGCGGTCAGGTCGGCGGGCGAAAACTGCACCTTTTTCTTGGACCCAAATTCCTTGCCCGGGCCGAACTGGGGATCCGGATTGGCGTCTCGGACATCTGGGCCCGTGGCGATGATGTTCGCGCCGGAGTTCGTCGACCAGACCTTGGCGAGTGTGTCGGAGCTGGTAATGCTCCAGTCTTTGTTTTTCCATGGAGTCGGTGTGCCGCCGTTTACACTGATCGAGCATGTCTGTCCTCCGTCAATATCAACTTCGGCAACTGCACCCGGCTTGACCGTCCATTGCGTTTTCGTGTGGACCAGCATGCTCCCATCGGACACCCGTATCGGCGAGGGACGGGGCGGGGTTTGGGGTTGGTGAATGCGGTGCGGGCACGCGCTCCAGCCAGACAGTCCGATTGCCGTGCAGACCGACAGGATCAGGCCGGCATACTGCCGCCGACCGCGAGTCTTGGGGTATTGTGTCTTTCGCATTTTACTTCTCCTCTTATTGATTGGCGGAAACCATACGCAAAAGGGGACGCCAGAGCCTTTGTAAATCGTGTCTGGCATGGTACGACTGAAAAGCCCGCCCGCCCCAACGACGCTCGATTGCTTCCAATTGCCTCTGGGCAGCCAGAGCGAACCGCAGAGCTGCGTCTCGATCCCGCAGCGCCTCGCTCGCGCGGGCCTCCAGGGATTTTGCTCGCGCGCCGTACGGTCAAGCGGGCACGGACGAGGTGCCGCGCATCGTTACTTTGGTGGTGAGGGACAGGTCGGCTGATAGTCGATCTCCACCTTGCAGAGCGCTTTCCCTGCATCGCAGTCGAGGCTCGGCGGAAGCCCGGCGCCGCTGGCGGTAGCGGGCGAAAACTTCACCTGTTCGACCCCAAATTCGTAGCCTGGGCCTTCCTTGAAGGGATCGGAATTGAGTTGTTGGGCATCGGGCCCTGTCACATAGATAGTCTTGCCACCGGAGAACGCGCCGCCGGGGCTCCTCGTTGAAACCTTCGCCTTGTTATCGGAGCTGCTAATGGTCCAATCCTGCCCAGTCACATTCTTGCTGGTGCTGGGGTTGCCGAAGGTAATCTTGCAAGCCTGCCCCCCGGAAATAGTGAGGACGTTCGTGCTCGCGCTCGAATCTAGCTTCACGTCGGGTGAGTTCGTGCGGACCACCATGCTCCCATCGGACACCCGGATCGGCGAGGGCCGGGGAGCCACCGGCCTCTGTATCGGCTTGCGCGGGCACGCGCTCCAACCAGATAGGCCGATTGCCGTGCAGACCGACAGAATCAGGCCGGCATACTGCCGCCGACCGCGAGTCTTCGGGTAGTGTGTCTTTCGCATATTACTTCTCCTCTTATTGATGGGCGGAACCTATCCGCAAAAGGGGACGCCAGAGCCTTTGTAAATCCGGTCTGTCATGGTACGACTGAAAAGCCCGCCCGCCCCAACGACGCTCGATTACTTCCAATTGCCTCTGGGCAGCCAGAGCAAACCGCAGAGTTGCGTCTCGATCCCGAAGCGCTTCGCTCGCGCGGGCCTCCAGGGCCTTTGCTTGCCAGTTCGAGTCCGGCAGCTTGGATAAACGGTCCTCCACAGGCTGAACGGCGGCCAGTACCCCCCTCCAATCGCCGGTTTCCAGGCGCGCCTCGGCCACAGCCAAGGTGGACGCCAGGAGCACGCCCACGTCCGGCACCGCCGCTGCCACCGCGAACGAGCGTTCGCAGTGCTGCCGCCCTTCCTGCTTGCGGCCCGAGCGGATCAGGGCCAGGCCCAACAGCCGATTCAGGACTGCAAGCGGCTGGTCCTGCTTGGTGTGAGAGAGCAGGCGGTTGCATGTCGCGACCGCTTCAGGATATTTGCCCTCGCTGAGAGCTATCTCTGCCCGCCCCTGGCTGATCGCCAGCTTCAAGTCCTCGAACTTCGCCGCCGCCGTCTCCGCTCGGTGGAACCGCGCACGTGCCTCAGTATAACGCCCCAAGGGCCATAGAGCGGCGCCGCATTGGAGAGCGGCATAGCCGATATGCTCAACGTCGTGAAGCGCGGCACTAAGTTCCAACTGCTTCTCAAAATGTTCGAGCGCCTCAGGGAATTGCTCTTCGTACAGCAGCGCGTCGCCCATCGCCTCTTGAGCAAGCATCATCAGAAAACGGTCCTGCAGCTTCTCTGCTACCTGCAGCGCTGGCCGGAAGAATCCCAACGCAGCATCGTATTGGCCTTGGTACACCTTAGCCCGACCCAGCAACACCTGGCACTGCATAGTTTCGCGCGCAAAGTTGTTTGCTTGAAAGAAGGCGAGTGCTTCCTGAGCCTCAGGCACCCATTTATCGATATTACTTTCTTGTTCGTGCAAGCCCGCCAGGCTAAGCAGAGCCAAGGCTACTAGGCGTCTGGAGTCGTCTTCTCGCGCCAGCCGCAGCCCTCTTTCGTAGTACTTCCCGGCCTGCTCAAAGTCCTCCTTGCCCATGAACGCATCGCCCAATTGCAGCAGGCCCCGCGTGGCCAGGCTTTCGATGCGGTTAGATTGCGCGGTATCGATGGCGTCCTGCGCGTAACGTCCGGCTGATTCTGCGTCGCCGGAGAGGGAGGCCGTGTTCGCCAATTGCAACTTAGCGCGAATCTCCTGCTGAATATTCCGCGTCATCTGCGCGGTCCGAAGCGCCTCGCGCAGAAAGCGCTCCGCCGCCTCCATTTCCCCGCGCTTGTTCGCCGCAACACCGCGCTGGTACGCAACCTCGGTGAGACCCTCCTGGTTGCTCGTCAGTTCATACAGTCGCGCCGCCTGATCGAACGCCTGGTCCGCATTCTTCGCGTCCGCCTTCTGGTTGTACAACACGGCCAGCCGGAGCCATGCCGCCGCGTTCTTGGGAGGCCCTTCGGCCGCAATCAGATAATTCCTGCGGGCGTCGTCCGGCTTGCCGGCCCGGTCGTAAGCGCGGCCCAAATCCAGGCGCACATCCGGCCGCGCGGCTCCGGCGTACTTCAGCATTTCCTCGTATTTCCGGGCGGCCTCGGGGAATTGACGCGTAATGGTCAAGTCTACCGCATCCAGATATAACCGGTCCAATCCGGAGAGCCGCGCGAGCCGCGCGGCGGACGCGGATCGTCGCGCCAGCAGCATCTCCTGACCGGCCTTTTCCTGCGCTTCGAGTTCGGTCCATGCCTCCGCCAAGCGCGCGTGCGCCATGCTGAAGTCCGGGGCCAGCCGCGCCGCTTCCCCGAGTTCCTTGGTGGCCGCAAAATAGGCGCCTGCCTCCAGATCGTCCGTACCAGTCTGATAGAACTGGGCGGCGTCGGCCGGGGGCCGATAGCGCCGGGGCCACAATGCGTAGCCCGCCACGCCCGCAAGCGCGATCGCCAGTGCGGCAACGCCCAGCTTGCGGCGGGTCCACGCTGGTGCGGGACGCGGTGGCGCCGCCACTGCCTCGCCCACGATCGCCCGCACGACATCGCCCGCCGCAGCGAATCTGCGCGACGGATCGGCATCCAGACAGCGCGCGACCGCGCCATTCCACCGTTCATCCAATCCGGGCACCACCGAGCGCGGCGGGGGAACCGGCTCTTGCGCGCGGCGCAGCGCAGCCGCCAAGGGCTCTTCTGCGGCGAATGGCCGAGTCCCCGTAAGCATCCGGTAGATCGCCATGCCGAAGGCGTATACGTCCGACGCAACAGTCGCGGGCCGTCCGGTCAGCAACTCGGGGGCCATGTAGTCCAGGGTCCCGGCGACGCGGCCCGGAAGCGTGGCAGTAGTCTCCCCGTCCGAGCCAGCATTCCGCGCTAGGCCAAAGTCGGTGACCACCACCCGGACACCCCCGCCGGATGGCACCAGCATCACGTTGGAGGTCTTGAAATCCCGGTGGATCACGCCCGCCGCATGCGCGGCATCCAGCGCCGCAGCCATCTGGCGCACGATGGGCAAAGCCTCGTCCACGCTCAGGCGGCCGGCGCGCGCCAGCTTTTGCCCCAGTGTTTCGCCGGGCAGATACTCCATGCTCAGCAGAATGACCTGCGCCGGCGAGCTGTCGGCCGGGTGGCGCGCCAGATCGAAGACTTTGCAGACATTCGGGTGAGCAATCTTTCGCGAAAGCTGGATTTCCTGTTTGAATCGCGAAATCATCCGCGGGTCGGAGGCGATTTCGGGCAGCAGTGTCTTCAACGCCACTCGGCCCTTCAACTCCAGGTCCTCTGCCTCATAGACCTCGCCCATGCCGCCACGGGCAATGAAACGAACAATGCGGTACCGGCCGGAGACGACATCTCCGCTGGAGAACGTGATGGCCGCCGGCATGCTTTCCGTACCATCGGCCCAAACGGGGCGATCCAGGTGTCCGCTCCCTTTGGCATCCTCGTCCAGCCAGTGGATCAATTCGGAGCGCATGGCCTCGTCTCCGGCACACTCCCGCCTGAGGAATTCGTCGCGGTCTGCTGGATCGAGCTCCCGCGCGGCATTGAAGATCCCAGAGAGCTTGCGCCAGCGTTCCGGCGTCAAGGCTCACCCCTGCCCATCCGGCTATACAGCCAAGCCCGCGCCGCGCTCCAATCCCGCTTGACCGTACGCACGGAGATCCCCAGAACTTCCGCAATTTCGGCCTCGGTCAAGCCGCCGAAGAACAGCATCTCGACGATGCGCGCCTGCCGGGGCGCCCATTTGGCGAACTCTTGGAGTGCGTCGTCCAGCGCGAGCAACTCCTCCGGCCGGGAGGTGTAACAAGCGGTGGCGTGTTCCAGGGAAATCTTCTCCAAAGGCCCGCCGCGCTTGGCCGCAGCCCGAGTGCGCGCATGGTCCACCAGGATCCGGCGCATCTCACCGGAGGCCACCGCATAAAAATGCGCACGGCTCTGCCAATCGATCCGATCTTTATGCGTCAGCCGCAGGTAGGCCTCATTGACTAACGCGGTCGGCTGGAGAGTATGATCGGGCCGCTCCCCCCGCATGTACCGTCCAGCCCGGCTCCGCAGCTCCCGGTAGACCAGCTTCATCAAGCGGGCCTCCGCATCCCGATCCCCGCGCCGCATGCTGGAGAGCAGGCGGGTAATCTCACCCGGCGATGAATCTGGCGCGTTCACGAATGTCTCAGATTCTACCGCAAAATTCAAGACTGCCCAATCGAATTCAGATATCGAAAATTAAATCGTAGTGGGGACCGCGGGCACATTCGTGCGCGCCGCGCGCTGGGGACGCCCGATGCCGCAATAGTCGAACCCCGCCTGCCGCGCGGCCTCCGGATCGAACAGGTTCCGGCCGTCCACCAGAATCGCCCGCGCCATGCGCTTCGCCAGACCGCGCAAATCCAGACCTGCGAACTGTTTCCATTCCGTCACCAGCACCAGCGCGTCGGCATCCTGGGCCGCATCCTCCGGCGATTCGCAGTATTGGATTCGCAGCGCTGGGTGGTTCTCACGGCACGCCTGCATGGCGATCGGGTCGTACGCCTTTACCCGCGCGCCCATTTGCAGCAGCCGCTCGGCAATCTGCAGGCTGGGCGCGTCGCGCAGGTCGTCAGTCTCCGGCTTGAACGCCAGACCCAGCAGCGCGATGGTGCGGCCCTTCAGGATAAACAGCTTCTCCTGCAGCTTCTGAATCGCCAGTTGCCGCTGCGCCCGGTTCACCTCCAGGGATGCTTCCAGCAAGCGACTCTGATAGCCGTACTCGCGCGCGGTGTGCAGCAGCGATTGGATGTCCTTGCCGAAACAACTGCCGCCCCACCCCAAGCCGGGATTGAGGAAGCGCGCCCCAATCCGGGCGTCCAGGCCGATGCCCGCCATCACTTCGGGGGCCTCCGCGCCCACCCGCTCGCAGATGTTGGCTACCTCGTTGGCGAAACCGATCTTTACCGCAAGAAACGCATTGGCGGCGTACTTGATCATCTCCGCGCTGGTTAGCGTCGTGGTCACCACCGGCACTTGCACCATGGCGGCCGGACGCGGCAGGAAGGCGGGCGCCTCAAAGCTCTGTGCCACCAGCGGCCGATACAATTCGCGCAGCACCTGCAGCGTGCGCTCTTCCTCGGCGCCAAGCACGATGCGGTCCGGATACAGCGAATCGACGATGGCGCTGCCTTCCCGCAGGAACTCCGGATTGCTGGCCACGCCGAAGCGGATGCTCTTCCGATTGCCCGGGTGCGCCTCCCGAATACCCTCCCGGACCAGCGCCTCCACCAGGTTGCCGCTGCCCACCGGAACCGTGGATTTGTTCACCACCACGCGGAACCTGGAATCGTCCATGGCCGCCCCGATGCTGCGCGCGGCCGCCTCCAGATAGCAGAGATTGGCTTCGCCTGTCTCGAGCGGCGGCGTCCCCACCGCGATGAAAATCACGTCGCTCTCCGCGGCCGGCGCCGCCAGTCCGGTGGTAAAGTCGATGCCGCCGCGCGCGGCCGCCAGTTGCAGCAGCTCCTCCAGGCAGGGCTCGTAGATGGGCATTTCGCCACGCCGCAGCTTCTCGATCTTCTGCGCATCGGTGTCCACGCACGTGACGCGATGGCCGAAGTAAGACAGGCAAGCGCCCGTCACCGTTCCTACATATCCTGTTCCAATGACCGTGACCCGCATGTGATAACTGCCGTACCCCGTGATTATCGAGCTTACCACGCGTAGTTTACAAGTCTGGAATCCCGTTTAGATACAATGGATAGAACCGCCCGCATGCAGACCATTCTGGTAATCGACGACGACGAGAGCTTGCGCGACACCATCGGCGTCATGCTGGAGCAGGAGGGGTTCCGCGCCGTGCTGGTGGCGGATGGCCGCGCGGGCTTCGAGAAATCGCTGCTGCTCAAGCCCGACTTGATCCTGGTGGATCTGCGCCTGCCGGGCATGAACGGCGTGGAGATCTGCAAGCAACTGCGCGCCGCACAGGTGGTCACGCCCATCATCGTGCTGAGCGCCCTGGGCGACGAAATCGACAAGGTGCTGCTGCTGGAGATCGGCGCCGACGATTACGTGGTAAAGCCCTTCGGCACGCGCGAGCTGCTGGCGCGCATCCGCGCCGTGCTGCGCCGCACGTCCGCCGAGGCGCGCAAGGTGGTGCACTTCAGCGAAGTCGAGGTGGACCTGGAGCGCCGCGTGGTCAGCCGGCGTGGCGAAGAGTTGAAACTGACTCCGGCCGAATACAACCTGCTCACGTATTTCCTGCAGAACCCCGACCGCCCGCTCACCCGCGATATGATTCTCAATTCGGTCTGGGGCTATGAATTCTTCCCCAACACCCGCACGGTGGACGCACACGTCGTAAAGCTGCGCCAGAAGCTGGAGCCGGAGCCCAACGTGCCCCGGCATTTTTTGACCGTGCACGGGGTGGGCTACCGCTTTCTCCCGTAGGGTGCGTGGCGCACGCGGTCTCTGCCGTTCGCCCTTCAAAACGCCTTGTCGAAAAGCATACACTGGAGTATCTCAGCCGCTATGAGCCTGCCAACGATATTCTCGACCTGCCGCCCCCGAGCCGACGTGCTTGGCGGAACCGTTCGCGACGATGAATTCATGGCAGACCTTTCGCGCGTCGTCAACGGTACGGCTCCAGCCGACTACCTCGACCCCGCCGCCTTCTTCGCCAAGAGCTATCCCACCCGAGGCATGAAGGAACTGCTCAAGGCAGTCTGCCTGCGCCTGTCCGGCAAGGGTGGCGAAGTCTCGTCGATCATCCGCCTGGGGACCCAGTACGGGGGCGGCAAGACGCACGCGCTAATCGCCCTCGTCCACGCGGTGCGCGGCGCAAAGGACGTTATCAACCTTTCGAACTTCGTCGATCCGGCGATTCTCCCCTCTGGCATTGTCCGCATCGCCGCTCTCGACGGAGAGAACGCCGACCCCGCCAACGGACTCACGCTGGAACCGGGACTGCTCGCCCGCTCTCTGTGGGGCGAGATGGCATACCGCCTGGCCGGCCGCGACGGCTACGAGCGCATCCGCGTCAGCGACGAAAGGCATATCGCACCGGGTGCGGACACCATTCGCGAGCTATTCGGCGGCCAGCCGACGCTCATCCTGCTCGACGAGATCTCCGTATATCTGCGCAAAGTGGAACGTGCGTTTCCGGACGCATCCAAGCAATTTGCCGCTTTCGTACACGACCTGTTCAAGGCTGTCGCATCGACGCCCCAGGTCGCCCTGGTCTACACCCTGGCGGTGGGAAAGGACGACAAGGCGGGCGACGCTTATAAAGAGGAGAATGAACGGGCCGCCGCTGCCATGTCAGAGGCCGAAAGCGTTGCCGTACGGAGCACGACGCCCCTCAATCCCACGGAGGAAGACGAGACTCCCAACGTCCTGCGCGCGCGTCTCTTCGAGCACGTTGACCTGAATGCCGCGCAGTCGGTGATCGCGGCATATTCACAGGTCTGGAACGCCAACCGCGACGCTCTGCCGGCCGACGCCGCCGACCCGGAACTGCGCGACCAGTTCGCGCGCAGCTACCCGCTGCATCCCAAGCTGCTCGAAATGTTGACCGAGAAGACCGCGTCGCTCAGCACGTTCCAACGCACGCGCGGGATGCTGCGGTTGCTGGCCCGCACCGTTCACCACCTCTGGAGGATTCAGCCGCCGGACGCCGCTTCGATCCACGTGCACCACATGGACCCGGCGTTCGAACCGATCCGCACCGAAATCAACGTCAAGCTAGGCCAGGGCCAGTACGCGCCGGCGGTGAAATCCGATGTGGCCGCCGTGGCGGGTCAGGAGCCGGCGCTGGCGCAGCGCATCGATGCCCAGAAGTACCCAGGCCTGCCGCCGGTGACGGCCTACGTCGCATGCACGATCTTCTGGCACACGCTGGCCTATGGAGACCCGGCCAAAGGGATCACACCCGAACAGTTGAAGCTTTCGGTGTGCTCGCCCTCCCTGGAGCCTTCCTTCATCGAGCAAGCCCGCGTACAGTTCGTCACCGATTCCATCTATCTGGACGACCGCCCGGGGGCGCCGCTCCGTTTCATGGCCGAGCCGAACCTCACCATGATCGTCCGCCGGATCATGCGCGACATCGACGCCGCCGACGTGCGCACCGAGCTCGCCGAACGCATCCGCGCGCTTTTCACTCTGCCTCGCGGAGAGTTCAACGCCGTGCTTTCCCCGGCCGGTCCCTACGATGTGCCCGACGAGGTCGGCGACGGACGGCCCATGCTGGTGGTGATGAACCACGAATCGACTGCCGTACCCTCCGATTTACGCGAGCCGCCGCCGGACATCGCGGAGATCTTCGAGTGGAAGGGGACGGATCGCAGCAAGATCCGCGAACTCAGGAACAACCTGGTATTCGTGGCCGCCGACGAGCGCACGATTCCAAAAATGCGCGACCTGGTGCGCCGCCGCCTCGCCCATGGCCTGCTGCAAAAACCGGAAGAACATCACATCACGCTCGCCGACTACCAGCAGGGCAAGATCAAGGCCGACTACGAAAAGCTGAAGCTCGAGGTGGCGATGGCCATTCTCCAGTGCTACCGCCACCTGTTCTACCCATCCGGTTCCCGGATGGCCGGCACCCAACTCGACCTTGGGTACACCATCATCGAGCTCTCCGGCCCCGGCGACTCGCCCGGCAACGGACAGCACCAGGTGGAGCGTGTGCTGCACGAACAAAAGAAGCTGCTGGAAGGGCGAGACATTCCCGACTCGCCGCCGTTCGTGCGCGACCAGACCGGGCTGCGCGTGAAGGGCGAGATGACCACCGCGCAGATACGCACCGAGTACCGGCGCGCGCCCAAGCTTTCTATCCTGCTGCACGATACGCCGCTGCTGGAATGCATCCGCAACGGCATCGAGCAGGGATTGTTCATCTATCGCGAGGGCTCGCAGGTATGGGGTCCGGGCGATCCGCGCCCGGTGATCCACATTAGCGACAACCACTTCGTACACACCATCGACAACGCCAAAGCGAAGGGGCTGTGGCCGCGCGCGGCGCCGCTGGAACTGCACTTCCAGGCCAATCCCACCACCATCGAGCGCGGCGGATCGGCCGAGCTGGTGGTCAGCGTGAAAGGCGGCGTTCCGCCTTACACGTTCACATCGAATGAGCCGCAGCTTGGGGCCGCCGGTACCGATCAGGAGACGCAGCGGCTTCGCGTCAGGCCGGAACAGTCCATGACCTACACCATCGAGCTTACCGACAGCCGCGGGCAGCGGCAGCAGGCGATGGCCGTGGTGACAATCCGGGAAAAAACCGGTGAGATCCAGGCGCCAGTCTTGCCGGGATTCACGCCCGCGGCGCCCCCGCCGCCTGAACTATCGGCGCAGGGGCCGCTCGCGCAGGCGCTGGCCGATCTTTGGGACAAGGCACGGAAGGCCAACGTGGCCAGCATCGCCACGCTTCGCGTGAAGCTGTACGAGGCCGGGGCGACTTGGAAGGTGCATCAGGCGATGGCGACGCTACAGGAGGCGGACGTTACGTGCCACTTTGAAGTGGGGATTGAAGCCGACGGCATTGAGGAGTTCTCAGTGACTTTCACTGGCAG
>CABEEC010000759.1_pt1 | contig 17647 bp, 14 predicted proteins | sample 3423191 | NCBI WGS metagenome assembly CABEEC01 (sample SAMEA5534333, study PRJEB31848) | metagenome | biome: tundra; feature: field; material: soil | place: USA | collected 2013-05 | depth 0.15 m | reverse complement strand
GCCCGCATTCCGTCCTTATTCGAGGAATGCTAGCGTAACCGTCTCGAACCGCCGTGTACGGACCCGTACGCACGGTGGTGTGGCAGGGGTCGGCGGGTGACCGCCGCCCCTATGCCGATCACTGGAGCCGGTATGACCCACAGTCGCCCTCCATCAGCCCGCCGTGCTTGACACTGGGCGTTTCTGCCCGTACTCTTGGGGCATGGAAGTAAATCTTAGTCCTGACCTGCAAGCTCGGCTTACTCGGCTTGCCGCTGACCGCGGTAGCGACGCGGACACGCTTGTGCAAGAGGCTGTGGAGCGCTTCGTGGACTACGATGAGTGGTTTCTCCGGGAGGTGAGGAAAGGCCTGGCTGCCGCCGACCGTGGCGAAGTCATTGACCACGAGGACATCGGCAAGTTGATTGACAGCCGGTATCGAGGCTGATGCGCATTCGATGGACGGAACCTGCCGCCCGCGACCTCACAAACATTTGCGATTACACCGAGGACCATGACGGTCCTGAGGCTGCCCGCCGGGTCGCGCTCCGCATCTACGAGGGACTGAGCACCCTCACCCAGTTTCCACGCCGTGGCCGACCAGGCCGCAGCCCAGGCACCCGCGAGCTTATTTCTACGGGCCTTCCCTTTCTGGCGGTTTACCGCGTCGGCGATGATTCCGTCGAAATCGACCGTATTCTCCATGGCGCGCAGCGATGGCCTTGAGCGGATACCCGACGGCGTGGCCACCCCTGAAACGAGGCGCATCTACCGTTGCCATTTTTGGGGGCGTGGATTTAATGCCCGTCAAAGCGGAAACGCAAAGGCGGAAACTAGACGGCTCCGTCCGGCGGCACGACGGGACATTAGAGACGCACTTGATAGAGACGCACTTGATGAGGCACCGGCCGCGTATCTCGATTGGGGCGCAGGGATTATTGGGGAGCCGCTGCGGTAATCCGGCTGGGCTGTGAAAACGTGGGAGCGCACTCGCCGTGCCGCCGAGTTCCCTTAATGAGACGCGCCGAAAAGCCGACGTTTCTGGGTGGGACGACGCGGGAGGTCCTAACAGGCTGTGGAAAAACTCCTTCGAGCACCCAAAACGGCACTTACTCACCCCGGTAAGTTATTGATTCTACGTTCGACCAAGTGCCGAGTTTGGCTGTTTCGGGCACGCGAAAACCATTTTTTCCGCAGCCTGCTAAGGATTCAGCCATTCACGATCGGGCCTTGTGATCAATCGTGCGTCAATGTAGGCCATGTCCATGGTAAGGACTGTCCGTATTCGGTAGATGCGCCTGGCCAGCCTGCCAAAGCAGCCCTTCTTTCCCGCCTGGTCGGAGAAATCTGTGGGTGCTTTGGCCGGGTTCGACGAGGCGATTGGCTGAGGAAACGGTAGCGCCTCCGATTATGCGGAATATGACCGAAGCCCCTGTTTTCCTTTTGAAACTGGCTGCTGCATGGAGTTTCGACCACACTGAACCGACTGGGGGCGGCCGACCGCTACTTCCTCGTCAGCACGGCCGCCAGAAACCGGAGTTCGGACTCCACTTCCGCAGGATCGGCCACAGTATCGGCGATTTCCTGGCGAAAGAGTTCGCGATACCTCTTGCGAAGCCTGTGAATGGCCACCTTGAGCGCTCCTTCCGACGTGTTCATTTCGCGTGCCAGCGCGGCATACGGCGCGTCAGACTGCCCGAGAAGGAACACCTTCAACCGTTCGAAATGCTCCAGGTGGCCGTGATGCACGAACTCGTTCCGCAATTTCTCCACGACCCGGTCAAGCACCGCGAGCGCCCAACGCCGCTCGAAAATCCGCTCCGGCGTTTCATCGTGCGCAGGCTCGCGTTGGTAGCGCTCTTCGCCGGACGAAAATTCAAGTGGTACAACCGTTCCGCCGCCGCGTTTGCGCGCGCGCTGGCGGTCCTCTTCGTCGGCCACAAAGAATTTCAAGGAAGTCAGAATAAACGATCGAAAACGGCCCTTTTCCGGGTCAGCGCGATCGAGATATCGCCCTTCCAGCACGCGCAGGAAGAACTCCTGCGTGAGATCCTGCGCCTCATCGGCCGAATAACCGCGCCGGCGCAGATAGGCATACAACGGATACCAGTAGTTCTCACACAGATAAACCAGAGCAGACCGGGCTTCCTTGCGATGTGGATCACCGGCAGCGACCACCAGGGTCCACCGCGTCGTCGGAAACTGGGATGGTCCGGGCAGCGTGTGCATGGTTTGGCCGTTCGTCATGGTCTTATCCTCACAGGCATTCCGCTAAACAGGATAAGGAAATCGAGCGCAAAAGTTACACCGCCGCTATGGTCGTCTGGCGGACTCAGCCTTAGCTTGTTGGACGACCGGAATATCGTTATCGGCATCCTTCCAGAGCGCGAGGAGATCTTTGTAGACGGCGGCCGATTTCGCGCGATCTCCGGAAGCGGACAACGCTCTGGCCAGTTGGAGACGCGCCATTGGTCCGATCGGATCGTTCAGCATGATACCCGGATGATCAAGAATCTTTTGAAACTCAGCCGCTGCCTCGCGATGTCGGCCCATATGGGAGTAAGCGAGGCCACGCACGTAGACTGGATAGAGAGCTCCGAAGAAGGAGGCGTTGAAGTATGCGGTGCCCGGAACAGCAAGGTCGTACGGAGTGGCGGCTTGCGTCATTTCGAGCGCTTTCGCTGGATCGCCCTGGTTGAGAGCTTCGAGTGCCCGCAGCACAGGCAGGTAACTGAATTGGACAGACGTATCCTCCGGGTAGCGCTTTCCGAGTTCCGCTGCGATCTTGTGGGCTCGCGCGGAGTCGTGCAGAAGCGCCAGCGCAAAGGCGGGTCCATAGTCGGCGTCCCGGCTTCGGTAAAGCGACAACGCCGACGCCGCGCTTCTTTTCGCCTCCGTACGAGTTTCAAGCAGCGCATTCCACGCGGCATGAGCGCCTTCAAACTGGGCGGCCCGCCCCACCAGACCTCCCTGCCGAGCCAGGTTTACCGCGCGTTCCGATAACCGATTTGCTTCTTTCAGGCGCCCCTCATACGCTAACGTCAGAGCTTCCTGGTGCTCGAACCATCCTTCGGCCTCCAGTTTAGCCTTACGTTGGGTCATTTCCATTTCCATTGCCGCCTGGTCGCTCCTCAGAAAAGCGATAAAGTACCGGCATAGCGAGAGTTCAATGGCTTCGATCTTAAGTTCCGATGCCTTCCGAAGGAGTGCCTCAGCTTCTGAGAGGCGGTTCAGGTAGATGTAGGCAAAAGCCGCATTAGAGTAGCCGATGGAGAAGCGCGGATTGAGTTCGATCGCCTTTTGACCTTCTTCCGCGGCTCTCTCGTAATGGCCCGTCCCCGGCGACGTGAAGCCCGACAGAAATCCGTGAGGCATGTAATCACCTGGGTACTTGCGGGCCCACGATTCGGCGGTTTGCCGCGCCAGTTCGAGATTTCTGTGTACCTGCCGGTGGTAGTTGAAAGTGATGAAATAGTTCTCCCGATCGCCGACCCGATCCCGTAGCTCATAAGCCCTGGCGATATTCTGCGCTCCAAGTTCGGACTCCCCGAGCGAGTCATATGTCCGGCCCATGAGGGCATAGGCCATCGCAAATTTCGGGTCGAGCTCAACGGCCCGCTTCAGGAGTGAGACGCCTTCCGCTGATTCTCCCTTGGCCTGGATACCCTTCATTGCCACGTTGTAGGACTTCCATGCCTCCAGAGAGGGCGTGGTGACCTCGGCCGAAAAACCGGGCTGCTTTTCCACGCTTGGAAGCGACTCGCCGGCCCGCGTGCGGAACCGGTTTACCATTTCGCTCAGCGCCTTGAAGACGTCGTCTTTGTTGGCTGCTGACGCCTGCTCCTCGTCCAGAACATCTCCGGTTCGGCAATTCCTCGCACGCAAGGCCAACGTGTACCGACTACCTAGGCCCGCAATCGAGCCCTCCACGACTGCGGAACTCCCCGTCCGCTCACAGACTTCGGCCGCAACATCCGGGGTGAGTTTGGCATCCGGAGCCCGGACCATCAGGCGTAGTGTCTCGCTCATGCGCGCATCCGGAAGCACGCTGAAGTAGGGCGACTTCCCAAGTTCCGCCGCCATTAGCTGGCGAAGCGTACCGTCGAATGCCGGATCCCCCGTGGCATTCGCGAAATCGCCGAGAACAATCGCGCCCTTGTCTGTCGCCCTGGGTTTCGGCGGAGAGTCACGGCGCGCAAGCGACCAGATCGCTACTCCGCTCAACAGGATGAACGCGAGCCCGGCGGCTGCTCCGAAAAAGGCGGGCTTGTGCCTGCGAAGAAACTTGCGCGCCCGGTATAGCGCGCCCGGCGGAGACGCGAGCACCGGCCGACGCTCCGTGTATCTTTGTATATCGGCTGCGAACTCCGTCGCCGAAGAGTATCGCCGCGCCCGCACTTTTTCCAGAGCCTTCATCGCGATCCTGTTCAGGTCGCCATGCACGAGGCGGCGCAGAGAAACCGGGTCCGTCTGACGGCGCGCGGCAATATCGGCCGCTGCCGTGCCCATTGTCGTCAGCCTTCGCGAAAGCGGCGGGGCTTCTTCTTCGCGGATGATTCGGAGCATCTCGACTAAGCCTGCCTGCCGCATTCTGGCCGCGTCGAAAGGGACAGTGCCGATCAGCAGCTCGTACAGGAGCACTCCGAGCGAATACACATCGGAGCTCGCGTCCACATCTCCGGTCGTCACTTCGGCTTGCTCAGGACTGGCGTACTCCGGTGTCCCCACCATCTGCCCGAATTCCGTTAGCAGGGTGTTCTCGACGGCCCACTGGTCGGTAGCCTTGGCGATGCCGAAATCGATCACTTTCGGAACCGGGGTGCCCTCCTGCTCAATCACCAGCACATTCGATGGTTTGAGATCGCGGTGAATCACGCCTTTCTGGTGCGCGTGTTGAACGGCATGGCACACTGCCACGAGTAGTTCCAGCCGTTGGCCGATTGTCATCCGCTTGCCATCGCAGTACTGCGTAATAGGTACGCCCTCGATGTACTCCATGACGAAGTAAGGCCGGCCCTTGGGCGTGGCGCCAGCGTCGAAGATCCGCGCGATATTCGGGTGGTCCATCATCGCCAGCGCCTGACGCTCGTTGGCAAAGCGGGCGAGTACCTGGCCGGTGTCCATGCCGAGTTTTATTACTTTGAGGGCTACTGAGCGGCGAATCGGTTCGCGCTGTTCGGCCAGGTACACGGTGCCCATGCCGCCTTCGCCTAGAGTTCGCAGGATGTGATAACGGCCGAAGTCGTCATCACCGGCCGCCGCTCCCGCTGTATCGATGGTCTGAGTTCCGGACTCGCCCGCGCCAACCGAACTATCGAAAGCGCCCTGGATCAGACACTTCGGGCACAGGCCCGCGGGATCTCCGGCTTGCAGCTCGGCACCGCACTGAGGACAGACCGTCATAATCCGGCGCTGATCTCCAATACTACATCAAGCCCGCGATAGTGTGTAACCTCGCGCGGGCGTTTTCCTTATCGCCTGATGGAGAGAACAAACGTGACACACAAACAAACAGTTTTGAAAAGCATTGTGGGGGGCAGCCTGCTCGCCGCGGTTGCCATGGCCCAGTCGCCAACTTATAAGGTCATCGATCTCGGCACGGTGGGTCCGAACGGGCAGCCGTTCGTCATCACCAACGACGGCCTGGTCGCCGGCGCGGTGCAAAACGGCAACACATTACAGGCCGTGCTTTGGTACAAGGGCAAGATGATAGATCTGGGCAAGCACGGACTCCAGGGTCCGAACAGCCAGGCCTTTGGCGTGAACGGCTTTGGCGAGGCTGTGGGTGAGGCCCAAACCACCACCCCGGACCCGAATGGCGAGGACTTCTGCGGTTTCAAGGCACTTGGTCTTTCGTCTTCCGGCACGACCTGTGTTCCGTTCCTGTGGCAAAACGGCGTCATGAGTGCGCTTCCCACGCTAGGAGGCAACAACGGCTGGGCCAACCGGATCAACGGCTCGGGCGTAGTGGCCGGAGTCGCGGAGAACGACGCGCCGGACGCGACATGCCCATCCGGCAGTCCACAAAAACTGCAGTTCAAGCCCGTGGTCTGGCAAAACGGATACCTCCGGGAACTTCCCACGCATCCCGGCGACCCGGATGGAAGCGCTAAGGCCATCAACGATCTCGGCCAGGCGGCCGGTGCATCTGGTGAATGCGCCGCCTTTAACCCCATTTATCTGACCAATCTCCAGCCTGTTCACGCCCTGCTTTGGGAGGACGGCAAAGCCATCGACCTCGGCACCCTCGGAGGGACGGGACTCGGATTAACCCCATTCAACGGAATTCAGGCGCTGGACCTCAACAACCGCGGCCAGGTAGTCGGGTCTTCAGACCTGCAGGGAGACGCCAACTTTCATGCCTTCCTGTGGACCCGGGAGACGGGCATGCAGGATCTCGGGACGGTCCCGGGGGACGCGAACAGCCTCGCCATCGGCATTAACGACGCCGGCCAGGTAGTCGGCGCATCATTAGATGCCACTTTGACCAACTTCCGAGCATTTCTGCGGCAGGGCCAGGATTTGATCGACCTCAACACACTAGTCCCCGCCGGTTCTCCGTTGTATCTGGGCACCGCATGTTTCATCAATGCCGCGGGTGAGATCGTCGGCATCGCGATCGACAAGAGCGGTAACTTCCACGCGTACCTGGCGGTCCCGAACAACACCAGCCATACCTAGGGCGTGGCTGTTATGGCAGGGCACGCATCGTCGATGCCGCCATCTGAAGGCACACGCAAATCGCTGTTCCAGCGCTTAGCCAGGCGGCGAACGATCGAAGGAGGCGCCTCTACCCCGCTCCGCCGCGTGGCCAGGGTTGCGGCTTGTCCGGACCCCACGCGCGGATTGACGCCAACTGGAGGTGATACCGGTGGCCCGGTGCCCGCCAGTTGGCGCGGAGCGTATCGTCGGAAATAAGCGGCCAATTTTGCCAGTTGAGGCGACTTTCGAAGGGCGAGAGCATCATTGGGTGAGGAAGTCATCTCCAAGATCGTGTTCATCTGCTCGGACATGTGGGAGCCCTACCTCAAGCTAATCCGCGAGAAATGCTCGGAGGCCCTACACATCCTTGACCGCTTCCATATCGTAGCCAAAATGAACAAGGCCTTGGATGAGGTCCGCGCCGAGGAAACGCGCCGCATGAGGCACGAGGGCCGCGACCCAGTCTTAAAGAAGTCCCGCTGGCTGCTGCTCAAACGGAGCGAGAATCTCGCCGACGAGCAGCACTTCCGACTCCGTGATCTGCTCCGCTACAACCTGAAGACCGTCCGCGCCTACCTTCTCAAGGAAGCCTTCCAGCACCTCTGGGATTACAACTCGCCCGCCTGGGCGGGCAAGTTCCTCGACGAGTGGTGCCGCCAAACCATGCGGTCCCGCATCGAGCCGATGAAGAAGATCGCACGCTCGCTGCGTCAGCACCGCGAGCTCATCCTCAACTACTTCCGGGCTCAAAAGCTGATCTCGAGCGGCGTTGTGGAGGGCCTGAATAACAAGGCCAAAGTCACCATGAGAAAATCCTACGGGTTTCGCACCTATCGCGTACTCGAACTTGCCCTCTATCATTCACTTGGCAAGCTGCCAGAACCGGAATCGACCCACGATTTCTTCTGACGAATCTACTTTATAAATCGCACGATGGGCCCGCCGCGTCTTGAACGAAATTGCGCGTGGCTGTCCGGGATCAGGCGATGGCCGCGCGATAGCGGCCCGGGGTAATGCCGAGTTGGCGGACGAAGGCGCGCGTCATATGGCTCTGGTCCGCGAAGCCGGCCTGTACCGCTGCTTGGGCGGGTGTTTGACCATCGGCTAGGAGCTGCCGTGCAAGGCGCACGCGCCGCTGAACAAGGTAGGCATGCGGCGTTATTCCTACTTCGCGCGCGAAGCCCCGCAAGAGCTGGAAGCGGCTCACGCCCGACAGTGCCGCCAACTCGGCCAGAGACACCGGCGTGTCCGGCGCAGAGTCCACGCGCTGGAGCGCTTTTGCCACGCAGGGCGACGGGCCACTGGACGTGGGCCGCCCCATCCCATGCTGCCGCAGGATGTATACCAGGGAGCAAATCAGGTTCTCCTCCCTGGCAAGGCAATCCGAATGCGAGGCCGTGAGGCAGGCGAATAGCCGGGCGAAATGCCCGGCCAAGAGCGGGCCGCGCGCGACAGGACGCACGATTTCAACCAGGCCCGGGATTTCGTCTTCCACTTCGCCAGCCACTGAGGGCTGGGTCGAGATAGATCATCCGCCACCCGCGCGCGTCGCTATGCAAGGGCGCCCCGTCGTGCATCTCGCCAGGGTTCACCATGATCACGTCGCCGGCAGAGGCCTCGACGTGTCCAACCCCGCTCCATGAGCGCGGCGCGCCAAAAGTTATAACTCCGACGCCGAACTGGTCATGTGAATGGCGTGGGAAATGATGGTTTGAGGCGAGCGTCATGGCCTCAATTCCTGGAACGGCCGACCTGTGCTGCTCCACATGATGGATACGGGAGGCCATAGTTGCGTATCTCTGTCGTGCCCTGTCCCATCATGCCATACAGCATCGCAAAAGGCTCACAACAGAGGTACCGGTTGGAGGGATCCCCGCAGGTAGGCAGGAGTTCGCCAGGGAGCGAAGGGCGGGTAGGGGGACCCGCGCAGACCAGAGTGCAGACCGGGGCCTGCCCCACAAATTTCGCAGTATTTCAGGCGGGGCAGGAGGCTGTTAGAACTCGATTTCGAGCCGTTTTGCCACGCGCTCGAGGGTATCCACCAGGCGCTCGACCTGGCGCTCCGTGTGGGCAGCCGTGCAGGAAATGCGGAGCAGGTTTTGCGCGGCCGCGGGGCGCAGGACCGGATTGATATAGATGCCTTCCTCCAGCAGCGCCTTGCAGAGGCGGCAGAGGTCGATTTCGTTCTCGACCGCCACCGGCACAATGGCCGTCTCGCCATCCAGCACCGGAAAGCCGCACAGACGCAGTTCCTGGCGCAGCCGCCCGGCGATGTGCAGCACCCGCTTCTGGCGCTCGGGTTCCTTGCGCATCACATCCAGGGACGCGGCCACGGCGGCCACCGAGGCGGGCGGCAGACTGGCCGAGAATACGAACGGCCGCGCGGTGTGCTTCAGGTAATCGACGACCTCCTTGGTGGAGGCCACGAAGCCACCGACCGAGGCCAGCGACTTACTGAACGTGCCCATGACGATGTCGATATCGTCCAGCACGCCCAGATGCTCGGCGGCGCCGGCGCCCGTGGGTCCCAACACGCCGATGCCGTGCGCTTCATCCACGTAGATACGCGCGCCATACGGCTTGGCCAGGTCCACGATGCCGCGCAGGTCCGCGATATCGCCCTCCATACTGAACACGCCCTCGGAAACGATCAGGATCCTTTCTTCCGGCGGGCAGTTCTCCAGACAGCGTTCCAGGTGCTCGAGATCGTTGTGGCGGAAGCGCACGGTGCGCGCCGTGGAGCGCAACGCGCCCTCCACCAGGCTGGCGTGCAGATTGTGGTCGCACAACAGCGCGTCGCCTTTTTCGGCCAGCGCCGCGAGCGAGGCGTAATTGGCCTGGAAACCGGTGCCGAAAATGACGGCCGCTTCCTTGTGTACGAAAGCCGCCAACTCCGTCTCCAGCTTCACGTGCACGTCCAGCGTGCCGTTCAGCAGGCGCGAGCCGCTGCATCCGCTGCCATATTTCCGGACAGCCTCGATGGCGGCTTCTTTCACCTTGGGGTGCGTGATCAAGTCCAGATAATCGTTGGAGCCGAACATCAGCACCTTGCGGTTACCCATGCGGACCTCGCCGGGCCCGCAGCCTTCGCGCTCGCTGAAAACTTCGAAATACATGTACAATCCGGCGGCCTGCAGGTCGCCCGGACGCGTGAAATTCCGGCACTTGTCGAAAAGGTCGGTGGATCGGGTATGGCTTGCCCCGGCCTTTCGGCTCTGTGTGACGGTAGTCGAAGAGCTGCGCATCGTTCTCAATTCCATTCGTAGATTCGGTACGTTTTGTATTTTTTGGCGCCCATGGTCTTCAGGGACCGGTTCATAAGAACATTATCTTCCAATATCCAGGACATTTCGCTGAGTCCATAGCCCAGCCGCCTGGCATTGCGAATCAGCTCGGCGTAGAACCCGGCGGCCACGCCCATGGTGCGGTACTCCTCCACCACGCCCAAGGCGAGCACCCGCAATTCTTTGATCAATCGTTGATGATACAGGATTTTGAAGAGTCCCAGCGGGAACAATCTGCCGCCGGCGTGTTTTAGCGCCAGATTGATGTTGGGCAGCGCCAGCGCAAAACCCACGGCGCGCCCCTCGACCTCGCCGATCAGCACGAGATCCGGCTTCAGGATTTGCTTCATCTCGGCCGCTTCATGCAGAAACTCCTCGCGCGTCATAGGGACGAAGCCCCAATTGCGCGCCCACGTGGCGTTGTAGAGTTTCCAGATAGTCTGCACTTCTTCGTCGAACTCGCGCATGCGGATGGAGCGGATGGCCACGCCCTGGCTGCCGGCCGCGCGCCGCGCCACGCGTTCCACCTTAGCGCCATTCACCTCGGTGGGGGTGGACCAATACGCGAGCAGGTCCTTGGCCTTGCGCAGTCCGACCGCTTCGAGCATACGCGGATAGCTGGGCGAATTGTAGGGCATCATCACGTTGGGGCTGGAGTCGAAGCCATCCACCAGCATGCCGCATTCATAATTCATGGAGGGATTGACGGGGCCGCGAATCACCTTGGCGCCGCGCTCCAGCAGCCATTTGCGCGCGGCCTCCATCACCGCGCGGGCCACCTCCACATCGTCTATCGATTCAAAAAAACCGAAGAAGCCGGCGTCTTCTTTTTGAAACTCGTTGTAGTTCCGGTCCACGATGGCGGCCACCCGGCCGCAGACCTGCCCATCCCGGCGCGCCAGAAAGCACTCGATTTCGGCATTCGCATAGAACGGGTGCTTCCGGGTGTTCAACAATTCCTTTTGGGCCATGCGTAACGGGGGCACCCAGTAGGGGTGGTGGCGATACAGCCGGTACGGAAGGTCCACAAACTCTTCCAACGACCGTTTGTCATGAACCGCGACGATTTCTACGTCTCCCAACTATGCGGCCCCTTTTCCCAAGATTCTGTATAACGGCGGTGCGATCAGCACCAGAAGACCGGCCACGGCTGCCCCGGCCAGCAGGTCGATGGTGTAATGGTATCGAAGATAAACTGTAGCAGAAATGATGGACAAGGTATAGGCGAAGTAGATCCAGAATAGCCGGTTGGAGATCAGCCGGCTGCCCCACCACGCCAGGATGGTCAGTTCCGTGTGGCCGCTGGGAAAGCAGTCCCAGGCCTTGGATTCGATGCGGTCTAGACTCCATTGTAGCGCACGCGTGACCCACAAGCCACGCAGATCGATGGTTTGCAGGTTCCGCAAGAAAAAGCGCGGACCGCGCGCGGGCACCAGCACATAGCCCACGTACGATACCAGGAAGCCCAGCGCGATGAGAAATGCGTAGTAGCGAAACTCGGCGTACCGGGCGCGCCGCCAGAGCAGAAAAGCGATGAGCAGTACGACCGGCACGAACAGGGTATAAACAATTTGCAAGTATTCCGTGAGGATGGGCGTGCTAATGCGTTCCAGCCAAACGGTGGGATGCGCGCCCCAGAAGCGGTAATCCAGATGCGCTAGCTCGGCATCCGCCTGCCACCCGCGAAGCGACGGCATAAGCACGGCCATCTCCCGGTAGCACCACGCCACGTAGGGCAGGGGATACCAGTGCCGGAAAATCCAACTGGCGCGCCCGGCGCTGCGGATCGCCAGCAAGGCCAAGGCGATGGCGGCCACGTGCCAGGCGAGCAGCCATGCGGGTTGCGGCAGGCGGTTCCAGAACAACAGGATCGCGACAGTAGCTGCCGCGTAATAAGGGAGCACCACCTTATCCACCGGCCAGAAACCGCGCGTGGCCGGCAGATTCAGAACTTCAACCAACCCGCCTCCTTGTACCAGTCGAGCGTACGCCGCAGCCCTTCTTCCAGGTCCGTGGACGCGCAGAAGCCAAGCTCGCGGCGGGCGCGGCCGGGGTCGCAGACCCAACCCGCGCAGCACGCTTCCAGCACTTTGTCGCGCGACAGGATGCCCGGCTTTCCGCTGAGGCGTGTCCACCACTCGGCGCACCAACCTAAGACGTAGGCGGCGTTCTCGGGTATCGCCACCGTGCGCACTTTGCGGCCCATCAGGCGGGCTGCCACGTTTCCGAATTCATCCCAGGAGACCGACGCGGAGTTCGCCAAGTAGAAAACTTGGCCGCCCGCGCTGGCGTTAGTGTGATCGGCCGCGGCGATGAGGCCATCCACCAAGTCTCCCACATAAATATGGCTGAAGCGGCGCTGCGCCGTGCCGATTTGCGCCATCCATCCGCGAGCCACCGTGCGGATCGGTTGGTAGACGTCTCTATCGCGCGGCCCATAGACCACGGGCGGGCGCACGATGACGGTTCTGTCGCGGAGCGGCGAGTGGCGCACGGCTTCCTCGGCCGCCAGTTTCGAGCGGCCGTAATGCGAGACGGGGCGCGGTTCGTCCGCCTCGGTGAGCGGCCGATCGGCGGTGCTGGGACCGGCGGCCGCCAGGCTACTCACGTGGACCAGCCTGCCAACATTTCCAAGATGGCAGGCGGCGCGCAGCAGGGTGGCGGTGGCGAGGGCATTGCCGCGCTGGTAGTCCGCAGGGGTGCGGGCCTTGGTTATGCCGGCCAGGTGGATGACGGTGTCCACACCGCGCAGCGCTTCCGTGAGTCCGGCGCCGCTTTCGAGGTCGCCATGCGCCAGTTCGATGGCGGCGGGCAGGTTCGTGGTCGAACGTCGCACCAGGCATCGCAGGGCACGGCCCTGCGCCACAAGACGTTCGACCAGATGGTTACCGATGAAACCGGTCCCGCCGGTCACCAGGATCATGACAGCGGTGAGCTGCGGAAGGCCACTTCGGCGAAGCAACTCTCGGCCGAGGTGCCGGTGTGCTGCGTGTTGATCTGCAGCCGGATGCCCTTCACGCGGGGTGCGGGACGTCCGTAGGCCTTCTCGTAATCGCCCGCCAGGTTGCGGCTTTCGGTGAGCCAGCGGTTCAGTTCGGCTGCGCCTGAACGGCAGACCACGGCGTAGATGTGCACCAGGGGAATGGAACTGGCGCTCTCCATGATTCCGGCGGGGGCAGTGGTGTCCCAAATGTAGCTTATGACGCGTTTATCGGCGAAGGCCACCAGCACCTGGGCCGCCTGGTCGTCGCTTTTGCTGCGCCGGAAGTCGCCGCCCGCGGGCAGTTCCTTAACATTCCACTTCCAGGTGAGGTACGGCTCCTGGTGGGGATCGACGTCCACCTCGCGCTCCAGGCCATATGAGGAATCGCGACTTTTAAGATCGAGATAATTGGTGTTGCCTTCCCGAACGGTGGCGATCTTAGGCATGCCGTAATTCACTTTCACTTGCCAGCCATCCGGCAAATGGCCTGGTTGCCAATTGAGCGGATTGAGGACGATGAAAGCGGTTTGGGTGGTGCCCGCCAGGGATGCCAAAGTTACGATCGTTATCAGTAAAAGAACGCGCCGCAAAGACCCTCCGTTAATTCTTATCATCGCATGATCGCGCGGATTTTGCTCGTGTAGGGGCAGCCCTTTGCCAGTCAAATCCTACTGCCTATGGGCAGGGCTTCGCCCCGCATCTAGTCCATTGGTACTGCATACACTGCCCACATTTGCGGGGGGCGTACTGCCCCCATTTTTGGCCTTCTTCTGTAAATTCCCGTAACTACTTGAAACTACAAGGTCGCAACACTGGGCAAATTCGGCTACCTGCGCAAGGCTCGCGATGCCCAGGATAAGGGCGTGAGCAGGGCAGGGCATCCGGCGCCGCGCGCTCGGTGCTCGCCGGAAATGGCCTCTTCTGCTTGTTTAGACGACCCGCACGAAGAGAGCATTTTTCGAACATTCTTTAGAACCTACCAGAGTAGGAGGAAATCCACTGGAATTGGGGCGGCGACTATGGCCCACACCGGTGCACCCAGGCTCGCGACACTATACCCAAGAAGACAGACGAAACAACCAATCGCGAGCGAAGCGAACAGGTAGACCCGCCTGTCGACCAGATAGAACCCGAGGCACCAAGCTAACGCAGTGAAGAGGATCGCGACGTCCAGCAGAACGGGTGCGGGTAGCGCGTTGAGCATGTTTTCACAGGATGGTTCATCTTTGCAGCAGGCCTGTCCGAAGTCAATCAACTCAACGAAACCTGCAAAATACGAAGGCGTGTGGCGTGGTGTTCCATCATCGCGGCGAAGGAGCGCAACCCGGCTTTCCAGGGCGAGAGCGTGCGCGCGGAAAAAGATCAATCGCCCAACGCAGCGCCGCGACGAGCATTTGGTCTGCGCGATAAAGACGGCCGTTGCCCGAACCCAACCGATCTCCGGCGTTTTCTTGGCTTGCTTGGCGAGCGGCGCCCCCGCTCTGTCATGCTCGATGCCGAACAGCACCAGCGACGAGTCTTCCAAGCGCGGCATTGGCATGCTTCTTGGCGTCCGGCATGCACGGCGTGCCGTACCATCCAGTTTGACTGTATTGTTGGCCTTCGATCCGAAGCCCTTTACCTCTCTCGGCCACAGCGTCAGGGACGTAGGCTGCGAGGCGTCCACCGTGAGCGTGGCAGTCTGGGTCAGGCCGCGATAGGCGGCCGAAATCGGCACGGCGGTTTCGGTGACGACAGCCGTGGTCGCGATATTGACGGATGCCGGGACCGTCGGACGTTCACCGTCCACATCGGCCTGTTCGTGTTCGGATGTGGCGGATTCCTGTGCGCGAAGAGCGTCCGCGGCGGACGCGCACGGTCTGAAAACCCACTGTAAGTTATTGAAAGCCCGTCCGGGCGGCCTGAGAGGCCGCCGCAGGCCGGGGGCCTGCCCCACATGATGTTAGTGCAGCGTCACTTCTACGGCTACGTCCGTGCGGCCATCGGCCGGCGCCGGAATCACGTCGCCCGCTACTGGCTGGCCATCTACCGTCAGATTCACGGCATTGCCCGGCCCTTCGCGACGCACTGTGATCTGGTACGTCACGCCGCGGAACCGGCGCACGGCGTGGAAACCCGTCCACCGCTCCGGAATCGAGGGTGCGATCTGAAGGCCGTCGTATGCGGGACGTATCCCGAGAATCCACTGCACGATGGCGTAGTAATTCCACGCCGCCGTGCCGGTCAGCCAGGAGTTCTTGGCTTCGCCATGCGTGGGCGCGTCGCGCCCGGCGATCATCTGCGCGTAGACATACGGCTCGCAGCGGTGCACGTCGCTGATGGCTTCGCGCGCCGAAGGGTTGATGCGCGAATAGTAGTCGTGGGCGCCGTCGCCATTGCCGGCCATGGCCTCGGCGATGATCACCCACGGGTTGTTGTGACAGAAAATTCCCGCGTTTTCCTTGTAGCCCGGCGGGTAGGACGAAATCTCGCCGAGGTGCAGGTAGTAGCGCGAGTACGCCGGCTGCTGCAGCACGATGCCATGCGGCGTGGCCAGGTGCTTGCGCACGGATTCGAGCGCGCGGCGCGCCAGGCCGTCGTCCAGCCCGATTCCGGCGAGGATGCAGAAACCTTGCGGCTCGATGAAGATCTTTCCTTCGGCGCACTCCTTCGATCCAACCTTGTTACCGAAGTCATCGTACGCGCGCAGGAACCACTCGCCGTCCCAACCGTGCCGGCGGACGGTTTCCTCCATGCGCGCGCCTTCGGCCAGATAACCGGGGGCTTCGTCTGCATGGCCGCTATGCCGCGCTAGCCCAGCCAGTTCCTTCGCAGCCAGCACGAACAATCCGCCGATGAAGACCGACTCGGCGACTTTACCCTCTTTATTGGTGGTGGTCTGGAACGATTGGCCGGGCGTATCGGAGAAGCAGTTCAGATTCAGGCAATCGTTCCAATCGGCGCGGCCGATCAGCGGCAGCCCGTGCGGTCCGAGCCGCTCCAGCGTGTAACGGAAGCTGCGCTGCAAGTGCTCGTAGAGCGGCTGCTCGGAGCCGGACTGATTGTCGTACTCGACCGGCTCGTCCAGAATGCTCCAGTCGCCAGTCTCCTTCAGATACGCCGCGACGCCCACGATGAGCCAGTGCGGATCGTCGTTGAAATTGCCGCCGACGTCGTTGTTGCCCTTCTTCGTAAGCGGCTGGTATTGGTGATACGCGCCGCCACTGGGAAGCTGTGTGGCGGCCAGGTCGAGGATGCGCTCGCGGGCGCGCTCCGGGATCATGTGCACGAAGCCCAGCAGATCCTGGTTGGAATCGCGGAAGCCGAGTCCGCGCCCGATGCCCGATTCATAGAACGACGCCGACCGCGACATGTTGAAGGTCGCCATGCATTGGTAGGCGTTCCACACGTTCACCATGCGGTCGGTGTGGATGTCGGGTGTCTCCACCTGGCAGATGCCCAGCAGGCCGTCCCAGTAAGTGCGTAGTTTCCGGAAGGCCAAGTCCACGTTCGCCGGGACAAGATACCGGGCGATGGTGGGTTTGACGGTCTTCTTGTTGACGATCTGGGAATCGGGAGGGTCGAACTTTTCGTCCTTGGGGTTCTCGTGGTAGCCCAAAACAAAAAGGATCTGCCGTGTTTCGCCTGGCTGCAGGACGAGGCGCACATGGTGCGAGCCGATGGGCGCCCATCCGTGCGCCACCGAGTTGCAGGATTCGCCGCGCTCCACGGCCGCAGGCCGGTCCCATCCGCGCGTGGGGCCGAGGAAAACGTCGCGCTGTGTGTCGAACCCGGCCAGCTCGGCCGAGCAGGCGAACCAGGCGAAGTGATCGCGGCGCTCGCGGTATTCGGTCTTGTGATAGATGACGCCGTCTTCGATCTCCACCTCTCCGATGCTGAAGTTGCGCTGGAAATTGGTGGAGTCGTCCTGCGCATCCCACAGGCAGAATTCGATGGCCGAGAAGACCGATAGCGCGGCGGGCGTCTGCCTCTGGTTCGAGACCGTGAACTGCCAGATTTCGAGATTCTCGTCCAGCGGCACGAAATAGCGCGTGCTGGCCGAAATGCCACGGCGCTGGGAGCCGATGGTGCTGTAGCCCATGCCGTGGCGGCAAGTGTACTGCTCCGGATCGGCGTGGGTGGGCTGCCAGGATGGCGACCAGTAGTCGCCCGTCTCGTTGTCGCGCACATAGATGTAGCGTCCGCCCAGGTCGAAGGGGACATTGTTATACCGGTAGCGCGTGATGCGGCGCAGGCGCGCGTCGCGATAGAAAGAGTAACCACCCGCGGTGTTGGAGATGATGCCGAAGTAAGCCTGGCATCCCAGATAGTTGATCCATGGCAGGGGTGTATCTGGCCGGGTGATTACATATTCCCGGTTTTGGTCGTCGAAGTATCCGTATTGCATAAGTAGTTAGGGGCGGCCTGAGAGGCCGCCGCAGGCTAAGAGCCTGCCCCACATTTCTAGACAGACACGGGCGTTGTGGTACGGGCATTTCCATGCGCCGACCAGGCAAGCGTCCGGATCGTCCTCTGCTTTCCACGGCGTGCCATCCGGCTTCAATTTCGCGTGCCATTCGCCGTGGACCTTATCCACGACCTTGTCTTCAATGTATTCCCAGGCGCGATATGCAGCGTTCCGAAAGTGTTCCTGCCCGGAGACTTGCCAAGCGTTATAAAAGCCGACCACTGCCTCCGCCTGCGCCCACCAGTGTTTGTT
>CABEEC010000715.1_pt1 | contig 18468 bp, 15 predicted proteins | sample 3423191 | NCBI WGS metagenome assembly CABEEC01 (sample SAMEA5534333, study PRJEB31848) | metagenome | biome: tundra; feature: field; material: soil | place: USA | collected 2013-05 | depth 0.15 m | reverse complement strand
AGCCATAAGGTATCAGAAATTGCTCCATGTTTCTCTGAAACTGCGACAGACCCCCTGCCGGAACTGGTGCGGAATGGCGACGGCCAGACCTCCGCCGGCGCCGTGGCGGCGCTGGCGATGTCCGAGCGCGATCAAAACCTGAAGGAAAAGGTCCGGCAGGCGCTCGCCGGCCGCCGATCGCGCCCGGACTTGCCTTAGACCTTCTGGTACGGCTGTAACACTAGTTTCCGGTACGTTTCTTGTTAGCTTTCCGTTGACAACCACCTTTGGATGAGACCATACTATTGACACTGGTCAAACGCACCGGTGGTTCGCACCTCAATTGGAGGATTCACTTAAATGACGAGAGTTCGTACGCTATTGTTTACCGCCCTGGCTGTAGTTCTGGCGTGCGGCATTTGCGGCCAGCAAGCGCTGGCGCAGGAAGATCTGGCTGGAGACGCTTACGGCAGTGTGATCGCCATCGGTCACGTCACCGACGCATCACCCGACGTTACTTCTCCGGGCATGTACCAGGGGATCACGGCCATGGGTCCGAATCCGCCGGTTAGCGGCGACTGGCCCTGCTTCGGCGGGTCCACCTGCTCCAACGTCGTGGCGGGCGGCCTCGTCATCGGCACGCCAGAGCAGGTTTGGACGAAAAGCTGCTCCGGTTGCGGCCAGATCTATTACACGTTCCAGACCGCTACTGCGACAGGTACTGCAACCTTCACCATCACGGTTACCCAGGGCAGTCCGGTGAAGACGCTCTTCCACTATTCCTTCACGGGCAGCGTCGCGAAAAATTCAATCGAGGTCATTTCGGTCGGCAACGTGAGCTTCGCCGGCGCCGTGGCAGGAGCGGCTACGATTAACGTTGCCACAACGATCGGCACGGCCACAATAAAAGGCGCAGCGAAGATCGTGCTCCATTAGTCCTCACGGGCGGTGCCCGGCTTCAATGCGGGCATCGCCTTCTTCACTCACTGGTCTCCGATCAGTTACTTCAAATAGACAAAGCGCGCGATAAACAGCGCACGCAGGTCCGGCACGGGTCAGGCTCTGGCGTGTTCTCCTTGGTCTGCGGCCTTCCCTCCACAACCTACGCCGGCGGTAACCCGCTCTTGTTCGGCTGCTCCGCTGGTACCGGACCGCAGTACGACTCCCCGCTGCCGTGCATGAGGACTTATCGCGCATCGCGTTCTTCCCCCGGCCCGCCTACTGCCCGCGGGCGGCAACGGGGTCTCCCGGTTCTCCCGCGGCCAGAGGGCACCCGGTTTCTCCGCATGCCTGGGGTCTGCGACTCCGCAGGACCGCCTGTGCACTCGCGTTGTTCGTGCGCAGTCGTGTGGCCTTCTGGTCGTCCGACGCCATGGGCGTCCTGGAACACGCGATTTCGAAGCTCAATACTCAGCCTACAGGTACACTTGTCCAACGCTTCAGGTGCAGCCTCACGACTGTCCTCGCATGGCTGGGGGCCAGGGTGGTTCGCTACGCCTTCCCTGTACGGCTCTTGCTACTCCATGCCGGTTTATCCCGGCGCTATCCGGACGAGGGCGTCCGCCAGCCCCACTCTGGCGGGTTAAACAGAACGCCATAAGTAATTACGCATCCGCTCCCTGACGGGGCGCCCTCTGGGCCTGGCTCCGAATGGGTGTGGCGCCGAGCCGCGCGCGTAAGCAAGCGGTTGTCGCGCAAACGATAGCGTCGCCGTGTTTAGCTGCGCTAAGCTAATGTTGTGCGACTCCTGGTAGTTGAAGACGAAAAACGGATTGCGGATTTCCTTTGCCGGGGCCTCCAGGGCGCCGGCTACGCCGTGGATGCCGCCCCCAATGGCGCGACCGCCCTGGAGTTCGTGCATGCCACCGACTACGACCTCGTGATCCTCGATATCATGCTGCCCGATATGGACGGCCTCCAGGTGCTCGAAAAGATCCGCAACCGCAAAGCTGGTCCGCCCGTGCTCATCCTGAGCGCGCGCGGCGCACTCGAGGATCGCGTCCGCGGCCTGGAGCAGGGCGCCGACGATTACCTGGTCAAGCCCTTCGCTTTCGTCGAATTGCTGGCCCGTGTGCGCGCCCTCCTGCGGCGCGGCCAGCCGGCTCCCGAGCGCCTGCAGGTGGCCGACCTTACGCTCGATTGCATCCGCCGCAAAGTCACGCGCGCCGCGGAGCCCATCGACCTGGCCCCCAAGGAATTTGGCATCCTCGAATACATGATGCGCAACAAGGGCCGCCCGCTCAGCCGCACCATGATCGTGGAACACGTCTGGGACATGGACTACGATGGCCTGACCAACATCGTGGACGTCTATATCCGCCACTTGCGCAGCAAGATCGACGACCGGTTCGCGCAGAAGCTGATTCAAACCGTGCGCGGCATCGGGTACATGATCGAGGCGCCCGATAAGGCCGCGGAGAAGCCGGCAGAGCAGCCGGTGGAGGGGCAGGTGTAGGTGTCCGCCAAGCGTCACCTCACGCGCGGCCTGCGCTTCCGCCTCACGGCCGGATACGCGCTGCTATTCGCAATGCTTCTGGTGGGCACCGCCGCGCTCTTCCGCGAGCGCCTGGCCTACACCCTGAACTCCGAGGCGCACGATCTGCTGGAGCAGGAGTGGGCCGCCATGAAGGGCTATCTGCACATTGAGAAGGTTCCCACGCGTGGACATGCCGCCGAGCATGAACCTTGTCCGCCGTATAAGGCTGGTTGGGATTACGACAAGGACGATCCGGATGAAGACTTCGCCGTGGAGCGGCTGCGGCGCGTCTATGTGCTGGCCGATGCCAAAGGCTGCGTGATGGAGTTCTCCACCATCTACGAGTCCATTGGTATCGAGCAGCCCAAGGAAATCGAAGCGGCCATCAGGAGCGGCCAGCCGGTCTGGAAGCGTCGCGTGAGCCCGCATGGCATACCGTATCTGGTGCGCGCCGGCGTGGTCTTCGACGACAAACACCACAGCCCATTCTACGTGGCCGTCGGCCGCCCTATGGACGAAGGCGAAAAGATCCTGAAGCGTTACACCTGGATGTACGCCGGCCTGATCCCGTTCTCCCTCCTCTGCGGATGCCTCCTAGGATGGTTTCTTACCGGACGCGCGCTGATGCCGGTTATGCAGGTGGCGCAAACCGCGCAACGCATCACTGGGTCGAACCTGAGCTTGCGTATCCCCACGCGCGCCGCAGGCGATGAGCTGGATTACCTCATCCTTACCTTTAACCGCATGATCGAGCGGCTGGAAAACTCGTTCCAACAGATCCGCCAGTTCTCGACAGATGTTTCGCACGAGTTGCGCACCCCCATCACCGCCATCCGGGGCCAACTGGAGGTGGCGCTGTTCACCGCCAAGACCGTCGAGCAGTATCGCGATGCCACGCTGAATTCCCTGCAGGATATCGAGCGGCTTTCGCAAATCGTGCGCGCCTTGCTGCTGCTTTCGCAGGCCGAATCCGGGCAACTCGCGTTGCAGAAGACGCGGCTGGATCTGTCCTCGGTGGTGCGCGATATCGTCGATCAATTCCAGATACCCGCCGAGGGCGCCCACGTGGAGCTTTCCGCCGATCTGCCGCCGGAGTGCGCCGCCGAAGTGGATCGCGTGCAGATAGAGCGGATGCTCTCCAACTTGCTTTCCAACGCCCTGAAGTTCACCCCGGCGGGCGGCCGCGTACACGTCGCGCTGCGCAGCTTGCCGGAATCGATTTCGATCGATGTGGAAGACACCGGCTGCGGCATTCCCGAAGAGCACATCCCGCACATTTTCGAGCGCTTTTACCGCGTGCCCGCGCACGAAACCTGTGCGAATCCGGAGCCGGGGCTGGGCCTCGGGTTGAGCTTCGTCGCCTGGATCGCGAAGGCCCACGGCGGCACGATTCGCGTCGATAGCGCGCCCGGCAAAGGCACACGATTCACCGTGTCGCTGCCCGCCGCAGTGGCCGAGCCGGCGCCGCTGGAAGCCGTTCCGACCGGAGCCGCAGTGGGGCCGCACTGGGATGAATGAACTTTAATCCGAAGTTTACCCAGCCTTCATTCCTATTTCTTAATCTAAGGAATGTGCGGCTCCTTTCCTGCGGCGTGATCGGTGTGCTTCTAGCCCTGGCCGGCTCCAGTCCTGTACGCAGCCAGGACGACCCGCCGCCCAGCGCGCAGCAGCCGGTGGATCAATACTTTGCCGGACTCGTGACGGCCTTGGCCGGCGACAGTATTACCCTCACGCGCACGGTGTTGGGCAAGGCGACGGTGCGCAGCTTTGCGATTACCGCTGAGACCGTAGTGCAGCCCCAGGGCGGCAAGCCTAAGCTGAAGCAGAAGGTGACCGTCAAGTGGGTGAGCGAGGAGAACGGCGACCGCGCGGTGAAGATCATTCTGCGCGGGTCGGTGCCGGCGCCTAAGAAGCAGTGAGAGGGGGGCGCGGGCGTTCGCGGTGGGCGATTTGCGCCTTGCGTTTGCCTACCCCGGTTTCGGCCGTGCGGTTGCCGCTCCGTGCGCCGACACGTTGGCTACCGCCCAGGCTTCTCAGAGCCGCAATTTCCTGCATCTATCACACTCTTGCAAATGCCGCTCCAGTTGCGGCGAGAGTTCCAATGCTCTTTTCTCCACGTTACTAATCGAAATCTCCTTCAAGAGGAAGAATTCCATTTGTGGATCTATGCAATGCTGCACCATATGGTTCGCAAACCAGTTGACCGAGATCTCTTTGGTGACCCTCTCGCGGATCATTGTGGCTATTCTACCCGCCCGGTGGCCCAGCCTGTCCTCTATTTAGCTCTCTGCTGCACTTCCGCCACGGCGGCCACCATCTGCGGAGTCGGCGCGGCATCGGCGCCTTCGATCGCTTCCAGCACGCGACTTAACTCGCCGTTGAGCCGGGCCTTGTCCGGCGACTTAGTGCGGCTCATCAGCTCGACTACCTTCATCGCCAGGTCGAATTGCTGCTTCAGCCCGGCTGGCGGCGTCTTTACGCGTGGGTCCATCTTCACGGTAAGCGGCTGCGTAAAGCTCTTGCCGTCCACCGTCAGCTTCACGGTATACTCGCCTGGCAGGGCAATCGGACCCCGCGGCTCGCGCGGCGTATTGTGGTCGATCGCCGTCATTGGATAGCCGCCGCGCAGCGCATCCGGCGGCGTGTACCGCAGGTCCCAAACGAATCGATGCATGCCTGCCGCGGCCGGCGGTATCTGCGGCGGGCGGATCCAGTAAGTCGGGACGTTCAAATCTTTCTCCGGAGGCTCGCCCTGATCGGCACTCGAATAATGCCGCACTAACTTACCCGCGGCATCCAGCACTTCGATTACAATCGAGTCTGAAGCATTCTTCAAGTAGTAATAGAGGATCGCTCCATCCGGCGGATTCTGTCCCGCAGGCTCCTCGGGCGGCAGGGGCGTGTCGGTGTTCTTGTTCCAGCGGACGCGCATGGCGGTCTGCGGCTTGAAGAGGTGCGCGTCCGAGTTCGCAATCGCCGCGCTCGCCTGCCGCAGCGGCGTGATGTCGTCCAATATCCAGAACGACCGCCCGTGCGTGCCCGCCACCAGGTCGTCCTCGTGAATCGTCAAATCGCGGATCGACGTGGCCGGCATGTTGAGCCGCAGCGGCTCCCAATCGTCGCCATCGTTGAACGAGACCCACACGGCCCGCTCGGAACCCGCGAACAGCAGGCCCTTCCGCCGCGAATCTTCCCGCACGGTGTTGGTGGGCGCGTTATCGGGCAGGCCGCGCGTGATTTCCTTCCAGGTCTTGCCGAAGTCGTGAGTGCGCCAGATGTGCGGCGCGAGATCGTCCAGCCGGAAGCGGTTGATGGCTGCATACGCGGACGCCGCATCGAAATGCGACGCGTCCATCACCGACACTTTGCTCCAGGGAGTCAGCGCCGGCGGCGTGACATTGGTCCAGGTCTTGCCGGCATCGCGCGTTAGGTGGATCAAGCCGTCGTCGGTGCCCACCCAGATCACGTTGCCGTCTTTGTAGGATGGCGCAATCGTGTAGATGACGCCGCGATGCTTGCCCTTCTCCGGATCGGCGGAGGTGAACACGCCCAAGTTGGGCGGGATGCCGGGCGGGATCTCGGAAGACGCGCGCGTCAGATCCGGGCTGATCTCTTCCCATGACTGGCCGCCATTGGCGGTCCGCAGCAGCATCTGCGAGCCGAGATACAGAATGTGCGGATCGACCGGCGAAAACAGCAGCGGCATGGTGCGCACGAAGCGGTACTTGCCGCCGCGCCGCCCCAGCGACGGCCCGACCTGCTGCACCTCGCCTGTGGCCTGGTTGTAGCGCGACACCTTGCCGCCATAGACGATGTTGGGATTCAGCGGATCGGGCGCGACGTAGCCGTACTCTTCCACGCCCACGGGATGCCAGTCGCGAAAGGTGATTTCGCCGTCGTCGCCGCGGCTGGCCGTGCCCACCGAGCCGCTCTCCTGCTGTCCGCCGTAGACCCAATACGGGAAGCGTTTGTCGGTGATCACGTGATAGAACTGTGCGGTGGGTTGGTTGTACCAGGAGCTCCAGGTCTCGCCGCCATTCACGCTGATGGTGGCGCCCTGGTCGGACGCCAGCAGGATGATGCTCGGGTCGTCGGGGTTGATCCAGATGGTGTGATAGTCGTCGCCACCGGGCGCGCCTTTGATGGCCGTGAAACTCGCGCCGCCGTCCATCGACCGGTAAGTGGAAGTGTTGGCGATGTAGATGACATCCTTGTCTTTCGGATCGACGCGCACGCAGGCGAAATCGGAGCCGCGCCCCCAGACGCGCTCTTCGTGGTTGACGCGCTGCCAGTTGGCGCCGGCGTCGTCGGAGCGGTAGACGCCTCCTTCTTTGGCGTCGACCAGCGCGTACATGCGCCGCGGATCGCTGGGCGCGATGGCGATGCCGATGCGGCCCAACCCTTGCGCAACCGTGGGCAGGCCGCCGGTGAGCGGCTGCCAGGTGCTGCCGCCGTCGGTGGATTTGAACAGCCCGCTGCCCGGCCCCTTGAACGACTCGCCGATCTCCCAGGGCGCCTGCCGCGCGGCCCACAGCACGGCATACACGGTTTGCGCGTTGGATGGATCGAAGGCCAAGTCCACGGCGCCGGTGTTCTCGTCCTTGTAGAGCACGTTCTGCCACGTCGCGCCGCCATCGATCGAGCGGAAGACGCCCCGCTCGGCATTGGGGCCGTAGGGATGGCCGAGCACCGCCGCGAAGACGCGCTTCGAGTCATGCGGATCGACGATGATGGCGGAGATCTGCTGGGCGTCGTGCAAGCCCTCGCTTAAGCCAAGGTGCTGCCAGCTTTGGCCGCTGTCGGTGGATTTGTAGATACCGTCGCCCACTGAGAGGTCGGGACGCTGGAGACCTTCGCCGCTGCCGACATATATGATGCGCGGATCGGAGAGCGCCACCGCCAGGGCGCCGATGGAGCCGGTGGCCTGATCGTCGAAGATCGGTTTCCAGACGCGTCCGGCGTCGGTGCTCTTCCAAACGCCCCCGTTGTTCGCGGCGATGTAGAACACGTTGGGCTGGCCGGGCACGCCGCTGGCAGCCACTGTTCGTCCACCGCGGAACGGCCCGATCATGCGCCAGCGGAGACCGCTGTAAAGTTCGGGAGGGAAGGGCTGCGCGCAGGCGATGGATACCAGCGCGGCGGTCAGCAGTAACTTCCGCATGGCGCTCACGCGTGCCCGCCGCCGAACACGGCCGCCGCTCGCTGCTCGATCTCTTCGGGCGTTAGGTCTTCGATATGCGTCGCGATGGCCCACACGAAGCCGGAGGGATCGCGGAGTTGGCCGTAGCGATCGCCCCAGAATTGATCCTGCAGCGGGAACACGACCTGGCAACCGTTGGCCAGCGCTTGCGCCCAGGTGGCGTCGGCATCCGGGACATACAGGTTGAGGCGCAGCGGCCAGTTGCCCTCGGCGATGGGCGGCCCTCCCATTTCCGGGAACGTGTCGTTGAGCATCATGATGGTATCGCCGATCTTCACGTTGGCGTGCATGAGCTTGCCGCCCGGTCCGGGCGAGCGGCCGATCTCGACGGCGTTGAACGCGCGTTTCAGGAACTCGATGTAATCGGCGCAGCCCGGCACGGTAAGGTGTACCGTGAGGGTGCCGTAGCCAGGGGGAATGTGTTGGGAAGCTTTTGCCATATGGGGGATATGATAATACGGTTGGGCGCCGGCCGGGCGTCCTCACGAGAGTGGCGACGCGGCACGCCGAGGGCGTGCGCCACAAAATGAGTGAAAACTAGCTACACGCCAATCAGCCGGATTCACGGTACCCTAACCTTATGACCATCGCGATTACCGGCGCTTCCGGTTTCATCGGGCGCCGGCTGATGAAGGCGCTCGCCAGCGGAGACCATAAGCTGCGGGTTCTGAGCCGGCACGCCGGAACGAACCTGCCGCCCGGAGTGCAACTGTATGTTTGGGATGCCATGAAAGGCCAGCCGCCGGAAGAGAGCCTGAATGGCGTGGACGCAGTAGTCCATCTGGCGGGCGAGCCCATCGCGCAGCGCTGGAACGATGACGTAAAGCTGAAGATTCGCGAGAGCCGCGCCACGGGTACGCGCAACCTGGTGCAGGCGCTCTCCACCGCAAGCCGGCGCCCCGCCGTGCTGGTCTGCGGATCGGCCATCGGTTACTACGGCTCGCGCGGTGAAGAAGTTCTCACCGAATCCTCCGCGCCCGGCACCGGCTTCGTGGCGGAGGTCTGCGTGGCTTGGGAGAAGGAAGCCGATCTGGCGGAATCGCTCGGCATTCGTGTGGTGAAGCTGCGCACCGGCGTGGTGCTAGGCGCCAATGGCGGCGCGCTGGCCAAAATGCTGCCGCCGTTCAAGGCCGGCATGGGCGGAAAACTGGGGCACGGCGATCAGTGGATGTCCTGGGTCCACGTGGACGACCTGGTGGGCATCATCCAGCACGCCCTTGAGAATCCCGTGCGCGGGCCGGTGAACGGGACATCGCCCAATCCCGTCACGAATGCCGATTTCACTAAGGCTCTCGGCCACAGCCTCTCCCGGCCAGCCGTCGTTCCTATGCCCGCCTTCACGCTGAAGTTCATGTTCGGCGAGATGGCGGAAGTGATGCTGGCCAGTCAGCGGGTGCTGCCCAAGGCAGCCGAAAGCGCGGGGTATACGTTCCGCTATCCGAAGGTGGAACTGGCGCTCGAAAACATCCTCACGGCGGCCTGAACGGTATACAATGCGGATATGCCAAAGTGCGCGTTCTGGAAATAAGCGGTCACCCCGGAGTCGCGCATTGAGCTATAGTAAAGTTTAGCGAAACAGACCCTCTTATCTGTTTATGACCCCACGCGCCGCGATCCTGTTGGATACCATCCACTGGCACGTAAAGTGCTCGTCATACGGCAGTACGCCGAAGCCTGACTTGGAGTAATTTAAGATATGTGCGAAATCGGTCAAACCAGTCCTGAGAGTGGCCGCTATCGTTGTGCGATATGCGGAGCCGAGATTCACGTGCAGGCTGGGGAAACGTTTCCAGCATGCCCCAGCAAGGACCACACCCCAAGGTGGGTCCTCTGCGAGGAACTAATCTTAACCATGGCCGGCGCGGGCCGGTAACCATTAGCTATTGAGCCTCGCTTAATACGGTGACCCTTGCCTCCACCCAAGAACCGCTCCCTTACGGTCGCGGCTCCGAATGAGGCACACGGCTCCACGCAACCCTCACTCGTGGCGTAGCGCCTCGATTGGTTCGACTGCGGCGGCGCGGCGCGCGGGGAGAAACGCGGCCAGGACACCGATCGCCAGCAGAACCGCGATCGTCAATACGAAGGTCAGCGGGTCGTTTGGCTTGACCCCGTAGAGGAGCGACGCGCTGATCCGCCCCGCGGCGAGCGAGAGCGGCAGCCCGATGGCTACACCGAGCCCGACCAGCAGCAGGCCGTCGCGCAGCACCATCCACTCGATCCTGGCTGGCGCCGCACCGAGCGCGATCCGCAGACCGATTTCCGCGGTGCGCCGGGTGACCGCGTAGGCCATCACGCCGTAAATGCCGATGGCGGCCAGTAACAAGGCCAGGGCGCCGAAGAATCCACTGAGCGTCGCAATCATGCGGTCGACGAAGATGGAATCGTCTACCCGCTCGCGCAGTGTGCGCGGCTCGATCAGCGCCACTTCGGGACTGATCCGGCCGATCTCGCGCCGGATGACGGGCAGCAACGAACTGGGCGGCAGTTGCGTGCGTACCAGCAGCGTGGGATCGAAGGCCACCTCGCCCTCGTGAAAGGGTACGTACACCGTAGACTTGGCGCGCGTTTTCAGGCCGTCGTGTAAAATGTCGCGCACCAGGCCAACAATGTAAGTTGGCTCGCCGCCTTCGGGCTTGGAATCGTCAAAGCTGAGGATGCGGCCAACCGGGTCTTGCGTCCCCGGCAGGAATTCACGGACGAACGCCTCATTGACCACGGCGATCTTGCGGGTGGAGCGCATGTCGCCCTGGTTGAATTCCCTGCCCCGCAACGCCCGCATGCCGATGGTTTCAAAGTACGCGGGACCGATAGCCTGCTCGTCAACCTCCACGCCTTCTTTGGCCGTGCGGGCCGATCCGGGAACACGGATTCCCGAGCTCCAGGAACCGCCGCGGTAGGGACCCGGTACCCCATAACTGATCGCAGCAATACCGGGCAATTCAGTCAGTCGCGCCAGCAGACTCTGGCGATTCTTTCCCTTGTCCGCGTTTTTCCACGCGCGCGGACAGTCCAGCGAGAATGTGACCACGTTCTGCGCAACGAATCCTGGATTGATGGAGCGCAGGCCCGCCAGGCTGTTCGCGAACAATCCCGCCGCCACCACCAGCACCACGGAAAGCGCCACCTGCAGCACCACCAGAGCTTTGCGAAAGCTGGCGCGCGCTCCGCGGCCGGGCTGCTGCGACCCGCCATCCTTCAGGGCGGCAGCGGGATCGAGAGACGTGGCGCGCAAAGCCGGGGCCAGCCCGAAGAACACGGCCGAGAGAATGGAGATGCCCAGCGTGAACGCCAGCACGGTCGAATCCGGCGCGACGTCGAATCGCTCACCAGCGCCGGGCGGCAAAAACAAGAGCATGTAGCGCTCGCCCCAAATGGCGAACGCTAAGCCCAAAATGCTGCCCAGCAGCGCGAGCAGCAGACTCTCGATCAGCCACTGCCGAACCAGCCGCCACCGCGTGGCGCCCAACGAGAACCGCATCGCAATTTCGCGGCGGCGCGCGGCTCCGCGCGCAATCAGCAGGTTGGCTACGTTGGCACACGCGATCAACAGCACCAGCCCGACCGCCGCCATCAGGATCGTTAAGGGCTTGCCGAACGCTTCGCGCAGCAGCGAGATCCCCACGCCGGCCTCGCGGACTTCGATCTTCTGCTCCAGCGCCCACTTGCCGAACGCGCTTTCGCGCTGGCCGCCGTAGACGCTCATCAGGTATTGCTGCATGATGGTGTTGGCAGCGGCCTGGACGCGGCTTCCGGATATCTCCGGCCGGCTGCGCGCCATGATCCAGATCCAATGCATGCCGGGCTGCATGATCTCGCCGCGGAACATCATCGCGGGCACCCAAAGATCCGCATGGCTCTCCACTTCCACGCCATGAAACCCGGGCGCCGCCACACCGATGACTGTCAAGGGTTGCTCGTCCACCGTCAGCACACGCCCGAGGACCGCCGGATCGAGTGCCAGCCGGTTGCGCCAGAAATCGTAACTCAGGATGACGAACGGGTGACCCTGCGGTGTGCGGTTGTCTTCATCTTTGAAGAGCCGCCCGATGGCCGGCCGGACCCCCAGCACATCGAAGTAGTTACCGGTGACATACTCGCGCAGCACATACTCGACGGAATTGCTGTTTCCCTGATCGAAACGCACTCTGTCGGTGCCGCCGCGCGCCATTACGGCGGTGAACAGATCCGTGTGTTTGCGGAACTCCAGATAGAGTGGATACGAAGCATAGCCCTTGCCCCAACCGCCGGTCCTGTAGAGATTCAGCAGTTGCTCCGGCTTTTCCACCGGCAACATGCGGAGCATGAGGGTGTCGACGAAAGAGAAGATGGCGGTATTGGCGCCGATGCCCAACGCCAGCGAGAGCACAGCGGCGAGCGTGAAAGCGGGATTGCGGCGCAGGCCGCGGAGGCCGTAGCTGACGTCCTTCGCCAGGATCTCGATCCACGGAACGCCGCGGCGGTCGCGGTACGCCTCTTTCATCTGCTCGATGCCGCCAAATTCACGGCGGGCCGCCTCGCGCGCGGCGTCCGGGTCGAGACCCTGCTGGCGCAGCTCGGCAGCGCGCATTTCCAGGTGGCCTTCCACCTCTTCGCCCAATTCGCGGTCCCACTGCCGCTTCGAGAAGAGCGCTGTCAGGCGTTTCCATAGCGTGCGCATGAAAGCTCCTATTCGGCCACTCGCAGAAACCGCTGCATCAGCGCGACCGTGCGTTCCCAGTCGTCGGTCTCGCGCCCTATCTGCTTTCGGCCGGCTCTGGTCAGATCGTAGAACTTCGCCCGGCGATTCTTATCGGAAGCGCCCCAGCGGGACCCGATCCATCCGCGCTGCTCCAGCCGCAGCAGCGCGGGATAGAGAGTGCCTTGGTTCAAATCAAGCGCGCCGGCGGAGATCTGCTGGATGCGCTTGGCCAGTCCGAAGCCGTGCTGCGGACCCATGCTTTCGAGCGTGCGGAGGACCATCAGGTCGAGCGTGCCCTGCAAAACATCGGGTTTGGAGGTTCTTGTAGACATCCAAGAGGAGTATGACGCTTTTCATTTAGAATGTCAAGAGGAGGGACTTTCCACTGTCCAATTGGGATCAGCCTGAAGCGAGCGCTCATTTTGTTGGCGGACTTCACGGAATCCGAAGGCGTCCCGTCCGACCGTAGCTGGCAGACGCCGGTGGAGGACGAGAAGATGCTGGCGCTGGCGGCCAGTACAGCCGTGGAGTACGGGACTGTGCCCTTCACGTTCCACCAATATCCGTCTGAACGCAGGCTGCCCTTTCTTGCCAGATGTCATTTTCAAGTTTCGTGCGATGTTCGTCGACTCCGCGTTCGCGATTTTGGCTGTTTCAGTTTTGAGCTCAGGAACTGGTAGACGGAAATTCCCGTGGCAGCGACAACGGCGAACTCGACCAGATATTGGTGAATCTCTGCGAACAGAATATGCGGCAGATGGAACATCGCCTCTCCAAACACATTTCTGGTATCGCCGGGTCCATACCATGGGGTCGTGGGAGTCGTGGGAGTCGTGGTTTCACATGGACTCGTGAACGAAGTCGATTCCGAAGAGCCTACTCGGCGCGGCGTAGTCCATCACATCAGCGTCTGTCGACTAAACAAGCAGGCCCGAGGGGATCGGCTGGAACCGACGATCTGGGCCAGGAGGAAAACCTCGTTGGTCTGTTGTCAGTCAGCAAGCTGACTTCGCGGCGGATACCAAGAATCTCTTTAAGCAGCCCCTTCTGGTAGCCGGTGTTCTTGCATTCCACGCCAAGCCATACGGAATCGTGTCTCGGGCGCCCCTGTTGTCCCGGTCCTACGATGATAAGGTCCAACTCGTGATAGTCGCCTTTGGTGAGGGTTACACTTCGGCAGGATGCGTGGCTCAGCGAGAGGAACTCAACGTCAGTCCAGAGCTCGGCGACGCAAACACCTGAACGGCGAAGCTCGATTCTCGGGTAAGTGCGATTAATTGGGCCTGGGGCGCTCTTCAGTTGAAGTTTGTTGCCGCCTGCAAGAATTAAGCTGTATCCTTCGCGGGTTACAAGTTTCTCAACAATAAGGCTCAGGACGTGCGCTTCATACATCTTTCCCGCCGAAATGGTTGCCGGCACGAGGCTCTGCGTGCCCGAGGATGGTACGCCGCAATAGCGACGAAAGGCGCGCACCAGTTGGCGGTAGATTTCATCTCGGGTCATCCACGGTCTCCTGGCAGATTAACCTCGTGAATGACTTCTGAGAGAACGCGATCAAGCTCTGCCAGGAAGTCGCTCCGGTCGGGGAGTTCCGCTAGATTCACTTCCTCGGTCCTGTAGCGCTCCATCTCAGCCGGCGTGAGCGCAACTGAGATTCCTCGGATTGGCCCGCCACCGGGAAGCCTAACGAAGTGATTCACGCGGTCGAGGATGGGCCTGTGCATTCCCCCGGAACGTTCAGCGTAGATTTGCCTGATGTTCCGCAGCAGTTCGATCACGTAGCGCCGCGGATCGTCGTAGCGCTCCGTAGAGCGGAGTGCCAAGTCGAGCGAGCCGGGATCGAACTCCCGCAGCAGTTGCTCGATTTGGCGCGTTAACTCGATGCAGTCCTGTCGATTGAGAGCCATCGGCCTTTCACGATAAGACGAAGAAGAGGAGCGAATCACTGGGCGCCAGCCTCGGCTGCTCGACTCGAAACGCGCCACCACTAATGGGCACTATGATATGAGGACCTCCCCACCGGGACATCTGTTGAGTTAAACTGAGATCGAGATGCCACAGAGAATGGAAGGAACGGAAACCGGAGGCGACGAGGTGCGGCTCCCGGCGGGAGTTGTTCTTAAGCCGCCGGTCAGCGCGGAAGACCTGAAGACCGACACCGAACATGACCCGAAAGGGGCCGAAGAATTTGTGGCCTTCATCCGGGCGCTTCGCAGAGAAGGCTCCCGGCGCGTCGACCTCTGATGGAGCTCTCCACGCCCGTAGTTGTGGACACCGATGTTGTTTCCTTCTTATTCAAGGACCACTCCCTTGCTCCGGCTTACCAAGCCATTCTCGCCGGCAGACCATTGGCAGTTTCGCTGATCACGCTGGCCGAAATCGAATACCGCATGGAGGCGAAGAATTGGGGCACCAGCCGGCGCGATCCGATGCGACGTTTTCTCGCACGCTTTACAGTTCTATTGCCGGACACTGATTCGGCTCGCGTGTGGGCGCGAATCAAGAGCGGCTGTGACAAGAAAGGCCGACCAATCGCATTTGCCGATGCCTGGATTGCGGCCGCAGCAGTGCAGTTGAACGTCCCGCTCGTCACCCATAATGCCAGCGATTTCCGGGCTGTGGAGAGCCTGACGATTCTTACGGCCGCGGCGGCAATTCAATAATTCCTGACTCTTGCAAGGCATGGGCGGGTGTATAGTCTTCCTTATTCTTCCTTATGGGAACTGTCTGGCGGGAACTGCGGGACTCGGTTCGGCGCGGCGCCACTACGGCGGCTGGCGGTGTGTGCGTAACCGTTCGGGATCGAAGCACCCGGGTGGCGGCCAGCAGGTGCTCCTCGGGCAGCTTGGCGAACCACCAGGCGGCCGGAATACTTCCGGCACGAGGATCCGGACGGCGGATTGCCAGCTTTCCCATCGAGGCCGTGGCTTGAATTTCGTTTAAGGAAACATCAACATCGAAGAATGCAAGTTACGCTCAATCGCCGCGATTTCCTGGGCGCCACGGCGCTGGCGGCCGCCACCTTTACACGAAACTCCGCCGCCGCCGAGCCCCAGGGCTGGTTCAATCGCCCCATGCGCTGGGCCCAGTTGACCCTAGTGGAAGACGACCCCGGCAAGTACGATCCCGCCTTCTGGCTGGATTACTTCCAACGCACGCATTCCGACGCCGCCTGTTTGAGCGCGGGCGGATGCGTGGCCTACTATCCGACCGCAGTCCCGCTGCACTATCGCAGCCCATGGCTGGGCAACCGCGACGCGTTCGGGGAACTGGCGGCGGGCTGCCGGAAGCTCGGCATGGTGGTGGTGGCGCGCACCGATCCGCACGCGGCGCACCAGGACGTCTTCGACGCACACCCCGATTGGATCGCGGTGGATGCCGCCGGCCAGAAGCGGCGCCACTGGGCCATGCCGGAGTTGTGGGTCACCTGCGCGCTTGGCCCCTACAACTTCCAGTTCATGACCGAGGTCACCAAGGAAATCGTCTCGCGCTACCGCGTGGATGGCGTGTTCAGCAACCGATGGGCGGGGTCGGGGATGTGCTACTGCGAGCACTGCCGCGAGAATTTTCACGCGGCCGCGGGTCTGGATCTGCCGCGCACGAACGATCCGCGGAACGTGGCGCGGCGCGCCTACATGGACTGGCGCCAACAGCGGCTGTTCGAACTTTGGCGCCTGTGGGATACCGAGATCCGCCGCATCAACCCGGCCGCCTGTTATATCCCCAACGCCGGCGGCGGGGCGCTCAGCGATCTGGATATGAAGACCGTGGGCGCGTTGGCGCCTATCCTGTTCGCCGACCGCCAGGCGCGCCGCGGATTGATGGCCCCGTGGGCCAATGGCAAGAGCGCCAAAGAGTACCGCTCCACCATGGGGAACAAGCCGGTGGGCGGCATCTTCAGCGTGGGGGTGGAGGAACCGTACCGCTGGAAGGATTCGGTGCAGGACGGCCCGGAAATCCGGCTCTGGGCACTGGACGGCATCGCCAATGGACTGCGTCCCTGGTTCACGAAATTCTCGGGCACGCTCTACGACCGGCGTTGGCTTCCGGTGGTGGAAGAACTCTACGGCTGGCATTACCGCAATCAGCGCTACCTGCGCCAGGAGCGCTCGCTGGCGCGCGTGGGCCTGGTGTATTCGCAACAAACCGCCCAATACTACGGCGGCGAGCGCGCGCAGCAGAAAGTGGAAGACCATACTCTGGGCTATTACCAGGCGCTGGTGGAGGCGCGCATCCCATTCGAAATGGTGCACGACCAATTGCTCGACGCGGACCACACCGCCGGGCTCCAGGTGCTGATCTTCCCCAATATCGCCGCGCTTTCCGACCGCCAGTGCGGCGAGATCCGCGAATTCGTGGCCCGCGGAGGCGGCCTTGTGGCCACCTACGAAACCTCGCTCTATGACGAACGCGGCGAGCGGCGGCGCGACTTCGGCCTGGCCGACCTGTTCGGCGCGTCGTTCGATGGCGGTATCGACGAGCGCATGCAGAACTCCTATCTGCGCCTTGAAAGCGACCCGCGCACGGGTAAGCGCCATCCGATTCTGGAGGGACTGGAGGGCACCGAGCGCATCATCAACGGCGTGTCGCGTGTGCACACGCGCGCCTTAGGCGATAGCCATGCGCCGCTGACTTTAATTCCCTCTTACCCGGATCTGCCAATGGAGGAGGTCTTTCCGCGCGTGCCAAAGACCGATATCCCGGAGCTGCATGTGCGCCAGGCGGGACGCGGCCGGGTGGTCTATTTCCCCTGGGACATCGACCGCACATTCTGGGAGGTTCTGGCGGCGGACCATGGCAAGCTGCTGCGCAACGCGGTGGATTGGGCGGCCAACGAGCTGCGCCCGGTGACCGTGACCGGTCCCGGCGTGTTGGACGTGACCGTGTGGCGGCAGAAAGACTCGATGACCGTGCACCTGGTCAATCTCACGAATCCGATGATGATGAAGGGGCCGGTGCGGGAGTTCATTCCCACGCCGCCACAGAAAGTGGAGGTACGGCTGCCGGGAGGGAGCCGCGCGACGAAGGTGCAGTTACTGGTGAGCGGAGCGCGTCCGAAAGTGGCGGAGATGAACGGAGTGGCGATCCTGACAATCGCGGCCATCGTGGATCACGAAGTAATAGCGATTGATTTGTGATGAACCGTGGCGCAGGGACTCATCTCTGCCGCGCCGGCGCGCTCCGGAAGCCTTACCTGGCTGAGTCACGCAGGTCTTTGGAATAGCCCATTGAAGACCAAGCTTTTGTGCTCGTTTGACGGGCTGGCAGGCCCGGCCAGCAACGAGTAGCGATCTTGCAGGCATCCGATGTGGGGCCTGAGGCTCACTGAGTTTGGGGGACGGGCGCTGGCGGAATGGATCCCTGGCACCCGTCGACTGCGGGGTGCATCTGCCACTGGTTAGCGGGCTCCCGTTGTGCCTGCCAGGTCATCGACTGGGCCTGTGTCATCGTCGCCGGGGTAGCGTCGGGCGGCGGCACGGCGCCGAGCAAGCCGCACCACAGACTGGCCAAATCGCCGCCTGCTGCCGTGGCAGGGTCAACCTTCTGAATGGTCTTGACGGGGTGCAGCTCGTTCCACCCGGTGTGCGCGGCATCGTAAGACCATCGACCGGTTACCACGATGATGTCTCCGATCTGCAACTCTCCGCCGTTCGGGTCTGTCCTGGCGTCGGCCAGATTGCCATCGGTCGCATTGAACCAGGCTACGATCAGCCCCACGAGGGTGACGGGCAGCAGGATCAATTGCACGGCAGCGCAGATCACCGCTCCAATTGGGATGCCGAGCGGCGCCCAGTTGCACAGTCCACCGCCAGTTCCGAGGCTACCGAGGCCCTCTAGACGTTTAACGTAACTGACTTGTATTTGAAAGTGTCAAGTTTTGAAAAAGGAGCACACTCTACCCTTTGCCGCGCGGACCATGGTCGCGGCGGCCGGGGCTTATGACTGTGAATCAGTTACATCAAGTGCCCGCGACAAGACCCATGAAGGGGTGCTTCCAGTCATTCGACCGGATCGCTCAAAGTGGGGTGTTTCTCCGTGTTTCGCAGGCTGCACGCCAACAGCGCATCGACATGATCGTCGGTTTCCGATTCACAGTGTTTGTATTCCAATAATAGCGCCGTCGTACGAACT
>CABEEC010000712.1_pt1 | contig 18484 bp, 19 predicted proteins | sample 3423191 | NCBI WGS metagenome assembly CABEEC01 (sample SAMEA5534333, study PRJEB31848) | metagenome | biome: tundra; feature: field; material: soil | place: USA | collected 2013-05 | depth 0.15 m | reverse complement strand
GGCACCGGCGCCTTGCCAACGGATCAAGTTCCGCCGGCATCGCCCCCGTTGCCCTCACGCAACCCACACCAAACAGCGAAGAGCCCGTTTAATTTGTTCAGTTTGGAATGTTGTGCCTGTTTGGAGGCGGCGGGGGCAAATGCGCAGAGAAGAATCGCGGCGGCGACGGCGAGCGCGCACCTCATATCCCGATTATACCCGGCGGTTAGCGCACCGCCAGATCGTGCAGGAAGATGCCGCGAGCCTGCTTGAATTCGTCCGGCAGCATGGGGCCCAGTTGCGCGGACTGGGTGGCGGCCTGGCGCTCTTCGGCGAACGTGGCGGCCAGAGATTGGAACGCCAGAACGCAGGCCTCCACTACTGCGCTTGAATACCCGTCGGCCGCGTCGATCAATCGATTGGCGTTTTCCAGGATGGTTTCGGCGGTGCGCACGCGCGCCGGCGCTTCCGCGACGATGGCAGGATAACGGCTGAGCGTCAGGTGCGGGCCGAACGCGGCCACGAACGCGCCCCAGCGGTCCAGCACCGTCAGTGCGCCGTAGCGGTGGCGGTCGAGCGACATCTCGTAGGCGAAGGCGGCGCCTTTGGCCTGGCCATCCAGCTTGCGCAGGTACATGGCGGCGGAGTTGAGCTCGCCGGTGAGCGAATCGGCGAAAGCGCTCACGCACCCTAGAAACTGCAGCTCGGAGAGGCTGGCATAGCGGGTGATTTGCACCGGAGTCTCAGGCGATGTGATCGCCCAGGGCGCGCTCGATCTCCGGCGGTTCCACTTTTTCGCCGCCGTTCAGGCGCGCCAGGCAGTCCTCGATGATCTGCTTGGCCTCTTCCTTGCGGTAGTTCTTGATGAAGCCGTCGTAGTAATGCTCGCCGTTGAGCGCGTGGTTGATCTCGCTCTCCTTGTTATGATCCTGCAGTTCGGTAAAGTAGACCACCCGGTATTTGCCGGAATACTGGGTTTCCCGGTAGATCTCGAACATGACTTTATCGGACTCGAACGCCATAGATAAAAGTTACCACGGTGAAGCGGGCGGAGGGCCGATTAACAATCGGCCTGCAGGTTGACAATCTGCCCCACGGCAAGCTTCAGTGCATGGCCGCGGCGATGATCATGCAGATGCCGATGGCCGCCGCGCCGGCGAAGATGGCCACGGCCACGTTGCGCTCTTCGACCAGTTCCCGCCACAATTTCAGGGGCGTGGCTTTCAGCAAAATCGCGGCGGCCACGGTGAACACCGCGATCCCCAGCGAGGCGAAGATGACGGCGTTCAGCAGGGGGTGCTCGGTCAGCATGCACCCGCCAGAATACCAGGATTTGAGCAAGCATACCAAGAAACGGGCGAACTGCCGATAGAGGTTACAGAACGGCCATCCCATCCGCATTGTCGGCGGCTAGGGGGGGCATGTCGTTCCTGGCTGGATAGGGTATGAGTGAGCCGCAACTAGGAAACGGGATCGGCGCGGAAGGCGGCCAGTCCTCGACGCAACAGAAGCTGGCGGCCTGTGTCGAGCGCATTTCCCGCGAGGAAGGCGTGCCGCCGTTTGGCCAGCACGCCAACGAATTGATCGCGCGGACTCTGGATCTCGACGGAGGCAGTTCCGGCGCCCTGGCGCGCGTGGTACTCAAGGACCTGGGTCTCACTTCGCAAATCCTGCGGGCGGCGAATTCCGCGCTCTATAACCGCTCGGGCCGGCCCATAATGAGCGTGCCGCACGGAATCGTGCTGATGGGCTGGGATACGCTGCGCAATCTGGTCGGCACTATCCGGTATATCGAGCACTTTGCGAACCGCTCGCCCGGCTTGCGCGAATTGACGCTGCTGTCGTTGCTGAGCGCCGTGCATAGCCGGGATATTGCGGTGTCCATCGGCTATCCGCGCCCCGAGGAGGCGCATATCTGCGGCTTGTTTCGCAATCTGGGCGAGGTGCTGATCGCGTGCCATTGCCCGGAGGAATACTCGAAAACCATTCTGACCATGCACGAGGCGAATGTCGACGAGCGCACCGCATGTCTGCGGGTGCTCGGTTTTTCATGGGACGCGGTTGGCTTGCGGGTCGCCGCCGGATGGGATATGCCGCCCAAGATCGACGTGTGCCTGCGCGGGTCGGGCGGGCTGGCGGGATCGCCCATGGACCGCTGTCTGGCCTCGATTACGGATTATGCGCGCGATCTGACGCACGCGATGTATCGGGACGGCGCCGCGATCGAGCGGATGCATCTACCTTCGGTCGTGGATCCGCAGGGGCGGCGGGCGTCGATCCCGGCGAGCGATCTGCGCCGGCTGGTAGACGCCGCGCTGAAGGAAACTCAGGAGACGTTTGCGGCCTTGGGCATCCCCACCGACAGCCTGCGGCTCGACCGGCAGGCCGAGCGGGCCCGCCACTTGTTGGCGTTGTGTCCGGCGTTTGACGCGGCCGGATGGCGGTTGCTCGACGAGGCCACCGAAAACGCCAGCCGCGCGTTGCATGACGACGATTTCGAATTGACCACGGTCATCAGCGGGCTGCTGGATGCGCTGCGTGCAGCGGGCTTCGATCGCGCGGTGTTTGGCCTGTTGAACGATGAGCATACATCCATTCGCGGCCGGCTGGCCAGCGGGGGAGTGGTCGAAAACGTTCTCCGCCGGTTCGATTTTCCGGTAGACCGTCTGGACGGGCCGATTCGCGCCGCTCTACAGTATAGGAGCGATGTGCTGATCGATTGTTCGCGGGACGGCCGGTACGACCGCAGCGCGCTGGTGACCGCCATGGAGCCGGCCGCCTTTGCTCTTTTTCCAATCGTGGTGGACCACAAACCGGTGGGGTGCTTGTACGCGGACCGCCAGAGCGCCGCGCCGGATCTCCCGACGGCCCGGCTGCCGCTCAGCCGGGTGCGCGATACGATGGCTGCGGCGATCAAAGCCAGGAGTCAGAAGACGGAAGTCTGAGCACAGAAGACAGGAGTCAGGAGTCAGGAGTCAGAATCGCGGTGCCTGCTCGCGCATCAAGCCACCGCCGCCAGGCATCCAACCCCGCGCCGGTCGTGCACGAGACTTCCATCATCTCCGCATCGGGCTGCACGCGGCGGATGTATTCGCGTGCCAGGTCCATGCGGAACGGCACGTAGGGCAACAGATCCACCTTGTTCAGCACCACCAAGTCGGCACGGTGGAATGTGGCCGGATACTTCAGGGGCTTGTCCTCGCCCTCGGTGACGCTCAGCAGCACGACACGCGCTTCTTCGCCCAGATCGTAGCTGCTCGGGCACACCAGGTTCCCGACGTTCTCGATGAGCAACAAGTCGATCGAATCCGGCGGCCACTGGGCAAGCGCGTTGGCGACCATGCGGGCGTCCAGGTGGCAGGCGCCGCCGGTGGTGATCTGGCGCACCGGGAAGCCGTAGCGCGCCAGGCGCTGTGCGTCGTTGTCCGTTTGAATGTCGCCGGTCAGCACGGCCACGCGCCGTCCGGGCTCGAAGGATGCCAGGGTGCGCTCCAGCAGCATGGTCTTGCCGGAGCCGGGCGAGCTGATCAGGTTCACGCACCAGGTTCCATGCCGCAGGAAGCCCTGGCGCAGATCGGCGGCGAGGCGGTCGTTTTCGTTCAGAACTTTGCGTTCGAGGGGCACGCGGGTCATGTTTCTTCGATCTCCATATAGGCGAATTCCAGCTCTTGGCCGCTGGCCAGCTCCGTCTCCGCGGAGCCGCACTGGGGGCACTCCGTCCGATAGTCCTGGACCGCGAAATCCTGCGCACACTGGCGGCAGCGGTTGCGCCAGGGCAGATGCTCGATCTGCAGCGAGAGCGGCGCGAGGTCGGTATCCTGCACCAGGGCGTCGAAACAGAAGCGCAACGATTCGGCATCCAGTCCGGAAAGCTCCCCGATCTTAACGCCCACCGCCAGCACGTGGGCGTTGTGCCGCGCGGATTCGGCCCGGACGGCCTCCAGCATCGAACCGGCTATGCTCATCTCGTGCATGATGGCTGTCGCTCCTCCGATCATAGCTCGGGTGGGCCGCCCGCAAGTTGCCGTCGCGGCTTCGACTGCGGTATGAATTGTAGTCCAGAGGCCAAACATGCAGACAAACCTGTTTACGCTGCTGGTGCTGGCGCTTCCCGCGCTCGCCCAGACCACCGTCAAAGACGCTCTGGTGAAGCATTGGAAGACCTCGGCCGAATTCACCATGGCGGTCGCGCGCGCCATGCCGGCCGACGCTTACAATTTTCGCCCGGTCCCGCAGGAGATGAGCTTTGGCCAGTTGATGGCCCACATCGGCGGGATCAATCTCTACGCCTGCGCCAACGCCAGCGGTCTGGCGCGGCCGGGGCTCCCGCCTAAGATCGCCGCGTGGGCCAAGGATACGGAGAAGGTGGAGGTCGACAGGGACACGGCCATCCAGTTTCTGAGCGATTCGTTCGATTTCTGTGTCAAGGCCGCCGCATCCATGACGCCCGAGCGGCTGGACTCCGTGGTGGGCCCGGCCGAGCGCCATCTGACTGGCTTCGAATGGTTATGGGCGTACTTCACGCACACGGCGCATCATCGAGCGCAGGCGGAAGTCTACCTGCGGGTGAAGGGCATCCAGCCGCCGGACTACATGTTTTAGCGCGCGCCAGCCACAGGAGTCGCCAGGCTCCGGCCCGATCAAGGCCGAAGTACCAATAGAGCGAGCCACCGCCCAGTCTCGACACGAAGCACAAAGGTGTGAGAAGCATTTTGACAAAACGTCGTGCGATCAATTCGCCCTGCCGACTCCTATCGGGCCAACAAACACAACAGGAAATAGCCGCACGCGCGTTTGAGTTGTGGGTGGCGAGAGGCTTCCGCTGTGGATCGCCCCAAGAGGATTGGCTGCGGGCACGGCGGGAAGTGCTAGAACCAGGGCCTCAGGCTGCCTTACGGAGGTTCCGGTGAAAGTACTCAGACGGCTGTCTAAGTCTAAGGGATGCGACAAAGCCGACTCTATCGCTGCTTGGAGGACGTTCGGTTGTAACTTCCAAATCTCACAAGGATCTTCAATGACAATGAAGAGAAGAGTACTTACGACGCTCGGCGGAGTCCTGCTCCTTTTGGGCTTCCTCAGGGTGCCCGCGCGCGCCCAGGAACCCGCTACCACCAACCCGGAGATCGAGCGTTTGAAGGCGCAACTGGCCGCTCAACAGGAGCAGATCGATCAGCTTCGCCGCACGTTGGAGGAGCAGAAGAAGGTGTTAGATCAAGCCAGCCAGCCGAAGCCGCCCAGTTTGGGCCAAGTGGCCAGTACGACGGCAATCATCCCGGCGGGCGACGTGGCGCCCGTGCTGCATCCTGGCCTATCGGCTGCGTTGAACACCCCGCAGTCGGGGAGCGACGAGGCCGCATCGCCTTTACAACTGAAGATCGGAACGGCGACCATTACGCCGCTAGGTTTTATGGATTTCACCACCGTCTTCCCTCGGCGGACGTGGGTAGTTCCATCGGCACCAACTTCGGCGGTACCCCCTACAACAAGGTGTCGACGGGGTTGGGGAAGTTGAGCGAGTTGCGCTTCAGCGGTCAGAACTCGCGTATCGGCGCGCGCATCGACGCGCTGGTTCATGGGATGAAAGTGCTCGCCTACGGGGAGTCTGACTTTTTGGGCACCCAGGCCACCAACTCGGGCGTGAGCACGCACAGCGACAGCTTCCGCATGCGGCTTTATTGGGTCGACCTGAATAACGGGAAATGGGAACTGCTGGGTGGACAATCCTGGAGCATGCTGACGCCCGGCCGCAAGGGCATCTCTCCGCTGCCATCCGACATCTTCTATAGCCAGGATATGGACACGAATTACCAGGTGGGCATTCCGTGGACTCGCGCTCCCCAGTTCCGCGCCGTGTACCACGCCAGCGACGTAGTGGCCGTGGGATTCGCCCTGGAGACTGCCGACCAATACGGCGGCGGTTCCTCCGGCGGAGGCGCGATCGTTCTGCCCAGCCTGCTTGCCACTCCTTACACCAACACGCAGATCGATCTGGGCGCCGGCACCTACACCCCGCCGAACCTGCATCCCGATGTCCAGGCCAAAATTGCGTTTGATCCGAAGGTAAACGGCAACCTGATGCACATCGAGTTTGGAGGTTTCTTCAGCTCGTTTAAGACTTTCAATCCCGTGACCAGGCGCCCGATCCGATCATCCGGCCGGATGGCAGCCCCTCACCGCTGCATGCCTCCTCCACGACGGACGGCTTCGAGTACACGGTGCACAACACCCTGCTCTACGCCTACTACGGTGGCGACTACATCGGGAAGGACGTGACCATCGACCCGGCCAACAAGAACGCTTTCGCCGGTTACGGCTATCCGAAATCGGCCAACAGCAGAACCGGACCATCCAGGAAGGCACCGTCGGCTTCAACCAGACGTTTTGGAAGAACCCGAACTATGGAGCATTGAACTTCATGCGCTGAAGACCTCTTCGGCCTGCCTCGACCTATTTGGTGAACGACAGCAGCCGCCCAGGGGAGTCCGGCTGCGGCCGCCGCACAACTCGCCCCACTGTCCAGCTCGATCTGCGGTTCCCGAACTTGGGAGGCGCGGGTCCCGATGGAGGTTCGGTGGGGAGGGTTTTGGCAAGTGCTGGCCGGCAGTGACCCACGAGTGCGGTCGTTTATTACATTAACGGCTCTTATCATTAACTCGACTTCACAAGGGGAACCCTGCTGGCCGGGCACACATCCCAGGCAGTGAAGGCATAACGCCGATCAAGGAGTACATCACAAATGAAATCGAAGAAATGGATTTTGACGACCGCATTCGCCGCGGCTCTTTCGATGGCCGGGCTTGGGATGGCACAGGCACCCGCCACAGCGCAGGTGCCCGCGGCCGGTACCGATCAAGCCAAGGCCACTACCAAGATGAAGGCCGTCAAAGCGGCTCCAGCGCCGACGGAGCAGGAAATCACCGACGCCAAGGCCAAGGGATTGGTGTGGGTCAACACGACCGCCAAGGTCTATCACAAGGAAGGCGCCTTGTACGGGAAGACTAAGCGTGGCAAGTTCATGACCGAAGAGGACGCCAAACAGGCCGGCTACAAGGCAGCAAAGGAACACGCCGCCAAACAGCCCAAGTCCACCGCAAAGGCCACGGCGGCGGCAAAGGCGTAACTTCCAGTTATCGGAGGAACGGAAGCGGGCTTCGCCGTGGGTCCGCTTTCGTTTGCTTTGAGACTCCCCGGGACAATGGTAACGCCAGATGCTTAACGGCATCGCGCAGCAGCTTCACGCGGCGGCCAGACAATTCCTGTAACTTGATACTCTGTAACGGTGACCAAAAAACACCCGCTCACGGAATGCACGATTAATGCAACTTTCAGCCATCCCGGTGTTTACATTAGTACGAGTAGCTTAGTTTACGTCTAAGCATAGTCCAATAAAGATAGGGTAATCCTAGCAGCTCTAAGGAACTCATTGAGCACAAAGTCGCTTCAGCGCCGCCCTCCATCGGGCCGGATTCTCATCGTCGACGATGACGAGCGCCAGCGTACCGCCTTGGCTGCCATGCTTTCCGATTGTGACTTTGACACGCAGGTCGCGGGCGACGGGCAGGAAGCGCTGGAACGGCTCACTGCCTTCAACGCAGACGTCATCGTTGCGGATTTGGTTATGCCGCGCATGGACGGCTTTGAACTGCTCCGGCACCTGAAGGAACGCGGCGACCTCACTCCGGCGATTGCGCTCACCGGCTGCGGCAGCATGGAAAAGGCGCTTTCTGCCGTCCATGATCTCAAGGCATTCTGGTACCTGGAGAAGCCGGTGGAAGCGCGCACCTTCAAGACCCTTCTGGAACGCGCGATTCGCTACAAGAGAAGCCTGCAGAAAACCGACGAACTTAAGCGGGACCTCAGCCTTCGCGGCGTACTCGGGGACTTGGTAGGAACCTCCCCGGCGATGCAGCAGATCTTTTCGTTAATCAGGCAGGTGGCGCCCACTTCAGCGCCCGTATTGATCCGTGGAGAGAGTGGCACTGGGAAGGAGTTGGTTGCGCGGGAGATCCATAAGTGCAGCTCCCGCGGTGATGGGCCTTTCGTCGCTATCAATGCAGCCGCCTTACCCGAGGCTCTGGTTGAGAGCGAGTTGTTCGGCCACGAGAAAGGTGCGTTTACGGGAGCCATGGAGCGTTCCGCCGGTTGCTTTGAGCAGGCTCACGGGGGCACTCTGTTTCTCGACGAGATCGGCGAGATGCCGCAGTCCACGCAACCAAAGCTGCTGCGCGTTCTCGAGGACTTGCGGGTGCGGCGGCTTGGCGGTAAGCATGAAATCGCAGTAGACGCCCGGGTACTTGCCGCGACCAGTCAGGAACTCGGAACGCATTTGCGCGAAGAACTTTACTATCGGTTGAGTGTATTCCAGATCGTAGTTCCGCCGCTGCGTGAACATAAGGAAGATATCGCGCCGATCGCCGATGTCATGCTGCAGAATCTGAACAAGAAACACGGCACGCGCATTACAGGACTCGATGCGGAAGTGCTGGATATTTTTTATCGGTACGATTGGCCTGGCAATGTGCGGGAGCTGCGCAATATTCTGGAGCGAGCCATCATCCTGGCAGGCGAAGGTTTGATCCGCCTGACGGACCTGCCTTCCCCTACGTTCGGTGTAAGCCCCGGCCCGTACACCCGGCCGTCAACCGGCCATGACGGTCATATAATGCTCCAGCCTGGCCAGCCACTCATGAAACTCGAAGAGGCTTACATCAAACTCACCCTCGAGCACGTGCGCGGCAATCGCAAACTGGCCGCCGAGATGTTGGGGATCAGCTTGCGGACGCTGCAGAACCGGATCGCCGCACTGCGCCAAGAGGCGAAGGCGACAACTCCCGGCTCATGAACGGCTTGCCTCGGCGCAGTCCTGATCCGGTTCTGCCGCCGCGCTGCATGCCACCCGGAGATGCTTGCTTACAGGCTCAGAACAGGCTGCACCAACATTCCAGTATATTAGGGGAGGGATCGAGAATCGGAGTTGGCCGTTACTCCGCCATGCCCGATCGGCGCTAAACTCAGCGCGTCGCGTGATGAAACGCGATCTGGCCGACCTTCTTCGCCAAAATAATCACGGTGTTTGGGGCGTCGTGCCAACCGGCCGCCGCCATTAAATTACAGGATCGACGTTGCGGAGCGTTACCTGCGCGGCGATGGGCCGGGCGATGGGGCCGCGCCAGCGACATCCTGGGGAAACATCTCGACACGCTGGGTTGGACCGCCGCGGGCGCCGCGGCTTGCCTTTGCGGCAATCCGAGCATGATTCAGCAAGGAGCCGGTGAAGAAGGAGCAGTACTGGGTGGAGGCGGTAAGGACTTCGTCCGGGTGAACGATTCGGCAAGCGGGCCTGCTGACTTGGCCATCGGTACCGATACCGGCGGTTGCGCGACTCAGCGCCGCGATTGGCGATGCGCGCCGCCGCCCAGCCCGCCCAGATCAATGATCACCGCGATCAGCAGCCACAAAAGATTGATTCCCGCCGTCGGCATGCCGCTGTTGAGCTCCCATGCATAGACGATCGTGGTGAGCGGCAGGAAAATGAAGCCGAGTACCGGCAGCAGCAAACCACCGTGGAATGCGCGCTGCAGGTAGGTCGAGAAGAACCACATCAACGCGAGCGCGATGCGCGGAAACAGCAGGATGACGAGCAGGAGGAAGCAGGGCATAGTTCAGTCTCAAGCCGGGCAGCACGAGCCCGTGAACTGCGATGATACCAGATTCGCGTCCCGGAAGCGCGCGGCATGTTCGAGCCGGAACCAGAGCTTCGAAAAGCTTCCCGTTACGGCTGCACGCGCTTCCTCAGCCCGGAAGGGTCCACGCGATCCTCCGTCCGCCACTGCACCTTAGCCCCGGTGGAGCACGGAGCGCTTCACGAAGCCGGTGGCAAATGGGGCCGGATCGTATGGCTGAAAGGCTGAACCAGCGATAAGATAAGTCATGGCGCTCGAATTGCTTAAAATCCGCCTCGTTAGACTCTTCTGGGTTACCCGCCATTGGGAAGTTGAATTCGATCCCCCTCAGGATTGGGGCCGCCAAACCATCACTGGTCTGGGCAGGGATGCGACCCCGACTGCGCGCCAGGTTGCCGTGTTGAGGCAGTTTAACGCGGAATACGATTTCAGCGAGTCGGATTGGAGAACTGAAGCCGCTCCCCCGGAATCCGATGGCGGTTAAACAGAACGCCATAGGTAATTGCGCATCCGCTCCCTGACGGGGCGCCCTCTGGGCCCGGCTCCGAATGGGTGTGGTACCGAGCCGCGCGCGTAAGCAAGCGGTTGTCGCGCAAACGATAGCGTCGCCGTGTTTAACTGCCGCCGGTTCGCGTGGCCATCCCACTGCGGCGGGTGACAAGATGGAGAGTTACTCGACCCCTTCTCGTGGGTCTGCGGCCTGCCCCCGTGCCAGGAACTGGCCTATACTGAAGAGAATTCCCATGAGCGAGCCTTACCTGGGCCTCCTGATTGGCGCCGCGCCCGATCTGCCGCCGCTGTTTGAAAGCCAGTCGGACGATCTCGAATGGATGGTCGTGCAGACATCCAGTCTTACGGTCGCATTGAACTGCCTGCGCAGGCGGACGTACCATCTGGTTATCGCCGAACACCAGCAGGCTTCCGGCGCCGGCAGCGATCTAGTGGCTGCCATCCGCGAAGCCCAGCCCGGCGTGAAGGTCATCGTCATCGACTCTGTCCCCAGTAATGCCGATGTGATCGAGGCGATCGAGCAGAAGGCATTCAGCTATTTCAGCAGGCCCTTTGACCCCGCCGCGGTCCGGGACATGATGCAACGCGCCGTCACCGAACTGGGCTGGGACGATGGAATTCGGGTCCTGTCTGCCGAGCCCGAGTTCCTCACTCTTAAAGTCCGCTGTAACATCCCGACAGCCGAACGCTTGCAGCATTTTTTCGAGGAGTTGAAGAACGACCTCGATCCGGAGGAGCGCAGCCACATCGCCATGGCGCTTCGCGAAATGCTCCTCAACGCCATAGAGCACGGTGGCAAACTCGATCCTAACGAGTGGGTCCGCGTCTCGCGCGTTCGCAGCCACCGTTCGCTGGTCTACTACATGGAAGACCCCGGAACGGGGTTCTCTCGCTCTGCGCTCGAGCACGCCGCGGTTGCCAACTCCGATGAGTCGCCTCTCGAGCACCTCAAAATCCGCAAGAGGGCAGGAATGCGCGTGGGCGGCTTCGGGATGCTTATCGCGAAAAAGCTCGTCGACGAAGTCATCTATAACCAAAAGGGCAACGAGGTCATTCTGGTCAAGTACCTCGATTGACCTTCTGCCCGCGCGACCCTGCTGGAGCGGCGGGAGACCAGGAAGCTCCATCAAAGGCGGCGCTATAACGGCGTCTGCACCGGCGACAAGATCGACGGACGGCACTTCGATTCTTACGTGCCTGCCAATCGGCGTCGCCCGCGCGAAAGGCGCTTCCAACCGGGACTGCAAATGCAAAGAGGTAATCTGTGAATCTCAAAATTCTGGTTCCGATCTCTCTCATCGGTCTGGCGGTATCGTGCTCCTCCCGTAGGGATGGCGCACAGGCGCCGGAGGCCGTCATCCCTGTCAAAGTTGGGAACGTTCGCCGCATTCACACTACCCAAACGGTTCCGGTCGGCGGGTGCGTGCTCTCCTGGAAGGACGCTTCGAATGGTGCCTTCGTCGTTTCGGGCAAAGTGGTTGAGGAGGGCATCCACTCCGCCAGGTTTGGCTACCAGTTCCGGAGTATGTCGCTGCAACTCGGCCAAGCAGTGCCCGACAGTCCGGCGGGTGTGGATCGGGGTCACAGAACTCCTGTTTCTCCCCAAGGATCGGAACGCCAGGCCACTCCACGCCAGACCACTGCATTTTGGCCTAAAGCGCCGATGTGGCTTTCAGCGGATCGACTACCACCCAAATACGCTCTCAAGGTACTCGATTTCGTCGAGGCAATGGCGGCAAGTTCTTGAATCTGTATGGTGGGCGGTCGCGGGCTCGAACCGCGGACCTCCTGCTTGTAAGGCAGGCGCTCTAACCGGCTGAGCTAACCGCCCACTGCGCTTGATCCCTATTCTACGACACTTGCACGCGCCGAATCCGTTAGGTTGCCGTGACGCGTTGCGCGACGCTCTACGGCTTACGGTCCCGCCCATGCACCATGGGGACGAATTGCACGGTGGTGACCGTGCGCCGGCGAATGGCGCAGTTGGCTGTCTTGTCGATTACAACCAGGTCTTGTGGCCGCATAGCGCCGCCCACCGGCGCGACTAACCGTCCCCCGCACGCGAGCTGATCGAGCAGCGCCTGCGGCACTTCCGGCGGAGCCGCCGTCAGGATGATGCGATCGAAAGGCGCTCGCTCAGGCCAGCCCCGGTAGCCGTCACCCTGCCGTACGGTCACGTTGGCGTAACCCAGTTCGGCCAGCAGTGCGGCCGCCGACCGCGCCAGCTCCGGTACGATCTCGATCGTGTACACGTGCCCGGCCAGTTGCGCCAGCACTGCCGCTTGGTATCCCGAGCCTGTGCCAATCTCCAACACGCTGTGCCCTCTGCCGGCTTCCAGCAGTTCCGTCATCATGCCCACGACGAATGGCTGCGAGATCGTGACACCGTGTCCGATCGGTAAGGGCGTATCGTCGTAGGCGTGCTTGCGCCAACCTGCGGGCACAAAACGTTCCCGCGGCGTGTCCCGCATGACCCGCAGCACATCCGCGTCGCTCACACCGCGGGCTTCGATCTGCTCGCGGACCATCCTGTCCCGCTTGGCCGCAAATGGGTCGGCCGCGGATGGGTCGGCCGCGAACCACACGAGCGCGGCCGCCAGCATCCGTTGCACAACGATCTGCATCACGCTCCCAAATGTAACTCCAATCGCCGGCGCCCGGTCGACCGCGCTGCGATGCGCTGCGCCCGGCCCTCGCGTCTCGGCTACAATCAAACTAGTGTCTCCAGAGGTCTCCAGCGTTTTCGAAGCTCCACCCGCATCACCGCCCCCCGACCGCATTGAGCAGTTGTATCGGGAACTGGAAGACAAGATTCGCGAGTACCGCCCGCGCGACGATCTCGCCTCCGTCGAAAAGGCCTTCCGCACCGCCGCCGAGCTTCACAAAGGCCAGTTGCGCCAGTCCGGCGAGCCGTACATGGTGCATCCCCTCATGGTGGCCCACATCCTGGCCGGCATGCGCATGGATCTGGTGACCATCGAGACCGGACTGCTGCACGATTTGGTGGAAGACACCCGCATGACGCCCGACGAAATCCGCAAGGGCTTCGGCGACGAGGTGGCGCGCTGCGTGGATGGCGTCACCAAGCTCAGCAAGCTGGACATCTTCAACGCGGAAGAACGGCAGGCCGAGAGCTTTCGCAAAATGCTGTTGGCCATGGTCGACGACATCCGCGTTATCATCGTGAAGCTGGCGGACCGCCTGCACAACATGCGCACGCTCGGATACCTGAGCGCAGAGCGCCGGGCGCACGTGGCCACCGAGACCATCGAAATCTACGCCCCCATCTCGCACCGCCTCGGCATGGGCAAAGTGCGCGGCGAGTTGGAAGACCTCGCCTTCCTCCATCTGGATCCGGAAGCCTTCGCGGAGATCGCCCAAACCATCGAATCGAAGCGCCACTCCAACGAAGAATTCCTGAACGAGATCCGCACCACCGTCGAGAGCGAGCTGCGCCGCGAAGGCATTCCCGCGCGCGTGGAAGGCCGCCTCAAGCGGCCGTATTCCATCTATCAGAAGATCAAGCGCCAGAAAATCGCCATCGAGCAGGTCTACGACCTGATGGCGCTGCGCATCGTCACCGACTCGGTGAAGAACTGCTACGCCGCCCTGGGCGTGATCCACAACGAGTGGCGGCCCATTCCCGGCCGCATCAAGGACTTCATCGCCATCCCCCGCCCCAATCTCTACCAGTCGCTGCATACCTCCGTGGTGGGGCCGCACGGCCAGCACTTCGAAGTGCAGATCCGCACCGAGGAAATGCACCGCATCGCCGAGGAGGGCATCGCGGCGCACTGGAAATACAAGGAAGGCAAGAAGGGGCCCGCGCCCGACGATCAGCGCATCGCCTGGCTGCGCCATCTGGTCGAGTGGCAGCACGACATGCAGGACCCCGCCGAGTTCATGTCCACCCTCAAGGTGGACCTTTACCCGGAGGAGGTCTACACCTTCACGCCGCGCGGCAAGGTGATCGTGCTGCCGCGCGACGCCACCCCCATCGATTTCGCCTACACCATTCACTCCGATGTCGGCCAGACCTGCGTGGGCGCCAAGGTCAACGGCCGCATCGTGCCGCTGCGCTATGCGCTGCGCAATGGCGACATCGTCGAGATCATGACCCAGGCCGGCCACCTGCCCAGCAAGGATTGGCTGACGCTGGTCAAGACCGCGAAGGCCCGCAACAAGATCAAGCACGTCATCAACACCAGCGAGCGGCTGAAGGCCATCGAGATCGGCGAGAAATACCTGGAGAAGGAAGCCCGTCGACTCGGAGTGCAACTGGGAAAAATCTCCAAGGGCAGTCTCGAGAGCGTGGCCGGCGACTACGGCTACGGCAAGATCGAGGATCTGTACGCCGCCTTGGGCTACGGCAAGTATTCCGCGCGCCAGGTGCTGCAAAAACTGGCGCCCGGGCAGGTGCTGCCGGAATCCGCGGAGGTGTCGAAGGCGCCCGCGCCGCAACCGGAAACCGTGCCCGCTCCAGCCGGGGCGCCGCGCGGTCCGGATGGCGACGCCGTCATCCGCGTCAAAGGCATGGACGATCTTCTCGTATACCGCGCCAAGTGTTGCAATCCGATTCGCGGCGAGGCCATCGTTGGCTATGTCACGCGCGGCAAGGGCGTGGCGGTGCATTCCAAGGTATGCACCAACGTGCAAAACCTGATGTACGACGTGGAGCGCAAGATCGAAGTGGAATGGGCCCGCAGCGCCTCGGACGCCTTCCCCGTGAAGATCCTGGTCCACACGGACGACCGTCCCGGCATGTTGAACCAGATCACGTCCGTGCTCTCCGATGAGAACACGAACATTCGCAGCCTGGAAGCCAAAACCGAGACTGAGGCGGACGGTGCGCTGGTGGAGATGACCGTGGACGTGCGCGACAAAAAGCACCTGGAGAAGCTGGTGGGCGCCATGCGCCGCCTCTCGGGCGTGCGCGACGTGGAGCGGCTACAGAACTGACATGACCGGCGCCAGCGACCCCGAGCACATCGCCATTTCGAAGTCGAAGGGCATCAAGATCGACTGGAAGGACCGGCATTCGAGCGAATACGGTATCGGCTATCTGCGCGACAAGTGCCCCTGCGCCACCTGTACCGGCGCGCACGGCACGCCGCCGCGCCAGCCGGAAAGCCCTACGAGCCCGGCTTCGCCGTTCCAGATGTACAAGCCCACGCTGAAGATGTTGAGCATCGAGCCGGTGGGCAACTACGCCATCCGCATCCACTGGAGCGACGGCCACTCGACCGGCCTGTACTCGTGGGAGCACCTGCGGAATATCTGCCCCTGCGCGGCGTGCCGGAAATGACGTGGTGGCACAGGCTTCAGCCTGTGAGCTTTCCCGCCTTTTGAATGCATTCGCCACGAAACTAACCTTTTTTCTCGACAAAGATGGCGGATTATGTGATTCTACACAGTTGTTACAGTAAACAGGGTGTGGTTAGCAGTTATTGACGTGAGTCCTTACTTCCGCATTGGTCGGCCTTACGGCCTTTGGTCGGCGCCTGGCGCGCCTCTCGGAGTGCCGTGACAGTCAACGGGCAGAGCGCCGTTGGCACATGTGGCCAATGACATCACTTCTCGCTCTGGGGGCCGCGCTCCTTGCGGGTGCGCAAGCATGGGCAGGACAACACACGCCGTTTTCGACTCATTTCCGGACGGCTGATACGGTCCTAGGTCCTGCCCCGTGCCCCCGGCCGTGCTCGAAGCTCGCAACAATCACGCGCAATACCTTGAGGCGCTCGACATGATTAAATCCGTCGATGCTGCACTCCACCCGAAGACCTTTCGTGGGGCAGGCCTCCAGGCCTGCGCGGGTCCTCCAGGACCCGCTCTTTCGCGAGCGAAGCTCGCCCCTCACCCCCCCACGTAACGCGCGTACAAACTCCGCGCCAGCCCGATATCCGTGGTGCCTTTGATGATCGCCCGTCCATCCGGAAAGATCGTCATCTCGTAAGGCCCCGTCAGAAACCGCAGCGCGAACTCGTTGGCGCGCACCTCGCCCAGCGGAAGCAGCGCCGCCTTGAGCTGCGCCAGGTCAAGCGGCCGCGCGCGCTCGTGGATCTGCACCGCGTTGCGCCCGCACAGGCTGACGGGCGCGCGCCGCCGGCCTTCCAGATACGCGAAATCGCGCGCGCCGCAGGCCGGGCAGTCGGGGTCCGGCGCGGGCTGCTCGATCTGCCGGATGCCGCCGCCGTCCCACACGTCCACCGTAGTCAGGCGCGCGCGCAAGGATTCAGCGCGGCCCGCCAGAATCTTCAGCGCATCGGCGGTTTGCAGGGCGGCAATTACCGCGGTAATGGAGTTCAACACACCGGCCGTTTCGCAAGTAGGCTGCGCGCCCGCGGGCGGATCGGGATAAACACAGCGCAGGCACGCCGTCCGTCCCGGAATCACCGGCATAGTAATGCCGTAGCTGCCCACCGCCGCGCCGTAGATCCAGGGAATCGCGCGGCTCAGTGCGAAGTCGTTCACCAGGTAGCGCGTCTCGAAGTTGTCGGTGCCGTCGAGAATCACTTGCGCTTCGCCCAATAGTTCATCGATATTCGCAGGCGTCAGATCGGCGACGATGCCGCGCGCCTGTACCGATGAATTGATGCGCGCCAGACGCCGCTCCGCCGCCACGGCCTTGGGCAGCGCTTCCGCAGCGTCGGATTCTTCGAACAGCCATTGCCGCTGCAGGTTGCTGGGCTCCACATAATCCCGGTCGATGATGGTGAGCCGCCCCACGCCCGCGCGCGCCAGCGCGGCCGCCTGAAAGCTGCCCAACGCGCCGCAACCCACGATGGCGGCGTGCGCCCGCAGCAGCCGCTCCTGGCCTTCCTCGCCCAGGCCCGCAAACAGGATCTGCCGCGAATACCGTTCTCTCTCCTCGGGGGTCATTTCAGAACCGATGGTAACAAGGGGCGCACACCGGCTTGGCAATCCGCACCCGCCTGTTGTAACGTCAAAGTGACTAAAGTCGCGCATGAAAGACAACCGCAACATCGCCACCCACCTAACTGCCCACCGCCAAAAACGAGGCTTCTCGGCGGCTGAGCTGGCTCAGCATACCGGCATCAGCCGCCAGACCATCTACGCGATCGAATCCGGCAGCTATGTGCCGAACACCGCGGTCGCGCTGCGCCTGGCGCGGACGCTTGAAGTCAACGTGGAAGATCTCTTCTCGCTCCCATCGGACGCGCCGGCCGCCCCGCTCCCCACCGAGCAGGTGACGCTGCTGCCCCAGCCGGATACCCCGCGCGCGGGCGACCCCATGCAACTCTGCCGCGTGGACCGGCGCACGATAGCATCGTCGCCTTCGCCGGTTCCCTGGTATCTGCCGACCGCCGATGCGGTCCTCGTTGGCGACGTTGACGCCCCCGCCCGGACCGGCAAGGCCGGGAAAGCCACGGTCCAGCTCTTTCATGGAGAATACGATCTGGCCAACCGCATCCTGGTGGCCGGCTGCGATCCGGGTATCTCGGTGCTCGCCCGCCACGTGCTCCGCGCCGGAGTCGAACTGGTGGTCGCGCAACGCAACAGTTCACAGGCCCTGACGCTGCTGAAGCAGGGAGTCGTCCACGTGGCCGGCACGCATCTGCGCGACGAAGCCAGCGGCGAATCCAACCTGCCGGCCATCCATCGCCTCTTCGCGCGGAACAGCGTCGCGGTCGTCTCGCTGGCGGTCTGGGAGGAGGGCCTCGTGCTGGCGCCTGGCAATCCCAAATCCATTCACTCGGTGGCGGACTTCGCGCGGCGCGATGTCTCTATCGTGAATCGCGAGCCGGGCGCGGGCAGCCGTCTCCTGCTGGATAGCCATCTCGATCGCCTGGGCCTGGCCGGTCAAAAAGTGCGCGGATACGATCGCCTGGCCGGCGGCCATCTTCCGGCGGCCTGGCAGGTGCGCACGGGTGACGCGGATTGTTGCATCGCCACGCGCGCCGCGGCCCGCGTCTTCGGGCTGGACTTTATTCCTCTGGCGACCGAGCGCTACGATCTTGCGATCCGCCGCCAGCACCTGGACTACCCGCCGGTCCAGACGCTGCTCGACACGCTGAACCGCGCCAGCTTTCGCCGGGAACTCGAAGGCTTGGGCGGCTACGATACCAGTGCCGCGGGCCGCCGGCTCCTCTGATCACTTCTCTTTCTTCGGCGCCTCTCGTAGCCCAACCTTATCCATCGCGCCCCGGATGTCACTGTTCCGCATGAACCAGCGCCACACGTTGCCCGTCCGCATGTTTTCGGCGCTCAGCAGAGTGATGCCCACGTCGATCCCGATCGCGTCCGGGTCGATCCACTTCGTCAGCGGGTTGAAGGCATCCACGAAACCGTAG
>CABEEC010000702.1_pt1 | contig 18735 bp, 18 predicted proteins | sample 3423191 | NCBI WGS metagenome assembly CABEEC01 (sample SAMEA5534333, study PRJEB31848) | metagenome | biome: tundra; feature: field; material: soil | place: USA | collected 2013-05 | depth 0.15 m | reverse complement strand
TATCGAGGTGCCGGACATCCGTAAGCACCGTCTGGTGCTCTCGGGAATCTTGCTCGACGAGGCGCGTCCGAAAACTTCCGTAAGGAATACGGCCGGCACCCAGGAAGATTACAGCATTGCCAGTTCCGGCTCGCCCGCCGTTCGGGTGTTCCGCCTGGGCCAGACGATCGCCTACAGCTACGCGATCTACAACGCAAGGTTCCAGAGCGGGCTCGCCGAGATCGAAACGCAGTTGTTGCTCTATCGCGACTCAAAACCTGTCTACATCGGGACGGTCACGCCGTTCAGGACCGACCAGAAGATCGATGTTACGGGCCTGGTGGCGCATGGTGAACTACGCCTCGGTACCAATCTGGAGCCGGGCGAGTACCTGCTGCAGATCGTCGCTCGGGATAAGCTCGCGCCGCAGAAGCGCCAGTTGGCGACGCAGTGGACCGATCTGGAAATGGAGAGGTAGCTTACGGCCGGCGCGCCGGCGCAAGGGCGCGAATGCTTTTCCGGATCGCTAGCGAGTATACTGTGGAGAGAAGTCCACAATGGAAACCATACAGGTAGTCCTCGATGCGAAGCTGCTGAGAGCTGCCGATCTCGCGGCGAAGCGGCAAAAGGTGAATCGGTCGGCGTTGGTGCGCCAAGCTCTGCAGGAACACCTAAAGCGCTTGCGCGAGCTGGAATTGGAGGAGCAGGACCGGCGCGGGTACATGGCTCAACCGCAGCGGGAGGACGAGTTCCGTATATGGGAGGATGCCGCCGCATGGCCGGAAGACTGAGCCGTGGCGATGTCTGCCTCTTTCGATTCGCGCCTCCGGACAAGCAGCGCCCGGTTCTGGTTCTGACGCGCGACAGTGCGATCGGCCATCTAGCGACGGTGACAGTGGCACCGATCTCATCGACCGTTCGGGGCGTGCCTTCCGAAGTGATTCTGGACATCGATGACGGAATGAAGGGGCGTTGCGCTGTGAATCTGCACAACGCCCTTACTGTGGAACAAGCGCGGCTGGGGCGCCGTGTCGCCAACTTGAGCGCGGGCCGGATGCAGGAGGTCTGCGCGGCTTTGCGCTTCTCGCTCGGTTGCGGTTGAGAAGGAGACGCATCAATGAATGCGGAAGATTTTCGACGGATTGCCCTGAGCCTGCCAGGCGCGGAAGAAAGTTCGCACATGGGCGCGCCCGATTTCCGCGTGGGCGGCAGGATATTTGCCACCCTCGCCTCCCAGAGTCAGGGCTACGGGAACCTGATGCTCAACCTGGAACAGCAAGCTGCGTTCGTCGAAGAGCTGCCGGAGGTGTTCGTGCCCATTGCAGGCGGATGGGGAAGGAATGGAGCAACCCATATTCGGCTGGCCGCGGCAAATGAGGACGTGCTGGCCGGCGCGCTTCGCGCGGCCTGGAAGCTTCGAATCGAGAAGAACGCCAAGCCGGGATCGAAGAACCGGGCTGCGGCTGAAAGTACCCGCACAGCGAAGAAAACGCGCCGGAAACCATAGGCGTGCCGGATGAACCTCACGAACCGTCCGTCCGGCGGGCGTACTAAGGCAATCGCGCCTTTCTGCCGATAGCTAAATGTGAGTGTGTCCCGAAGCAAAGCCGGATTGCGCGGCACGGCGTTACTGATCTGGGTGGCCTCTGCCGCAGCCATCCAAGGGCAACAATACCGTTTCCGCTATTACGGAACCGAGGACGGCCTCACCAACCTGGCAGTCAAGGTCCTCTTTCAGGATCGTACCGGCTTCCTGTGGGCGGCTACAGAGAACGGCCTGTTCCGCTACGACGGTCAGCGATTCAGGCATTATGGCCCCACCGAGGGTCTGCCGCGAGAGGTCCTCCTGAGTCTGGGCGAGGCGCCGGATGGCAGCTTATTAGTGGGATCGCGGGCCGGGCTCTACCAGCAAAAGGGCGATGGCTTCGAGAAGCTGGCCCCGCCTGGCTCCGGAGTAGTGGATGGCTACAGTTCAATCCAGTACGACGGCAAGGGCCTGACCTACATCGCAACCAATAGCGGTTTGCTTGTCGCGCGCCAATCCACGGGTGACGCCCATCTGACTTTTCGCCTGCTGCCGGCGCCGGCCGCCGCGGGCGGTGGTGACGCGCACGGAGTGCTTCTGGAGACGGGTGTGCTGTGGTACGGTTGCGGCGTCGGCCTCTGCCGGATGGCGGGAGGCACGACCGTCTTCGGTGAAGCCAGCGGCCTCCCTCGGGGAAGGTGGACATGTATCCGCCGCGACGGCAGCGGCGATCTCTGGGTGAGCGACAAGCGGCGCTTCGCGGTGATGCGCCGAGGCGGCCAGCGCTTCGATACATCGATTCCCTCATTTCCGGCGACCGCCGGATCGTGGCAGTTGGCTGTGGGTGCCGGCGGCAGGTTGCTGGTGCCTACCGTCGAAGGACTGGTGATCAACGAAGGGAAACGATTCCGCACGGTTGGACCGCGCCAAGGTCTGCGGGGTCCGGTCTATTCGGTGCTCCAGGACCGGGAGGGGGCCATTTGGGTGGGTCTGGCCGGCCGGGGCTTGGCCAGGTGGCAAGGATATGGCGAATGGGACGGCTTCTCCCCGGCCACGGGCTTGGATAGCGAGCTGATCTACGAGGTCCTGCCGCTCGGCGATGGCAGCCTGTGGGTGGGCACTGAGAACGGGCTGTTCCGTGGCCGCAAGATCGGAGAACGTTGGCTCTGGCGGCGGCACGCCGGCGTTGGAAGAATCCCTGTGCATGCGTTACGTATGGACCGGGATGGCGACCTTTGGCTCGGCACGGAGGGCTACGGGGTTGGTCGCATCGACGCGCGGACCGGCAGAATCGAGTGGTTCAACAAGGCTCACGGCCTCGCCGCGGAATACGCATCTTCGTTGGCTCTGGATCCATCGCAGCGGCTCTGGGCGGCGACCGAGGCAGGGTTGTTCGTGGCGCAGCTTCCCGGGAAGCGTTTCCTGCGCGTGGAAGAAGTTCCGCCCGTTCGCTGCTGGGTAGTCGCCGCGGGTCCCGGCGGGCAGATCTTGACCGGCGGGGCCGCGGGTCTGTTCCGGCTTTCGGAGGGCAGATGGCGCCACATCTCGACGGCCGACGGCTTGGAGCACGATATGATTCTGGCGGTGGCCACGATCAAGCCGGATGAAATCTGGGTGGGCTATTGGTTTTCCGGCAGGGTCACCCGCATACGCGTGCATGGCGAACATCTTTCGATGACCCACTATGGACCCGAACAGGGTCTTCGCGGAGAAATGAGCTACTTCCTCGCTTTCGACGCGGCCGGGCGGCTTTGGTCCGGATCGGACCAAGGCGTACGTGTTTGGAATGGAGAGCATTGGACTCAATATGACCAGAACGACGGTCTGATTTGGAACGACTGCGACCTGGGCGCTTTCGCGGCGGAGCCCGATGGAACAGTCTGGATCGGCACCAGTGGCGGCCTGGGGCGCTTTCAGCCACGCCGGACTGAGCGTGCCGCGCGGCCTCCTTCGGCCGTATTCACAAAACTCATTCTGGGAAACCGCACGGTTGAGGCCGCCCGCTACGTCTCCATCGATCACCGATCGAACTCCCTGACGGCTCAATACTCAGCGCTGACTTTCGCCCACGAAGCTTCCATCCTGTTCCGGTACCGGCTGGAACCGCTCTCTGGCGATTGGCGGGAAACGCCGCTACACGAGATGCAGTTTCCCGGATTGCCGCCCAACGATTACCGGCTGGAGGTGGAAGCGCGTGATGTTGGGGGCCAATGGAGTAAACAGCCGGCCGTGTTCGCTTTTGAAATCCAGCCGCCGTGGTGGCGAGCCTGGTGGTTTTGCGCCTTCATCGCCACCGCCGCTGCAATGCTGGTTCGAATGGTTTGGCGCTGGCGGGTGTTGCAACTGATGCGCCGCCAGAAGGAACTGGAGCGCGCGGTCACCGCACGCACGCAGGAACTCCGGCAGGAGAAGCAGGACCTGCTGGCGGCGCGCGAGGCTCTTCGCGAGCGAGCCATTAAGGATGGGCTGACGGGACTGTTCAACCGCCGCGCATTTTTCGATATTTTGGAGAGGGAATTCGCCAGGATTGGGCGTCAAAGCGGCTCGCTTGCGTTCATCATGGCGGATCTGGACCTGTTCAAGAAAATCAACGATACCTACGGGCACCTGGCAGGCGATGCGGTTCTGCAAGAATGCGCGCGCCGTATTCTGGCTTCGGTGCGGACCTACGACAGCGTGGGGCGGTACGGAGGCGAGGAACTCGTAATCTTAATGCCCGAGTGCGGTCTGGAAGAAGCGGCCGAGCGGGCCGAACAAGTGCGGCGAGCTATCGCGCAGCAGCCTATTGCCACGCCGGCAGGCACGATATCGGTGACCTGCAGCTTTGGGGTCAGCGCGGCCACCAGTCTGGCAACAAAGTCGGAGGAGTTGGTGCAGTCGGCTGACCGGGCGCTCTATTGCGCGAAAGAGCGTGGGCGAAACTGCGTCGTGGTTTTTCCCGCGGCTGCTGCCCTTATGGGAGTGGAAGAAATCACCGAAACAAGCTCCCGCTGAGGCGTGGGCTAACATAATTGAGACGGCCGGCGGCCAGTGGCGCCTTCAATCTTCGCGCACGGCCAGCGTCAGGCACTCTTCCAGGGTATCCAACGCGAAGTCGCATTGGTCGCGCGTGATGATCAGCGCGGGGCTGAGCCGCAAGGTATTGTCACCGGCGCCCAGAATAAGCAGTCCGCGTTCGAAGGCCAGATCCACCACGCGGTCGCGCAACTCCGGCGCTTTGGTCTTGGACTGCTGATCGCGCACCAGCTCGATGCCCAGCATCAGGCCCAGCCCGCGCACCTCGCCCACGATGGGGAAGCGCGCCGGCCAATCCCGCATGCGCGACATCAGGTGCGCGCCCATGCGCGCGGCGTTATCGATCAGCTCCTGCTCCAGCAACTCGATGGTCACCAGCGCCGCGGCGCAGGCCACCGGGTTGCCGCCAAAAGTGGAGGCGTGCGCGCCGGGGCCCCAGCGCATCAGGTCCGCGCGCGCTACTGTGGCTCCCAGCGGCAGCCCGCTGGCGATGCCCTTGGCCACCGTCATGATATCCGGCGTAAGTTGGAAATGGTCGGAAGCCCACATCTTGCCGGTGCGGCCCATGCCGGATTGCACTTCGTCGCAAACCAGCAGGATGCCATGTCTCTCCGCGATGCGCACCAGCTCATCGAAAAACTTCTGCGGCGGGACGATGTAGCCGCCTTCGCCCTGCACCGGTTCGATGACAATCGCCGCTACTTCCTCGGCCGGCGCAATGGTCTTCAGCAACGTGTCTTCGATAAACTTCGCGCACTCCACCGCGCAGTTAGCGGGCGTCTGGCCGAACGGGCAGCGATAGCAGTTGGGATAAGGGGCGTGCACCACGCCCGGCACCAACGGTCCAAAGCCGCGGCGCTGCACGTCCTTGCGCGCGGTGAGCGACAGGGCGCCCAGGGTGCGGCCGTGGAAGGCGCCAAAGAAAGCGATGAACTTGTCGCGGCCGGTCGAGTAGCGCGCCAGCTTCATGGCGCCCTCGACGGCTTCCGCGCCCGAGTTGCAGAACGAAACGCGCCGCTCCACCCCGCCCGGCGCGAGTGAGCCGAGCTTCTCCGCCAGATCCACCAGGGCTTCGTAATAGAAATCGGTCCCCGACATGTGGATCAGATTGCCGGCCTGCTCCCGGATGGCTTCGACCACGCGCGGATGGCAGTGGCCGGTGGCCACCACGGCGATGCCTGCATTGAAATCCAGGAAACGGTTTCCGTCCACGTCCTCGACGATGGCGCCTTCGCCGCGGCGGGCTACCAGCGGATAGCCGCGCGTGTAGGACGGCGAAACGGAACGATGGTCGCGCGCAATCACTTCCTGCGCGCGGGGTCCGGGCAGAGGCCCGATAAGCTGCGGCAGATCGTGCCGCATCGGCCGGATCGCCTCCATTTCCAGAGCGGCGGTCATGGTCATACGCAAACCTCTTTACAACTGAATTCTCTTGGGCCAACGGGTGCAGGCAGAGGTATTGCGGGAATCTAATCGGAACCAAACAGACCGGGACGGCAGATGGAGGGCCGGGGTGACACACCTTATTGTATAACGGAAGTGCAGGGCTTATGCTTCGCCAATGTGGCGGCAATCCTGGCCTCCGCGTATTTGCGGCTTTTCGCGCGGAGCTGCAGGATGCGAATGCAGCGCGAGAACTCGCTCGAAAGCTTGCTCTGATAGCGGGACAGCTTGTCGAGCAGGTTGGGGCCTTCGAAATCGCGTATGTAGGCGCGCCCCAGCGCCATGTCCGGCGTGTCTTGCGGTTCGGCGCAAACTCTTATGTTCCCTTTCAGAATCTCGGTCTCCAAGTATAAGCACCCCCTGATGCGGCACGAGATGTCGGCCATGAGTTCGACGATTTGGACTTCCGCATCCACCGGCTTCCAGTCAGCGCGGAGTTCTTCAACCAATTTGGTGTACCCGTCGGGGTCGGTCTTGGCGAGCAGTGCGGTAACCATGTCGTGAATTGGCGCGTAGCGCGCGGCGATGCTTTTGTCGTTCGTAAGGCGTAAAGCCGTGTCTTTCTGGGAATTCTTCATTGTTCTGCCTCCCGATTCGATTGTAAATACCAAGCGCAACACTTGCCATCCGCCGGAGGCCGCTTTTTGGCTGGAAGCCGCTGAAATGAAAGCGCGCGGCCTTTATTTCTGCGCGTGTGACCGGCAGCGCGCGGGATTTGCGATATCCTCGAACTTATGGCGGATCGTCGTTTCAGCGATGTAGGCGGGACGTCCGGCGGACTCGGCGACTTCCTGCTGGGCTTCGCGTTGACCTGCGTGGGCGGATACCTGCTGACCAATCAAGTGATCGTGGCCGGCTCCTACTGGAACTTCTGGGGCGGCAACACTTTCGGCATCACGCTGATCCCGATGCTGATCGGCATCGGCTTGCTGTTCCGGGACGGCCGCAGCGTGATCGGCTGGCTGTTGACCGCCGCGGGTGCGCTGTTCATCGTGGCGGGCGTGCTCGCCAACCTGCACATCTATTTTCAGCCGACCAGCTTGTTCAATACCATCGTCATGCTGGTGCTGCTGGTGGGCGGGCTGGGACTCATTGCGCGGGCCATGCGGCCGCATTCCACAAGCTGAAGCGCCGCGCTGGTAATCGGCACAATCCAAAGGCTTTACTGATCCGGTCAAAACAAAGCTACCGCTGGCGCTGTTGCGCACCGTATAATGGAGGAATGGCAAGAGGTTGGGAAAGTAAATCGGTCGAGTCGCAGATCGAGGCGGCCGAGACTCAGGTCCGTCCCCCTTTCGATGGGCAAATTCCGGCGGAACGATTGGAACTGCTCCGAAAGAGAGAAACTTTGAATCTTTCTCGCACCCGGGTCCTTCGGGAACTGGAAACGAGCCAGAATCCCCGATACCGGAATCTGATGGAAAAGGCGCTGGCGGATTTGAACTCCGAGCTAAGGCGTTTGGAACGCGGCACCGTGCGCGCAGCGACTGCGTAAAGCGTCCGCGAGCACACAGATCAGGTTAAGCGCGGCAGGTCAGTTGCGTCTGATTCTCCCCGAGGTTGTTTTGTGCCCGCAAGCCATGCCCTCTTCACCGCGCCCAGTATTGACTGAAACCGGCGTATTCCCAATCCATATTTGCCAGGATCGTCCGCCGCAACTCCAACATGTCCACCGCGCCGAGCTTCCGGTAAACCATTCTTCCATCGGGAGCGATCAATGCAGTGTACGGCACGGTTGAGTCCCACTCCGGATCGAAGGCGCGCTCGAACGACGCCGTGTCGCCGGACGCGAACAGCAGATTGCGGCTGGTGGCGTGCTGCTTTTCGAGCACCTGCTGCACAGCGGCGCGCGCGCCGGGAGGGTTCGCGGCCACGGTGACCAGCTCGAAGCCCCGCACGCTGTACATCCGGTAGGTTGCCTCAATGCCGGCGAACTGCGCGATGCACGATTCGCACCGCGTGTCCCAGAAGCTGACCAGCGTCAGCTTCTTCGCCGGGTTCGCGCGCAGCTTCCTCAAGTCGTCGGCCGAAGCCAACTCCAGACTCACCGGCTTTTCTTCCAGCTTCCGGAGCGCCTCCAGCCTCTCGGCCTCTTTTTCTTTCCACTTGGTCGAGCAACCGAAAACGCCAGTGTGCGCGACCTCCACCGGCTTGCCCGCCAGCACCGCGTCAATGGCATGGCGCGCATCCTGCGTCTTCACCAGTTCCATGCGGTAGCTGTTATCCACACGGCCCTCATAACGCAAGCGCCGGTCGTGGTCGAAGACGAACACGTGCGGCGTAGCTTGCGGACCATACGCCCGCGCGACCGCCTGGGTTTCACCGTCGTAGAGATAGGGATAGGTCAGATGCTTGTACTCCGCCCGGATCTTCATCTCTTCGAGGGTGTCGCTCATATCCGAGGAATCCAGCTCGTCGATCCGGAGGGCCTCCGGAGCGTTCGGCTGGATGGCGACAACGGCCACGCCTTTGTCGCGATACTCCTCGTACAGCCGCATAATCCGCTGCTCGTAAAGTTGCGCGATCGGGCAGTGGTTGCATGTGAAGACGATCGCCAGGACCGGGCTGGCGGCATAATCGGCGAGCCGGTGTATCTTGCCGTCGACACCCGGCAGCGCAAAGTCCGGCGCTGCGGAGCCGATGGGAAGTATGGGATGCTCCTGCGCGCCCCACGCCAGAGACGCAATCGCGACTAATAGTATTCTGACTCCTGACTTCCGGCTCCTGACTTCTTCTTCACGCCAACTTCCGCGCAAACGCCACCTCCTGCCGCAAATCCTCTTCCACAGGCCCTTCCTTCTCGTACTCAATCGCCACCAATCCCTTGAAGTTGAGTCTATGCAGCTCCCGCATCACTTCGGGAATCTTAGCGACCCCCCGTCCGAGCAACACGTTGTCTTCCGCGCCCGCCGCCGCGATGTCTTTCAGATGCACCAGCTTCAGATAAGGCCCCAGTTTCCGCACCGCGTCCACCGTGTCGTATCCGCAGGAGGCGAACTGGCCCACGTCCACGGTTGCGCCCACGGTCTTAGATAGGCCGGTCAACGCCCGCAGAACGTCTTCGGGGCTTTCGTAGGCGAACTTCGTCTTGAAGTAGTGGTTGTGGATGCCAAAGCTCAGCCCTGCCTGCGTGCAGCTTTCGTCGATGCGTTTCAGCAGCGGCCCGCCGGTGGCATCTCCAGAAATGTTGCCGGCTCCCAGCAGCTTGGCAAAGCGGATCGCCAAATCCAACTCCTGCCCGTCGTGGATGGTCGCCGCGTAATAGGACACGCAGCGTATCCCCGCCTTGTCGAACAGCGTTCTCGCGCTGCGGAAGCGCCCCTCGCTGGGATGCGAGAGGAGCATGAACTCGCCGCGCGACATCTCAATCTCCTGGATGCCGAGCGCCTGCAACTGGACGATCATCGCCTCCATGGAGAGACCGTGATAGCTATAGGTCCCAATGCCAATCTTCAGTGTGCCCAGCCGGCCCGCGGCGCGCAACGGCAGTCCCGCGGCTGCCATGCGGGCAAAGGTCCGGCGCGTCACGGCTGCCGCCCCAACGGCCGCGGCGTCACGTCGGCATCTTCCAGCTTCATGGCCCACTTGATCGCCTCGACGTACATGTTCTGCAGGTCGTTGCGGTCCCAATTCTCCACCGGATGCCCCAGTGTGGAATAGAACACTCTGCCCTTGCCGTACATTTTGGCCCATGCTACGGCGAAATCGCGGTCGGTGCGGTGGACGTTCTTGTTGGCCAAATCGAGTTTGTCCGCATCCAGGCGCAGCAGCACGCGCAACCTATCGCGCGAATAGTTCCGGATCTGGTAGATCTCATCGCGCAGCACGAACGAACCGGGCCACTGGCTCATCCCGGGAAAGGCGGGGTCTTCGACCACGATCGGCGCGTTGAACGTGCCCCAGGGATGCTCGTCGAAATAGCCGCCGATCATCTCCCCGTACTCCGGCCATTGGGTGAACGTAATCGTGGCGCTGTGGACCCCGATGAAGCCTTTGCCGTCGTCATGAATGAACGACAGAAAATCCGCCTTCTGCCGATCGTCCATTTCCAGAGTGCCGCCCGTATAAAACAACACGGCATCGAAATTGTTCAGGTTGGGAGCGTTGTACTCCAGCTTTTTCTTGGTGAGCGCCTCGGTGTCGGTGCGGATGGTCGTGTCCCAAAGCCCGCTCTCGCGGCCCAGACGTTCGATGGTCGCCAGTGCATGCGAAACGGCTTCGTGCCGGTAGCCCTTCTCCTCTCCGATGGCCAGGAGCCTCTTCGCGTGCGGCGGGGTTTGGGCGGCCCCGCTTAAGGCCAGCGCAGCAGCCAAGATCGCGGAGCAGACGGGCGCGGCCTTCAATTGCGGGCCGCCGTGTGTTGCAGGATTCCTTCGACCGGCATATCGGCGGGGAACTCCAGATTGAAGAAGCCCACCATCATTTCGTCCCAGCTCTGATCGCCCCAGGTCACTTCTTTGCTGGGGTCCGCATTGTCCGGATTGTTTGGCGAGTTGTCGAAGTGCGCCGTGCACTCGATGCGCGTGCCTTCCGGCAGCACCATGGGCGCCGCCAGGTTGTACCAGAGCTGCCAATGCCAGTTATAGCGCGGCACCCGTAGAATCGTTTGCGTCTCGCCCGCCGGATACACGATGCGGTATTCGAAATCCTTGCCGCGCCCGTGCATGTGGGGATGCAAGCTGGCCAGCTTTACGGTGGTGCCTACCTCGAATTCGGCGTCCACGCGGTAGTTCGGGTCCCGCGGCGGAATCTTGAACTTTCCGTTGGTGGCGGAAAGAGTCAGCACGCGCGTCTGCGGCCGTTCCTTGGCGAAGACCAGGCCGAACTTGCTGCGGTCCGTGCTGGCCGTGCCATTGGTGGTGTAATGAATCTCCAAAACAAAATCCGAGCCGGCCTTGACCAGCTTGCCTTGACCCGGCTGCAGGATCTCCGGCGGCTGTCCCGGCGCATAACCCACCAGGAAATCGCTCGGCAAGGCGCTCGTATCGGTGCTGTCGTCGGTGACCTTCGGCGCCACGAAAAAGACACCGGCCGGCTCGCCCCGCAGCCAGTGTGAGCCGGGCTCGCGCACATACAAAATCATATGGTGTATGTGGGCGCGGTCGTCTGGCCGCGCTTCGGCAAACTGCACCCATTTGTCTTCCGTGAATCCTGAAGGCACGATCGCTTTCTGGTATTCGATGGTGCCCGCCGCCGGAATCTGAAACGGCCGCGGAAACTCGAACACCACATCCGGCTTCGGGATGGACCACCCCTCCACATAGTCGAGCCGCGGCGGCAGATCCTTGGCATCGCCTTCCGGCGCGCCGCCATCGGCCCAGGCAACCAGCGTGTCCACGTCGCTTTGCGAAAGCGACCGATCGTTCGAAAACTTGCCGTAGTGCGGATCGGCGAACCACGGTGGCATCTTCCTCAACAGCACCGCTTCCTTCATCGCCTTGGCCCAGGGTCGCGCCTGCTGATAAGTGAGCAGAGAAAAAGGCGCGGCTTCTCCCGGACGATGGCATGCCTGGCAATGCCTCTGCAGAACCGGCGCGACGTCTTTCGAGAACGTCACCCTCGGGGCATCCGTTGGACTCGCGGCGAAGAGACCGCCCGCAATCGAAATGGCCGCAATCGGGATGGCGGGCGAGCGCCATCTGGAATTCAGCATTTCTTTACTGTACTCCCATTCTGATCTGTGACTCCTCCTGACTCCTGACTTCTTCTGCCATCTGCTACCTTATAATTTCAACTTCTATGACAACCATCGTTCGAGTAACGGGCCGGGAAATCCTCGATTCACGTGGCAACCCCACCGTTGAAGCGGATGTCCACCTGGCCGACGGCAGCATGGGTAGGGCGGCTGTGCCCTCCGGCGCCTCCACGGGAGAACACGAAGCCGTGGAACTGCGCGACGGCGACACGTCGCGCTATCTGGGAAAGGGCACGCAATCCGCGGTCAGCCACGTGAATGGCGAGATCGCCCAAAGCCTGCATGGCAAAGACGCCACCCAGCAGGCGGAAATCGATCGCCTCATGATCGAGCTGGATGGCACGCCGAATAAGGGCCGCTTGGGCGCCAACGCTATTCTGGCCGTTTCCATGGCCGCCGCGCGCGCCGCGGCCGCCTCCCAGCGCACGCCGCTCTACCGCTATCTGGGCGGCGCAGGCGCGCGCGTGCTGCCTGTGCCCCAGATGAACGTGCTCAACGGCGGAGCCCACGCGGACAATTCCGTGGATGTGCAGGAGTTCATGATCGCGCCCTTCGGCGCTACGAAGTTTTCCGAGGCGATCCGCATGGGCGTGGAGGTCTTTCACACCCTGAAGAAGGTGCTCAAGAAGCGCGGCTACTCCACCGCCGTGGGCGATGAAGGCGGCTTTGCGCCCAATCTGAAATCCAACATCGAAGCCCTGGAACTGCTGCTCGAGGGTATCTCCCAGGCCGGATACAAACCCGGCGAGCAGGTCGGCATCTGCATCGATCCCGCCTCCAGCGAATTCTTCCAGGATGGCAAGTACGTCTTCAAGAAGTCAGACAAGAGCGAGCGCACTTCCGACCAGATGGTGGAGTTCTGGGCCGATTGGGTGCGGCAGTATCCCGCCATCATTTCCCTCGAAGACGGTATGTCGGAGGAAGATTGGGATGGCTGGACGGCACTCACGGATACGTTGGGCGGAAAGATCCAACTCGTCGCCGACGACATCTTCGTGACCAATCCGGCGATCTTCCAGCGCGGCATTGAGCGCGGCATTGGGAACTCGATTCTGATCAAGCTCAACCAGATCGGCACGGTTACCGAAACGCTGGAGACCATGCACATGGCGGCCGCCGCGAACTACACGTCGGTGGTATCGCATCGCTCCGGCGAGACCGAAGATCCGTTCATCGCGGACTTGGTGGTGGCCACTAACGCCGGCCAGATCAAGACTGGCTCGGCCAGCCGCACCGACCGCATCGCCAAATACAACCAGTTGCTGCGCATCGAAGAGCGCTTGGGCAATGCCGCCCAGTTCGCCGGACGCAAGGCATTTCGGCGTTAGGACCATCGCCCATGTCCAAAGTGTCCAAAGCGACGCACAAACTCGTTTTGCTCCGTCACGGCGAGAGCGATTGGAACAAGGAGAACCGTTTCACCGGCTGGACCGATGTAGACCTTTCCGATAAGGGACGCCAGGAAGCCCACGAAGCCGGCGTGGTGCTGAAGGCCGAAGGCTATGCGTTCGACGTGGCCTACACCTCGGTGCTCAAGCGCGCCATCCGCACGCTGTGGATGACGCTCGACGAGCTGGACCTCATGTGGATTCCGGTCGACCGTTCGTGGCGCTTGAACGAGCGCCACTACGGCGCGCTGCAGGGTCTCAACAAATCCGAGACCGCGGCCAAATTCGGCGAGGACCAGGTGAAGATCTGGCGCCGCAGTTACGACATCCCGCCGCCGGTCCTGACTCCGGACGACCCACGCTATCCCGGCCATGACCCCCGCTACAAAGACCTGACCGCGCAGGAGCTGCCGCTCACCGAGTGTCTGAAGGACACCGTGAACCGCTTTCTCCCATACTGGCACGCCACCATCGCGCCCGCCGTGCGCGAAGGCCAGCGCGTGCTGATCGCTGCCCATGGCAACAGCCTGCGCGCGCTGGTGAAGTATCTCGACGATGTTTCCGAAGAGGCTATCGTGGGCTTGAATATCCCCACGGGGATGCCATTAGTCTACGAACTCGGCAACGACCTGAAGCCGTTGTGCAGCTACTATCTCGGCGATCCGGACAAGGTGAAGGCGGCCATGGAAGCCGTCGCCGCCCAAGGTAAGAAGAAGTAAGCTAGGCTGTTCCTTAGCTTGTCGATACAGTACTGTCCAGGCTGATTCTTCTGAGTAGGGCGGACGCCCTGGTCCGCGCGCGATCCCTTAGCCGCGCTCTTGCGGTCTATCGTGCCGCCGCAAGCCGCTGCACGAACTTCCGGTGACTCTCTGAAGCAAGGCCCGCGTTCAATACCGCCAGCATCTTCGCGCCATCGTCGGCCCAGAAGGCCGGCACGTCGAGCCACAGTCCTGGAAAGACCTGTGATCGGATAATACCGTCCGGAGGGAGCGTCAGGGCGACGTAGGCGCCATTTTCGAGCACTCGCCAGATCAGGCGCTGTCCCAAGAGCTCGACCGTAACATATTCCCGCACGCCGGCCCTTTCATAGAGGGCCAGCTTGGGCCCAAAATCGACTTCGGTGGATGTGTCGCAAACCTCTGCCACTAACTCTGGCGCGTCAGTTCCGTATTCCCCTTCATTCCTGGACTGTCCTCCGTGCGAGGGCAAGATCCGCAGGTAAACATCGGGCTGGGGAACGCTACCTGACATCAGCCACGTGCTGTGACTCCCCGCGTCACATCCAGGCGTTGCGTACGCGTAGTAACCAAGCCACGAAATCGTCCGCGAACTGAGGCTTCCGTGTTCGAGACCGGCAGGTGATAGCACATGCACAACTCCATCAATGAGCTCGGCGTTCTTCAAGTCCGGGAGTTCTTCCCAGCGGCGCATGAATTCTTCCACGGTCACGCGCTCGCCCGTTTCGAGCCCCGGCGGCCTAACCGTGGACGGGGGCGTTGCGCCAGTGGCAATTGTGTTCTCCATACTCCGCGGTCCGAATTCGAGACTAATTGCTCGCCGACCGCCTCATGGCCTCCCGCAACAGGCCATTGATTCGTGTTTGGTACCCCCTCCCTTGTCCCTTGAGCCAAGCGAGAACATCGGCGTCCAGCCGGATCGTCAGTGACTTCTTGACGGGCCGGTAAAAACCTCCCACCACCGCCCTGCTCCAGTCGGTTGTCAATGGGATATCCGTGAAGTCGATCTCCGCGTCCTTCATTCGACGAAGGTCCCGAATCTCCTTGGCCTGAGCCTTAGTAAGCTTCGTCATATGCGCTCCTTTCCGCCGGTGCCGCCTTTCGCGCTGAGATAATGCGCACCACGTCCTCGCCCCCTTCCTCGGAACGGGTGTGGACCACCAGCACAACCAGGATTCCGCCAATCAGTCCGAGCGCCTTCCAGCGCTCTTCGCCCTCGACTACGCGGTCTTCCTGGATGTGCACATTTGGATCCTCGAACACCAACTTGGCGGTCTGGAAACTGATCCTGTGTTTCGCCAGGTTCCGGCGGTTCTTCTCCTCGTCCCATTCGAAGCGCATGCTTGCAGTGGCACCGTAACTACATTATAGTACATACCATTGAACTGTCCAATGCAGCGGCGACGTAGCTCGCCCCTACCCCACCTCCACCACGGCCGCCGCCACCGGCTCCGCCCCCACCGGCACTATCGTGAAGAGCGGCGCCGGGTCGGTGCGGTGCCGGCGGTCGGTGAACGCCGCAATCCGGATCACCGCCATGTTCCCCGACCGCCAGTTCAGCACCAGCGCGTATCGACTATCCGGCGTAATCAGAATGTGCCGCGGCTCCTGCCCAACGGCCATCGCCCCCACCAGTTTGCGCGTGTCGATATCCAGCACCGTGACGCTCCCGGACTCGGGGTTCGCCACGAACAGATATTGCGGCGTCCCGGAGACCGCCATGCCATCCGGCGTCCGCCCGGCCAGAATCGTCTCGCCCACTTCGGTCTGGTACGGATACACGATCACCACCGCATCCATTCCCGGACCGGTGACGAACATCTGGCCGCCATCGGAATTGAAGCAGCAATTCGCGGGTTCCACCGGCAGCGGCAGCCGCACCGCCGTCCGCCCGCTGGCCGCGTCGAAGATGGTCAGACTGCGGTCCGCGCGGCTCCCCACCAACACCTGCTTGCCATCGCCCTGAAATCGCACCAGCGAGGGTTCGCACCCAGCGTCGATCAGGTGCTCGATCGTCCCCGTACCCAGCCGCACCAGCGCCAACCGGCGCTCCTCGCGGAAGCTGACGGCCGCGCGGCCGTCGCTGGTCAGATCGAAATCTCCGGCTACGCCCGGCAGTGCGATGGATTCCACGGCCCGCAAGCGGTTGCCTTCCAGCCGCACCAGCGCGCGCGCCTGCAACACCCAGAGCGATTTTCCGTCCGCCGCCAGCCGCATGGCCACCGCCGGGTCTCCCAAGCGCGTCGTGCGCACCACCGCCAGCTTCGTCGCGTCGATCTCGCACACGGCGCCGCTCTCGGGCATCAGCACATACACACCCGGCCGCAGCGGATTCGACAGCACGGCGCCCGGCGCGCTATCGAGCGAAATCTGCTTCGCCAGCGCGAACGCATTCAGATCCACCGCCGCCACCGTGCGCGCGCCCGCGTTGGCGACAAACGCGTATCCCGGAAATCCGCGGCTCTTGTGGCGGGCGCAACCCGCCAGCGCCGCGGTTCCCACGAGCAGTGCGCGGCGGGTCAATGAGCGTCTGGAGGGCACAAAATATGCTAGCATTTAGGTGGCTCGTTTAGCGGCATCGAGCCGGCGTCCTTCTAACCAATACCGAACATCCTTTAATGAATTTACGCTCTCTATTCAGTCTATTCTCATCGGACCTCGCCATTGACCTGGGCACCGCGAACACGCTGGTGTTCGCCAAGGGCAAGGGCATTGTAGTCAACGAGCCCTCCATCGTCGCGCTCAATAAAAACACCGGCGAAGTGGAAGCCGTGGGCAAGGAAGCCAAGGAGATGCTGGGCCGCACTCCCGGCAACATCGTCGCCATCAAGCCCATGAAGGACGGCGTCATCGCCGATTTCAAGGTCACCGAGCGCATGCTGAATTACTTCATTCAGAAGGCGCACGGCCGCAAGGTGCTGGTGCATCCGCGCATCGTCATCGGCGTGCCCAGCGAGATCACGCAAGTCGAAAAGCGCGCCGTCATGGACTCCGCGTATCGCGCCAAAGCCAGTGAAGTGCACTTGGTCGAACAGGCCATGGTGGCGGCCATCGGCGCCGGCCTGCCCATCACCGAGCCCTCCGGCAACATGATAGTGGATATCGGCGGCGGCACCACCGACGTCGCGGTTATCTCGCTGTCGGGCATCGTCTACTCGCGGTCGGTGCGCGTGGCCGGCAACGAGATGGACGACGCCATCATGCAGTACCTCAAGCGCAAGTACAACCTGCTGATCGGCGAGCGCACCGCCGAAGCCATCAAGATGGAAATCGGTTCCGCCTATCCGCTGGATAAGCCCCTGACGATGGAAATCAAGGGCCGCAACCTGATTGAGGGCGTGCCCAAGACGCTCACCATCGAGGACGGCGAAATCCGCGAAGCGCTGGGCGAGTGCGTCGCCACCATCGTCAACGCCATTCGCGTGGCCCTGGAGCGCACGCCGCCCGAGTTGAGCGCCGACATCAGCGACAAAGGCATCGTGCTCACCGGCGGCGGCGGGTTGCTGAAGAACCTCGACAAGCGCATTCGGGAGGAGACCGGCCTGCCGGTTTCCATCGCCGACGACCCACTGGCCTCTGTAGTGCTGGGCACCGGCAGAATGCTCAGCGACTTCAGGCTGCTGAGGAAGATATCGATCGATTAGGGACTTTGTGGGGCGGCCAATCTTGGCCGCAGCCGGCTTTCAGCCGGCTCTAAACCGGGCCAGATGGACACGCTGCTCAATCGCTACCGCAATATCACCGTACTGCTGCTGGTCATCTTCGCGCAGCTCGTGCTGATCGCGGTGCAAGTGCGCAACGATCAAGACGTGCGCATGGTCCGCGTATGGTCCGTCACCGCTATCACGCCCCTGGCGCGGGTGCTGGAGACGGTCCGCGGCGGGACCTCGGGCTTCTTCCGCAACTATATTCTGATGCACGATGCGCGCGAGGATAACCGCCGCCTGCAGGCCGAGCTCGACCGCCTGAAAATGGAAAACCAGTTCCTCAAGGGCGAGATCTCGACCGCCGATCGCGCCAAAGCCCTGGTAGCGTTCCAGCAGCGCACGCAATCGAGGACCATCGCCGCGCGCGTGATCGCCGCCGGCGCGGGCGCTAATTCGAAAGTGGTTTTCCTGGATCGCGGTTCCGGCGCGGGCGTGGAGAAGGGCATGCCCGTGGTAACGCCGGATGGCATCGTCGGCAAAGTCATCGCGGCCTACCCCACGGCGTCGGAAGTCATGTTGGTCACCGATCCCGAGTTCGCGGCCGGCGTGGTCTCCCAGAAGAATCGCGTGGCGGGCACGCTCAAGGGACAGGGTCAGGCCACCTGCAAGGTGGATTACATACCGAGCGAAGAGAAGGTCGAGGTCGGCGAAGCGTTTTTCACTTCGGGCGACGACCGGATCTTTCCGAAAGGCTTTCCAGTGGGTGTGGTGCGCGTGGTGCGCCCCAGTTCGCCCTATCAGGAGGTTCTGGTTGAACCGACCGGCCTCGAGCGTGGACTGGAAGCAGTGCTGATTGTGCTGGAGGGCGTGCATCAGGCCATCCCCGAAGTGCCGCCGGCCAATGCGCCGATCTATCTCGGCACGCCGCCCCCGCCGGCTCCGGGGGAGCAGGCCATTCAGCCGGCCAGCCCCGCTGGAACGGACGCCGACAAGCTGCTGCAAAAATACCGGCAGATCGGCGCCGCCGAGAACCACAAATTCGGCGAGGGTGGCCCAGGCGCGAAGCCGCCGGATTTCAATCTGAAGATCCCAGCGCCCGGCGCGCAAGCCCCCGCGGTAGAAGCAACCCAGCCGCAGGGGACTGACGCGGCGACACGGCGACGCGGCGACGCGGCGAATCCGCCCAGCGGACAGTTGCCCGCAAAGCCGGCAAACCCCCAGGGCACCCCCAACCAGACCGGAGCCGCTAAAACGGGAGTCTCCGCGTCTCCGCGTCTCCCCGTCCCCGCGTCGCAAGCGAACCCCG
>CABEEC010000681.1_pt1 | contig 19099 bp, 14 predicted proteins | sample 3423191 | NCBI WGS metagenome assembly CABEEC01 (sample SAMEA5534333, study PRJEB31848) | metagenome | biome: tundra; feature: field; material: soil | place: USA | collected 2013-05 | depth 0.15 m | reverse complement strand
GTGCCGGTCAGCGTATTGCCGTCCGCCTTGAAAGTGAATGTAGCCTCCCGTGCTTGTCCGCCGCGGCCGGGCACCTGCGCGGTCCATTTGCCGCTAACATCCGCGGCCAGGGCCGTCAACGTGAGCAAGCCGAGAAGAAAACCTGTGGTCATTAGTTTGCGCATGCAGAAAGGGCGCTTCCGAAGTGCTGAATGTTACGCGCTGGCAACGATTTACAATATCTTAACAGGTAACGGCTGGCGGTCTCCGGTCGTCGTTGCTGGTTGAGGCATTTGGAAATTTTACCTAAGCATCGTCTTCTTTTCCTTGCGCTGTTGGCCGCCGGCGGAGGGCTGTATGCCCAAAGCGGCTTCGTCAAGTCGGCGAACCAGCCAATTCCCGGCGCGACGGTCACGGCCAGCATTGGCGATCGGAAACTCGTCACCACCACCGACCAGAGCGGTCACTACGCGTTCTCCGCGGCGCCTTCGGGCGATTGTTCCATTGAAGTGCGCATGTTCGGCTTCGAGCCTGCCAGCAAGAAATCGAGTTGCGCGGAAACCGCTAAGATCGATTTTGCGCTGCAATTGCAAGAATCGCCGGCGATCGAGCGATTGGCGCGCATGGGCGGCGCTCGGGCCGGCGGCAATCAGTTTGAAACGCAATTGCAGAGCGAGTTAAATGCGCCGGAGACCGCGGCCCCCACCGCGGCGCCGGTGGATGGCCAGAACAGCAGCGAGGCCTTCCAAGTCTCGGGCAGCCTGAGCCAGGGTTTGGCGCAAAACGCGCAGCCCGACTTCGGCATGATGATGGGCGGGCCGGGCATGCCCGGTGGTCCCGAGGGCGAACAGTTCGGCGGACAAAATGGTCCGGGCGGCGCTGCTGGTGGACCCGGCGGCGGTCCGGGTGGCGGCTTCGGCGGCCCCGGAGGCGGCGGATTTGGCGGACGCGGCGGCGGAGGATTCGGCGGTCAGGGCGGCAACCGCAGACAGGGCCAAGGCCAGGGCCGGCCCGGCGCGCAGTTCGGCAACCGCCGGGCTCCCAGCCAGATCCATGGCATGGCGTTTATGACGCTGGCGAACTCCGCGGTGAATGCCAAGCCATTTTCCATCAGCGGGCAGGAAGTGCCGCAGCCCGCTTATGCCAGCAGCCGCTTCGGATTTCTGTTGGGCGGACCGCTGGTGATCCCGAAGATTGTCAAGGACACATCCACCTTCTTTTACTTGAACTACACCGGCACGCGCTCCCGGCAGTCGTATTCGGCGGTGGAGACAGTGCCGACCGCGCTAGAGCGGCAGGGAGACTTCTCGCAGGCGCTCGAATCGTCCGGACCGGTGCAGATCTTCGCTCCTGGCACTAACCAGCCCTTCGCCGGCAACCTGATTCCGTCCACCATGCTGAATCCGGTCTCGACGAAGCTGCTCAGTTACATCCCCCTGCCGAATCAGCCCGGCACGGTGAATAACTACGAGTATCTGGCTTCGCCGCCAAATAATACCGATAATCTGAACGGGCGGGCGATGCGGAACGTGGGTAAGAACGATCGCCTGGCATACCATCTGTCCTACCAGCGCCGCGACGGCGACACCGCCCAGCCGTTCGCTTTTTTCGATACCATCAGCGGCTATGGCATACAGACCGACCTTACCTGGACCCACAACTTCTCGCCCACCACTATTCTCAGCTCGCGCGTGGCGTTCAACCGCAACCGCAACGAAACCACTCCGTACTTTGCATACGGAACGGACGTGGCCGCGGAATTAGGTATCGCGGGCACCTCGTCTAACCCGGTGGACTATGGTCCGCCTAACTTGAACTTCACGAATTTCGGCGCGCTTAGCGACGCGAATCCGGTGCTCACCCGCAACCAGAGCCAGAACCTGACCGAAAGCGTTGTCCTTTCCCGCGGCAAGCACACACTCACTCTAGGCATGCAGTATGGCCGCAACGATCTCAGCACTGAAACCCAGCAGAACGGACGCGGCACCTTCAACTTCACCGGCGAGGCCACCAGCCAATTGGGCGCCAACGGCTTGCCCGTACAGGGAACCGGATTCGATTTCGCCGATTTTCTGCTCGCCTTGCCGCAATCCGCCTCCATCCAATACAGCCCGGCCATGTATTTTACCCAGAATACCTGGAACGCTTACGGGGTTGACGATTGGAAAGTGAACGCGAATCTGACTATGAACTTGGGCCTGCGCTACGAGTTCTTTGCGCCGCTGCAGGAGAAATACAACGAGATGGCCAACCTGGACATCGCTCCCGGCTTCAGCAACGTAGCGGTGGTTGCGCCTTCCGTGTCCGGACCGTACTCCGGTTCGTTCCCAGCCGGCCTGATCAATCCCGACTACCGGAATTTCTCGCCGCGTGTGGGGCTGGCGTGGAAGGCGCCGTTCATCAAACGCTCGACCATCGTGCGCGCGGGCTATGGGCTCTATCACAACGGCCAGGCCTACATTCCATTCGGGTTGAAGCTGGCGCAGCAGCCGCAACCGGAGGCTCTGCCGGCCTTCGCGGTATCCAAGAGTGTGAACACCAGCGCCGCCAACCCGCTGACGCTGGCGGATGGCCTGGTCGCGGTGTCGCCGGGGATTATCTACAATACTTTCGCAGTCGATCGCTACTATCGTACGCCGTATGCCCAGACCTGGAATCTCACGATCCAGCATGACCTCGGCAGAGGGTTCTTCATGGAAGTCGGGTATCTGGGCACCAAAGGAACGCGCCTGGATGTTCTGATGCTTCCCAACGAGGGGCCTCCAGGAAGCGCGCTCGCTTCCGGGAACCAGCTTGCGAATGCGACGGGATTCACTTACGACGCTCCCATCGGCGATTCCACTTACAACGCTCTACAGACTCACCTGATGCGGCGCTTCCGCGGAGGGATTTCGATGAATGCGCGGTACACTTTCGCGAAGTCCATCGATGACGCGTCCAGCTTCGGGGGAGTTGGCGGCACGGTCGCCCAGAACTGGCTGGATCTGGCGGCCGAGCGCGGCCTGTCCAGCTTCAATCGCACGAACGTGTTCAACATGAGTTGGGTCTACACATCGCCGTTCGGCAACCCGAACTCGCGTTTTGCGGCGAGCGGCTGGGCCGGGCGTTTGCTGCGGAATTGGTCGCTCAGCGGCGGCATCACAGCGGAGTCGGGGACGCCGCTGACGGCCCGCATTCTGGGAAACACGGCGTCGTTGGCGCAGACCGGCGGCGTGGGCAGCGAGCGTGCCGATGCCACGGGCGAGCCGTTGTCTTCCAGCACCGGGTTCTTCAATCCGGCTGCGTTTACGGCGCCGCCGTCGGGCCAGTTTGGCAATGCCGGACGCAACACGATTCCGGGTCCCAACCTGGTGTCGGTGAACGCGGCTTTCGGCCGGTCTTTCCAGTTTGGCGATACGCGCCGGCGGCTGGAGTTCCGCGCCGAAGCCAATAACGTGTTGAATCAGGTCAGCTACACAAATGTCGGCACGGTGGTGAATGCCACGAACTATGGCCTTCCCACCTCCGCTGCCGGCATGCGCACGCTGGACATAGTGATGAGGTTCCGGTTTTGAAATACCTGGCAATCGTAGTGACGGCGGCTCTGCTGGCCAGTCAGTTGAGCTCACAGCAAATGCCGACGTTCTCCACCACGGCCAACGTGGTCGTGGTTAATGTGACGGTGACCAGCCGCGACGGCAAGGCCATCGGAAGCCTTACCAAGAGCGACTTCCTTGTTTACGAAGACGGTAAGTTGCAGAGCTTGCAGAGTTGCGAGTTACAGAAGCTGGACAGCAAGCCGCTCGAGCCGATTCTGCCGGCGAAAACGCTGCAAACTCGCGAGGCCCCCAAGCCGGCTCCCGCCGCGCCCGCGCCCGAGACGCCCGCTATGAAACCGGAACTCCGCGATCACCGGCTGATCGTGATGCTGTTCGATATCTCGTCCATGCAGCCGCAGGAGCAGGTCCGCTCGGTGGACGCGGCCATCAAGTTTCTCGGCACTCAGATGACCACCAGTGACATGGTCTCGATCATGACCTTCGGCACCGAGTTGAAAACCGTTCTGGACTTCACCGCCGATCGCGACCAACTGATTTCCACGCTGCACGCCTTCCACGTGGGTGAATCGAGTGAGTTGTCCACCATGGCGGACACGGGCGCCGACTCGCAGGACATCAGCGGGTCGTTCGTGGCCGACGAGACCGAGTTCAACATCTTCAATTCCGACCGCAAGCTGGCCGCGCTGGAAGACGCCGCGCGGCGCCTGGCGCGTTATCCGGAAAAGAAGGCCCTGGTCTATATCTCCAGCGGCATCCAGAAAACCGGCGTGGACAATCAGTCGCAGCTTCAGGCTACTGTAAACGCGGCCGTCCGGGCGAATGTGGCTTTCTATCCGATCGACGCACGGGGCTTGATGGCCACCCCGCCGGCGGGAGACGCCAGCCAGGCGGCCTCGGCGGGATCGAACCTGTACAGCGGCTCGGCGCAACAGTCGATGATGGACAACTTCCATAATACGCAGGAGACGCTGGATACGCTGGCTGTCGACACTGGCGGCAAGGCGCTGCTCGATTCCAACGATCTCACGCTGGGCATGACTCAGGTGCAAAAAGATATGAGCAGCTATTACATGCTGACTTACGCCAGCAGTAACACTGCCGAGGATGGCAAGTACCGCCGCATCCAGGTGAAGCTGGCTCCCAAGCTGGCGGACTTAAGGGCCAAGTTGGATTACCGCCAAGGCTACTATGCTCCCACCATTTTCGCCAAGATGACCGGCACCAACAAGGAAGCGCAGTTGCAGGAAGCGCTGGAAAGCGACAATCCGGTGACCGATCTGCAGATTGCGGCGGAAGTGGATTACTTCCGCCTGGCAAAGGGCAAATACTTCGTGCCCATCTCGGTGCGCATTCCCGGCTCGGCATTGTCGTTCCGCAACAAAGGCGCCAAGGCAGCCACCGAACTGGATTTCATCGGAGAGATACTGGATGCGCGGGGCCGGCAGGCTTCGGTGGTGCGCGACACGATTCCCGTCAAGGTGGCGGCCACCACCGCGGGAGAAGTCACGCGCAAGCAGATCCAATACGATACCGGGTTTACGCTGGCGCCGGGCAAGTACAGTCTGAAGTTCGTGGCGCGCGAAAACGGGGAGGGCAAGACCGGCACCTTCCAATCGCCTTTTACGGTTCCGGATCTCGGTTCGGGGAACGCGCTGCACCTAAGCTCGGTGATCCTGAGCAACCAGGTGCAGGCTGTGAAGGAACAGATCGCCGGCGCGAAGAACAGCAAGAAGCTGGTGGCGGAGGATCCGCTGGTGGATGAGTCCGGCCAGAAGATCATGCCCAATGTGACGCGGGTCTTCCGGCCCGGACAGAAGCTGTGGGTCTATCTGGAGCTTTACGACCCCGGCGTGATGCAGTTCCCCGCTTTGAATCAAAGCCAGTCGCAGGGCCGGAGCCAAGGTCAAAGCCCCGGCATCACCAGCGTGACGGCTAGCGTGGCCTTCTACCAGGGAGATAAGAAGGTGATGGAAACGCCGGCCGTGCGGGTCAACCGCATCAACGCCAAGCGGCAAGGCGTGGTGCCGTTGCGGCTGCAGACGCTGTTGAAGAGCTTGCCGGCGGGGCAATATGTCTGCCAGGTGAACGTGATCGATCAGATCGGACACAAGTTCGCGTTCCCAAGGAGTTCTTTCGTGGTGCTGGCAGACGATGCGGCAGCTAGTCCAACGCCGGGCCCGCCGGGTACGAAGTAAAAGGTCCGTCCGTAGTAGTTTACGCAACCTTTACATATCCCTGACAACCTTCCTGGCCGTTCTCACTTATAGTGCAAGAAGGTCTTTTAGCCTTTTGGCTTAACCCGGAAATATAGGAGCGTGACAAATATGAAACGAAAAATGTCTTCCAAAGGTACAAGTGTGACTGACTCAATGGCAGTCGATGTTGCCTCGAAATGACAGGGCGTGGTCAGGCGGCGCGCATTCCTGCAAGGCATGGGAATCGCGGGCGCGGCCGCCACAGCCGCCGCAACAGCCGGCGGCCTTTTCGCACAGAACAGTAATTCGACGAACTCGGGGGCGCTACCACCGGCGGGAATGCGGCTTACAAACTTGCGCTGCGGAACCTGGGATAGCGACATGCCCCAGTACATCTCGAACAACACGGACGATGAGATGAGCCACGGCCGCCTTTCTCAACGCGTACCTGATTTTCAAAGGCGAGAAGCCCGTGGACCTGGACACGTTTCGCACTCTGCCGAGCAGCCAGGCGACCGGGGCGCTGGCATTGGGACGGCTGACCAACCTGATGAACCTCAATGTGGACACCAGTTGGTACACCCGTTAGCGCAGCACGCCGAATCCGGATCTTGGGGCCACCTTCCCGCAGGCCGTCAACATCGTGAACGAACCGGCCGTTCCGCTCAACGATCAGGACACACCGCCTAACCAGCCGCAACCTGTCCCGCCCACGAACGCCCAGCAAGCCCGGATGCAGGCGATCGCGAATACCGCTGGATTCCACTTCGCGATAATCGAGCAGGGCGGCTCGAGCCTGTACACAGTTATGGCCCAGAAGGTGACCAATGCCGAGGTCCTGCGGATCGAATGCGGTATCGCAGCCTTTGGCGGGCGTCACGGATCCGGAAACGGGATTTACCTTCCCGGACCTGAACGCTTCTCCGGGCGGCGAGCTTTACCGGACCAACCTGATCCTGCCGGAACCATGCGAGTTCCTCAGCCCGAAGTTTCCGGCCTGTTCGGTGATCCGGCCTTCCTTAGCTGCCAGAGAGCGGACACACGGCGAGCTTCGCTCGCCGAGCGGTTTGAGAACATGCGCTACGTAGTATGATGGACGCGGGAGGACGCCTATGCTGCAGTCCCGCTCCACCGTCAAACTAGACGACATCGAGTCCGTTCTGAAAGCCGTCGCGCACCGCCACAATGCCAATGTGACGGTGGTCAGCCACCTGGGGCAGCCGCATCAGGTGGAGGCGGCCGAGGGCCCACGGGAGGCTCTCGTCTTTACTTTCTATCATCCCAAGCTGCATACGGCCCTGTTAGCCGCCGATATCCGGTTCGCTGGTTTTCTGCCTTGCCGCGTGGCGGCCTGGCCGGAGGCGGACGGCGTGATGTTGCAAGCCCTCGCGCCTTCGGAATTTTGCCGCATTCTGGGGCGCTCGGATCTGGAGCCGTTGACGGTTCCGCTCGATGGCATCCTGCAGGGAATTCTGGAAGACGCCGCCAAGCCCCTCACGGTGCCCGCCAGGGCGCGCCCCGGAGTTGAAACGTCCCGCTGGGGCGCCACCGAGGACCAAGTGAATATGCAGGCCACTCTGCCCCAACGGATCGATTATCGCGGCACGAAAATCGAGGACGAAGCCGGCACCGGCGCACACGATTCCCCCGGCGGATAAGCGTCAACGCGGCCGCGCCGCGCCGAAGGTGAACCACGCGCGGACGACTTGCAGCCGGTTATTCACGTCCGCCGTGGCCACGAAGCCGGGCTGCGCCGGCGTGCCGAAGCGCATATCCATAGCTTCTACGCGGGTGGCGCCTTCCGGATCGGCCAGCGGCATGCTGCGCTCGAGTGGGAACTGCGAGAAATTGAAAAAATCGCGAAATTCAGGCGAATTATTGGCCGCCTGGATGGCCGCGCCGGGCTCGGCTTTGTAGAAAATGGCGCCGCGCGATGGATCGAATTCTTCCAGCAGGCTGAAATCTACGACACTATAGAACTCGCGCGTTTCCACCAATCCGCGCCACGCCAGCGGATTCACCGGTCCGGGCAGCGCGGCCACGCGCTGGGGCGCCGCGCCGGCGTAGATACGGGAATCCAGGGTGGCTACCGCGCGCGCATGCAACACTCCGCGCCCGGCATTGTAGAGCGCCAGAAACAGCAGCGCGAAAATGGCAAATCCACGGCCGGCGCTTTTCGTGCGCGCGCCAATTTCCGCGTTCACCAAGCGCGCAATCAGCGGCCCCGCCAGGCCCACCAGCAGCACGCCCCAAATCCACAGGTCCACCACAGAGGTGAGGTCCAGACGGAACCATCGCCCGGAGAACGGCAGCAGAAAGCGGATGCCATAGATGTTGGTGTAGTCGAGCAGCAGATGCGACGCCACTGCCGCCAGCGAGATAGCGTACGCCCCCAGCCACCGGAACGGTTTACGCGTGAACAGCCGCACCGCCAATACCGGCAGCAGCGCCATTACGGGCCAGGCCGCCAGCGAATGCGTCAGGTGGCGATGGTAGTTGAGGTAGTTGAGCGGTCCCCCGGCGAGCGTCACAATATCGATATCGGGGGCGTTGGCCGCCAGCACCAGAATCCAGGGAGCCTGCTCCGAGAAGCGGTTTAGCCCCGCGCGGCCCAGGAACAGGCCGGTAGCTGAGTGCGTAAGGGGATCCATGAAGGCCGAAGGCCGGATTGTATCATTGTGTATCATGGGGAAAGTAGGCGGGCCCCAAAATGCTCCTGTGGGCCCGCCCTGACAAATCGTGGCAGAAGTCCCAACGCACCGCTTACCGACGTGCGCGGCTCAGTAGGCTGACGTGCGCGGCTCAGAAGATTCAGGCTCAGGCGGCCGAGAGTCCCACGGGGGGACGCAGCACCCTGGCTGGCTTGCGTTTGGGCACTATCGCCACGGCCCGGGGGCGATCGTTGCGCATCGTGCCGCCGAAATATTCATCCAAGGGGAAAAGACTGTGGGGCTCCAGTTCCCGGAAAACCCGCCCCAATTTCTGCTCGATTTTGTAAAGTATGTGAAAGAATGTGCCGCGGTCGATTTCGAGGCGCCAACAGCATAGTTTCCACTCCGCCCCTAGCAGGTAATGGAAGCGGAAAATATCGTACTCCAAGGGACTGAGCGCGTTGCGGCTGACCAGGCAGAAATCGGCGATGTACTCTTCCACTTTGCGGCCGTAGGTGATGCGGTTGTCCTTGCCGTTGCAGAACTCTAGCTGCACCCGGCTCAAGTGCCTGTCCCTGCTGACACAATCTCGAAAGCGCGCGTAGCAGGCGCGAAATACAGCCCGAAAAACGCAATTACAGGGAACCTCCCGTTCGTTACGGCCCGGGCGCAATCCATAACCATGGCAATGCGTGCAGGTCGTCTTAGCGAGCGCAATTGTTTGTGACCGATCCCAATTCATTGATTGAAACGTCCTCTCGGCGACCCCCCATCGTGCAGGGCAGCCCCGAACGAAAACTTGTTTCAAATTTATCGCCGGGCAGAAAATCGTCAAGTGAATTTCAAGCATTTTCCGCCAATTTTATCGGAAATACCTGGACGCATAGTACGTATGTTATTCTTATATATTAGGTTATAGTATTAGGAATATACCAGAAATAATCGTAGTACTATACGGTATATTAAGGAATATTATGCTTTCCCTTCGCGTCTATTTCTGGTAGAAATAGGGTGAGGACCTTCACCGGGTGGACTTCCGGCTTCTCCAGATGCGGCTGGTCTCCCACGTCCGGGCCCGCGTGCGCAACGGCGAAATCAGCGAACGCAGCTTGGCCCGGCTTACAGGAATTTCGCAGCCGCATATCCATAACGTGTTGAAAGGGGCCAGGTTGCTCTCCGCGGATATGGCCGACCAGATTCTGCGCCGGCTGCGAATCGATCTGGTGGATCTGCTGACCGCCGACGAAGGCGGCGCCACCCACGGCGTCCCAGCAAGCCAGGAACCCGCGGATTCGGGCGAATGCCGTACGGTCGCGCTGCTGGATGGCTGGATCGGGCGGGAATATCCGTATCCCCAAGCCGCCGGGCGGGAGCGATATCCGTTCGCAGCGGCGGACGTGGAGCGCCTGGAATCGCCCGTGGCCGCCCGGTTCGCGCCAGACCCTCTCCGCACGCCAATCTTCGCCGGCCGCGGCGTGGTTCTGCTGGATCGCTCGGAGAGGGTCCGCCTGGGCCCCGATGAAGAAGGCCACTTCGCGTTGAACTTGTTCGCCGGAGGCACGATTGGGTTGGTGCGGCGTGCCAGGCGCCATTTGTATCTGTGGGTATGCCTCGCGGACGCGTGGCAATCCATCCCCCTCCCGGACCGCGACCCTCTCGATGTGATCCAGGGGCGGGTCAGTCTGGTGGTGCGGCCTTTGTAAGGCAATTGATGGCGTTGATTATGCAGGCGCCGCCCGCATATCCTGGTAACTGTGAAGGCCAAATGGGGTTTCAAAGCGGCCGGCGCCCGCAGCCCTTCCCAACCGGGCAGCGACCGCCTCAGGAAACTGGCTAGAAGCCTGGACGCACTGGCCCGCAAGGACGAGGTACGCATCCGCAGGGCGGACGAGATTGGTTCTCTGCGCTGCCAGGCGGCCCTGGAGTTGCACGGCATCTGCGGCGATTTCGTCCGCGACTTGAACCAATTGCTTTCGCAAATCGAGCTGGAATTCCAGCCGGAGGACTACGGGCCGGAAAGCTTTCAGGATGAGGGCATCAATCTTTTCCAGATCAACGCCCGCGGCCGCATTCTGCAAATCAAATTCGAAGCCACCGCGGAGCTGATCTCCACCGAGGATTTCCGCGTGCCATACATCCTGGCCGGAGCGGTCCGCTGCTTCAACCAGCAATTGCTGGAGAAGGACCTCATCGAAGAGCAGTTGTTGTTTTACACCATCGAAAAGCCGCGCCAGCTCTGGCGGTTCTTCGACGCGCGCACGTATCGCTCCGGCCCGTTCGATGCGGACTATCTGACGGGCCTCATGGAGCAACTGGTCTAGGCGAACAACAGTGTTCACTTAGGTGGGACAGGCCTCCTGGCCTGTCCGTGGTGGGCAGAGGAGAAGATTAGCGCTGGTCGAGCGCGTTCGGCGTGGCAGAAGGACAGGCCAGGAGGCCTGTCCCACCGTCTTCTAACTGCTATGCCGGACTTACGTACGCGGCTTGTGGAGTTACCGCTTACCACGGTCCGCCATGCCTTGATTGTACACCGGTGTTCGCCTGAAGGGCGGGGACGGCAAAAGTGTGCCTAAAGAGTACAAGTGTATTCACAGAGTACAAGCGTGCTTACACGGGATATAGGTAGCCAGGTTATGCTCCGCGGCCGGTTACGACCGCTTTCAAGAAATCGCGGTTCATCCGCGCGATTACTTCCAGCTTGATATCTTTCGGGCAAACCGCCTCGCACTCGCCGACGTTGGTGCAGTACCCGAACAGCTCCGCATTAGCCTGCGCCACTATGGCGACCGCGCGGCGGTAGCGCTCCGGCTGGCCTTGCGGCAGGACTCCCAGGTGCGTGATTTTGGCGCCGGTAAACAGCGCCGCGGCGGCGTTGGGACACATGGCCACGCAGGCGCCGCAGCCGATGCAGGCGGCCGCGTCCATCGACAGGTCGGCGGCTTCCTTGGGGACCAGGATGGCATTGCCGTCCGGCGCGCTGCCGGTGGGTGCGCTGATGAAGCCTCCCGCGGCGATGATGCGGTCGAAGGCGGTGCGATTGACCACCAGGTCTTTGACGACGGGGAAGGCCCGCGCGCGCCACGGTTCCAGGTACAGCTCATCGCCATCCTTGAAGTGCCGCATGTGCAACTGGCAGACGGTGGTCGAGCGCTCGGGACCGTGCGCCACGCCGCTGATCATGAAACCGCACATGCCGCAGATGCCCTCGCGGCAATCGTGGTCGAAGGCCACCGGCTCTTGACCTTTGTCAATAAGGTGTTCGTTGAGGACGTCGAGCATCTCCAGGAACGACATCTCCGGATTGACATCCGGGACTTCGTAACGCACCATGCGGCCTTTTTCGCTTGCGTTGCGCTGCCGCCAGATATGGAGGGTAAGGTTCATGTTACTTGTAGCTCCGTTGGCTGGGATGCACGTAGTCGAAATGCAGCGGCTCTTTGTGCAGCTCGGGCGGCTGGCCCTCGCCGCGATATTGCCAGGCCGCCACGTAAGAATACTCATCGTCGTTGCGGAGGGCCTCGCCATCGGGCGTTTGATATTCCTCGCGGAAGTGGCCGCCGCAGGATTCGTTGCGCTCCAGCGCGTCGAGGCATATGAGCTCGGCCAGCTCGAAGAAGTCGCCGACGCGGCCGGCTTTTTCGAGCGACTGGTTCAGCTCTTCGCCCGAGCCCAGCACCTTCACGTCGCGCCAGAATTGCTCGCGCAGGGCGGGGATTTTTTCGAGCGCATGGCGGAGTCCTTCGGCGGTGCGCCCCATGCCGCAGTATTCCCAAAGCAGCTTGCCCAGGTCGCGGTGGAAGGAATCGACGGAACGGGTACCCTTGATATGGAGCAGGCGGTCCGTCTGGTAGGCGACCTGCGTTTCGGCGTCGCGGAAGGCGGCGTGGCTGGTGTCCACTTTGGGCGCCTGGGAACTCGCCAGATAGTCGCCGATGGTGTACGGCAGGACGAAGTAGCCATCGGCCAGGCCTTGCATCAGCGCGCTCGCACCCAGGCGGTTGGCCCCGTGATCGGAGAAGTTCGCCTCACCCGTGACGTAGAGGCCGGGGATGGTGCTCATCAAGTTGTAATCCACCCACAGCCCGCCCATGGTGTAGTGAATGGCGGGGTAGATACGCATGGGCACTTCGTAGGGATTCTCGCCGGTGATGCGCTCGTACATGTCGAACAGGTTGCCGTAGCGCTCCTTGATGACGTGCTGGCCCAGGCGCTGGATGGCTTCGCTGAAATCCAGATAGACGCCCAAGCCGGACTCGCCCACGCCGCGGCCTTCGTCGCAAACGGCTTTGGCATTGCGGGAAGCCACGTCGCGCGGCACCAGGTTGCCGAAGCTGGGGTAGCGGCGTTCCAGGAAATAGTCGCGCTCGGCGGCGGGGATCTGGTTAGGCGGACGCTTGTCACCTTTGTTCAGCGGCACCCAGATGCGGCCGTCGTTGCGCAACGATTCGCTCATCAGGGTGAGCTTGGATTGATATTCGCCCGTCACGGGGATGCAGGTAGGGTGGATCTGGGTGAAGCAAGGATTGGCGAACAGCGCGCCCTTCTTGTAAGCGCGCCAGATGGCGGTGGCGTTGCAGCCCTTGGCATTCGTCGAAAGATAGTAAGCGTTGCCGTAACCGCCGGTGCCCAGGACGACGGCATCGGCCACGTGGGATTCGATCTTGCCGGTGATGAGGTCGCGGGTGACGATGCCGCGGGCGTTGCCGTCGATCACCACCAGGTCGAGCATCTCGTGGCGCGGGTACATCTTCACCTGGCCGGCGCCGATCTGGCGTTCAAGCGCCTGGTAAGCGCCCAGCAGCAACTGCTGGCCGGTCTGGCCGCGGGCGTAGAAGGTGCGCGACACCTGCGCGCCGCCGAAGGAGCGGTTGTCGAGCATGCCGCCGTACTCGCGCGCGAAAGGCACGCCCTGCGCCACGCACTGATCGATGATGTTGACGCTGATTTGCGCCAGGCGGTAGACGTTGGCTTCACGCGAACGGAAGTCGCCGCCCTTCACGGTGTCATAGAAGAGGCGGTAGATGCTGTCGCCGTCGCTGTGATAGTTCTTGGCGGCGTTGATGCCGCCCTGCGCGGCGATGGAGTGCGCGCGGCGGGGGGAATCCTGGAAGCAGAAGCATTGGACGTTGTAACCCAACTCGCCGAGCGTGGCTGCCGCGGATCCGCCGGCCAGCCCCGACCCTACCATGATGATGTTGTACTTCCGCTTGTTGGCTGGATTCACCAGCTTGAGATTGAATTTGTGCTTGTCCCAGAGGGTCTCGATGGGGCCGGCGGGGATTTTGGCGTCGAGTTCCATATGCGCTCCTCTATTGCAGCGTCAGCACACCGGCGAGCACCGCGACGGGGATGGAAATATTGCCGATGGCGACGAACCACGCGAAGGCCGCCGCGAATTTCTTGATGATGGGCGTGTAGCGCGGATGATTCACGCCCAGCGATTGGAACATGCTCCAAAGGCCGTGGTAGAGATGCATGCAGAGCAGGGCCATGGCGACGATGTAGAAGATGGCCACGGCGGGGTTCCGGAATCCCGTGATGACGTTGGCGCGCACGTCCATGTCGCCGTCCGGCAGGGTGTGCAGCGGCAGCACGCTGCCGACGGTCAGGTGCAGCACGTGGAAGACGACGAAGGCGGCGATGATGGGGCCGCTCCAGATCATGGTGCGGGCGGCGTAGCTGGCGGGCACGTCGTCCTTCTTCACATAGGCTTCCGGGCGGGCCTTCTGCTTCAACAGCCACAACTGTACGGAGGCGGTGATGTGCAGGACCACGGAAGCCAACAGCAGCGCGCGCACGGCCCACAGCAGGAGGACGTGGGAATGCAGGAATCTGGCGTAGTTGTTGATCTGTTGGGTGTCCGGCGAATAGATCTGGAGATTGCCGATGAGGTGGCCGAGCACATATCCGAACAGGATGACGCCGGTAACGGCCATGACCACTTTCTTGCCGATGGTGGCCTGGTAAAACCCGATGGAGCGAGTCAATTGACTGGTTGTCGCAATGGCACTCATGTAGATTTCTCTGGTGGCGGCGAAAGCGATCGCCGTCTGGAACGATGCCGCCGCGGCGAGTTGACGGCCGCGGCGTGTGGCACATTCCAGTATACTCGGATGCGAATGGGCGGTGGGCGATGCCTCATGGCATCGCGAAGGTGTACATGCGTTGGTCCGCCGTGACGACTCCCAGTTGCCCGCCGCGCGGAAGCCCGCGGGTACGATGCGATCGGGCAACTGGAGGCGCCGCAGTTCCGAGCCAGTGGCCTCATCCAGCACCATCAGGTCCGAATCAAGGTTCCGGACGGCAAGCCGCCCGTTGTATCAGGTAGAAAACAATGCCGCGTCCGAAAGTGTGCGCTACCGGCGCGCCCTCGCTCCACCGCTCGATCACCAGGCGGTTATCGGCGCTGGCTGCGAGCAGGTAATCGCCGGCCGGACGCCGCTTATATTGACAACCTTTTCCGCGCGCCTTTTTAACCTCGGGATCGCCCTTCGAGAGCGCATCGCCTGCCTTGGCGCCCAGCGGCCAAGTGGAGACCAGAACGCCGGGCGATAGAGTTCCGCCAACCAGCGGCCATTGCTCGAAGTGGCGCTTCCACAACACGCGGCGCGCAGGTATCTCCTCCACTTCCAATGGTACGCCATAGGACCTCCAGCAGGGCAGTGTAATCCGTTACCTTGCCTACTTCCCTACCTCCATTGAGGCCCGCACTGGTTCGAGTGCAGACCATGCGGGAGGGATTACCTAGCGAAGCATTTCGTTGTGAACAGCCAACCCGGTGTAGGCCCCCGTCCGGACTAGATTCACGATTGCCAGTCGTTTGGCCAGGAACGGCTTGTGGTGCACGGATATCTCTTGAATGGCTAAGACAGCGCCAGTTATCCCGAACTCCAGGGACGCTTGACGGATACCGTAGCGGCCCCGGCCTAGCACTGGATCCAACTCGCGTTTGCCATAGCTGGATGCCACGTCAGCCGTAGTGCTGGCCAGCATTGCCGCTTGGGTGACGCGCCAGAGGCGGTGCCATGAGGCCGCTTGAGCATGAGAGCCAGCGGCGAAGGCTGCGATCAGAATTGTTCGTTTCATCATTTTTCTCCTTTTGTGTTCCCTTGTGAATCTGGGTCATGCTCTTGCCGCGACCGTTCGTAGTCGCATCCGGCGATCCAACCATCCCCAGACCCTGTCTGAATTTCCTCTTGTGAATGCTTCGTGCCAGACGGCAATCGCAGAGCAAACGAACGCAGCCATTAGCTAAGCTAGCTAGCAGCATGAATCCGCATGCGCTTTACATGCGCGGTGATTCGGATCTTTTGATATTGGTATTAGCGGGGCGTGCGCGGCCCGGCATTTGGGGAAGCGGGCAGGGTTTCGCAAGTGGTTTATCTTTCGACATGGCTTTGCCCAACCGCGTGCCGATGATGGTGAGGCCAATGATGAGCAGACCGATGGTGCCCGGCTCGGGGGTGTGAACGCATTCCACTTCCATGACGCGCGCTCCCACGCTTTGCGAGCCGTCGGGGCTGATCAAGGAAGCGGTAAAGTCGCTGGCGATGGGCGAGCCGGGATAGCCGAAGGTGATGGCGGCGCCTGTGTTATGGAGGTCGATCACGACTTCACCGGAGGCGAACAGCGCGGCGGCTTCCAGCGAGCTTATCGTCACGTCGGCGGAGAGCAGGTCGATGGGGCCGGAGTACGAGCCGCCGCTGCGCGATCCGGGGGTCAACAGCATATCGCCGGCCGGCAAGCCCAGACGCGTGGCGTCGGAGTCGGTCAGCGGAATCGAGATGGAGCCATCCTGGGATTCGAGTGTGCCGGTGAACAGGATGCCCGGCATGTAGACGCCCGACGTTCCGGGTATGGATGACACGGGTCCGCCGAGCGGCATGCTTCCGAGGAGCATCTCGATCTCGCCGGGATAGGTAGATCCGTGGCCACCGGAGGAGTTATCCGAGATGTAGAAGAGCAGGTTGTCGTTGGTTTGCAGAGTCACTAGGGAATCGTTTGTCACATTAATTGTGCTCGCCGTTGCGGGCGCGATCGAGGCAAGTACAAGTGCAACGAGTAAGAGTGGGGCTGTGAGGTTCTTCATAACTTACAGCCTGATTTTAGGGTGGAAAGCTTGGAAAATGACCGGGAAAGTTGTACCGGTACATAGGGGATTGGTAACGGTACAGGACAGGCCAGGAGGCCTGTCCTACAGTTCCAAGGGGAGGGAGCGGAGGCGGGTTCCGTTCAGGTGGAAGACGGCGTTGGCGACGGCTGGGGCCAGGCCCACGATGGGAGTTTCGCCGGCGCCGGCCGAGGGCAGATCCGGGCGATCGACTAGTACTACTTCGATTTCGGGCATGTCGCTGAAGCGGGGCACGCGGTACTGGGAGAAACGCGGATTCAGGATTTGCCCGTCGCCGAAGCGGATTTGTTCGAAGAGCGCGCCGCCGAGGGCCATGGAGATGGCGCCCTGGATCTGGTTCTTCAGGTGATCGGGGTTGACCACCGCGCCGCAGTCGAAGGCTTCGACCACGCGCAGAATGCGGATGCGATTTTCTTCGACGGTCACCTGGGCGCAGGTGGCGATGTAGCCATTCTTTTCGAATCCGCCGGCGATGCCGATGCCCTTGCCCTGGCCCCATCCGAAGCGTTCGGCGGCGGCTTGGAGCACGGCGCGCAGGCGCTCGTCTTTCAGGTTCTTGAGCCGGAACTCGAGAGGGTCCATTTTCACGGCGTGGGCCAGTTCATCGATGTGCACCTCGCGCGCGAAATGGTTGGCGGTGGCGGCCAAGCCGCGGTAGGATCCCTGCCGCAGAGGCGACTTGGCGGGGTGGAAGACGTTCCGCTGGTTGGGGATGTCGTACTTGCCAACCAAAGCCGAGCCGCCGGAGTTGTAGTTGTGGCACTCCCATGCGGTGATGGCGCCGTTGCGGACGCCGCTCGAGATTTCGATGAGACCGGCGGGGCGGAAGTAGGACCAGGTGAATTCTTCCTCGCGGGTCCACACGAGCTTGACGGGTTTGCCGGCGGCTTTCGCGAGGCGCGCGGCTTCCACGGCGCATTCGCCGGAGTGTTTGCCTCCGTATGCCGAGCCGGTATCCGGCACGATGACGCGGACGCGATCATCGGGGATGCCGAAGGCGGAGGCTAATTCGCTGCGCACGCCGAAGGGTACCTGCGAGCCAGTCCAGACGGTGAGCTTGCCGCCATCCCACTCGGCGAGCGCGGCGCGGGGTTCAAGCGGGGCGTGCGCGATGTAGGCGACGGTGTACGCGGCTTCGAGCTTGATATCCGCGGCTGCCATACCTTCTTCGACGGATCCATGGGGATCACCTTCGCCGGATTCGGAGGTCTGCTTCAGGTATTTGTAGAGCCCGGGGCCGGAGGCTGCACCTGACGGGGCGGGCTCGCGCTTCCATTCGGGCTTGAGCCGGCGGATGGCTTCGGCGGCGGCTTGCGCATCCGGCGCGGCGACTCCCACGAAGTTCTTCTCGTGAACCACGGTGACGCCGGGCAAGCTGGGCAAGTCGGGCGCATCGAGATTGGCCACGGTCGCGCCGAATGCCGGTGGACGCAGGACGCGGCCGTAGAGCATGCCGGGGCGAGTGAGGTCGGGCGTGTACTTGTGCTGGCCGGTGACCATATCGCGCGCCGCGAGCTTGGGCGCGGACTGGGAGAGCGGGCGCGCCACGGGCGCGTCGCGAACGATGGTCTTCGCGATCTTCTGGCCTTTGGTCAATTCGCCGAAGCCGATGGGGGCGGCGCCGGGGCAGACGATTTTGCCATCCGCGATGGATAACTTGGCGCGGTCGACGTTCCACTTTTCGGCTGCCAGATCGAGCAGCGCCTCGCGCGCGGTGGCGGCTGCGCGGCGGACCTGCGGGGCCATTGTGGCGGTGGTGCGGCTGCCGAAAGTGCCCATATCGTAGGGCACCAGCGCAGTGTCGGCCATCACCAGTTTGATGGAGCCGATGGGGCAGTGGAGTTCTTCGGAGGCGGCCTGGCTGAGAGAGGTGCGGATGTTCTGGCCGACCTCGGTCTTGCCGGTGTAGATGGCGACGGCGCCGTCTTCGCCGATGTGCAGCCAGGCGTCGAGATCCTGGGGCAGGGCTTCGGAGCGGCGCGCGCGGCCGGACTCCTGCGCGCCGGCGGAAAAGGCGATCAGCAGACCGCCACCTAGGAGACCGATGAAATCGCGGCGATCGACGGCGAAGCGATAGGCCAGCGGCGCGGTTAGCTCGTAGCGCTCGGGTTCAATGCGGGCGGGTTCGATCCGGGCGAGTGTGTCAGGCATGGGATTGGGCCGCCTTTTGGATGGCCGCGACGATGCGGAGGTAAGTGCCGCAGCGGCAGATGTTGCCGTTCATGTGGCGCACGATGTCTTCGCGGCTGGGGTGCGGGGTTTTCTTCAGCAGCGCCACGCCGGAGACGATCATGCCGGAAGTGCAATAGCCGCACTGCATGGCGCCCTCCTCGAGGAAGGCGTCCTGCAGCGGGTGGTGGATGCCTTCGATGGTCGTGATTTGTTTGCCGGCGGCGGCGCGCACGGGGAGTTTACAAGAGCGGACGGGCTGGCCATCGAGCAGCACGGTGCAGGCGCCGCACTGGCCTTCGCCGCATCCGTACTTGGTGCCGGTAAGGTCGAGGTGGTCGCGCAGGACGGTGAGCAGGGGGATGTCGGGGTCGGCGTCGATGGGCCGGCGGGTTCCGTTTACGGTGAGTTCGGTGACCCTGGGCATAAGACCAT
>CABEEC010000678.1_pt1 | contig 19119 bp, 18 predicted proteins | sample 3423191 | NCBI WGS metagenome assembly CABEEC01 (sample SAMEA5534333, study PRJEB31848) | metagenome | biome: tundra; feature: field; material: soil | place: USA | collected 2013-05 | depth 0.15 m | reverse complement strand
GGTTCCCAGTACGTCCCGCTTCTCGGGTGCGTTCGCACTGGTATAGCTTAAGGGACAATCCTCGACAAATTTGTCGAACAGGCCACTGGTCTTGAGGAACTCGATGAAGAATACCATCAGGCTCAAACCGCTCACCGCGGCTTCCGGCACCCACCTTATATTGACCTTGCCCGCGAAGGTGTCTACACTGGCGCCCAACTCTGGCACCGGATTTCCTGAGATTTGGAGCTCACCCTCCGGGTGAACCTCAACGACCTCTTCTTCTCTGCGCATGTTGAACCATAATAACCACTTCCACGTTCAAGGCGCACGGCCTACTGCCGTTTTTAGGTACAAGGAACCAATGGGCGTTTTTCGGCAAAGTGGGCCGCAAGTCCGTGACGTGTCTCAGAAAGGGTAGGTTTCTGAACTATCGGCGGAAGGCCTACCAGACGCGGGGTTGACGTGCTTCAAAATTGCGATTCATAAGCTGCGGCATCGTATCACCGATGAAGAACTGGCTTGCTCCAGAACCGCGAACAAGCTTCCGCATTTGCGGAATTGAGAACCGAAGAAAGGGTCAGCCGACAAGCCCTTCGCTACCCTTCGCTGTTAGCGCACCACGCCTCGCGTTCATTGAGGAGTGTCTCACGTTAGGATAGAAGGGATGGGCGGACTTGACGAGTTCAGCAAGCTCTCGATTGACGATCAAAAACGGTACCGAGCCACGTCGAGCCAAATGACGAAGTTTGCCCGAGACCATGCAATCCCGATTGCATTTGCTCCTCCAATCGGCAGGTTTGCCGTTCCGGTGGGCGAAGGTAAGGTCGGTATGGTTACCGTTCCGCTGAGCCTGGGCAGCATTGCTGGTGCAACCGGCTGTATCCTGCGACTGCAAACTGGCTTGTATGTTGTTACGGCAGAGCATGTCTTGAAATGCTATGAAGAGCGGGTTTATCAGGGTGAGAAACTAGATTGGATAGTTGGCCGCCTCCGGTTTGATCCCCTTCAACGCGAACGCGCACTTTGGCGGGGGAGCTGTAAACATCAGCCCAAAGATATTGTATTTATCGAAGTGTTGGAGCGAGAAGCAGAGGAGGCGTGTGCCGGCCGCACCAATCTTGTATCGGCATCAACGGGCTGGCCAGCGGCGGCCCCGGAAGTAGGCCAAACGGTGCTGCTAGCTGGGTATCCAAACGAATTGAGAGAAACTGACAATGGGGTGGTTAAACCAGGCTCTGTCTCCGTTCGGTTGGAGGTAACCACACAAACAGGTGATGGCACGTTCAAATGCCGACTCGAGTACTCGGAACTCCTCAGCTTCGACGAACAGCCAGTGCCGATGAAAGAACTGCGCGCTAATGTGGGTGGCATGAGCGGCGGCCCCGTATTCGCTGTCGAGGCCATCTGCTACCCGTTCGTTGGAGTGATCACTCAGCGCGGTGGAGGGTTTGGGGATTTTGACAACATTGTTATTGAGGCAGTGGAGGGGGTGTCGTCGAGTTTCCCTATTTGAAAATGGAATCGTCGGGACCGGCTACGGGCACCCGCCCCACGCTCCGACTGTCACTGTATTGTGCGAGTCTCAATAGTCTCCTGTCCCGGAGAAGAATAACCACTCCAGGTCCGGCGATGGCGGGACGTGGGCGTCCCGCGCAGGCGTGGACGCGTGCCCACGCGGGCACTCCCTACCCACCGCGCGTGATCCCCAGCTTCTGCATGCGCGATTGCAGCGTGGTCCGCTTCAGCCCCAACCGCGCCGCCGCGCCCGCCGGTCCGCCGACCACCCACTTCGACTCCCGCAAGGCGCGCAAGATATGCTCCCGCTCGGCCTCCTCCAGCGTGGTCAGCGCCCCCGTTATAGCTGGCGCCGCCGTTTCGCCGCCGTTGCGCAGTTCCGCCAGCGGCACATGCAGCACCGAACCGCGCGTCAGAATCACGGCCCGCTCCATGAGGTTTTCCAGCTCCCGCACATTGCCCGGCCAGTTCCAGTTGGTCAGCGCTTCCATGGCTTCGCTTGGAATCGTCTCGATCGGCCGGTTCATGCGCCGCGCGTACTTCTGCGTAAAATACCGGACCAACAGCGGAATATCTTCGCGGCGCTCGCGCAAAGGCGGCAGCGGGATGGGAAACACGTTGAGCCGGTAGAACAGGTCCTCGCGGAATTCGCGATTGGCGATCATCTGGCTCAAATCGCGATTGGTGGCGGTCACCAGGCGGATATCCACCTTCACCGTGCGCGTGCTGCCCAGCCGCTCGAACTCGCGCTCCTGCAGAACGCGCAGCAGCTTGGGCTGCAGCTCCAGCGGGATGTCGCCGATTTCGTCCAGAAAAAGCGTGCCCTTGTCGGCCAACTCGAAGCGCCCGATCTTCTGGCTGATGGCGCCCGTGAATGCGCCCTTCTCATGGCCGAATAATTCGCTCTCGATCAAGCCCGTCGGGATGGCGGCGCAGTTCACCTTCACCAACGTGCGTTCGCGCCGCGCGCTCAGATTGTGGATGGCGCGCGCGATCAGCTCCTTGCCAGTGCCGCTTTCACCTTGTATAAGCACGGTCGAATCGGTGGGCGCCACGGTTTCCACATCGCGCAGCGCGCGCTTCAACGATTGGCTCTCGCCCACGATTTCCTCGAAATCGTATTCCGTGCGGATCTCGTCCTCCAGATACAGCTTCTCCTCCGCCAGCTTGTCTTTGAGCTCCTCGATCTGGCGGAAGGCGAGCGCGTTTTCGACGGCGATGGCCAGCTCATTGCCGATCTGTGTGAGCAACTCGACGTCGTGCGGTGCGAAGGCCGCGTCGCGCATACTGGCCACATTGAGCGTGCCCAGCGCCCGGTCTCCGCGCACCAGCGGGACGCAGACCGCCGATTGCAGACCTTCGTCCAATAACCGGCGCACGATATCGGAAGGGAAGCGCTCGACGTCGATACGATTCAACAGCAGCGGCTGCCGCGTGCGCATGGCATCGGCGGCGGGCGAATCTTCGAGCGAGGCCAGTTGCACCTCGTGGATCTGGCTTTTGCCGCCGGGAAAATCGAGAGCTTCCAGCCGAAGCTGTCCCTTGGCGGGATCGTACAGCACCAGGCTGGCGTACTCGTGACGGATCAGGCGGCGCAGCGATTCCGAGACCGCCTGGAACAGCTCGCGCAGATCCAGGTTGGCGACCATGGCATTGGTGACGTCGAGCACCACTTGCAGCCGGTCGCGCTGGCGGGCCAGTTCCCCCTGATAGCATTGCGCGGCCTCGTAGTTGAGAACATTCTCCACCGCGACAGCCACCTGCCGGGCGACTTGCGCCAGAAATTCAAGGTCCGCGCGGTCGAAGGCGGAAGGCTCCGCGCCGCCCAGCCCCATGGCCCCCAAGCGCCGCTGCGCGGTGGTCAGCGGCAGCACGCAGCAGGAGCGCACGCCATGCTCCCGCAGCAATTGCATGATCTTCGGGTAGCGCGTCTCCTGGTCGATATCGTGGATGACCAGCGGCTGCTGCGTCTGCCAAACCAGTCCGGAGGGCGTTTCGTCCACCGGCGTTTCCAGGAAAGAGGGATCCGTTGGCCGCGTGGACGTGAGCACCCGCAGGCGCATGGTGTTGCGCTCGGGAACATGCAATACCAGGTTGAGATAGTCGAACAGGACCACCCCACGCAAACGCTGCGCCAGATCTTCGAACAGCGCGGGCAGGTCCCGGTTCAGCGAAATCGATTCGGCAACGTCCAGCAGGCTGCGGTACTGAGCTACGGCGGCATCAGTATCGGGCGTGAGGTCCAACTTTAATAATAAGGTACGCGGGAGCGGGATGGCTTTTCGGGCTCGATCGGGGGCAGTTCCTTGCTGCGGCGGGTGCGAAATTCGTATTGTTCGATGTGCATGGCCGCGCTCGTCTCCTCGGCCCGCACCACACGGCCAACCGCCACGAATTTGAGCGGACACCCCCCCTCCAATTGGGCCGGCCAGTTCACCGACAACTCCACGCGCTTGCCGGAACGTAAGCGCTGCCCGGTTTCGAAAAGCACGCCTCCGCTGCTGATATCTAATGTTTTCCCAGAGCCGCTCTCGGGGGCCGCGGCCCTGTGGTCCAGAATCTTGTAGAGCACTTCCTGTTCAATCGCAAATCGCCTCGCCCCCCGCCGCTCCACTCCGGGGTCGAGTCTTAGATCTTTGTCTGCCATGAGCTTATGATGCGGCTTCGCTCACCGCGTGACAATAGTATCGGAGCATCAAATTCGAGCGGCGCACTTAGTACGAAAGTCTGCTGTAAAGTTCTACAAGTTGTGGGGCAGACCTCCAGGTCTGCGGCCGACGCCCACGTCGGCCTGTCACGCGAGCCGGTCCTGGAGGACCCGCGCACGGTCGAAAACCCACCGTAAGTTATTGAAAGCGCGTCCGGGCGGCCTGAGAGGCCGCCGCAGGCCGAGGGCCTGCCCCACCGCGGGGTTTTCATAACGATTGGTGGGCTGCCGGCCCATCCTGACGGACCTGGAGGTCTGCCCCACATGCGAAGTCACTCGGCGGGTTCGGGGGCATCCTGCTGCGGGCGGTAGAAGCGCTGGCCGCAACTACGGCAACGGTAGGGCACCAGTCCCACGATCCTCACGACGCGATCCAGAAAGCCCTTTGGCATGGAGCGGCGCACATCCATCCAACCGCACACAGGACAGCGCAGGCCTTTCCCGCTCTCAGTCGCGGCGTCTTCCATGCCTTACTTAGTGTAACAAGCCGCACCAACGGTCGTGGTTGAGACACGGGCTATTGGCACGGGCGCTTTCGAATCTGACGAACAAAGCCCAACATGTTGATAATACATAATACCGCCCATTACCTTCATGGCCGATGGCAACCGGTACGTGACGATCGCAGCGGCCGCGTTCGGGCTGCTCGAGCCGGCCCGGCCGAGGCGCTGAGCACGACGCGCGCGTGTGCCGCTTCAGGGCGCAGGCTCTGCCTGCCTGCGAGGGTGCTATCCAGCGCGTCCAAGCCGGCGGAAAAGCCGGCTGCTAACCCTGAGCGAGGCTCCGCCACTTCGCCCATCGGCACGACCTTCTTATCGGCGCGGAACTTCTTGTAGTCGCGGTAGGTCACATCATGCTCGATGTTGAATTCCTTGAGCAGCGCGACGCGCGCATCCACCTTCACTGCTACGTGCTGCGGCAGCCACACCTCGTCATTCACTCGCGTCTGCTCGATGACGATACGCCAGCCTTTGTGCAGGCGCGCCAATACCAGCCCAAAAGAGAGCGTGTCGATGCACTTCTCCAATTCCTTCTTCATACCTTCCAGCGCCGCTTGCTTCTTCACATCCGCACTGCGCTTGACTCCGGAGGCAATCTCGTTGGCGAATTGCTGAGCCTGATGGGCCACCCGACCGCTGCTGTCCAGAATCTTGCCGTACAGATCCTTCCGCTGCTGGCCCTGTTCGCTTTTGCTGCGACTGACACGCGCAATCTCTACCGCCCGCAGTTTCACGCTCCGCGAGCGATCCCGCAACTTCGTCCCCACTTCACCGGCCCCTTCGGTAACCCGCTTCATGACCCGCGTCAGCACGCGAAGGCCATCGCCCAGCAAGCTGCTATCGGTCGGATAATGAATGTTGGTTTCCACCACCGTCGTATCCACGCGCAGCTTCGCACTTGTAAGGATGATACAGCAAAGACTCGGGCATGTCACAACATTTTAGCGAGAAATGTTTGAGGTGTTTTTGGGAGGCACCGGAAAACGGCGAATCCGTTCGATCTCGCACGAGGCCGGCTGTCCGGCCTATGAAATCAAAGGACTTAGACCCTCATTTTTGCGCCGGAAAGTATAGCTAGATCCATTCCACCTTCAGCACCGGATGGAGTTCGATGACGTTGGGCGCCGCGCCGGTGGCGCCGTGGGCCCTATCAAAGAAACCTACACCTGAGATTCTGGCTTGTGCCGGAGTAATCCGCGTGGAGAATAGCGGCTGAGCAACTCCCGAGCCTTCCTCCGGGGTCTGGAATGACAATTCGGGGCTGGCTGTCCCGCGCGGCTGGAATGTCGTGGCGCGGTGGGGTACAAACTTCCCGTTCACCAGCGAAAAATCGGCCGGCGACAATTTCTTGACCAGCTTGTCGTCAATTTCCCGGCGAGCGTCTTTTATGTTGGCCAGCCAGGGAGAGTCGCCCACAAACTGGGTCGTGGGGGTGGGAATCTCTCCCACCATGGTTGCGCCGCTGGCGCCCTGCAGCACCAGGTGGTAGTCGCCGTCGGCTTCGTGTTTCAGCGCGATGATGCTGGCCTCAATCCTCCAAATTGTGATCTCCGTTACCCCTGCGCGCACGTCCTGGAACTCCGGCGGGTCTTGCTTATCGTCGGCCAAGCCAGCAGGCCCGCGGAAGACCGATCAGATCCTCTACAGTGGCTTCGACGATCCCTGCTCCCAGATCATCTTCGCCGATCACATTCTTGCCGACCTTGGCCCGGTCCGGGTCCTGACCTGTCTTCACGGGCCAGCGCTCTGTCCCGGGCTTATCGATCTCCAGTGCCGGCGGCGCCTGATCGAGAGAGGTGGCTAACTCAGGCGCTGGGCCTACCCCAAGACCCGCCGCCGTCTTGATCTGCGCCGCCACTTCCGGGCTGACAACCGGCAGAGTGTTGACGTCGGTGATGGGACCACCGTCCTCTGGTGGAGTCGGCGGGAGTGGACCAGGCGGCACAGGCGGCGCCGGAGGGGGTGTGACCTGTCCCGTCGTCGCGGGCAAACTTGCGACGGTATCAGGGGTGCGCCCAAACACGACAAATCGTGGTGTAGCGTCGCGGTTCGATCCATCGCCGCTTCCGTCCATCGTAAAGCCGGTGGCCGCAAACAGCGTCTGGCCTTAATACCGGCCAGATTGGATTCCATCGCGGACGGTAAAGGTTTGTCAAGAACTTTAATGATCGCAGAGGCTAATTATGATCTTACTTACCACCTAATCCCACGAAGAACACGCCCAGCACAATCAGGAAAAGCCCGAAGAACTTCACGCGCGTGAGCGGCTCCTTGAAAAAGATGCGCGACCAGATCAGCGTGAAAATGTAGCCCAGCGACACCATGGGATAGAGGACCGAAAGCTCTCCCGGCGGGCGGATGCCCAGCACGAAAAAGTACGACGACAGGAGAAACAAGGCGACGCCCGATGCCAGGCGCCAGTTGAAAAAGGGGGGATCCTGGGAGATGAACAGGTACAGCCATCCTTTGCGTAAGTGCGCGGCGCCGGATTTTAGAAAGACCGCGCCGAACGACCCGATAAACGAGGCGAGCAGCACCAGCACCATGTTACCGATTGGAGTCTTCAACGCTTCCCGCCTTTGCCCAGCACCGTCACGCCCGAGACGATGAGAACGATACCCGCCAGCTTCCACGGGTTGATGCCGTCGTGAAAGATCAGAAACGAGAGCACCGTCACCCAGACGTAGGTGAGCGCAATCACCGGATAGAGCAACGACAACTCGCCGTCCTTCAGGGCCAGCACCAGCAGCAGCGTGGAGAGGCCGTAGAGGCAATAGCCGCCCATCAGCGGCAGATTGGTGGCCATGCCCAGCAAGCCGGGCCGCTGCGCCATGTGGTTGGCTCCGGTTTTCATGAGGACCTGTGCAGCCGCGCCCAGGATGGTGCAGCAGAACACCAGTCCCACCGGCTGGCGGCGGGAGGGCTTTTCGGAAATCTGTTTAGGATCGGTGACGGCAGCGCTCAACGTTGCCTCAAGATTGGTCTCAAGATTGACTCCGTTTCCCACAGAATATCAAGCTTTCGCTACAATAGGTGACTGTGGAACAAAAGAAAGCAGCAACCGTGGCAGATGTGAAGAACGCGCCTCCCCCGCCGCGGGCCAGGGCCGATCAGCCGCGCGGATTTATCGCCGAATGGACAGTGACCATCATCCTGCTGCTTTTCGGCACGACCACCCTGGTGCAGGCTTTCGTCATCCCCACGGGGTCCATGGAGGATACGCTGCTGATCGGCGACCACCTGCTGGTGGATAAGCTGGCCTATGCGCCCCCTGGGCCGATTTCCAAGTTCGTGCTGCCCTACGAGCCCGTCAAGCGCGGCGACATCATCGTGTTCCGCTATCCCGTGGATATCCGCCAGACCTTTGTGAAGCGCTGCATGGGCGTGCCCGGCGATCGCATCAAGGTCGTGAACAAGCAGGTTTATCTCAACGGCAAGAAGCTGGACGAGCCGTACGTGTACCACAAGACCGAATATATCGAGTCCTACCGCGACAATTTCCCGAGCGAGCCCAACGTGCACGTGTACGAACCCGCGGCGGACATGTTGGAGCATCACGTGGTGAACGGCGAGGTGTTGGTGCCGCCGGACAGCTATTTCGCCATGGGGGACAACCGGGATTCCTCGCTCGACAGCCGGTATTGGGGATTCGTGCCGCGCGACAACATCATCGGCAAGCCGCTGATTATCTACTGGTCGTACGACGCGCCGACCGAGGCGCTGTCCAACCCCACCATCGGCATCGACCACCTGGTAGACCTGCTGGAGCACTTCTTTACCAAGACCCGCTGGCGGCGCACTTTCATGCTGGTGCACGGCATAAACGTCAACTGAGCCAGTTGAAGAGGATCCCATGAGCAATGACACCATGCCGGGCCGGCCGGCGGCGGTCAAGGCCGGAATTGCGGCGGCCATTGTGCTGGTCGGCCTTTATCTGGCGGCCATTCCGTGGAGCCCTCTGAACATCATCAACGCCTTGGTGTTTTTGGCAGTTCTGCTCGGACTTCGCAACGGAAACGCGTGGAGCGGCTACGGAGGCGCCCTCTTTCTGGCGGCGCGCTGGGCGGGCGTCCTGGCGGCGATGGCGCGCTTTGGCGCTGCAGGTCAGTCGTGGGCCACTCTGGCACTGCTGACCGCGCTGATCGGCTTGGTGGCCTACCTGTTATTCCGGGCCGGGCGGGCGCTTTCGGCAAATGGACGGACGAGGTCCCGGTGGGGATGGATCGCGCTCGCCACCGTGGCTTTTCTGGCCCCCCAGGTTTTCAGAGCCTACGTGATGCCCACCGGCTCCATGGAGGACACTATACTGATCGGCGACCAGTTCTTGGTCAGGGTCCTGGGGGTGTCCACGCCGTCGCGCGGCGACGTCATCGTGTTCCGCTATCCCGTGGATATCCGCCAGACCTTCGTGTCGCGTTGCATGGGCGTTCCGGGCGATCGCATTAAGCTGGCGAACAAGCAGGTGTACCTCAACGGCAAGAAACTGGACGAGCCGTACGTTTACCACAAGACCCAATACATCGAGTCCTACCGCGACAATTTCCCGAGCGATGCCAACGTGCACATTCCCGACTCTGGGCAGGACATGCTGGAGCACCATGTGGTGAATGGCGAAGTAGTGGTGCCGCCGGACAGCTATTTTGTCATGGGCGATAACCGGGATTCCTCGCTCGACAGCCGCTATTGGGGATTTGTGCCGCGCGCAAATCTGGTTGGCACACCGTGGATCGTTTACTGGTCCTACGCCGCGCCCACCGGAACGCTGGCCAGTTCCGCCATCGGTATCGATCTGATCGTCGATCGCTTCCAGGGTTTCTTCACCCGGACGCGCTGGCGCCGCATCCTCATGCCGGTCCGCGGGTATGCTGTAAATTGATCCGGAAATTACCCATGCCTAACCCGCACCACTATGGTCTGATTCTGGCGGGCGGCCGCGGCACGCGCTTCTGGCCGCGCAGCCGGCGGCGTTCCGCCAAACAAGTGCTGAACGTGGTGGGATCCCGCTCGCTGATCCAAAACACGGTCGATCGCCTGCGGCCGGTGATTGCTCCGGAGCGGCTGTGGGTGCTGACCAACGATTACCTGCGCGACGAAATCGTGCGCCAGCTTCCGGAGATCCCCACGCCGCAGATTCTGGCGGAGCCCGCGCAACGCAACACGGCGCCGGCCATCGGGTTGGCCGCGCACATCCTGCAGTCGATCGATCCGGATGCGGTGATGGGAGTTTTTCCCGCGGACCACGTCATCGCCAGGGAAGGCCGGTACCGGCAATTGGTGCGTGGGGCGTTTCGCTCTGCGGAGCGCGGACAAATGGTGGTGCTCGGTATTCTACCGCGGTGGCCCGAGACCGGGTACGGTTATATCGAGTTTCCACGCGGCACAGAGCCAGGATCGAAGCCCGTCGCGATCCGCTGCTTCCACGAGAAGCCGGACGCCCGCACCGCGCGGCGGTACGTGGCCGCCGGACGGTTCTTCTGGAATGCCGGAATGTTCTTCTGGCGCGCGGGCGTGCTGCTCGACGAACTACGCAGGAACCTGCCGCGCACCGCAAGCATCCTGGCCGCCTTGCCGGCTTTCCACGACGCCGGGTTCCCGGCCAAGCTGCGCGAGGCGTTCCCGCTCTGCGAGAACATTTCGATCGATTACGCCGTGATGGAGAGAGCGCAAGGCGTGGCCGGCATCGCCTGTCCCGAGATCGGCTGGAACGACGTGGGAAGCTGGAACGCCGTCTATGAGCTGCTGCCGCACGACACGGACGGCAACGTGCTCCTCCAGGACGCTATCTGGCTGAAGCCTGTGCAGCAACACAGGCTGAAGCCTGTGCCACCAAGCCAGGCAGCGGGCGGCAATTACGTGGACGCTGGCGGAAAGCTGGTGGCGCTGGTGGGTGTTTCGAACCTGATCGTCATCGACACTCCCGATGCGCTCCTGATCGCCGGCCGCGACTCCGCCCAGCAGGTGGGCGATATAGTGAAAATCCTGGAGAAGCGGAAGCGCGACGATTTACTGTAGGTGGCAGGCGAAACCGCCAGGCGAAACCGCCTGCCCCACAACGCCCTACTGATCTGTATCGTCGTCGTCCGGTATCACCGCATCGGCCGCGGCGCTATCGGACGCGCTGCCGGTGAGGCCCAAGATCGTGGTACTGCCCAGCGCGGTGTATTGCACTTTACTGCCCGTACCGCTGGCCGTGGTAGCCGCTGTCAGATGCTGCGGCGTTGGTTGAAAAGTGGTTGGGTGGGTCAGCACCGAAGCGGGAAAGCTGCCTTTCTTCAGTACCGCCGTGCCCGACACCGTGGCTTTGATTCCCAGTTTCTCTACTGTAGCCGCCAGGACTACGGTATCGGAACCAGCCCCCAGGATAATCGTCATCTTGGATGGCCCGGTGGTCTTGTAGGTGGCGCCGTCAATGACAACGCTCATCGCGCCGGCCGGCAGCGTGTAGGTAGCGGAAGACGCCGTCTTTTTTGTGGGCGACAGCGACTCGCTAGCCATTACCTTGAGCGTTCCGCTATGTCCATCCGCCTTCAGCGGATCCGACCCTGAAAGCACTGGGCCGAGGGTGCCGGCAATGGTTATGGTGAGCGTGGTATCCGGGGCCGGTTGGGCCCACAGCGGGCACAGCGCCGCGATCAAAACTGAAAAGTGCAGCAGCCATCGTCTTGTGTGCATTGAATTGCCCCCAGTTGTCGATTTCTGTCTATTGATCGGAATCGTCGTCCGCGGGCAGTTCACTGGTAGCCGCGCCGTTCGAGATGCTGCCGGTGACCCCTAAGACCGTGGTGCCGCTGCAGAGGATGGGCGCGGTGTATTGCAGCTTGCTGTTGGATGGGATCTGTTTCTGCGGACTTGGACTGAAGGGGGCCGGATGCAGCAACACCGCACTGGTCCAACTGCCTTTGTGCAGGGTGCTGGTGGTCTTCACGGTGGTTTCCAACGGGCCTGGGCCGGACATCACCAATACATCGTACGTAGCCGCCAAGGTGACCTTCATCGCCCAAGGCTTTGTGCTGGTGAAGGTGGTAGTGCCCACGGTGGCTGTGACTCCGCCCGCTGGAATTTTGTACGTGGCGGAATCGGACGTCGAAGAGATTGGCGTGGCCGACTCGCTGATCATGGCCGACGCGCTTGCCGATTCGCCACTTGCACTAAGGCAATCCGGGCCCGAGATCTTGTTCAGGGTTCCAGTCAGGGTGATGGTCAGCGTGGTGTCCGGCGTTACGTCCTGCGCCAGCATGGGTGCCAAGCCCAGCACGCACACCGTCAAAAGCATCGAGAATTGTCTCATTTGATTAAGTATTTCCCTCCGGCAAAACTACGCGGCAGCTTGGCCGCGGTCTACAAGTGTATGCCGGAATCGTCTCGAAAGCAAGGGAAAGAAAGCGGATCTCGTGTGAATTCGTGCATGTTCCGAAGTCTTTCAGGTTCGGATCGCGCGGGCAGCCAGGGCCGCTACGGCGCCTCCCCACGAGCAGGAAAGGAACAGGCCCAGCGGCTCTGTCTCTTCAATCTGGCGCGCGGCGCGGCTTACCAGATCCAGCGTGCCATGCGGTCCGGTTTGGGTGTGACGCGCGATGGCCGGCACGAAACCTTGCCGCGCACACAACAGCCCCAGCCCGAATTCCGCGGCGGCCGTGCCTGCGCCCATGTAACCGGTCCGGCTCTTCAAGGCGGTCACTGGCGTGCGGCGCCCGGCAATCGCCGCCAGCGCCGCGGCCTCGCAGCGGTCTTCCTCAACCGTACCCAAGCCGGAGGCCACCACAAAATCCGGGCGCGCATCGCCCAACGCCTGGCGCGCGGCCTGACAGATGGTTTCCGCGGTCCAAGCCGGGCGCCATTGTTCGTTTGTCCCCATCGCCGAGCCGGCGCCCGCAAACTCGCCCAGGATGGCGGCGCCCCGCTCCACGGCGTGCTCCCATCTCTCCAGCACCAGAAAGCCCGCGCCTTCGCCGAGCACCAGCCCGTCCGCCTGGTTGTCGAAGGGCCGGTACGCTTCAGCCGGATCCGCGTGCGACAGCAAGCCGGCTTGCTCATACGCCAGAAAGTTTCCGGTGGTGGCCAGCGAATCGTAGCCGCCCGCGACCGCCACGTCGCAGCGCTCTTCGAGCAAGTCCAGGTAGGCCGCGTGCAAAGCCTGAGCCGACGCCGTATCCTTCTGGGTGAAGTTGCCGTTGGGACCGCGTATGCCGAATTCGGTGGACAATAGCGCCAGTCCGCCGTTGGCTAGAGTCCGCAGGCAGATGTAGCGGTCGATGAGGTGTGAAGGCAGACCGCCCAAATACTTGTAATCCATCTCGCGGCCAGCGTCCCAGGCCATGATGAGCGAGGGGAAGAAGTGGTCGTACTCCACGCCGGTCTGGCCGGAGCCCACGTGAATCCCCACGCGCGAAGCGTCCATTTTGCGCGGATCGATCCCGCTCTGGTCGACGGCTTCGCGGGCCGCCCGCATGGCGAACTGCACCGCGCGGCCCATGAATTTGTAGTTCTTGGGGAAGCGCAGGAAGGGCTCCAGTTCGAACCCGGCTACGGTGGCCAAGGCTTGCGCCGGATGACCGTCCACGGCAAAGGCTCTGGCTGGTCCGATACCGGATTCGTCCAAGCGGCTGCGGGCCACGTTCTCCGCCGCGGTAAGCCCGAGAGGCGTTACCAGACCCACACCTGTAATCGCAACGCGCTGCATGTGCCTTCAGAGATTCTACAATAACGGCGCCGTCTCTTCCCGGGGGCAAGGTATCACAAGGGGTGCTTAACCGTCTGGGGGATTTCCGACGGAAACCGCTCCATGACGGTCGCGGCGCGGTAACGGTCGCGTTGATATTCGGGTGCAAGTGGGTATCCCCTTGACGCAGCCAGATGTATCCAGCGAAGTCGTGTGGGGCGGGCGCCCTCGCCCGCGCGGAGGCCCCTGCCTCCGCGTCCGGCAGCGGGACGGGAGCGTCCCGCGCGGTCCAGGAGGACCGCCCCACCAAGCCGGAGTCAGCGGCAACGGCTGAGTGAAAGGGATACCCAAACGGGTGCATTCCGCAAACCGGCGGCTGTTCCAGAACAAAAAAGGCTCCGCACTTGGCGGAGCCCTCTAGACTTGATAGGAGAGTGTTCGGTCAGACTTGCAGCTAACTCTTACGCGACTTCCGGCGCAGCAGGCCCAGGGCCAGCAATCCGGAGCCCAACAGGACCGTGCTTACCGGCTCCGGAACCGAGGGTTGAAAGGTCTGGGTGAACTCGGTCAACTGTCCGTTCGGGTCCTCCGTTTGTATATCTTTGAAAATGTAAACGGGAGAAGTGCCGGTGAACGTCCCTGAAACCGCCGATTCGTTTGAGTCAACCGAGATTTGGGCCAGCGGCGCTGCAACCGCAGTGGCCGCAGCATTCGTGCACAAGTCTGCAAAATCGCCCGTAGTGGGAATGGCGTTGGCGCAAGCGCGCTCCGTAATACTCGCAAGGTTGCCAGCGACCGACATGTCGATCTGGGTGATGCCGCCCCACACCGCGAACAGGAGTTGCTCGTCCTGGCTCGGCCCCAAGTTGGGATTGAACGTCAAGTCGATCTCGCCCGCCGCATCGAGTCCCGCCGAAAGAATGTCGACCATACCGGCAGAGCCACCAGTCGGATGCAGGACCTGGAAATTATCAAACGTCAGACCGCCGCACATGATCACGGTGCCACTTGTGACCGGGTTGTCGACACCCGTACTAATCGTGCACGGTAAGGGCGATGCGCTCGCAACACTCAGCGAGAGCAACGAAAAAGCTAACAACACCAAAAAATTCTTCATCGCGTTTTCCTCCGAATCGCATTTCTAAATTTTGAACCAACATGCCCGCCGCTAATGAGAGCAGAACAGGCCTACATACAAGAACAATTTGAAGCATACAGCAGTCGCCCCAAAAATGCAAGGCCTTTTGTTGAGATTTTTCGCCATTTCAACCTCACTAGATTCAATGACTTGTACTGCAACACACGAGTCGTTGTACTACTTCTTTAAGGTAGAATACCAAGCTTAATCTTAATAGCGCAACATATAGTGTCCCAAATATCTTGGCATACTGTATATGGGGCCGACAAGAGTGAACACGTGTACCGGTACTTTTCCGAGGGGCTTGGGGGGCTGTGGGGCCTGAGATTATACCGGCGGAGGCTCCGCGTTAGCGTACCCGTCCGCGTGCCACAGCCTCGACTGGCGCGGTGAACTCCGGCTCCGGCACCGGGGGCTTGCGCGGCCGCACATCCAGACGCGAGGCCAGGAACGCCTGCCGGTTCCGGTTGTATTTGGGCGTTCCCGGCTGTCCTTCCAGGGCTTGCCATTCCGAGGGCGCGACCTCTTGCATGGTTGGCAGGTACTTTTGCAGGTAATTGCGAATGCGCTCCTGCACCAGCCTCTGCACGGAGTTGCCCAGGAGAAACACCATCTCGTCGGCTGGCGCGCCCGCCAAGGCCTGGTAGACGTGCGAAGGCTTCTTCACACGCGCCGACTTCAACGCCTGCTCCAGCTTCCGGGCGCGCGGCTCCAGATTGCGCATCTGGTCGATCTCCGCCTTAGGCATCTCGACGGCTTCGAACAGGGCGCTTTTTTCCTTGGGCGTCAACTTCGCCGTAAGCGCGAGCAGAAACGCCTCGAGTTGGGGAGCCACCGGAATATTGGCGGATTCCACCAGCCTGGCGGCTTTCTCCAGTCGCGTCAAGGCCTGCAAGTTCAGCTTGGATCCGGCGAGCGCCGGTGAAAACAACGCCAGCAGCCCACCCTGATGGAACGCTTGCAGCACTTCCGCCGGACTGGGTTCCGCCGCGATGTGCTTCAACTCCTCGCGCAGCGTGCGCGGCGGAATCAGGTTCTCCACGTGGGCCGCGCGCGCATTGTCGTACTGTATGCGCGTGCGCTCCTCCACCGTGAACGACAGTCTGACCCGCAGGCGAACCAGCCGCAACAGCCGGGCCGGGTCGTCATAGAACACGTAGGGATGGGTGCTGCGCACCTCGCGCCGGCCCAAATCGGCCAGGCCGTTGGTGGGGTCGAGCAGCAGGCCGCGGGAGGCCCGGTTCAAGGAGAGGGCCATGGCGTTGACCGTGAAATCGCGCCCGCGCAGATCTTCCTGAATGGTAGCGGGGGTGACTTGCGGCTTGGCACCCGTCCGGCCATAGCGTTCCGTGCGCGACATGGCCACTTGCGCTGTCACGCCACTCGGGAATGCCAGTTCCGCGGTGCGGCGATTCTCGTCCAGCGCCAGTGTCCGCGCTCCCTGCTCCTCGAGCGCCTTGGCCACCTTCAGAGCGTGGCCTTCTACGCTGAAGTCCAGGTCGCGAACCTGGAATCCGCCGAGCATGTCGCGCATCCCGCCGCCGGTCAGGAACAGGTTGACGCCCGCGGCGCCCGCGGCCGCCTGCACCTGTTCCAGTACGCGGTTCTGGTCCGCGCTCAAGTGGCTCTCCAGCATGAACATGTAGTCGCTCATGGAGTTCCTATCAGGCCCTGGGATGGTGCTCGTCGACCGTCTTCCGCAGCCGCGACCGCATGACGTGCGTGTAGATCTGGGTGGTCGAGATATCCGCGTGCCCCAGCATGGTCTGCACGCTGCGCAAGTCCGCGCCTCCCTCCAGCAGGTGGGTGGCGAAGCTATGCCGGATCACGTGCGGCGTCAAATGATGAAAAACGCCGGCCTTGCGCCCATGGCCGCGCAGCAGTTTCCAGAACGCCTGGCGGGTCATCGGCCCGCCCCGCGCCGTTACGAAAAGATAACGGCTGGGACGGCCCTTCAAGATCGCGGGACGACCGCTTTCGAGGTAGGCGCGCACGGCGGCCAGCGCCGCTTTACCCACCGGTATCATGCGCTGTTTCCTGCCTTTGCCGGTGGCCCGCAGCACGCCATAGTTCAGGTCCAGGTCTCCCATGCCCAGGCTGCACAGCTCGGAAACCCGCAGGCCAGTGGCATACAACAGTTCGATCATGGCGTGGTCCCGCACGCCCGTGGTCCGGCTGGCGTCCGGAGACTGGGACAGCCGTTCGATCTCCTCCAGATTCAGAAACTTAGGGATAGTCTGCCATTGCCGTGGTGCACCCAGATGTTCGGTCGGATCACTGGCGATACGGCCCTCGCGCACCAAAAATGCATAGAAACTGCGCAATGTAGACAAGTGCCGGGCAACCGAACGGCTTCCCAGCCCGGCCCGATAGAGAGAGTCCATATAGTGGCGCACGGCTTCCACATCCGGAATCGCGCCGCCGCCTTGGCGGCCGGCGAATTGGACAAACTTCTGCAAATCCGCCTGGTAGGCTTCCAGGGAGTTAGCGGCTAACCCCTTTTCGATTCTGCAAAAATTGAGGAACGAGGCGGCCTCGCCTGGTAAAGCTCCGGTTAGTGGCGCGGACGCGTCTTCCATCGTGCCCATCCGTGCCAATGATACAATAACCCCGACCCATGTTTGAAACAATGTTTCCACTTAGGGGTTGATTTGGCCGGCTCGACCTCAAAAAAAGTCCGGATCAGCCGCTTCGAGCGGGAACCTCTGCTCGGTTATGTAAACTCGTTGACCTATCTGCGGCCCGGCGGCGTGGAACTGCTGACCCCGGACGGCAACTACTCCGTGGTGCCTTACGATGAGGTGAAAGCCGTTCAATTCGTTAAGGATTTCGAGCCGCCGGACCCGGCCAGCGAGCGCAAAGTGTTCAGTACCCGGCCCAAGATGGACGGGCTTTGGGTGCGCGTCAAGTTCCGGGACGGCGAGGTGATGGACGGCATCCTCGCCAATAACCTGCTTCTGGTGGAATCCCAGGGCTTTACGGTGGTCCCGCCGGACCCATACTCCAACAACCAGCGGTTGTTCCTCCCGCGCGCCGCGCTCACTGAGCTGCAGGTACTGGGTGTAGTGGGAAGCCCGTTGCGCCGGCGCAAGCCCAAGCCGGTCCCGAAGGAACAGATTGGGCTGTTCGACTGAACGCGTACATCAGGCAAGCTGCGCTCGCCGTGGCTGGTGGTTGGTGTCTGGTGGTTGGTGATGGTGCGACCTGCGCTTGAAAATGACCTGGAGGTCTGCCACTTTAGTCCGCCGGCGCGTAGTAGCCGCGCCTCCAATACGCCGAGAGACGCGGCTGGCCGGGCGCCCGCGCAATCTTCACCTGGATATGCCGGTACCGGCCGTCGCGATGCCGGTTTTGGGGCACGTAGCCGAGCACGTACTGATGCCGTAGCTCCCGGCCGATCTTTTCCGCCACGGCGGGCAAATCGCGCGAATTGTCTATCTCGTAACAGCGTCCACCGGCTTCTTCCGTAAGCTCGCTCAACAGAGCGGGTCCGTCCCACAGGTCGTATACTGCGCGGCCGGCGGAGCGCCCAATGCCGATCGCGTAGATCTCCACATCCGATTCGCGCGCCAGATTCTCGACCTCGCGGGCGCGATACCGGCTGTGGTTATCTCCGCCATCGGAGACAATCAGCAGGATCTTGCGGGAGTTCCGCGCTTTTCTCATCTGCCGCAGACCCAGATAGACCGCATCCAGCAGCGCGGTGTTCCCCCGGGGCTTGGTCGAGGCCACCCGGTTTTGAATCTCCTCGGCCGCGCTGGTGAAGCCCATAGACAGTTCCGCCCGGTCCCGGAACTCGATCAGGCAAAACTCGTCCTGCGGATTGGGGCTTTTGAGAAACTCGGCCACGGCCTGCTGCAACTGGCCGAACCGTGGCGCCATGCTGCTGCTGAAATCCAGCACCAGCCCGACCGAAACTGGGGCCTCTTCCGCCGAGAAATAGGCCACTGTCTGCGCGGTTTTTTCTTCGAACACCTGAAAGTCTTGCCGTGAGAGGCCCGTGACAAAGCGTCCGCGCGAGTCCGTGACTGCGACATTCACCAGTACGAGGGTGCTGTCCACCTTGAAGTTCCCGCGGGCCGAATCCAGGCTGGCCACGCTGGACACCGTCCGCCCGCGCACGGTATTTTGCGGCCAGGCATGCGGCGGCGCGACCGCACCGGCGAGGATTAGCGGGAGACAGACGCGAGCCAGGCGGTGTTTCATGAGCGCTTCTGTGGTTACGATATCGCGCGTGAAAAGCGGGCACAAGATGACGGAGGGGCTAAGGTGTACGGGTACGGTAGGACTCGCGCGCCCTACAATGGCCGCTGGATTCGGTGGTCCGTCACCATCATTTGCGCCGCATCCTGCGCCGGACGTTTGGGCATGTGGCAACGCGTGCAGTCGAGGGCCGCGCCATTGTGCATGGTAGGGTGGCAACCGCGACAGACCATCCGGTATTCGGCCAGCGTCTTCGAAAAGCTGTGCGCCGGGTGGCAAGCTGTACACGTCAGCTTGCCGGCCGTGGCCTGGTAGCACCGCGATTGCAGCAGCCGGTAACCGGCGCTGTTCAATTCGAATTTTTCCTCGACCGCGGCGCTGGTTCCGTGAGCGGAATTCGGCCCGCTGGTTTGCA
>CABEEC010000670.1_pt1 | contig 19322 bp, 18 predicted proteins | sample 3423191 | NCBI WGS metagenome assembly CABEEC01 (sample SAMEA5534333, study PRJEB31848) | metagenome | biome: tundra; feature: field; material: soil | place: USA | collected 2013-05 | depth 0.15 m | reverse complement strand
CTGATGCCCATGGGCCACAGCCTCGACCAGTTCATCGCCAACCGCCTCACGCGCATGCATGTGCTCCAGGTGGTCACCGATCCGGCCAAGGCCGACACCATCTTCACCGACCAGGTGGGCGCGTCGCTGGAGGACCGGTTAAAAGACTTGTATCCGCCGCCGCCCTCGCCGGAAGCCAAAGAGGCGGCCAAAGAAAAAGAGGCCGCCAAAGAGGCCGCCGCCAAAGAAAAGGCAGAAAAGCCCGAAAAGCAAAGCGCACCTCCGGCCCAGGGTTCACCCTCGCTTCTGGGAGATACCGTCAACAAGGCCGACAAAGCCGGCATCATGGGTGTCTCGGGCCGTGGCCGCGGAACCATCTTCCTGGTGGACGTGAAGTCCCGCCAAGTGCTGTGGTCGGCCTTCGAAAAGCCCAAGAACTCCAGTCCGCACGAACTTGACCATACTGCCGAGCGCGTCGTGAAGTTGCTCAAAGAGGACCTCTCGGCGAAGGCGAAGTAGGGTTCTTTTCTCGAACGGCGTCCCAATAACTCTCCACCAGTCGCGCTGTGATCGCGGCCATGTCCCAGTTCGCCACGACCTCGGCGCGCGCGCGCGCGGCCATCTCCGCGGCCAGCGGCGGGTCGTCCAAAACCTGCAGCACCTTCTCCGCGAACGGTTCCGGCTGGTCCGCCAGCAGACAGAACTCCCCGTCCTGGCGCGCCAGTCCCTCGGCGCCAATCCGCGTCGAGACCACCGGAATGCCGCTGGCGAAAGCTTCGAGCAGCTTGACGCGCACGCCCGAACCGCTCCGCACGGGGCACACGAACACCGCGTAGCGGGCCAGCGGCTCGCGGATGTCTTCCACGAACCCGCGCATTTCGACGGCCGGCGCGCTATCCGGGTAAGGATGCCGCTGCGGCGCATCCGATCCGACCACCACCAGCCGCGCCTCCGGCCGCCGCGCCTGCTTCTGACGAGCCGTGATGCGCGGCAGCACCTCATTCACGAACCAATCGAGCGCCACAACGTTGGGTTCGTGCTGGAAGCTTCCCACAAACAGCATGGTGAACGTTTCCCGCCCGCCGGGCGAGAAATCATAGCGCGCGGTGTCGATGCCCGCCCGCAGACCCGCTTGCAGGCGGCCGCGAAGCGCGCCTTTGCGTGGCAGAAAACCAGCCAGGTATTCCAAGTTTTCCCGCGTGCACACCTGCACCCGGTCGCAGCGCGGCAGCATGCCTAACTCGTAGCGCAGCGCCCGGAGATACTCGTAGCGCGCCTTGATCCTGGCGAGCGTTCCAGGCATGTGCGCGAGGCCGCGCGCGATGGATTGGAAATAGATATCGTGCTCGAACAGGATGGTGGGAATGTGGCGATACGCGCGCGCATATTGTCCGAGCGGCGTGTATTCGAGCTGCACTACGTCGATCCGCTTCAGATAGATCTGGCGGTGAATGAGCCAGTCCAGATCTTCGTTGGCGAACTCGGAGACCGCATGCGGCCGCATGGAACCCAGGCTTGCAGGCATGGGCGGCCGCACCAGGAACTCGGCCGACGCGCAGAAACTCCGCAGCTCCTCCTGCGCGGAAGCCTGCGATGGCTCGTCCAACATCGCCACCACGTGCACCGTCGCGAGCTTGGCCAGCTCCCGCAGCGTTTGATACATGAAGACACCGCCACCGTGCACGGGCGGGCAAATGGGATACGGCGAAACGAACAGCACGCGAAGTTTATTCTGAGCCGCGACCGTAAGGGAGCGGTCCCCCCCAAACCGGTCCCGGAAGTATCCCCCCAACGGTCTCCGGAACGCTTCCGTATCGTCCACCACGGCCAGGCCGCGTGCCCGCCAGCGCGAAGCTATCGCGCTGGGAAGCTGCCGGAACGCGCGCCACCACCCGTCCAGATTAGCCCGGCCCGGCGCGTCGCCGGATGCCAGGCTGAGCAGCACTCCGCCATAACTGAAGAAGAAGTGCGCCGCCAGGCGACGCCAATCATGGATATTCTTCCAGCAGAACAGCAGGTAATTCTTCTTGAGCACCGCCTGTATTTGTGCTTCGCTGAAGCGCTTGCCGATAGTGCCGCGGTGCTCGTGATACACGATGCTGCGCGGCTGATACAGCACCTTCCAGCCGCGCTTCCAAGCCATATAACCCAGGTCGGTGTCTTCCAGGTAGAAGGGCGCCAGCAGTATGTCGAACCCGCCCAGCTCCAGAAACTTTCGCCGGTCGAAGGCGCAGGATCCGCCGCCGCCGTAGAAGCACGGAAACAAATCGGCTAGGCCAGAGTCGACGCGATGCCGCACTTTCAGGCCGCCATCCTGCCACCAGCCCTGCGTCAGTCCTGTCTCTTCGCGCAGCTTAGCCGGATCGCGGAAGAAAATCTGGCAAGAGACGGCGAACACGCGCTCGTCGCGGAAACCTTCGACGAGCGGCGGCAGGAAATCCGGCGACACCTGCATATCGCTGTTCAGCAGCACGACGATGTCGTTCCTGGCGGCGCGGAATCCGGCATTCGAGCCGCCGCCAAAACCGAGATTCCGCTCGAGCGCCAACACCTTCACGTCCGGAAACGCCCTCCGCACGAACTCGGCGCTGCCATCCGCCGAGCCATTGTCGACCACGATGATCTCGTTTTCCGGATTGTGGGACAGGGCGGCGATTACCGACGGGAGGTAGCGCTCGAGGAGGTCGCGCCCGTTCCAGTTGGGGATCACGACGGTGGCGGATGCGGGGAGCGGGGCGGCCTGGGAGGCCGCCGCAGGCTGCGAGCCTGCCCCACAGAGGTGCCACAGCAAGTCGGTAAGGGCCAGTGACAGCACCGCGGCCAACAACATCAGCGGGGAGATGACCAGGAGGAAAACCGTCATTGCAGACCGACGCGTCGGCCCAGCCGCACCCAGCGCGAAGCCTCCAGCAGGGCCAGCTTGCGGCGAAGTTGCTCCACCTCGGCGTTGAGCCCTTGCGCCCAGCGCGTGCGCTCTTCCACGGTCTTCTCCGCCTGGTGCAGATACTCGACACACTGCGCCAGCTCCTGCAGCTTGGCGTCGAGTTGCGCATTCAACTGCTGCGCCCATTCCGACTTCGCGCGGTTTTCCTGGTCCAGCTCTGCGATTCTGGCCTGGGCGGCGGCCTGCGCGGCAGCCAGTTCTTCCTGAAGCTCCTGAATGCGCGCGCCGCTGGCCGCCAGTTCCGTGTCCAGCCGCTCGGCCCAGCGGTTGCTCTCTTCCAGCTCCGTCGTCAGTTTGCGATGCTCCCGGCCCAAATCCGCCAGATCCCGCTGGGCTTCTTCCAGCCAACCGTCCTTCCGCCGCAGTTCGCCTTCGAGTAGCGCGATGTGCGTCTCTCTCTCGCGCAGCACGTTCGCCGCGCTGGGAACATAGACGAACGTGGGATTGCCGGTCTGCGGCCGGTGCGCGCAAACCGCCACGAAGAAGTGCGATTCCGCGGGCGGCGTTTCGCCGCCATCCACGCGGACCTCGGTAGTCCCGCCCGCTCCTCCCGCGGCTCCCTCATGCAGGGGACGGAACGCCATGCCCTCCACGTGGTTCTCCAGGAACAGCGAAATATGCGGGAAAATGGCCGATAGTTCGGCCCGGAACTCATCGAATTCGAACTCGTGCGCGTGGAACGGATTGGCTCCTGCGCGGCTGCGCGATTCCGCGTAGTAGAGTTTATTGGGCGTGGAGACGATGAACTGTCCGGTGGGCGCCAGCACCCGCCGCACTTCCAGCAGGAAGTCCCGCCAGCCGGGCAGGTGCTCGATCACCTCGAAAGCCACCACCAGATCGAAGGCCGCGTCCGGATGCGGCAATGCGGTACAGGAAGCCTGTTCGAATTCGAGATACGGCAGCCGGTAATGCGCGCGCGCGAAGGTCACAGCCTCCGCCGCGATATCCGCGCCAACCACCGAGAGCGCCGATTTCGCCAGCTCCGCCGCGCCGTAGCCCGCGCCGCAGCCGGCATCCAACACCCGCTTGCCGCGCGCCAGGCGCGCCGCGAACGCGTAGCGCGCCATGTGCTCGTTCAGGAGGTCCGCATCCACCCGACCCGGAATCACGCGCTCGCCGGTAAATTCGACCTGCATGGCTTCAACCAACGCGGTGCTCCGCGATCTCGGTGGGCGCGAGCCGCGCATTCACTTCCACACGGCACGGCAGGCGCAGAAATCCGTAGATCTCGCCCGGAGAGTGGCCCATCTGCAGCGCGATGGCATTGTCGATCCAGTCGCACATCTTGTAGCCCAACAGGGTGCCGTCGGCGATGGCCGGCGAAAAAGAAAAGGAGGCGGGATACAACTCCGGCATCTCGAGATGAAAGTCCACCGTATAGACATCGTCCGGCATCATGGCGGGCAGATCGTAACCTTCGCGCGCGGTGTTGGTGCCCGAGAAATCGATGCCGAGCTGGTTGCGCATCATGAATCCCACGATGGGCTGCGCGATCTCGCCGCGCGCGCGCACGCTGATGCGCACGGTGATGCGCTGCGCCGGCTCCAGAAGGTGCACGGGGTCGCCTTGCGCATCCAGCACGGCGATTCCCAACACTTCCGCGCGGCCGTCGCCATAGCGGTGGTCGATGTTTGGAATGCGCTCGACGACTTCCGGAGCGCGCACGCGCGGGCCTGTGCGCGCACGCTCCGGCGAGCCTTTCAGCATCAGGTACGCCGAGTCCTTTTCCACCATGGCCGCCAGATACTTAGCCACCACCCGGTCCGTTTCGCCGATCTCCCGAAGGCGGCCTTGCTCCAGCCACAGGGCGCGGTCGCCGATGGCCTTCACATCGGCGATGGCGTGGGAAACGAACAGAATCGTGACGCCTCGCGCGCGCAGTTCGTGCACCTTGCGCATGCAGCGCTGGCGGAAATAGATGTCGCCCACCGCCAGGGCTTCGTCCACCAGCAGGATCTCCGGGTCCACGTTGATGGCTACAGCAAACGCGAGCCGGACGACCATACCGCTCGAATAGGTCTTCACCGGCTGGTTGATGAACTCGCCGATTTCGGCAAAGTCCTCGATATCCTTGTAGCGCTGGTCGATCTGCCTGGTGCTCAGGCCCAGGATGGATCCGTTCAAATAGACGTTGTCGTGGCCGGTGAATTCGGGATTGAATCCGGCGCCGAGTTCCAGCAGAGCCGATACCCGCCCGTTCACCGTGAGCGAACCGCGGCTGGGTTGCAAAATGCCGGCCACCATTTGCAGCAGCGTGCTTTTGCCGGAGCCGTTTTCGCCGATGATGCAGAAGGTCTCGCCGCGGCGGATTTCGAAGCTGACATCGTGCAGCGCCCAGAAATCCTGGTGGCACTTCAGCCGGTTAAACGAGAGCAACTCTTTCAGCCGGTCGCCCGGCGAGTCATAGATCGAGTAGCTCTTCGAGACACTCTGAAATTCGACGGCGTTCACGTTCGGTGGCCTGGGAATTGCCTGGAACAATCAGTGTAGCGGAAGTGGACAGGAGGTTGGGAGGGCAAAAAAAGGAGCGGGCGGCCGCCAGTTCCTGCTGCTAAATATTTCTTCCGGCCGGTGGAGTCTATTAGACTGCGGTGCAAAGACCGCGGCGCCTGTTGCAAAATTGCGTTTGGCGCGTCACCACTCAGCGGCCGGTCAGCCTAGGAAGCCGGTAGCCGCCCATCTTGTGGACTGGTTCTATGTAACCTCCTTTTACAAGTGGGCTACCCCAATGGGGTATCACGTACTCCCCTCTTGCAACATTCTTGCAAGATCGGGGTCTTGCGGGATTGGGAAGCCGACTTCACTCCCCATCCACATCCAATATGCACCCGCCAAGCGCCGCTGTCAAGTGCTATTTTCAGACCTGACAAAGTGGTGCCCCGCCAGCGCGGCAGGTTCAGGAGGCGTGCGGTGGCTCAGCCCGCGTGCGCAGCCAGGTATTCTCGCAGCGTGGGCGCCAGGGTTGCCGCCCACTGCAGGTTCTGCTGCGCGTCCAAGTCGGAGATCACATAGGCCAGGTAATCGTGGCTCTCGAATCCCACCACCTGAAAACGGTCGACGCCCGCTTGATGGATGCCGCCGCTCAACGACTCACCGGATTGCCTGCGAGTCAGGATCAGCGAGACGGTTTTGCCGCCGCCTGCACCGCCGGAAATGATGAGATGCGTGTACTGGCGTCCGCCGGCGCTGCAGTGATGACCCTGGATGATGCGGAAATCGCCCGGTAGTTTCGCCTGGACGAGCGGGACCAGATCCGCGAACGCGGCACCGAGATCGGCGGCCATCCGGAGGGCGGCCACGGGCTGCTTGGAATACTTGCGGAACACGGCGCACTGCAGATGATCCCGCAACCCCACATTCAGCACCGCCGCGAGGCGCCCGGAAGTCTTCCGCAGGATGGCTTCTTCCGGGTCGGTCTTCACGCGCAAGAAGCTCACGAGGGCGACGCAAACGATCACCGCGGCCGCTGCTGCGACGGCCCACAGTCCGGTGCGCGGGCGCGAAACTTCGCCTCGCACGGCGCGCCGGACTTTGGCTTCCAGGCCGCCAGGCACGGGTGTGGCGCGCACCGCAGCCTGCAATTGCGCGCGGATGCGGGCGCGCGTTTCGAGTTCAGCCGCGCACAGCGGGCAACTCTCCAGATGCCGCTGAACTTCCCGGCTGGTTTCTTCCGGCAGTTCGCGGCTGAGATAGGAATCCAGATGCCCGCGCACCTTCCCGCACGCGGCGGTATTCATGCGCCGCCCTCCTTGCCGGCATCCTTGCTGGCGGGGCCGATCCCATAAGACCGCGCCAGTTCGCTCAACTGCTCGCGCAACAGCTTCCGGCCGCGGCTCAGGCGGCTCATCACGGTTCCGATAGGCACGTTCAGCAGTCCGGCGATTTCCTTGTAGGAGAACTCCTCGACATCCGCCAGCAGAACGGCGGCGCGGTAATCGGCCGGCAAACGGCGAAGCGCGCGCAGGATTTCCTCCTGTGCGATGCGCTCCGGAACGGGGGCCGTACAGACCGCGGTTTGTTCCAGAATGTCTTCGCTATCTTTCACCCGGCGCAAATTGAACCAATTGCGGCGGTGGTGATGAATGGTGTTGACGAGGATCTTGAACAGCCAGGCCCGGCAATTGGTGCCCGGCTCGAAGCGGGCGAACGACTTCCAGGCCTGTAAATAGGTTTCCTGCACCACGTCCTCGGCTTTCGTGCTGTCACCGAGCAGCCTGGCCGCCGTGCGGTACAACTCGTGCAAGTGCGGCAAGGCTACTGTTTCGAATTCGTCGGTTCGCGGGTGTTTCGAAAACAATACTCCTATAGTGGCATAAGGCGGCGGCGTGGGACTTTATTCCCGGGTTCGTCAGAGCCGCGCTCCACGCGGCGTGACAGCGGCATGGCGCTGCCCCACAACTGCGGACCGCTCGCCTCGCTGCTGCTCCTGAACTCGCGCCGGGCGTTTTGGTAAACTGAAAGGGTCCTTACGGCGGCTTTAGCTCAGGTGGTAGAGCGTCGGATTGTGGTTCCGAAAGTCGTGGGTTCGAATCCCACAAGCCGCCCCATACCGTAGATGATCCCACCTTGCCCGTAACCTTGCCCGTGGCGGGCTGTTTGAGGCAATCTTCCATTCGGTGCGCGGCGTCGGAAAGATCGCGGCTGTTGACGATTCGATAGCGCAGGAACATCGCCTCGGTTTTGTGACCCGTGATCTGCACGATGACGCGTCGCGACACCCCCGCGCGATCCACATTCATCGCGGCTGATCTGCGCAGATCGTGAAAAAGCAGATCTGGCACGCCAGCGCGCTTACCGGCTGAAGCCCACGCTTTTCGAAAGGCGCCGATCCGCTTTCCGCCGTCATCAAAAATACCCAGGGGCACGCGGCGAATTTCGCATCGTGTTCGGCCTTGGCCATTTCGAGCCACGCGCGCATGTCACCGTAGATCGTCAGCGTGTGGCGCATCCCGGTTCTTCGTAGTGCGCCGCGAGACGAAAATCTTCCTTTGCCTTCCAGTCCACCTGCGGCCATTGGATTTTCTTCAACTCCCCGGAGCGAACGCCCGTGTGGTATCCAACCACGAATAACGGACGCAGATGAGCAGGAAGTTCGGCGAGGAGTCGCCGGTAACCTTCCAGGTCCAGAAAACCCTCCCTCACATTGTCCTCCGGCAGCTTGGGGATGTGCGGCATTCGTGCAACCACTGGCGCATCCGCCGCAAGCGCCAAATGAAACCCGCAACTCACGATTGCGAACTCACGATTGATCGTGGAGTTGGGTGCCTCTTCACGGCGTCGCCGCGCGATGTATTGCTTGATGTGCCACGTGCCGAAGTCGGCCGCGCGCACTTCGCCGAAAGCTGGAAGCAGGTGCTTCTTCAGCCGGATCTGCACATCGCGCAGACTCTTACGCTGGTTTTCTTTGTAGTCGTCCTCGACAGCCTCAAACAGAGTTCGCATTCTGACACTCTGGGCCCGTGCCCGTAAATCTTCCGGTAACCACGTCGCCGTTGCGGCGCTTCAAAAAGCGATTGGCTTCCTCCCAGTCATCCGTCTTTGCGGACTCGCGAATTGGAACACCATTCCGGTAATACTCGACCCACCACACTGCTTGTTCAACAACCGTGCCGTCCGGTTTGCGATAGGTGGGCCGGTAGATCGAGCCCGTGCAGTGAGAGCAACGGCGACGCGGTTTGCAGGCGCTGCGGATCTCACGTCTGCGAGGTGATAGCGGTCAAGGTGAATGGCCTGCCCTGGGACTACTGGGAGTGCCCGGTTTGCGGCAGCTACTTCTTCGCACCGTTCTTCTTCGTGCAGGAGGGTATTGGAGGAGGGGTATTATCGCCAGCGATCCGCACGCTGAAAGCTGACGGCTGCAGGCTGGCGTGCCCGAGCTTGACGCACTCGGGCGGGCGCCACGCTCCGCCGCGCCGAGAACCCGCAAGGCGCGCCATGAAGCATGGCCGGAGATCTCAGACGCGAAGCGTCCCGTCACTACACCGACAGCTCCGGCGTATTCGCGTGCCGCGCGGCGACTGTCGCCTCCAGCGTGAATCCGCCCGAAGAGCACCCATCAGTGAGCGCCGCCACCTCGGACCGGCGTAGCGCACAGCCGAGCGGCACGGCGATGATGGCGCGGTCGCGCAGACCCTTTGGTGGTCGTGATGTCCGGCGCGTTCAGCAGCGCCTGCGCCTGTTTCGTGCGTCACCCCGATGGACTTCGAGATCTGCACGCGGGCGATGCCGGCCGCGAGCTCGCCTGAACCGCGATACTGGTAGCCATGCCCATCACGATTTTCGATTCCGACACCATCCCACGGGATCGCAGGGCTGAACTTGAAGCGGCCGTGGTTGCCGCCGGCAGGCATCTCAAAAAGCTCTTCGAAGGCTGGATAGCCGCCACTCCAGACCGCCGGAAGTTCGCCGTGCGGATCACGTCATACCCAGAGGTGGATATTTCGGTGCCGTTCGACTGGAACGCGACCGCAGCCGAGGTCACCGAGCGGGTGCGCGCGGCGATGGAAGATTGACGCACGCGGGCTGGAATCCGTGCGCGACTTACAATGGTCCCATGACCGCTCGATCGCGACGCATATTCCCGTTGCTGGCTCTGGGGCTCCCACTTCTGGCCGGGGCGCAGGGGTTGCCTCCGGCTCCGCACGCGGAGGTGCACGATCTCACCCCCGAGCCCGGATTCTTTAGCGAGCCTTCCATCGCGATCAATCCGGGCGATCCGCGGCAAGTGGTGGCGGCGTTTCAGGACAATGCGCACATCTCCTTTTCGACCGACAGCGGGCAGCACTGGCAGTCTGCCACCGGCATCGAACCGCTGAACTATCGCGTTTCCGGCGACGTGTCGGTGACCTTCGACAATCGCGGCCACGCCATCCTCTGCTACATGGCGTTCGACAGTCTGGGCCGCTTCAACTACTGGGCGTACGGCGCCACGCGCAGCGGTTTGTTCGTGCGGCGGTCGCTGGATGCCGGCGCGACTTGGGAAGCGAATCATATTCCGATCGTCGAGCACCCCAGCGAGCCCGGCATTCCGTGGGAGGACAAGCCGTATATCGTCGCGGACGATACCAAGGGCCCTTATGGCGGCAATCTTTACGTAGGCTGGACGCGATGGACCTTGACCGATTCGCAGATCCGGTTGTCGCGCTCGACCGACGGCGGCCTGACCTGGTCCGCGCCAGTGGAGATCAACGGCCAGCGCGGACTGCCGCGCGACGACAATGGCGCGCTGGAAGGCTTCGCCGGCGCCGTGGGCAGCGACGGCACGCTGTACGCGGTCTGGTGCGCAAACAGCAAGCTGCAGTTCACGCTGTCGCGCGATGGCGGCCGGACGTTCGCTCCCGCGCGCGATATCGTGCAGACCGGGCCCACGATGTTTCAACTACAGGCCTTTTCGCGCGCCAACGGGTTTCCGCAGATTGCGGTGGACCGGCGCGCCAGCAAGTCCGGGCGTGTGTACGTGACCTGGAGCGACTACAGCAATGGCGGCGTGGATGTGTTCTGCGCGACATCCGCCGATAGCGGGCGGACTTGGTTGGCGCCCGTGAGGGTGAATAGCGATCCCATACATAACGGTTCGGATCACTTCTTTCAATGGCTCGCCGCGGACCCGGTGACGGGCGACACGGACGTCCTGTTCTATGATCGGCGGGCTGATCCGCGGAACCGTGCGCAGACAGTGGCGCTGGCGCGATCCACCGATGGCGGGCGGTCGTTCGAGAACTATGCCTGGACCAACGCAGCGTTCCAGACGAACGACAGCGTCTTCATGGGTGACTATTCGGGCATAGCGGCTTACGACGGGCGGGTGTACGGCGTCTGGACGGAGAAACCAGATTCCAAGACGCGGGGCACAATTGTGCGCGTGGGCGTCGCGGATTTCCGCGCGGGGGCTGCGCCTGGAATGGCTGCTCCACGTTAGGCGGTCCGCCCATGTCCTACAATGCCCACCCAGAGGGGAGTCCCCTGAAACAGCGCCATACGCGCGATGCGGCCGGCTGCATGGACGGCAATGCGCAGAGGCGCCCCGTCGCCGGGTCTGCTAAGCACTCTTGTCTTGCGGCCAATATCAGCCGCACCATGACCGATGGCTGGCACCCGGCCACGCGGACAAGGTTGCGTTCGAGTGGGCGGAAGGTGCTCGGCCGGATCCCGGCAGCCGAAGATGCCGACGCGATCGTCTACGACAGCGCATCGAACCGCATCTTCACATTTAATGGCGACGCGCACTCCTCGACGGCGATCGACCCGCGGGCGGGGACGAATACGGCGCGTCCGCCGGCGACGGCAAGGTGTACGCAAATCTCACCGACACGAGCGAGGTGGTTGAGATCGACGCGAAGACAGCGACCGTGGCGCGGCTCTGGTCCACCGACCGTGCAAGCAGCCGGTCTCGATGGCCATCGACACCGCCCACCATCGGCTGTTCAGCGGATGCCGCGGCGGCGTGATGGCGATCTCCGACTATCAAACCGGCAAGGTAGTCGCAACGGTCCCGATTCGGGGCCGGCGTTGACGGCGCCGGGTTCGATGCAGCCTCAGGCAACGCGTTTGCCTCAAATGCGGACGGCACGCTCACCGTGATTCATGAGGACACTCCGGACCAATATCACGTTATCGAAAACGTACAGACGTTCCCCGCCGTTCACCGGCCTCGGAAGCCAAGGCTGCGAACTGGGAATTGAGCCAGCTCGCTTGATCTGACGAGTACATTATAATGCAATGTACAAAAACTCACTCATCTCGGCATGACCCGCAGACCGGTGGCCGGATCGGCTGCATGTCGCAGGTCTTCCCGGACGGGCAGTACGTGGTAACCACGGTCAGCCCGGCCTCGATGGCTGAGTGAAGAGCAACTGTTCGGTCACCGCAACGAGATGGATCCCAGGTCGTACCAACCATCCTGGCTGCGGCCTTCGATTCCCAGTCTGATGGCTGGCTTGCGGGTGCGCGGGTCCAATAGCGCCACGCGCAGGCGGTATTCGGCGGTTTTCAGGCGCGGCACGTTGATGTCTTCCTCGACCACCGCGTCGCCCGGCAGCCACTTCCGCACATCGGCGGGAACGTCCACTGTTTCCTGCTCATCGCCGGAAGCAAACGCCAGCGTGAGTACATACGGGCGATAAGGCGGGGCCACGCCCGAGTTCACCCACCACATCTTGACGGGCGCGGCGCTGCCGCTTCGCACCGATCCGGGATACTCGATGCGCCGCAACTCCAGCCGGTATCCCATCTTCCGTTCGAAGTCTTCGAACGCCGCCGCGAACTCGGGCGGGATCGCGCTCGATTTGACGTTCACCGAAGTTACATGCCAGCGTAGCGCCTCGCCGAGGATATAGTGCACGTCCCAGCCCTGCTCCTTCCAGTAGGTTGGCACCCAGCAGGTCTCCAGCGACACCGGACTATGTTTCCATACATCCTGAATACCCGTGCGCGCGATCTGCTCGGGATAGAAATCCCGCATGTGGGCCCACTTCGGCCGCAGGTCGCCGAGGCAGTCGAGCCGCCAGCCCGCGCCGCGGCCGGCGCCATACGCCAACGCCTGTGGTTCATCGAAGTTCATAAGGAGCCGCGTTGCCGGGAAGGCATCGAACCAGATGTCGATCAGCTTTTTCTGATACGGGAAGGCCGGCATGTAATCGCTCCAACCTTCGCCCCAGTAGCCGACCGAAGAGATGTCCACGGTATCCAGATCCGGATGGCCGTCAAAGCGCCGCCCGGCTTCCTTCACCAGATCGCCCCAGTACTTGAGATAGAGCGGATCGCTGAAATCCGGCTCCCAGATTGGCGCGCCGCCGGCGTTGGTGCGCTTGGCGCCCGACTTTTGATACCACACTGGCAGCGGATGCTTCTGGTCGTAGGGCATCAAGCGTATCGCGAGCGCCTGGCCGTGGCGGTGGGCTTCCGCCAGCGCGTTCTCGATGATATCCCACCGCACGCGGCCTTGTTCCGGCTCCAGCGTTTCCCAGAACCAGCGGCAATAGGCGATGGTCGAGGCGGGGAAATTCACGGCACCCGCGGCGGCCAGCGGGCCCGTGGGACCTTCTTCCGACCACTTCAGTGCCGAGTTCAGAGCATCGCCGTTGAAGCGCTGAAACGTCTGAATGCCCATCCCCGGATTGACCAGCACATCGTGGATCAGCTTGGGATGCACCACCACAGTTTGCGCCGCAGCGGCGGATGCGAACAAGAGAAACGTAACGATCTTTGGCATGGCTTACCTTCCCGGCTGCATTTGGGGCGTCACGATATCGACCGCCTTATCCGCACCGTCTACCCGGCCGTGCCACACACTCCCGCCGAAGGTCGTAATGTAAACTTGCCCGGGATCTTCCGGATCGGGAATCACGCGGTGGCCCCACTTGAAATTGAAGCCGGGGATGCGCGTCCAGTGCTCGCCGCGATCGGTCGAGCGCCACGCCGAGGATTCAAATCCCGCCGCGTAAAGCAGGTCGGGATTGCGCGGATCGATGGTCACGTCATAAACATGGCGGTCGCGATCCAGCACCCCTCGCCAGCTCATTCCACCATCGGTCGTGAGGTAAATGCCTCCGTCCTCGCCGTGCGTACCGGCGGCGCGCGCCCACGCGGCGAGATACATCCGCCGCGGATCGCGCGGATCGATGGCCAGCCCGTTCGGCCCGTTAACGCCCGCCGGCAGCGCCAGGGGAGACCACGTTGCCGCGCCATCCACCGATTTGTAGACCGCGCCATCGGCGGCATCGCCGATGCTGCCGTGCTCGCTGCGCCGGGCTAGCAACACATACAGAGTTCCGTCCGCGGCCTGCGCCAGCCGCCACGCGAACGGCTCCTTCTGCGCGATGCCGGTGTTCTTCGCCTGCCAGGTTTGGCCGCTGTCGGAACTCTTATAAACTCCCCGGCCGAACGCTGCAACATACAGCACACGCGCGGCTTTGGGACTCCGCCGGTCCAGCAGGATATGGGTGGGAGCGGTCTCCGGCATACCGGCGTTCGACACCTTCCACGTGCGGCCGCCGTCTTCGCTGCGGCACACACCGCCTTTGTACGAGAGCACGGAAGCGTGCCGCCACATCTTCGGCCGCGGCAGATCGTGCGTGTAGCTCATGACGCCCCACATGCGGCCGCGGACTTCGGGATCAAGCTCGACCCAATAAGTCGTGTTGGTCCACTCGCGCGGCACACCGTCCACCGAGCGGGTCCAGGAGCGTCCGCTATCTTCGCTGCGGAAAAGCCCGATATCCGTGTAGGTGATGAACCGCCGCTTCAGGTCGAACGGATCGAAATGGAGGCCGTAATTGGTGGTCACGTCGAGACCCGTGGTGGCGAAATCGCCGCCCGGCACGCGCCGGCTGTAGACCCCGTCCCAAGTCGCGCCGCCATCCACCGTGCGCATGGTTCGGCCGAAGTCCGTTCCGTAGCACATCTTCGGATCCTGGTCGGCGACGCCCAGCGCCAGCGGATTCTCGCCCCAATTGGGACCCATGCGCTCGGTGATCCAGGCGTCGTGCACGTTCGGCGCGGCCTTGTCCGCCTCTTTCCAGACCAGGGTCCACGCGCTGCCCGTGTCGCTTGTACGCGCCACGCCGAGCCAGGTCCCGGCTTCGAGCTTCAGTTGCCCGTATGAGAGATAAGCCGTTTCCGGATTATGCAGGCTGGTTGCCACGGCTCGCACCACGGCGCCGCTGCCTGGCAGTTGGATCGCGGTCCAAGACGCGCCGCCATCCCGCGAGACGAATGCGCCCTGCTCCGATACGCCATAAAACACCGGCGCACCCTGCGCCGGGAATCCACCCGAGATATCCGTGAAGGTGATCCTGGCCGGGGCCGGGTGCGGCGACACCTGGCCGCCGCGCACTTCCGCGACGCCATGCGGGCCGGCGCTGAATACCGTTCCCGCGCGGGCCCAGATGCGCCGCGGAGTTTCGGGCAAGCGAGCCTGCTCGCGCCACGTTGCGCCGGAATCGTGCGACACAAACAGGGCCGTGCCCTGATCCTGGCGGCCCGCCGCGAACAGCGTTCGCGAGTCTCCCGGATCGATCGCCAGCGCCACGATTTCACCGAGCGGGTCCGGCTCCGCGATAATCTGCTCGTCGGCATGATCGGAGTTCATCCGGATAGACTGAATCGCCGCGGGCTTGGGCCAGACCAGGTTCCAGGACTGTCCGTCATCCGTACTGCGCCACAATCCGTCGACTGCCGCATAGATCGTGTTGGCCTGCGCCGGATCGAACGCGAAGAAGCGCACCGTTCCCCGCAAATTGAACATGCGCCACGACCGTCCGCCATCGTGTGTGATGTAGGCGCCGGTCATATCGCATGACACCAGCACGGTCTGGGAGTCGTGCGGGCTGATGGTGGGATTGAACATGGCGCCGCCTCCACCGGGTCCGATCACGCGGAAATCGCCGGGACGGGCGGCTGTGGCCACGCAAGCCAGGGTCGGGAGCGCCACGATGAGCGCTAGGACGCGGGTCATAACTCTATTTTCCAGCATTAGCCGCAGTGTAACTCACAACGTGATTCGCAGCTTGCGTGAGCCGTGCCCACAATCCGTCCGGAGGCCGGAATCGAAAGAGAACTCAAGTGCTCCGGTGAGGGGGACATGAGTGAATGTTGGCCCGAGCCGGTCCAGGCAGTTATCGCGAGCCGGCGCCGCCGCCGGATCCAGCCGAGTCTTCATTTGCACCGTCACCAGCGTCTCGCGGCCGGGCGGTAAAGGGGCCAAGCCGTACCAAGCCTCGAGATGCGCAAACAGCAGCACCATCGGAACCGCCAGAACGATCGCCGGCACGAGCATCAGGCCGATGTAGCGTGCATTTGCGGCGAGCAGCCCGGCCTGCGCTTTCCAGACGAGCGACGGCTCATCGGTGAACAGCCGCATCTCGTATAGGCTTCTGGTTCGACGTGCGCCCGAACACCCAAAGCATGGCCACGCCGAGCAGCAGGCCGATAGGGATCAGCGTCGGCATCACTCCAGATAGCCCAGCCCCTTCAGCTTCTTCACGATCTCTTCATCGGACTGCGCGTCTTCCAGCTTCGCCAGTTCGCGTTCGAGGACATGCTCGACAAACTCTTCGGGTCCGGAGTAGCCGGCTGCGGCCGAGCAGCGCTTCACGCGATCCCACAATTCCTTTTTCAGCTTGACCGCCGGTTGCCTCAACATAAACTCGTTCCCATCAGAAAATCACGCGCCCGCGCATTTCCGGTGGCTTGGCGACACCGAATTCGTTCAGGATGCCGACGGTGATGTCAGCCAGGCGAAGCCCGCGCCCGGTCCGACATACGCAAACTGCACGCGCGGATTTGCAGTGTGCAGGCCGATCCAGACCAGAAGAAGCAGAATCGGCCGCCGCCTATCGAATCTTCCCTTCCACAAACGGCACTTCCCACACTTTTTCGTGATAGATCGGTCCGTGTCCGAAATATCCATCCTCACCGAACAACTCTCCATGGTCCGACGTAATCGTGATGTACGTGTTCTTCGGAACCACATCGAACAATTCCTCCACCACCTTGTCCAGATAACCGACTGCCCGGACCTGGCGCTTCCGGAGCTCTTCCATCTTGGCATGGTCGAAAAACTTTTCTTTGCTCTTCACCAGCTTGCCGCCGACCACCTGCTCGTCCAGATGCTTGAATACGCCGTGCACGCCGCTGATGCGCGGCCATTGCTCCTCGGGCTCATCCGGCAAGGCGTAAGGGTAGTGCGTTTCGCCGACGTTCAACAGGTAAAACGACGGCTGGTCATCGGAGAACTTGAGCTGCCCGACCATGGCGCGCATATCGTTGTGCCGGTCCATCAGCTTGTAGCTGTCGAAGCCCTGGTTCAGCACGGTCTTGGGATTGAGCACGGGCAGGGAAACCATGGCATGCGTGCGGTATCCCAGGGTCTCCTGCAGGAACACCGGCAGGTATAACCGCGGCACGAGGGACTTGAACTGGATATCATGGCGGCCGAGGCGTTCGTTGAATTGCAGGAACTCCTTCTTGTAGTATTCCGACGCGTACACATGCTTCGGGCTGACATGTGGCATCAGCCCGATCAGCAGATTGTAGTGCGAGGGCGACGTCCAGGACGCATACGACCAGCGGCGCTCCACCTTGCCGAGCTTCTTCATTATCCTCGGCCGGGCGCGCATGAACGAGTCATAGCGGCAACTGTCGAAGACGACGAGGATGTAATTGTTACCGGACATAGCTCAGGCTCCGTAACCGCTCCAGTTTCCTTCGGCAGATGCAAGCTGATGGACGCAAGCGAAGGCGCCCGGTTGTTACTCTTTGACCTTGCCGGGCAGCGGCACGATCGTCGCCTTGTTCGCCTCGATCGTGATTTGCCGCTTGAAGTCGCCGAACAGCGGCGAGACCACATGCAGATCGTACGTGCCGGGTTTCAGCAACAACCCGCCTCCGGCGTTGTTCAGTTCGTCCACATAGCCGTAGTACTTGTCGTTGATGTAGACCGCCCCCGTATCTCCAACCACCGACAGAAACGACTCCGGCTCACCGCCGCCCAGCCGGAATCTCCCGAAAGGCGGTTCCGGCACCGGCAGCTTCTTCAAGCTGTAATGGATCTTGGCGGTCTTGCGCGCCGTGACCGTCACCTTCGTGGTGTAGTCTTCATAACGCGGCTCGCGCAAGGTCACTTCGGCTTCGCCAGCCGGCGTGGCATATTTCTCCGGCACGGTGAATCGGGAAGCCGGTCCTATATACTTGCCGTCGATGAATACCGCCGCACTGGCGGGCTTGCCGCGAGCTTTCACGTAGCCTGTGTCTTGCGCGTACAGAACCGCGGCAGGAACCAGAATAGCCAGCACGGCTCCAAATCGTCTCATCGTGTTCCTCCAATGTCGTACCTATTGAACGTATCATTTCTCTCGCAGCCAATGAATCCTACGTGTTCGAAATCCTATACAGACCCGCGCCTGCCACGCGCGGCAGCCTGAGGTGCTTCCGCCCGCCGCCGAGTAGACTCCCAGGTCCGCGCTCAGCACCGGGGTGACCTGCACCACGCTCTCATCCACGTTGACGGCCGTGCCGCGTCTGTTGCCGCCGCCCAACCCCAGCGGCGGTTTGGAGATCCGGGTATCATTGTTGTCGAACAGCGTCAGGGGCCCTGCGCAGTTGTTCTCCAAGCCCACCTCGTGCTGGCCCGAGAACCAGTGCCAGGGATTGTTATTGACGTTGTTGAAGGTCATTGAGGCTGGCAATCGGCTATCATTGCGTCTCCATCAGTTCCTTGCGCACCTGCGGGATCACCTGGCCGTATTGCTCGGGCGAGGCCTTCGCCAGGAATGCCTGGAAGCACTCCCGCGCCCGCGCGCGATCGCCGGCCATTTTATAGATGAGTCCCAGGTTGAGGTCCGCATCGGCCAGTTCCGGATCCAGTTGCACCGCCTTTTCGAAATAGCCGCGCGCAGTCGGCGTGTCCCGCCGCTGGATCGCAATCACACCCAGGCCGTTATAGGCGGTGCCGTACCCCGGGTCGATAGAGAGCGTCCATTTGTAGACGCGCTCGGCATCCCCGAGAAGGCCTTTCTCCAGATACGCGGTGGCAAGGTTGGCTTGGCTTTGCAGGTCGGAGGGGTTGAATTGCGCTGCCTTCTCATACTCGGGAATGGCCTCGTCCTTCTGGCCGGCGCGCACGAGCAGGTCGGCGAGCCGGGAGTGCAGCCGCCCGCTCTGAATCCCGCTGGCGATCGCGCTGCGATACAACTTCATGGCATCCGCCGGCCGCCCGGCCCTCTCGTATGCGGCGCCGAGTTCATAGTAGATGTGCGGATCGGCGGCATCTTCGGTGAGCGCCTGCCGCAGCAACTCGATACGTCGCGGCATGGGAAGGGCGCCGCTTTCCACCGTTTCGAGCAGTTTCAGGACGCCAGTGCGGTCTTTGGGATCGATCCCCTGCCCGTTCAGGTCGTAAGAGCGCGACACAAATCCGGAAACGTAACCGAGCGACTTCAACTGGCTCAGAGTGCGCTCGTCCACCACGCTGGTCCGGACCTTCTCGACGCCGTCGCTCCCGATCACCGAGTTTAGCTTCACTTCGAATTTGCGGACTTCCGCCGCATGGTCCTGGATCACGTTGTGCGTTTCGCCCGGGTCCCGGGAAAGATCGTAGAGTTCCGGCTTCGGCGCGCGGACGTATTTCCACTGGTTGGTGCGGAGGGCGCGCAGTTCCGCCCATCCCATGTTGATTTTGGGATAGAGCGTCTCGGCATAGGAGACCGTGGCGAGCGACTCTTTTCCGGCGAAGTATGGGGCCAGGTTCACGCCTTGGACGGCGGCGGGCGCCTGGCCGCCCATCAGAGCCAGGATCGTCGGCAGGAAATCGATCGCGCGGGCCTGCGGCCGGATGCGTGCGCCGGCTGGAACTCCGGGACCCGACAACAGGAACGCGATCCGCAGCGTGGCATCGTAGAGG